>WNFP01000634.1_pt1 | contig 43385 bp, 50 predicted proteins | sample 5400201 | NCBI WGS metagenome assembly WNFP01 (sample SAMN13153355, study PRJNA577476) | soil metagenome | isolation source: 115 cm saprolite under Madrone tree | place: USA:California | collected 2016-06-14 | reverse complement strand
TGGTGCGGTCGAGAAGACTCGAACTTCCACGGGTTTTCACCCACAGCGACCTCAACGCTGCGCGTCTACCAGTTCCGCCACGACCGCATGCTTGTAATCCGGCGCCGCCGGGAATACCAAATCGGCCAGCCCCAATCAAGCGGAGTCGGCAGAGGCCCATGGAATGGCGTATCGACGACGGCCAGATCGATTATCAAACGGCCCTGGCCGTCATGGACGAGCGCGTGGCCGGAATCCGCGCCGGCAAGGCCGGGGAGCTGGCTTGGCTGCTGGAGCACCCCCCGCTGTATACGGCGGGAACCAGCGCGCAAACGGGCGATCTGCTGAGCCCGGGTCGGTTTCCCGTCTATCGCAGCGGCCGGGGCGGCCAATACACATATCACGGGCCGGGCCAGCGCATCGGCTATGTCATGCTCGATCTGAAGCGGCGCGGGCCAGACGTGAAAGCCTATGTTCTCGGGCTCGAGGACTGGCTGATCCGCACACTCGCCCGGTTCAATCTGCGAGGCGAGCGACGGGCCGGGCGGGTCGGCATCTGGATCGATCGGGGCGGTGGACGAGAGGATAAGATCGGCGCCATCGGCGTCCGGATCCGCCATTGGGTGACCATGCACGGCGTGTCACTCAACCTCGACCCGGACCTGGAGCATTTCGCCGGCATCGTGCCCTGCGGGGTCAACGGGCCCGGGTTTGGCGTCACCTCGCTTCACGATCTGGGTATCCTGGCCTCGACGGCCGAGCTCGACATGGCGCTCAAGGCCGCGTTCACCGAGGTCTTCGGCGACAGTTGAGCTAAGCCGTGGCCCGCTGCTCGAAACCGACCGGCGGCTCCTCGGTGGTGGGCTCGCTGGCGATGCTGGTCACCCGGGCCAGGCGCGGGCCCTTGCGGCAGACGGCGATCATCTCCTCGATGGCCGCGGGCTCGCCAGCGAAGAGGGCTTCCACGCTGCCGTCCTGGCGGTTGCGCACCCAGCCGCGCAGGCCACGCTGGACCGCCTGCTCCACCGTCCAGGAGCGATACCAGACTCCCTGGACCTTGCCCCGGATGCGAACCAGCCGCGCCGTCATTCGAATTCGAGGATCGCCTGATCGACCGCCAGGCTGTCGCCCGGGGCCGCATGGAGCTTGCCGACCTTGCCGTCGCGTTCGGCGCGCAGCAGGTTTTCCATCTTCATCGCCTCGACCACCGCCAGCTCCTGCCCCGCCTTGACCTCTTCGCCCGATTTCACCGCCAGCGACACCAGCAACCCGGGCATGGGCGACAACAGGAAGCGCGAGAGATCGGGTAATTGCTTGAGGGGCATCAGCTTGGCAAGCGCCGCGGCGCGCGGGCTCAAGACCTTGAGATCCAAGGTCACGCCGCCATGGCTGAGCCGATAACCGATCCCGATCCGATCCACCTGGACTGCAACGGTTTCGCCATCAGCCCGTCCGCGATAGAGCGTATCGCCTGGATGCCAATCGCCGATCAGCTCGATGCTGGCCCCGGCACCGATAATGGCGTGGCCGCCAGCGGTTTCCGCCACGGTCACCGGCAAATGGTCCAGGCCCAGGACCACTACGCAATCTGCCCCGCCACTTTCCTTCGGCGGGCTCAAGCGCCCGCTGATCTGCTCATCGCGCTGCTGGACGCGGTGATGCACCACGGCTGCAACCGCCGCCAGCAATTGGTGCTCTTCCTCGCTGGGCTTGGCGCCTTGGAAGCCATCGGGGAATTCCTCGGCGATGAAGCCGGTGGTCAGGCGTCCGGCAACGAAACGCGGATGGCGCAGCAGCGCGCTCAGGAACGGAATGTTGTGGCTGACGCCCCGAATCTGATAGGCGTCCAGAGCGGCTGAGATGGCGGCAGTCGCCCGCCTGCGATCCTCGCCATAGCCGATCAGCTTGGCGATCATGGGATCGTAATAGACGCTGATCTCCGCCCCCTCATAGACGCCGCTGTCGATCCTGACGCCTCGGCCCGCGATGGGTTCGCGATAGCGGGTGAGTCGGCCGATGGACGGCAGGAAATTGCGCAGCGGATCCTCGGCATAGACCCGCGCCTCGATCGCCCAGCCGGTGAGAGTTACGTCCTTTTGCGTCAAGCCCAGCTTTTCGCCCGCCGCGATCCGGATCATCTGCTCCACCAGATCGATGCCGGTCACCATTTCGGTCACCGGATGCTCCACCTGAAGGCGTGTGTTCATCTCCAGGAAATAGAAATTGCGCTTTGCATCGACGATGAACTCGACCGTGCCGGCGGAGCGATAGCCCACCGCCTTGGCCAGCGCCACGGCCTGCTCGCCCATTGCCGCGCGGGTCTTGGCGTCGAGGAAGGGGCTTGGCGCCTCCTCGATCACCTTCTGGTGGCGGCGCTGAATTGAGCATTCGCGCTCGCCCAGATAGAGGCAGGTGCCATGCCCATCGGCCAGCACCTGGATCTCGATATGGCGCGGGTCCTCGATGAATTTCTCGATGAAGACGCGCTCGTCGGCGAAGCTCGATTTCGCCTCGTGGCTGGCGGCGCGAAAGCCTTCGCGCACCTCATCATCATTGCGGGCCAGACGCATGCCCTTGCCCCCGCCCCCGGCGGAAGCTTTGATCATCACCGGATAGCCCACGCCGCGCGCGATCTTCACCGCCTCCTCGGCGTCCTTGATGACGCCCAGATGGCCAGGCACGGTAGTGACTCCGGCGTTCTGCGCCAGCTTCTTGGATTCGATCTTGTCGCCCATGGCGGCGATTGCGCTCGCGGGTGGCCCGATGAAGACTACGCCTGCTTTTTCCAAGGCCGCGGCGAAGGCGCGATTCTCGGAGAGGAAGCCGTAGCCGGGATGAACTGCCTCGGCGCCGCTCAGCGTGACTGCGGCCAGGATATTGTCGATGGAAAGATAGCTCTTGGCCGAGGGCGCCGGGCCGATCGAGCAGGCCTCGTCGGCCTCTCGCACATGGGCGGCGTCCGCGTCCGCTTCGGAATAAACCGCGACCGTCCTGATCCCCATGGCGCGGGCCGTGCGCATGACCCGGCAGGCGATCTCGCCCCGATTGGCGATCAGAATTTTGCGGAATGGCGGCTTGCCCTTGGCGGCGGGCGAGGGATCGTCGGCCGTTTTCGATTTGACCTTGGCGCTCTTCTTCGTCATTCGACCTACGCGTGCTCCATCAGGGCCCGATCAAAGAGGGATATTATCGTGTTTTTTCCAAGGGTTATCGATCCTCTTGCCACGCAGCATGGCGAGACCGCGGCAGATCCGCTTGCGGGTCGAATGGGGCATGATGACGTCGTCGATGAAGCCGCGCGCGCCGGCCACAAACGGCGTGGCGAATTTGGTGCGATACTCCTCGGTGCGCTGCGCGATCTTCGCCGCATCTCCGATGTCGGCGCGAAAGATGATCTCCACCGCGCCCTTGGGTCCCATCACCGCGATCTCGGCCGTCGGCCACGCATAGTTGACGTCGCCGCGCATGTGCTTGGAACTCATGACGTCATAGGCCCCGCCATAGGCCTTGCGGGTGATGACCGTCACCTTGGGCACCGTCGCCTCGCCGAAGGCGTAGAGCAACTTCGCCCCGTGCTTGATGATCCCGTTGAATTCCTGGTCCGTCCCAGGGAGGAAGCCGGGCACGTCGACGAAGGTGACGATGGGAATATTGAAGCAATCGCAGAAGCGCACGAAGCGCGCCGCCTTGCGCGAGGAATCGATGTCGAGACAGCCGGCCAGCACCATGGGCTGATTGGCGACGATGCCGATCGTCGTCCCCTCCAACCGGCCAAGGCCTGTCAGGATGTTGCGCGCGTATTCGGGCTGCAGTTCGAAGAACTCGCCTTCGTCAACGACCTTCTGGATCAGCTCCTTCATGTCATAGGGCTTGTTCGCATTGGCCGGCACCAGGGTATCGAGAGAAAGCTCTATCCGGTCGGCGGGGTCCGTCGTGGGGCGACGGGGCGGCGCCTCCCGGTTCGAGGCCGGCAGAAAGTCGATGAACCGGCGAAGCTGCAGGAGGGCTTCCACGTCGTTCTCGAAGGCGAGGTCGGCCACACCCGAACGCTGGGTATGGGTCAGCGCACCGCCCAACTGCTCATGGGTCACGTTTTCATGGGTCACCGTGCGCACCACATCGGGGCCGGTGACAAACATGTAGGAGCTGTCCTTGACCATGAAAATGAAGTCGGTCATGGCCGGCGAGTAGACCGCCCCGCCGGCACATGGACCCATGATGAGGGAAATCTGGGGCACGACGCCCGACGCCAGAATGTTGCGCTGGAAAACCTCGGCATAACCGGCCAATGAGGCGACACCTTCTTGAATGCGCGCGCCGCCGGAATCGTTCAGCCCGATGACGGGCGCCCCCACTTTCATGGCCTGATCCATGATCTTGCATATCTTCTCGGCATGAGCCTCGCTCAGCGACCCGCCGAAGACGGTAAAATCCTGGCTGAAGATGAATATGAGCCGACCATTCACCGTGCCATGGCCGGTGACGACACCATCGCCGGGGATTTTCTGCTCGCTCATACCGAAGTCACTGCTTCGGTGCTCAACGAACATATCCCACTCCTCGAAGGAGCCGGGATCGGTCAGAAGCTCGATCCGCTCGCGCGCGGTCAGGCGGCCCTTGGCATGCTGGGCATCGGCCCGGCGCTTGCCGCCACCGGCCCGGGCCGCGGCCCGCTTCAGATCGAGTTGTCGAAGAATCTCGCGCATATCTGCCCCCGCCGGACCGCCAGCCGCGTCATGGCAATAGCAAAAACGGCGGGCGGACGCCAGCGGCCCCCCTTTGCGGCGAACTCTATACGGCCGAAAGCGCCAGGAAACGGTGAATATCCTGGATATCCTGGCGCAGCCGGCGCCGGCGCGCTGCCGCCTCCTCATCTTCCCCCCAGCGTTCGATCTGGAAGGTGCCATCGAGTTCCGCCAATTCGAAGGCCTCCGCCGCCGTTATCTCGCCCTCCGCCAGGGCCAGCGCGATGACCAGAGAGCCGCAGGTCTGAGCGGCCGCGGCAAGGCCGGCGAGGGTGAAGGCGGGCAGATCGGCCAGCCGACGGCCGAGGGCGGCCAGCGACGCCGCCGGCTGCGGCCGAGGGATGACCCCGACGTGGACGGTCAGCGGGGCGTCATGGCGCAGCGCCAGCCAGTCCAGCAGGGGCTGCCAGCGCGCCTGCTGGCGCTCGACCAGGCCCGGCGGCATTTCCGCCCGGTAGCAGAGGAGATCGGTGCCGGCATAGGCCAGCAGCTCCGCAATGGCCGGTGCCGGATCCGGGGCCACCTTGTCGACCGCCGTATTGGCAAATTGGGTCATGGGCATGGTGGCAGGCTTCAGCTTGATGCCCTGCCCAGCCCATTCCGCCGCAATAGCCTCGGCCAGCGCCTGTGCCGGCAATTTGAGATCCGCCTTGGCAGGGGTCGCCAGGGCGCGGTTGTCGAGGAAAACGAGAAAGCCGCCGTTCGCCGGGCGAACGGTGGCCTGCTTGTAAAATCGATGCAGCGTCGCGGTCAGGGCAACAGACTCTTAATCGCACCGCCCACGTTGTCCAGTGCGCCGCCGCCGCTGCCAGTGCTACCGCCCGTGGTCGCGGGCTTGGTCGTGGCCGGTTTCGTCGCCGCGGCGGCGGAAGAGCCACAACCTGAGGTCGTATCGGCCGAGCCGCTGCCCGAGCCGCCGCCGATGCCAACCACGCTGCCCAAGGCTCCCAGCGCGGAAGCGGGCGCACCGACCACCGTATTCAGGGTGCCCGATGCCATTGCGGTGGCGTCGGGAACGACATGCGGATTAGCCATGGTGCCACCGACGATCATGGGAATGGCGAGGTTGGTCAGGTTGGTCGAGGTCGCATAGGGCACCAGATGCAGATCGAGCCCCTCGGTCGCCAGATTGATCGTACCCTTGCCCACGATTGTAGCGCCGCTGGTTTCGGTCACCAATTGGCGGGTCGTCGCCAGACCACGCGAGATGTCGAAGCGCATGACAACGCATTTCAGGTTGGAACTGTCGCCCCCGCCGCCGAAGGACAACAGATTGAACAGATCGGCCAGCATGAGCTTGGCAAAATCATTGTTGATGTTACCTTGCCCCATGGTGGCATCGAGCTTGCCGTTGAGGCCCGCCATGATCGCGCGTACCGAATTGCCGGCGCCGTTGACCGCGAACTTCATATTGACCTTGCCGCCGGAGAGCACGCTGCTACCGGCCAGCACCTGCATCAGAGTGCCGGCTTCGACCTGGCTTTCGTTCAGGTCCACTGAGATCGGGGCTGGATTCTTCGCACCATCTACGGCAAGCGAGATCGTCAGCGTGCCGCCCGCAACGGCCGCAGAGAAGGGCTTCACCTGCAGCTTGCCGGCCGCCAGCGACAAGACCAGCTTGACGTTCTCCATCGTCACCGGCGCCTTGATCATCTGCTGGGCGGCGAAGTTGAGATCGGCGTCGACGGCGGTCAGGCCGGCGAACGGCAAAGGATCGTTGGGGAAAACCCGGCCACCGCTGCTGCCCGACGAACCGCCGCCACCACCCGCCGGCTTAACGCCGAAATCCTTGAGGTCGATCTTGGCCGCCGCCAGATTGCCCACGATCTTCGGGCGCTTGCCGCCGAGCGCCAACGAGACATCGCCGGTCATGCTGCTGCCGCCCATGGTTAACTGCAGACCGGTGATCTTGTATCCGCCTTCGATGTTGACGAACTTGCCGGCGAAACCATAGGGCCCGAGTTGCGGCAGGGGCGATCCGATCAGGCCGTTCAGATCGGAGAGCGATTTGCCCTTGGCCGTAACATCCACAGCCAGCCCCTGCATCTTGCTGACATCCCCAATCGCGCCCTTGACTGTCGCGGAGGTATCGCCGCTGGAAAGCGCCAGATCCATCGGATAGGGCTTCCCACCGGTCAGAAGCGTCGGCGCGCCGAGGGTGCCTTTGACGTTGAGCGGCTCCTGGCCGACGAGCGCGGCCAGATCGAGCGTCAGGCTGCCGCCCGATGTGTCGGCATTCAGTCTGTCGACCTTGAAGCTGCGCGTCGTCCCGGCGATGCCGTCATGGTATGTCACCGTTGAATCGCGAATTTGAACGGTATCGACCTCCGGCAGGCTCATGCCGGCACCACCCTCGGCGGGGGTTGCCGCCGTCGTGGCCGTCGTCGTGGCGGCACCGCCGGGCGCCTCGAAGACCCAATTGCCGCGGCCCTTGGCATCGGTTTCCAGCAGGATGTCGGCGCCTTCCAGGATAATGCGGTCGACCTTGATTTTTTTCGACAGCAAGGGGATCAACTCCACCTGCACATCCAGACGGTTCAGATTGATCATCACCGGACGGGAGCCGCCTGGCATGTTGGAAAGGCTGACATTGTCCACGGCCAGGGTCGGAGAAAGAGAAATGCCGAGCTTGAAGTCCCCGCCGATGGAGAGGTCGCGCCCGGTGGCCGACTTCACCGCCGCCGCGATTTGCGGCTTGTATTGATTGAAGTCGATGGACATCAGAATGCCGACGGCCGTGGCCACGAGGCCCGCAAGGACAACGGCGACAACGATCAAAATGGTCCGCAGGCGCATCGTTATCCTCCCATAGAAAACAGGGTCATAGGCAACTCGCCCGGTTGCCCAATGATCCGTTGCGCGCCGGCCGCGCGCAAGTCCTCCGTGGTATGATAACCCCAGGCGACGCCCACCGCCGAGGTGCCGGCGCTTAACGCCATGTTCATATCGAAGCCGGTGTCACCGACGAAGACGGTCTCTCTTGGCCCCACGCCGACGGCCGCCATGGCGTTCAGCAGCATTGCGGGATTGGGCTTGCTCGGGTTCAGGTCGGCGGTCTGCAAGGTATGGAACAGATCGGCAATTCCGTGGGCGCCAAGGGTGTAGTCGAGACCGCGTCGCGCCTTGCCCGTGGCGATGCCGAAGAAGACGGCTGGATGGGCAAGTGCCCGCAGCAGATCGCGAACGCCGGGATAGAGGGGTTCCGAATAGCCCGGGCCGCGGCGAAGCGCGAAGGCGGCTTGGCGAAACGAGCCGGCCAACCGCCCCCGGAGGTCGCCATCGCTGGCCGGCAGCAGTTGGGCCATGGTTTCTTCGACGCTGAGTCCGACCTGCCTTCGCACATGGGCGGGATCGGGCTCCGGCAAGCCATGTTCGGTGAAGGCCATGGCCATGGCCGACAATATCACCTGCTGGCTGTCGACCAGGGTGCCGTCGACATCGAAGACAATCAGACGAAAGCGATGAGCCGGTTCGCTCAAGGCTCGGCGTCGGCGAGCGGCTCTTCGGCCGGGACGGAATCGAAGCCGAAGAATTGCCAGGTCGTCAGCATATGGGCCGGCAAGGGGGCGCGGGCCGCGATGACGCCGCCGCCCGGCCGGGGCAAGCGGATGCTGCGGGCGTGGAGGTGAAGCTGCTTGGGCAGATCGGCGCCGGCAATGAATGACTCCTGTCCGCCATATTTGCCGTCGCCCAGAATCGGTGTGCCAAGGGCAACGCAATGGGCGCGAAGCTGGTGGGTCCGGCCGGTGATCGGCATCAGCGCCAGCCAGGCAGCACGCCGCCATGCCTGTTCGACGATGCTGTAATAGGTGACCGCACGCAGGCCGTCCTCGTCGGGCCGGACGCGCTCGCCATGGCCGCTGCCCTGCTTGGAAAGCGCCAGATCGATCTTTCCCTCCGACAGTTTGGGCACGCCGACCACGACGGCCCAATAGATCTTGCGCGCTTCCTTGCGGCGAAAGGCCTCCGTGAGCCTCGCCGCCGCTGCCGCGCTGCGGGCCAGCACCAGAACGCCGCTGGTGTCCTTGTCCAGGCGATGCACCAATCGTGGCCGCTCGGCGGCGTCGAAGCGCAGCGCATCGAGCATGCCGTCCAGATGCACGTCGGTGGAGGTGCCGCCCTGGACAGCCAGCCCGGCCGGCTTGTCGATTACCAGGGCGTCGCGGTCACGAAAGAGCACGCGCCGGCGAAGTTCCGCCGCCTGCTTGTCATCGGCCGGCCGCGCGCGCGCCGCTAGGGGCTTGGACGAGCTGGCTGGAACGGCGTCATCCAGGGGCGGCACGCGAACCACCTGGCCCGGCGCCAGGCGAAGATTGGCCTTCACCCGCTTGCCGTCGACGCGGATTTGACCGGTGCGCAAAAGCTTTTCCAGCCGCCCATGGGGCAGCGCGGGAAAATGCCGCTTGAACCAGCGATCGAGGCGGATTTCACCCTCCGCCGGCTCGACGGAAATCGAAGCGGCGGCGCTCACGCGGGAAGGGCTTGGTTCTGGTCGAAGCTTTGAAGGTCGGCGGCGATCCCGCTGAGGCGGCTCACGCCGCCGCAACCTGGCCGTCGCGCGCGAGCCACCCCAGGCATTGATCGCTGGTCATCAGATAGACGCCGATGCGGGCCAGTTCGGCGAGCGCCACGTCGTTCGCCCCCGACACGGCATCGGTCGCCAGCACGATGCGGAAATCTCGATTGCTGGCGGCATAGACTGTCGCCAGCGGCCCGTTGGGAAAGTTGCAGCCGGAGATAACCAGGCTGGTCACGCCCAGGCCGTGCAGATGCTCCTCGAGTTGGGTCCGGTAGAAGGCGCTCCAGCGCGGCTTGTACATGATCCATTCATGGCGACCGAGTTCCTGTAGCTTGCCGTCAAGCAGCTGGTTGGAATCCAACCGTTGCTGCTGATCGGGCTTCAAGCCATCAACCAGTTCGGCACCCAGGGTGCCCGGCATGACAATGCGCTGGCCCTCCTCGATCGAGGCCCGGTTGCACAGCTCTACATTCGATCCGTCGCAGCGATAGAGACGCACCACATGGATGATGGGCCGGCCACGCTGGCGGAAGCCCTCGACCAATCGGACCATGGGGGGCACGGCGGCCATGGACCCGCCGACCTTGGCGGGCGAGTTGGGCAGGCAGAAATCGCGTTGAGCGGCGATGGTGAGCAACGCCACATGCTGGCGTTCAGGCGAAAGGTAGTCCCGCATCATCTCTATCCCTTTGGCCCGCGACCGGGAAACCAAACCGTAGTTAGAATACCCCAGAGCGACAACATCCATGCCGGCATGCGCAGCAACGGAGCCATGCGGCAAGTGCAGGTCATGCGCCATCCCGCTCGGCTCTCAGCTTCGCCCAATAGTCGAGGCGCTTGCGGATCTCACGCTCGAACCCCCGCTCGGCCGGCCGATAAAAGGTTTGGCGGGCCATTCCATCGGGGAAATAATTTTGCCCGGAGAAGGCGTCGGGCGCGTCATGGTCATAGGCATAGCCCTTGCCATAGCCCAAATCCTTCATCAGCCGCGTGGGCGCGTTCAGAATATGCTTGGGCGGCATGAGGGAGCCGGTCTCGTCGGCAGCACCCTGGGCCGCCTGAAAGGCGCGGTAGGTGGCGTTCGACTTGGGTGCGGTGGCGAGATAGATGACGCATTGGGCCAAGGCCAACTCGCCCTCCGGCGTACCCAGACGCTCATAGGCCTCCCAGGCCGCAATGGATTGGGGCAGGGCGTCCGGCTCGGCAAGTCCGATATCCTCCACCGCGAAGCGCACCAGGCGCCGGGCGATGAAGCGGGGATCCTCCCCACCGGCGAGCATGCGGGCGAGCCAATAGAGGCCAGCGTCCGTATCCGATCCTCGGAGCGATTTGTGCAAGGCACTGATGAGGTTGTAATGCCCCTCCTGCGCCTTGTCGTAGAGCGGCACACGGCGCTGGACCGCCGCTGCCAGCCCGGCATTGTCCAGGGTCTGGCCGGGCGGCAGCGCGTAGAGCTCTTCCACCATATTCAGCAGGTAGCGTCCATCGCCGTCGGCCATGGCACGCAAGGCTCGACGCGCCTCGGCATCCAGCGGCAGGGCGCGGCCCTCGGCTGCCTCGGCCCGGGCGATCAACTGTTCCATGGCAGCATCGTCGAGACGGTTGAGTACGAAGACCTGGCAGCGGGAGAGCAGCGCGCCGTTCAATTCGAAGGAGGGATTTTCGGTTGTCGCCCCCACAAGGATGACCGTGCCGTTCTCGACATAGGGTAGAAAGCCATCCTGCTGAGCCCGGTTGAAGCGGTGAATTTCGTCGACGAACAGGAGGGTTCCCTGCCCAGCCGCACGGCGACCCTTGGCGGCTTCAAAGACCTTGCGCAACTCCGCCACGCCTGAGAAGACCGCCGACAGAGGTTCGAAATAGAGGCTCGTGCGATCGGCCAGCAGGCGAGCGAGCGTGGTCTTGCCGCAGCCCGGGGGGCCCCAGAGGATCATCGAGGAAAGGCGGCCCCCGGCCAGCATGCGGCCGATGGGCGCGTCGGGCGCCAGAAGATGTTGTTGGCCGACGATATCTTCCAGCCGAGCGGGTCGCAATCGATCGGCGAGTGGGCGAGGCGCCTGAGATTCGAACAATCCGGTCAGCGGCGCCGGCCCTTCCCTATTCGATCTTCAGCGTGCGGGTTTCGCCGTTGCGCCGGAAGGCGATTTCCCAGTGATCGGCGCCGGCAAGGGCCGCCGTCAGTTCGTCGACCGTGGCGACGGGGTGCCCGTTGACAGCCGCGATGATATCGCCTGGCGCGAGACCGAAACGCTGGGCCGTGCTGCCTCGCCGGATCTGGAGTATGACCACACCCTTCCAGTCGCTGTTCAACTGCAACTGATCGGCCAAGGCCGGGGAAAGATTGCCCACGGTCGCACCGGCGAGCGGCTGCGCGCCGGTCAGCTGGGTCTTCTGGGTCGGCGGCGATTCCGGCGCACTGGCCAGCCTGATCGGCAGATCCATCTGCCGGCGATCGCGCAACACGGTGAGGGTGGCCTGGCTGCCGATGGTCATAGTCGCCAGACGGAACCGCAAGCTGCCCGGGTCCTCGATGGCTTTCCCGCCGATCGCGACAATCACATCGCCCTGCCTCAGCCCGGCGGCGGCACCCGGGCCGCCCGGATAAATGTCGTTGACGACGATGCCGGTGGGATGGTCGAGGCCCAGCGCTTCGGCCATGTCGGCGGTCACCCCCTGACCGCTGACGCCGATCCAAGGGCGATCGAGATGGCCGCCGCTCTTCTGCGCTGCCAGAAATGCCGCCACCATATTGGCTGGAATGGCGAAGCCTATTCCGACCGAGCCGCCGGAGCGTGAATAGATCGCCGTGTTGATGCCGGCTAGCTTGCCGTCCATGGTCACCAAGGGGCCGCCCGAATTGCCGGGGTTGATGGCCGCGTCGGTCTGGATGAAGAAACCATAATCGGCGATGCCCACGCGCGTGCGGGCGAGCGCCGAGACAATGCCGTTGGTAACCGTCTGGCCGACACCGAAGGGATCGCCGATGGCGAGCACCAGATCCCCAACCTGAAGTTCGTCGGAATCGGCGAGTTGCAGCGTCGGCAATTTCGCCGCGCCCACATCGATCTGCAGCAAGGCGAGATCGATGCGCTCGTCGGCCAGCAGGACGCGGGCGGGATATTCGCGCCGATCGTTCAAGACCACGGTGATCTGATCACTGTCCTTGATGACGTGATTGTTGGTGACGATCAGACCGTCGGCCCGAAGGATGACGCCGGAGCCCAGCGAGCTCTGCACCCGCTCCTGCGGCACACCGAAATTGAAATCGGGACCGAAGAACTGCTGAAAGAAAGGATCGTTGAAGAAGGGCGAAGCCGGTTGGTTCTGCACCACGCGCCGGGAGTAGATATTGACCACCGCCGGGGCCGCCTGTTTGACGATGGGGGCGAAGCTGTAGGCGATTTCGGCGCGCGAGCCCGGCACGCTCTGGGCGAACGCGCCCGCGCTTGGGCAGGACAGCGCCGCCGCCAGAAGCAGACATGCAATGGGTCGCAAATGCCCCATGGCCACCGGGAAGAGCCCTATCTCAGGCAGTCTCGGCGGGAGCCTCGTCGGCGGCGGCGGGCGTCACGACCGGGCCGGAATCCTGACCCTTGGCCGCCGGATCGCGGTCGACGAATTCGATGATGGCCATGGGTGCGGCGTCGCCATAGCGGAAGCCGGCCTTGAGGACGCGAGTATATCCCCCTTTGCGCGCCGCATAGCGTTCGGCGAGGGGACCGATGAGCTTGGCGGCCAGGCCTTCGTCCTGCAGCATGGAGATGAGCTGGCGGCGCGCATGCAGGCCGCCGCGCTTGCCCAGGGTAACGAGCTTCTCGACGACGGGGCGCAGATCCTTGGCCTTGGGCAGGGTGGTCTTGATCTGCTCATGCTTTACCAATGCTGCCGCCATGCTGGAAAACAGCGCCTTGCGGTGGCTCTTGGTGCGGTTCAGTTTGCGACCGCTCATCCCATGACGCATCGTCGATCTCCTTCAATTCCGGCCATGAAGGCCGATTGCGTTACCCGACGCCGCGTGTTTCCGGAGATCCGGTTCCGGCAACCGTGTAGGTCGAGGGGGGCCACCATGGCCCGGCAGCGATCCCAATCTTTAGTACGGCTCGTCCAGGCGCTTGGCCAATTCCTCAATATTCTCCGGCGGCCAGCCCTGAATTTCCATGCCGAGATGAAGACCCATCTGAGCCAGCACTTCCTTGATCTCGTTCAGCGACTTGCGTCCGAAATTCGGGGTGCGCAGCATTTCGGCCTCGGTCTTCTGCACCAGGTCGCCGATGTAGACAATGTTGTCGTTCTTCAGGCAGTTGGCCGAACGGACGGAGAGTTCGAGTTCGTCCACCTTGCGCAGCAGGTTCTTGTTGAACGGTGGCTCGGCGGTCTTCGATTCTTCCTGCGCCAGCGAGGGCTCCTCGAAATTGATGAAGAGCTGCAACTGGTCCTGAAGGATGCGCGCGGCCAACGCCACGGCGTCCTCCGGCGTGACGGCGCCGTTGGTCTCGACCTGCATGGTCAGGCGGTCATAGTCTGTCTTCTGCCCGACGCGGCTGTTGTCGACCTTGTAGGAGACCTTGCGTACCGGGCTGAACAGCGCATCCACCGGGATCAGCCCGATGGGCGCGTCTTCGGCGCGGCTCGTGGTGGCGGCGACATAGCCCTTGCCGGTCTCGACCGTGAATTCCATCGACAGCGTGGCACCCTGGTCCAGGGTGCAAAGCACGAGATCCTTGTTCATGATCTCAATGTCGTGGCCAGTCTCGATCAGTTCGGCGGTCACCTCGCCCGGGCCCTTGGCCTTGAGGCGCATGCGCTTGGGCGCTTCGCCATGCATGCGCAGCGCCAGCTGCTTTATGTTGAGGATGATGTCGGTGATGTCCTCGAGCACGCCCGGAACGGACGAGAACTCATGGAGCACGCCGTCGATCTGCACCGAGCTGACCGCCGCACCCTGCAGCGAGGACAGCAGCACCCGACGCAGCGCGTTGCCCAGCGTCAGGCCAAATCCGCGTTCCAGCGGCTCGGCCACGATGCTGGCTTGGCGCTTGGGATCGCCGCCTGGCTCTACGTTCAGCTTGTTCGGCTTGATCATTTCGGTCCAGTTTTTCTGAATCACAGTCTCGACCTCTAAAGCTGACGGCGGAGCGTTTGCCCCGCCTGATGTCTTATCTCAATTCCCGCCGTCGCCGGCCGCTTTAAAGGGCCGGCGTTGCCGATCAGATGCGCCGGCGCTTGGGGGGCCGGCAGCCGTTATGCGGGATCGGCGTCACATCCTTGATCGAGGTAATGGTAAAGCCGGCAGCCTGGAGGGCGCGGAGCGCCGATTCACGGCCGGAGCCAGGGCCCTTGACCTCGACCTCGAGGGTCTTGACGCCATGCTCCATCGCCTTCTTCGCGGCTGAATCCGCGGCCATCTGGGCGGCATAGGGCGTCGATTTGCGCGAGCCCTTGAATCCGGAACTGCCTGAGGAGGCCCAGGCGATCGAATTGCCCTGGGCATCGGTGATGGTGATCATGGTGTTGTTGAAGCTGGCGTTCACGTGCGCGACACCTGACGTGATGTTCTTTCGCTCGCGACGACGCGGACGCGCGGTGGCTGTCTTGACCATATTAGTTGTCCTTAAACCGTCTTTTTCTTGCCGGCGATCGCCTTGGCAGGGCCCTTGCGGGTGCGTGCGTTGGTATGGGTGCGTTGGCCGCGGACCGGCAGGCCCTTGCGGTGGCGCAAACCCCGATAGCAGCCGAGATCCATCAGCCGCTTGATGTTCATCGCCACTTCGCGGCGCAGGTCGCCCTCAACGCGATATTCGCGGTCGATCAGCTCGCGGATGCGCAGCACTTCGGCGTCGGTCAACTGGCTGACCCGGCGCTCCTGCGGGATGGAAAGCTTGTCGAGAATCGCCTGGGCCCGCGTGCGGCCGATTCCATGGATATAGGTGAGGCCAATCAACACCCGTTTTTGCGTCGGAATGTTGACGCCGGCAATACGCGCCACTGTGCTATCTCCTTGTGAATCCTAGATAAATACCCGGGCAATCTGATGACGCGCCAATCCGGCCCGGCCCCGGCGCGTTGTCGAGGGGGCGAATTATATGAAAAGCCGCGCCCGCGTCAATCACTTATGCAGTAGTTTCCGTCAATTCAACCCTCGTCGAGCACCTGGTCAATCTGATGGGCGACATCCTCGGCCGAGGCCATGCCATCCACCGTCTTCAACAGGCCACGGGCCCGGTAATAGGGCAGGATCGGCGCGGTTTGCTTGCGATAGGCCTCCAGCCGCACCGCAACCGCCTCGGCCCGGTCGTCCGGCCGGCGAACGAATTCCGTGCTCCCGCAGCAATCGCAGACCCCGGCGGTCTTGGTCTGCTTGAACTTGTCGTGGTAGCCGGTCCCGCATTTGGAGCAAGCAAAGCGCCCGGCAATGCGTTGGATGAGCGCCGGCTCGTCGACGGCGAGTTCGATGACCCGGTCGATGCCCCCCTTGCCGCTCTCTTTCAGCATGGCATCCAGCGCCTCGGCCTGCTGCACCGTGCGGGGAAAGCCATCGAGGACAAATCCCTTGGCGCAATCGGGCTCTTTGATCCGCTCGGCAATCATGGCGACGATCAGGTCATCGCGCACGAGTCGGCCGGATTCCATGACTTTCTTTGCCTGCCGGCCCAGGGCCGTGCCCGCCGCCACCGCGGCTCGCAGCATGTCGCCAGTGGAAAGCTGCTTCAGCCCGCGCTGTTCTTCCAGGCGCTTGGCTTGGGTCCCTTTGCCCGCGCCGGGGGGGCCGAGCAGGACAACCTTCACCGCCGACCTTTGAGCTTGGATTTCTTGATCAGGCCTTCGTATTGATGGGCCAGCAGATGGGAATGTATCTGTGCCACCGTATCCATGGTGACCGAGACCACGATGAGCAGGCTGGTGCCGCCGAAATAAAACGGCAGCGAGCGCCAGGCGAGCAGCATTTCCGGCAGCACGCAGACGATCGCCAGATATATGGCGCCCAGGACCGTCAGCCGGGTCAGCACATAGTCCAGATAATCGGCCGTGTTCTTGCCGGGACGAATGCCCGGAATGAAGCCGCCGTATTTCTTCAAATTGTCCGCCGTATCGGCCGGGTTGAAGACGACGGCGGTATAGAAGAAGGCGAAGAACACGATAAGGCCGACGTAAAGGGCGAGATAGAGGGGCTGGCCGTGGCCGAGATAGAGGGCGAACCACTGCGCCCAGTTGGAATTGGCGCCGGCGCCGAATCCCGCGATGGAGGCCGGCAGCAGCAGCAGGGAGCTGGCGAAGATCGGCGGAATGACGCCCGAGCTGTTCAGCTTCAAGGGTAAATGCGATGCTTCGCCGCCGAACATCTTGTTGCCGACCTGGCGCTTGGGATACTGGACGATGATCCGGCGCTGGGCGCGCTCGAAGAAGACGATGAAACCGATGACGGCGGCAACGACGATCAGCAGGCCGATGATGACCCAAAGTTCAAGGGCACCGGTGCGGCCCAGTTCCAGGGTGCTGACCAGGGCGGAAGGCAATCGGGCCACGATGCCGCTGAAGATGATCAGCGAAGTGCCGTTGCCGACGCCGCGCTGGGTGATCTGTTCGCCCAGCCACATTAGGAAGACCGTGCCGCAGGTGAGCGAGATCACGGTGGTGACATAGAACATCGGCCCGGCGGACACGACCACGGGGCCGCTGGGCGCATGCATGCCGGCAAGCCCGTTGGCGATGCCAAAGGCCTGAGCCGCGGCAAGGCCCACCGTCAAAAGACGGGTATATTGATTGATCTTCTTGCGGCCGGCCTCGCCCTCTTTCTTGATGGCCTCGAGGGAGGGCAGGATGCTCGACATCAGCTGCATGATGATCGAAGCCGAAATATACGGCATGATGTTGAGCGCCAGGATCGTCATGCGCCGGAGCGCACCGCCCGAGAACATGTCGAACATGCCGATGATGCCGCCGGCCTGCTGGCTGAACAGAGTCTCCAGGGCAACCGGATCGATGCCCGGCAGGGGAATGAAGGTTCCGAGGCGATAGACGATCAGAGCCCCGAGGGTGAACCAGATCCGCTTCTTGAGTTCTGTTGCCTTGTTGAAGGCGCCGAAGTTGATATTGCGGGCGAGCTGTTCTGCGGCCGATGCCATGGGGACCTGCCTGTCCGGTTACACTTTGGCTCCCGCTTCGGCGGGCGCCTTCTTGGGCGCCGTTACCTCGACGCTGCCCCCGGCCTTTTCCACCGCAGCGATGGCGGCCTTGGAGGCGCCGGCGACCTTCAATGACAGCTTGACCTTGATTTCGCCTTTTGCAAGTAGGCGAACGCCGTCGCGGGTGCGGCGCAGGATGCCGGCGCTGACCAGCGCGGCGCCGTCGATCGTGCCCTTGGCCTCCAGCCGGCCGGCGTCGATTGCCTGCTGCAGGCGGCCGACGTTCACCTCCACATAGCGCAGCCGGTGGACATTGTTGAACCCGCGCTTGGGCATGCGCATGTGAAGGGGCATCTGGCCGCCTTCGAAGCCGTTGATGGCAACGCCGGTACGCGCGGTCTGGCCCTTGCCGCCACGCCCCGCCGTCTTTCCCTTGCCCGACCCGATGCCGCGCCCGACGCGCATGCGCCCCTTGCGGGAGCCGTGATTGTCGGAAAGCTGATTGAGCTTCATCGCTGAACCCGTCCCTACTCGACCCGCACCAGATGGCGGACCTTGTTGATCATGCCGCGCACCGCGGCCGTGTCTTCCAATTCGCGCGAGCGGCGCACCTTGTTGAGGCCAAGCCCGATCAAGGTCTGGCGCTGGTCGGCCAGGCGGCCGGCCGCGCTCGCGACCTGGGTCACGCGCAGCGTCTTCTTGGCGCTGCCGGCAGCGCCCCTCTTCTCAGCCATCGTTGTTACTCCCTCGCCTCCGCCTTGGCATCGCCGGTCTCGCGCTTGCCAATGATCTCGCTCACCTTTTTACTGCGCCGGGCGGCCACGCTGCGAGGCGAAGCGCAGCTGACCAGGGCGGCAAAGCAGGCCTTGACCATGTTATGAGGGTTGGAGGTGCCGACCGACTTGGCCACCACGTCCTCGATGCCCAGCGCCTCGCAGACCGCGCGGACCGGACCGCCGGCGATGATGCCGGTGCCGGGCACGGCGGCGCGCATGATCACGGTTCCGGCGCCAAAACGCCCAGTGGCATCGTGATGCAGGGTGCGGCCTTCGCGCAGTGCGACGCGGACCATGTGGCGCTTGGCGTGTTCGGTTGCCTTGCGGATCGCCTCGGGCACCTCGCGGGCCTTGCCGGCGCCATGGCCGACACGGCCCTTGCCGTCGCCCACCACGACGAGGGCGGCGAAGCCGAAGCGCCGACCGCCCTTCACCACCTTGGCGACGCGATTGATGCTGACGAGCTTTTCGACAACCTCGCCCTCATCCCGGTTGCGGTCGCGATCGCCACCACGCTCGCGCCGATCGCCTCTTTCGCTACGTGCCATACTTCGGCCTCTCCTAGAAGGACAGGCCGCCCTCACGGGCGGCGTCGGCCAGGGCTTTCACCCGGCCATGAAACAAATAAGAACCACGGTCGAAGACGACTTCCCTAACGCCGGCGGCGATCGCACGCTCGGCAAGCAGTTTGCCCACGGCCTTGGCCGCGTCGATATTCGCGCCGGTCTTCAAGCCCGTCTTCAACGTCTTGTCGACAGTAGAGGCGGCGGCCAGCGTCAGGCCCTTCTTGTCGTCGATGACCTGGGCGTAGATATGCAAGCCTGAGCGGAAGACCGACAGCCGCGGACGGCCGATCGACTTCACCCGGATCTGATGACGCACCCGCTCCCGGCGGCGAAGGCGTGGCGATTTCTTGGCATGGGGCATAGCTGGCGTCCTACTTCTTCTTGCCTTCCTTGCGGACGATTTTCTCGCCCAGATACATCACGCCCTTGCCCTTATAGGGCTCCGGCCTGCGATAGCCTCGGATCTCCGCTGCCACCTGCCCCACGCGCTGCTTGTCCGCGCCGGAGATCAGAATGGACGTCGGCTTTTCGCATTTGATCTGGATGTCCGAAGGAATGGGATAGTTCACATCATGACTGTAGCCAAGCTGCAGCATAAGCGTCTTGCCCTGCACGGCGGCGCGATAGCCGACGCCGCTGATGTCGAGAGACTTTGTATAGCCCTGGGACACGCCGGTCAGCATGTTGCGCACCAGATTGCGGGTGGTTCCCCACATCATGCGCGCCTGCTTCGATTCGCCGAGCTGCTTGACCCAGACCTTATTGTCCTCAAGCTTCACTTCGACATCGCCCGAAACCCGCACCGCGAGTTCGCCCAGCTTGCCCTTGGCCTTCAACTGGCCGGCAACCACCGAGACGGTCACGCCGCTCGGCACATTGACGGGGTTCTTACCTACACGAGACATGGCGCCTGTCCTTAGAACACGCGACAGAGAACTTCGCCGCCGACATTGGCCGCGCGCGCCTCGTTATCCGACATGACGCCACGCGGCGTCGACAGGATCGAGATGCCCAGGCCGTTGAAGACGCGCGGAATCTCCGTGACTTTGGAATAGACCCGCCGGCCCGGCCGGGATACGCGGGAAATCTCGCGGATCACCGGATGACCTTCGTGGTACTTCAGTTCGATGCGGAATTCGATTCCACCGCTGTCGCCGTCGCTCTGCTGATAGCCCCGAATATAGCCCTCGCGCTTCAACACATCGAGCACACTCGCCCGGACCTTGGAGGCGGGGCTGACGATCGTCGCCTTGCCCGCCTTCTGTCCGTTGCGTATCCGGGTCAGCATATCCCCCAAGGGATCGCTCAAAGACATGATCTATGACCCTCCTTACCAGCTCGACTTGGTCATGCCGGGAATCTGGCCGATAGCCGCCAGCTCGCGCAACGCGATGCGGGACAGCTTGAATTTGCGGTAACAACCGCGCGGCCGGCCGGTGATCATGCAACGCAACCGCACCCGCGCGGGCGAGGCGTTGCGCGGCAATTGAGCCAGCTTGAGCCGCGCCGAAAAACGCTCCTCCATCGGGCGCGCTTCGTCGTTGGCAATCGCCTTCAGGCGCTGCCGGCGACCGGCGAATTTCTTCGCCAGGCGTTCCCGCTTCAGGTTGCGTTCAATGGAACTCTTTTTCGCCATATCTTTCCTCCGGCCCCGTCAGTTGACGAAAGGCATATCAAAGCCCTTCAGCAGGGCCTTGGCTTCGGCGTCGCTTCTCGCCGTGGTGCAAATAACGATATCCATGCCGCGGACGGCATCGATCTTGTCGTAGTCGATCTCCGGGAAGACGATCTGTTCCTTGAGGCCGAGGGCGTAGTTGCCGTTGCCGTCGAAACTCTTCGCCGAAACGCCGCGGAAGTCGCGAACGCGCGGCAGCGCGATGTTCACCAGGCGATCGAGAAACTCGTACATCCGCTCCCGCCGCAGCGTCACCTTGCAGCCGATGCTCAAACCCTCGCGCAGCTTGAAATTGGCGATCGCCTTGCGCGACTTGGTGATGACCGGCTTCTGGCCGCTGATGGCCGCCAATTCGTTCGCCGCGGCCTGAATCTTCTTGCCGTCGGCGACGGCTTCGCCCACGCCCATGTTGATAACGATCTTGTCCAGGCGCGGCGCTTCCAGGGGGTTCGTGTAGTTGAACTCCTTCATCAGCGCCGGGCGGACGGTTTCGATATAGCGTTCCTGCAAACGGGTCATGTCAGTCGGCCTATAGGTCGATGGTTTCGCCGGAGCGGCGCGCTACGCGCACCTTGCGGCCGTCCGTCAGCTGCTTGTAGCCGACCTTCGTCGGCTTGCCCGATTTCGGATCGACATGGGCGACGTTCGAGACGTGGATTGTCGCCTCGCGCTCGATGATGCCGCCCGGGTTGCCGGCGCTGGCCCGGGTATGGCGCTTCATCATGTGGACACCCTGGACCAGCAGGCGGCCCTCATCGCGCAACACGCGCAGCACTTCGCCCTGCTTGCCCTTGTCGCGACCGGTGATCACCACCACCTTGTCGCCCTTTTTGATCTTGAATTTCGTCGCCATCTCGAACTGTCCCGTCTTCCCTAGAGCACTTCTGGCGCCAGGGAGATGATCTTCATGAATTGCTTGGCCCTGAGCTCGCGCGTCACCGGCCCGAAAATACGCGTGCCGATCGGCTCGCCCTGCTTGTCGATCAGCACGGCCGCGTTGCGATCGAAGCGGATGCTGCTGCCGTCGGCGCGCCGGATTTCCTTGGCCGTGCGCACGACCACCGCCTTGCTCACGTCGCCCTTCTTCACCCGGCCGCGCGGAATGGCATCCTTGATCGAGACGACGATGATGTCGCCGACCGAGGCGTATTTGCGCTTCGAGCCGCCCAGCACCTTGATGCATTGCACCCGGCGCGCGCCTGAATTGTCGGCGACTTCCAGATTTGTCTGCATCTGGATCATGGCCTGTCTCCCTAGCTCGCGGCGGCGGCCGGGACGACTTCCCAGCGCTTGGTCTTGGAAATCGGACGGCACTCGCGGATGCTGACGACATCGCCGGCCTTGCAGGCATTGGCCTCGTCATGCGCCGCATAGCGCTTCGTGCGCTTGATGAACTTCTTGTAGACCGGGTGCATGATGCGCCGTTCGACCGCGACAATCACGGTCTTGTGGGCCTTGTCGCTGACCACGGTACCTTGCAGGACGCGCCTGGGCATTCCTCTACCTCTTCGAAACTAGCCCCGCGCCTTGAGCGCGAGGAATGTTTTGATGCGGGCGATATCGCGCCGCACTGCGCGTACGCGCGCCGTGTTCTCCAACTGACCGCTGGCCCGCTGAAAGCGCAGGTTGAACTGCTCCTTCTGCAGTTGGACCAGATCGGTCTTCAACTGATCCGGCGTCTTGACGCGAATATCGTCGGCTTTCATCTTGTCGTTACTCCACGCCCAGGCGAGACACGATCTTGGTGCGGATGGGCAGCTTGGCCGCGGCCAGGGTGAAGGCCTCGCGTGCAATCTGCTCCGACACGCCATCGATCTCGAACATGATGCGGCCGGGATGCACCCGGCAGACCCAGAACTCCGGGTTGCCCTTGCCGCTGCCCATACGCACTTCGGCGGGCTTGGTCGATACCGGCACGTCCGGGAAAATGCGGATCCAGACGCGGCCAAGGCGCTTCAGATGGCGCGTAATGGCGCGTCGCGCTGCCTCGATCTGGCGCGCGGTCACCCGCTCCGGCTCCACGGCCTTCAGGCCGAAAGCGCCGAAATTCAATTCGGTGCCACCCTTGGCTGGGCCATGGATGCGGCCCTTGTGGGCCTTGCGGTATTTGGTTCTCTTGGGCGAAAGCATGTGCGCTGATCCTTAGTTCCTAGCTACGGCCGCCGGCCTGCTGTTCCTGGGCGCGCTTGTCCTGGGCCATCGGGTCGTGAGCTACGATCTCGCCCTTGAACACCCAGACCTTCACGCCGCAGGTGCCATAGGTCGTCTTGGCAGTCGCCGTGCCGAAATCGACGTCCGCGCGCAGCGTGTGCAGCGGCACCCGGCCCTCGCGATACCACTCGACCCGCGCGATCTCGGCGCCCCCCAACCGGCCGCCGCAGTTGATTCGGATGCCCTGGGCGCCAAGGCGCATCGCCGATTGTACCGCGCGCTTCATGGCACGACGGAAGGCGACGCGACGCTCCAGCTGCTGGGCAATATTCTCGGCCACCAGCTTGGCGTCGATTTCGGGCTTGCGGATTTCGACGATGTTGAGGGCGACTTCGCCCCCGGTCATCTTCGATAGATCCAGGCGCAGCTTCTCGATGTCCGCGCCCTTCTTGCCGATGACCACGCCCGGACGCGCCGTATGAATGGTGATGCGCGCCTTCTTGGCCGGCCGCTCGATGACCACGCGGCTGACGCCGGCCTGGCCCAATCGGTCCATCAAGTATTTACGCAGCCGCAGATCCTCGTGCAGCAGCTTGGCGTAGTCGTCATCGGCGAACCACCGGGAGTCCCAGGTTCGGTTCACCCCGACGCGCAGCCCGATCGGATTGGTCTTTTGGCCCATTAGGCTGTCTCCTCGCGCTCGCGCACAATGATCGTCAGATGGCTCCACGCTTTTTCGACCCGGGCGCCCCGTCCGCGCGCGCGGGCATGGAAACGCTTGAGAGCGAAGGCACGTCCGACCGAGGCCTCGGCGACATAGAGCTTGTCGACGTCGAGTTGATGGTTGTTCTCGGCGTTGGCGATGGCCGAATCCAGCGCCTTCAATACCTCGCTGGCCACCCGACGGCGCGAGAAGGCGAGCTCGGCCTTGGCGGCCTGCGCCGTTTTTCCGCGGATCAAGCCCGCCAGCAGATTGACCTTGCGCGGCGTCGTCTGAATGGTGCGCACGGAGGCCTTGGCCTCGCTCTCGCCCAGACGGCGCGGATACGATTTCTTGCTCATCGCGAGGGACCCTCGATGACCTTGGTCTTCGTGGCCTTCTTGTCCACGGCCGTATGGCCTTGGAAGATCCGAGTCGGCGAAAACTCGCCGAATTTATGGCCGATCATGTTCTCAGTCACGATCACCGGCATGAACTTATGGCCATTGTAGACGCCGAAGGTCAGCCCGACGAACTGGGGCAGAATCGTCGAGCGCCGCGACCAGGTCTTGATGACCTCGTTTCGGCCCGTGCCGCGACTGGTCTCCGCCTTCTTCAGCAGATAACCGTCGACGAACGGACCCTTCCAAACTGAGCGAGCCAAGGCCTTCGCCCTCCTCTTACTTGCCGACGCGACGGCGGCGCAGGATCATGCCGTCGGTCTTCTTGTTGTGCCGCGTCTTCTTGCCCTTGGTCGACTTGCCCCAGGGGGTGACCGGATGCCGGCCGCCCGAGGTGCGGCCTTCGCCGCCGCCATGGGGATGGTCGATCGGGTTCATGGCCACGCCGCGCACGGAGGGCTTGCGGCCCTTCCAGCGGTTGCGCCCGGCCTTGCCAATGCTGACGTTCTGCTGATCGGGGTTGGAGACGGCGCCGATCGTCGCCAAGCATTCGGTGCGCACCATGCGAACTTCGCCCGAGCTCATGCGCAACAGAGCGAGACCCGCATCGCGGCCCACGAGCTGGACATAGCTGCCGGCCGCACGCGCGATCTGGCCGCCGCGGCCCGGCTTCAGCTCCACATTGTGGACGATGGTGCCCACCGGCACGTTCTTCAGCGGCATGGCATTGCCCGGCTTGATGTCTGCGCGCTCGCCGGAGACGACCTTGTCGCCGGGCTGCAGGCGCTGCGGGGCCAGAATATAGCTGAGCTCGCCGTCCTCGTATTTGATGAGCGCGATGAAGGCCGTGCGGTTGGGATCGTATTCCAGCCGTTCCACCGTCGCGGCCATGTCGAATTTTCTGCGGCGGAAATCCACCAGGCGATACCGGCGCTTATGTCCGCCGCCCCGCCAGCGCACGGTGATGCGGCCGTGATTGTTGCGTCCGCCCTTCTGGTGAAGCCCTTCGGTCAGTGTCTTGATCGGATCGCCCTTGTGCAGTTCCGAGCGGTCGACCAGGACCAGTTGGCGCTGGCCCGGCGTGGTCGGCTTATAGGATTTTAAAGCCATGACCTCAGACTCCCGTCGTCACGTCGATGGTCTGGCCTTCCGCCAATGTGACCATCGCTTTCTTGAAATCGCTGCGCCGACCGGGCCGGCCGCGAAATACCTTGATCTTGCCTTCCTGGCGCAGGGTGTTGACCGCCATCACCTTGACCTTGAACAGACCTTCGATGGCTGCCTTGATCTCGGGCTTGGTGGCCGACAGCGGCACGCGGAAGGCGACCTGGCGATGGGCCGACATCTGGGTTGCCTTTTCGGTGATCACCGGCGAGCGGACGATGGCGTACATCTCAGCCTGGGTCAGCTTGACCACGCGGGTCTTCATGGGACGAGCCCTGCTCATTTCAGCCGTGCCTCCAGATGCTGCACCGCGTCCTGGGTGAGGATCAGGGTGTCGCGCCGCAGAATGTCGTAGACGTTCGCCCCTTGCTGCGGCAGCAGATCGAGGTTGGGAATATTGCCCGCCGCGCGACGGAAACCTTCGTCGACGACCGGGCCGTCGATGATCAGCGCGCGGCCCCAGCCGAGCTTGGCCAGCTTCTTGGTCAGATCGCCGGTCTTGGCGCCGGCGAACTTGGCGCTCTCGATGACAATCAGCTTGCCTTCGGCGAGCTTGGCCGAAAGCGCGGTCTTCAGCGCCAGCTTGCGAACCTTCTTGGGCAGGTCGGTTGCATGGCTGCGGACGACGGGGCCGAAAATGATGCCGCCGCCCCGGAACTGGGCCGAGCGCAGGCTGCCCTGGCGGGCCTGACCGGTGCCCTTCTGTTTGTAAGGTTTGCGGGTCGTGCCGCTGACGTCCGACACGCCCTTGGTCTTGTGCGTCCCGGCGCGGCGCTTGTTCAGCTGATAGTTCACCATGCGCGCCAGGATGTCCTTGCGCACCGGAAGACCGAAGACCGCCTCGGCGAGATCAATTTCGCCGACTGTCTTGTTGTCGAGGTTGGTGACCGACGATTTCATCGCCCTATTCCTTCTTCACGGCCGGCTGCTCGGACGCGGCAGGCGCCGCGCGCAAAGCCGCCGGGAACGGCAGGTCCTTGGGCGCCGCCCGCTTCTTGGCGTCCTGCACCAGCACGTAGCCGCCTTCGGCACCGGGCACTGCGCCCCTGATCATGATCAGGCCGCGCTCGGCATCGACCGATACGATCTTCAAGTTCTGCGTCGTCACCCGGACATCGCCCATGTGACCGGCCATCTTCTTGCCCTTGAAGGTCTTGCCTGGATCCTGGCGCTGGCCGGTCGAACCGTGGGAACGGTGAGAGACCGATACGCCGTGGGTGGCCCGCAAACCGCCGAAATTATGGCGCTTCATGACACCGGCGAAGCCCTTGCCGATGCTGTTGGCGATCACGTCGACGAATTGGCCCGGCAGGAAATGGGCCGCCGTCAACTCGGCCCCCACTTCGATCAGCGCATCGGCGCTCACCCGGAACTCCACCAGCTTGCTCTTCGGCTCGACCTTCGCCTTGGCGAAATGGCCGCGCATTGGCTTGCTGAGGTTCTTCACCTTGGCCTTGCCGACGCCGAGCTGCACGGCCGTATAGCCGTCGCGCTCGGCGGTGCGCTGGGCGACAACCTGGCAATTGTCGATCTTCAGCACCGTCACTGGCACATGGGTTCCTGCGTCGTCGAAGACGCGGGTCATGCCGACTTTCTCGGCGATCAATCCGGTCCGCATCTGCGGCACTCCTAGTTCTTCAACTTGATCTCGACGTCGACGCCGGCGGCGAGGTCGAGCTTCATCAGCGCGTCCACGGTCTGGGGCGTCGGGTCGACAATGTCGAGCAGCCGCTTATGGGTGCGGATCTCGAACTGCTCGCGGCTCTTCTTATCGACGTGCGGCGAGCGCAGCACGGTGAACTTCTCGATGCGGGTCGGAAGCGGGATCGGCCCGCGAACCTGGGCACCGGTCCGCTTCGCCGTCGTGACGATCTCGCCCGTCGACTGATCGAGGACGCGATGGTCGAAGGCCTTGAGACGAATGCGGATGTTCTGGCTTTCCTATTCGATAATCGAAGCAACGACGCCGGCGCCGACGGTGCGGCCGCCCTCGCGAATGGCAAAGCGCAGGCCCTCGTCCATCGCGATCGGCGCGATCAACTGGATCTCCATCGTCACATTGTCGCCGGGCATCACCATTTCCGTTCCCGTCGGAAGCTGAACCACGCCCGTCACATCCGTCGTCCGGAAATAAAACTGCGGACGATAGTTGGTGAAGAATGGCGTATGCCGGCCGCCCTCTTCCTTCGTCAGGATATAGGCCTCCGCCTTGAACTTCGTGTGCGGCGTGATCGAGCCGGGCTTGGCCAACACCTGGCCGCGCTCAACTTCCTCCCGCTTCGTGCCGCGCAGCAAGGCGCCGATGTTGTCGCCCGCCTCGCCCGAATCCAGCAGCTTGCGGAACATCTCCACGCCCGTCACGATCGTCTTCACCGTCGCCTTCAGCCCGATGATCTCCACCTCGTCGCCAACCTTCACGATCCCGCGCTCGATACGCCCCGTCACCACCGTGCCCCGGCCCGAGATCGAAAACACGTCTTCGATCGGCATCAGGAAAGGGCGATCCTTCGGACGGTCGGGCTGGGGGATGTATTGGTCCACCGCCTCCATCAGCTTCAGGATCGAATCATGGCCCAGCGCCGGCTCCCGGCCTTCCAGCGCACAGAGCGCCGAGCCGCGGATGATCGGGATCTTGTCGCCGGGAAACTTGTACGCCGTCAGAAGCTCGCGGACCTCAAGCTCGACCAGATCCAGAAGTTCCGGATCGTCCACCATGTCCACCTTGTTCATGTAAACAACCAGCGCCGGCACGCCAACCTGGCGGGCCAGCAGGATGTGCTCGCGCGTCTGGGGCATCGGGCCGTCGGCGGCCGAGACAACCAGAATCCCGCCGTCCATCTGGGCCGCACCGGTGATCATGTTCTTCACGTAGTCGGCATGGCCCGGGCAATCGACGTGGGCGTAATGGCGCCCCTTCGTCTCGTATTCCACATGGGCCGTCGAGATCGTGATCCCCCGCGCCTTCTCCTCCGGCGCCTTGTCGATCTGGTCGTAGGCCATGAACGTCGCCCCGCCCGTCTCGGCCAATACCTTCGTGATCGCCGCCGTCAGCGACGTCTTGCCATGATCAACATGCCCGATCGTCCCAACGTTGCAATGCGGCTTGTTACGCTCAAATTTCGCCTTCGCCATCTTTCAGTCTCCGTCCTCTATCCTCTGCTCAAGCCAGCTTGGCGCGAACTTCGTCGGCCACGGCCTGGGGCACTTGTTCATAGTGATCGAAATGCATCGTGTATTGGGCGCGGCCCTGGCTCATGGAGCGCAGCGTGCTGACATAGCCGAACATATTGGCCAGCGGCACCATGGCGCCGATGACATGGGCATTGCCGCGGCTGTCCATGCTGCCGATCTGGCCGCGCCGGCTGTTCAGATCGCCGATGATGTCGCCCATGTAGTCCTCGGGCGTCACCACTTCGACCCGCATGATCGGCTCCAGCAGCTTCGGGCCGGCTTTGGGAATGCCCTCGCGATAGCAGGCACGCGCGGCGATGTCGAAGGTCAGCACGTTCGAATCCACGTCGTGATAGGCGCCGTCGATCAATGTCGCCTTGAAGTCGATCATCGGGAAGCCGGCGATCACGCCGGTCTCCTTGGCGGCGGTCAGGCCCTTCTCGACGCCGGGCACGTATTCGCGCGGCACCGAACCGCCGACCACGCCGTTCTCGAAGACGAAACCGCCGCCGGGCGGCAGGGGCTCGAAGCGGATCTTGACACGGGCGAACTGGCCCGCACCACCGGTCTGCTTCTTGTGGGTGTAGTCGTTTTCCACCACGCGTGTGATCGTCTCGCGGTAGGCGACCTGGGGGGCGCCGACATTCGCCTCCACCTTGAACTCGCGCTTCATGCGGTCGACGATGATTTCCAGGTGCAATTCGCCCATGCCCTTGATGACGGTCTGCCCGCTCTCCGGATCGCTGGCGACGCGGAACGAGGGATCTTCCTGGGCCAGACGGTTGAGGGCGAGGCCCATCTTTTCCTGATCGGCCTTGGTCTTGGGCTCGACGGCCACTTCGATGACCGGCTCAGGGAAGATCATGCGTTCCAGCACGATGGGATGGGCCGGATCGCAGAGCGTGTCGCCGGTGGTCGTGCCCTTCAGGCCGGCCAGCGCCACGATATCGCCGGTACGGGCTTCCTTGATGTCTTCGCGATGGTTGGCATGCATCTGCAGCATGCGGCCGACGCGTTCGCGATCGCCCTTGACGGTGTTCATCACCTGACCGCTGGCCATGAGCACGCCCGAATAGACGCGAACAAAGGTCAGCGAACCGACGAAGGGATCAGTCATGATCTTGAAGGCGAGTCCGGCAAAGGGCTCGTCGTCGGAGCTCTTGCGGGTCAGCGGCTCGTCGCTGTCGATTTTTGTTCCGGTAACGTCGGGAACGTCGGTGGGCGCCGGCAGATAGTCGACGACGGCGTCCAGCAATGGCTGCACGCCCTTGTTCTTGAACGCGCTGCCACAGAGGACGGGCACGAAGGTGCTGGTGATCGCACCTTGGCGAATGCAGCGCTTCAGCGCCGCCTCGTCGGGCTCCTTGCCTTCAAGGTAGGCTTCGGTGACCGCATCGTCGACTTCGACTGCCATCTCGACTAGCTTGGCGCGGTATTCGGCGGCTTTTTCTTTCAGATCGTCGGGGATCTCGACTTCGGCGAACTCGGCGCCCAACGCCTCATCCTTCCAAATGATCGCCTTCATGCGGACCAGGTCGACGATGCCTACGAAGTCGCTCTCCACGCCGATGGGCAGCGAGATGACCAGCGGCTTGGCTCCAAGGCGATCGACGATCATCTGCACGCAGCGCTCGAAATTGGCGCCGATGCGATCCATCTTGTTGACGAAACAGATGCGCGGTACGCCATACTTGTCGGCCTGGCGCCACACCGTCTCGGACTGCGGCTCGACGCCGGCGACGCCGTCGAACACCGTCACCGCGCCGTCGAGCACGCGAAGCGAGCGCTCGACCTCGATGGTGAAGTCGACGTGGCCGGGGGTATCGATGATGTTGATGCGATGGTCGCGCCAGAAACAGGTCGTCGCCGCCGAGGTGATCGTAATGCCGCGCTCTTGCTCCTGCTCCATCCAGTCCATCGTGGCGGTGCCTTCGTGGACTTCGCCGATCTTATAGGACCGGCCGGTATAATAGAGAATGCGCTCCGTCGTCGTCGTCTTGCCGGCATCGATGTGAGCCATGATGCCGATGTTGCGGTAGCGATCGAGGGGAGTCGTACGTGGCATGATGGAGCGCTACCAGCGGTAATGGGAGAAGGCCTTGTTGGCCTCCGCCATCTTATGGGTGTCTTCGCGCTTCTTGACCGAATTGCCGCGGTTGTTGGCCGCATCCATCAATTCCGCCGACAGGCGATCGGTCATGGTCTGCTCGGCGCGGCCGCGGGCGTATTGGATGATCCAGCGGATGGCCAGCGCCTGCGCCCTCTCGGGGCGAACTTCGACCGGCACCTGATATGTCGCGCCGCCGACGCGACGCGAGCGAACCTCGAGCTGCGGCTTCACGTTGTCGAGCGCATCGGTGAACAGCTTTACCGGATCGCCGCCGATCTTCTTCTGCATCTGCTCGAAGGCGCCATAGACGATGCCCTCGGCCACCGACTTCTTGCCGGCATACATCATGGTGTTCATGAACTTGGTGACGACGAGGCTGCCGTATTTGGCATCCGGCAGGACTTCGCGCTTTTCCGCAGCATGGCGACGGGACATGGGCGGTCTCCTTACTTCGGCCGCTTGGCGCCGTATTTCGAACGGCGCTGGCGACGATCTTTGACGCCTTGGGTGTCGAGCGTGCCGCGAATGATGTGATAGCGCACGCCGGGAAGATCCTTCACGCGCCCGCCGCGAATGAGCACGACCGAGTGTTCCTGAAGATTGTGCCCCTCGCCGGGGATGTAGCTGGTGACTTCGAAGCCGTTCGTCAGGCGCACGCGCGCGACTTTGCGCAGTGCCGAGTTCGGCTTCTTCGGCGTGGTGGTATAGACACGGGTGCAGACGCCGCGCTTCTGCGGGCTTGCCTGCAACGCCGGCACCTTGTTGCGCGCGCCCAGGGGCAGACGCGGCTTGCGGATCAATTGATTGATCGTCGGCATCGACTTCGCTCTTCCTCCAGCGGCCTCATGAGGGCCGCGCTCAACACGCCCGCGGCCATGGCCGCGATGCAAACGACCACGCCGAAGGAGCCAAAGGGCTTTCTTCGGGGCGGTCCCGAACTCCTGCCGCCGCATAAAGCGACGTATGTGTTTGTCTCTAGAACGCCGGGGCTGCGTCTAAGCCGTACGGCCTACCACCAGTCCCGAAAGGCGGGCGGACTATATGTGCCGGCCCGTCGCGGCGTCAAGCGAAACCGCGCAATTTCCGAGCCCCGCGACCACGCCGCACCAGACGCCCTAAACCCTTGAGGGGTTTAAGAAATTCCCCGGCGTTATCGAGCGGCCTCCAGAAAAACGAAGCCAGGTTCCGCCGATCCAGCGAAACCGGGCTTCTATTTTCGCCCCGAGTAGAGCGCCGAAGGCGTTATGCGACCTTCGAAGCCTTCTGCGATTCGGCTGCCGGCAAAGCCTTAGTCTGGTTTGCCGTCACCTGCTTGTCGCGCTCGGCTGCGATCGCCTTCAGGCGATTCATCACCGAACCCGTGCCGGCCGGGATCAGACGGCCGACGATGACGTTTTCCTTGAGCCCGATCAGCTCGTCGACGCGGCCCGAGACGGCCGCTTCGGTGAGCACGCGGGTGGTCTCCTGGAACGAGGCGGCGGAGATGAAGCTGCCCGTCTGCAAGCTTGCCTTGGTGATACCCTGAAGGACGGGGATGCCCTGGGCCAGACGGCCGCCGTCGACCATCATGCGCGCATTGACCTCCTCGAACTCCTGGCGATCGACCTGTTCGCCCACAAGGAACGTGGTGTCGCCCGGGTCCTCGATCTCGATCTTCTGCAGCATCTGGCGAACGATCACCTCGATGTGCTTGTCGTTGATCTTGACGCCCTGGAGACGATAGACCTCCTGGATCTCATTGATCAGATAGCTCGCCAGCGCCTCGACACCCAGCACGTTCAGGATGTCATGGGGCACCGGATTGCCGTCCATCAGCAGATCGCCGCGCTGCACGAAGTCGCCTTCCTGCACGCTGATATGCTTGCCCTTGGGGATCAGGTATTCGTGCGGCTCCTGATTGGCGTCCTCCGGCACTACCAGAATCCGGCGCTTGGTCTTGTAGTCCTTGCCGAACTCCACGCGGCCGGCCATGTCGCTGATGATCGCGAAGTCCTTCGGCTTGCGCGCCTCGAACAGCTCGGCCACGCGCGGCAGACCACCGGTGATGTCGCGAGTCTTAGACGATTCACGCGGGATACGCGCCAGCACGTCGCCGGCCCGGACATGGGCGCCGTTCTCGACGGAGAGAATGGCATCCACCGACATGAAGTAGCGGGCCTCCAGACCGTTGGCGAGCTTCAGCACCTTACCCTTGCCGTCGGTCAGGGTAATACGCGGCTTCAGATCGTTGCCGCGGGGCTGCTGCTTCCAGTCGATGACGACGCGGTTGGTGATCCCCGTCGTCTCGTCCAGCACTTCGCGCATCGACAAGCCTTCGACCAGGTCCAGGTAGTTGGCGATGCCCTCGCGCTCGGTGATGATCGGCAGGGTATAGGGATCCCATTCTGCCAGCTTCTGGCCCTTGGTCACGTCCTTGCCATGATCGGCCAGCAGCTTCGCACCGTAAGGCACGCGATGGCGGGCCCGTTCGCGCCCCGCTTCGTCGCTCAGCACCAATTCGCAATTGCGGCCCATGACGATCGGCACGCCCTCGCTGTTGACCACGACATTGCGATTCTTGATCGTCAAATGTGCATCGAACGCCGCTTCGACGCTCGACTGCTCTGCGCCACGCTGCACGGCACCACCGATGTGGAACGTACGCATGGTGAGCTGGGTACCCGGCTCACCGATCGACTGCGCCGCGATGACGCCCACCGCCTCGCCGACGTTGACCGCCGTGCCGCGGGCAAGATCGCGCCCGTAACACGCAGCACATACGCCGTTCTTGGTCTCGCAAGTCAGGACCGAACGGATCAGCACCTCGTCGATGCCGGCCCGGTCGATCTCCTCGACCTTCACTTCGTCGATCAATTCGGCGGCGGCGACGATCTTGCCGCCCTTCAGGGGATCGACGATATCGATGGCCGCGCTACGGCCCAGGATGCGCTCGGACAGCGGCGCGATGACTTCGCCGCCTTCGACCACTGCCTTGACCTTCAGACCGCGGGTCGTGCCGCAATCCAGCTCGACGATGATGGCGTCCTGGGCGACGTCCACCAGACGACGTGTCAGATAGCCGGAGTTGGCCGTCTTCAGCGCCGTGTCGGCGAGACCCTTGCGCGCGCCATGGGTCGAGTTGAAGTACTCGAGAACGGTCAACCCCTCCTTGAAGTTGGAGATGATGGGCGTCTCGATGATTTCACCCGACGGCTTGGCCATCAACCCGCGCATGCCGGCCAGCTGCTTGATCTGAGCTGCCGAACCGCGCGCGCCGGAATGGGCCATCATATAGACAGAGTTGATCTGGCTGCCGGTGGTGACTTCCGACATAGCCTTCATCATTTCGTCGGCCACCCGCTCCGTGCAGTTCGACCAGACGTCGACCACCTTGTTGTACTTTTCGCCCTGGGTGATCAGGCCGTCCAGATACTGCTGCTCGTACTCCTTGACCTTGCGCTGGGCGTCGTTGACCAGCTTTTCCTTGGCCTTGGGCACGATCAGATCGTCCTTGCCGAAGGAAATGCCGGCGCGGCAGGCATAGTTGAATCCCAGGCCCATCATGCGATCGGCAAAGATCACCGTCTCCTTCTGGCCGCAGTGGCGGTAGACGGAATCGATGACGTTGGTGATTTCCTTCTTCGTCAGCACGCGATTGACTAGGTTCAGCGGCAGGCTGGGATGCCGCGGCATGATTTCAGCCAGCAGCATGCGGCCCGGGGTCGTGGGGATGGTCTTGGTGACCAACTGCCCCGTCTCGTCGTAAAGCTGGGTGCGGGCCTTGATCGGGCTATGCAGCGTGATCGCCTTCGCCTGAAGGGCGGCATGCATCTCACCCATATCACCGAATGCCATGCCGGCACCCGGCTCATCCTTGCCCTCGATCGTCAGGTAGTAGAGACCGAGCACGATATCCTGGCTGGGCACGATGATCGGCTTGCCGTTGGCCGGCGACAGGATGTTGTTGGTCGACATCATCAGCACGCGCGCCTCGAGCTGGGCTTCCAGCGAGAGAGGCACGTGGACGGCCATCTGGTCGCCGTCGAAGTCGGCGTTGAAGGCCGTGCAGACCAGCGGATGCAGCTGGATCGCCTTGCCTTCGATCAGCACCGGCTCGAAGGCCTGGATGCCCAGGCGATGGAGCGTGGGCGCGCGGTTCAACAGTACGGGATGCTCGCGGATCACCTCCTCGAGAATGTCCCAAACCTCCGGCCGCTCCTTCTCCACCATGCGCTTGGCCGCCTTGATGGTGGAGGCCATGCCATAGATCTCTAGCTTCGAATAGATGAACGGCTTAAAGAGTTCGAGCGCCATCTTCTTCGGCAAGCCGCATTGATGCAGTTTCAGCTCGGGCCCGACCACGATGACGGACCGGCCCGAATAATCGACGCGTTTGCCCAGCAGGTTCTGACGGAAACGACCCTGCTTGCCCTTCAGCATGTCGGAGAGCGACTTCAGCGGACGCTTGTTGGCGCCGGTGATGACGCGGCCGCGACGGCCGTTGTCGAACAAGGCGTCGACCGCCTCCTGCAGCATGCGCTTTTCATTTCGCACGATGATGTCGGGCGCGCGCAGCTCGATTAGCCGTTTCAAACGGTTGTTGCGGTTGATGACCCGACGATAGAGGTCGTTCAGATCCGACGTGGCGAACCGACCGCCGTCGAGCGGCACCAGCGGACGCAGCTCGGGCGGAATGACCGGAATGACTTCCAGGATCATCCACTGCGGCTTGCTGCCCGAGGCCATGAAGGACTCGGCGATTTTGAGGCGCTTGACCAGTTTCTTGCGCTTGGCCTCGGAGTTGGTCTCCTTCAGCTCGATGCGCATGCGGTCGCGCTCCTCCTCCAAATTGATGGCGGAGAGCATAATGCGCAGGGCCTCAGCGCCGATGCCGGCCTGGAACGAGTCGACTCCGTACTCGTCCTGAGCCGCCATAAACTGGTCTTCCGACAGAAGCTGGTGCAGCTTCAGGGGCGTCAGACCCGGCTCGATGACCACGTAGTTCTCAAAATAGAGAACCCGCTCCAGGTCCTTCAGCGTCATGTCGAGCAGCAAGCCGATGCGGCTCGGCAGCGACTTCAGGAACCAGATATGGGCGACCGGCGAGGCCAGTTCGATATGGCCCATGCGGTCGCGCCGCACTTTGGAGAGCGTGACTTCAACGCCGCACTTCTCGCAGATGATGCCGCGATACTTCATGCGCTTGTACTTGCCGCACAGGCACTCGTAATCCTTGATCGGCCCGAAGATGCGGGCACAGAACAAGCCATCGCGCTCCGGCTTGAAGGTGCGGTAGTTGATCGTTTCCGGTTTCTTGATTTCGCCGAAGGACCAGGAACGGATACGCTCCGGGCTGGCGATCGAGATGCGAATCTGATCGAAGCTCTGCGTACCGGTCGGCTGACCGAAGGCGGTCATAAGCTCGTGGTTCATGTGATACTCCCGTATCGCGTTCTGATCGGTCTTCGCGGGTTTAGTAGTTGCGTTGTTCGAGCTCGACGTTGAGGCCCAGCGAGCGGAGTTCCTTCACCAAAACGTTGAAGGATTCCGGAATTCCGGCCTCGAAATTGTCGTCGCCGCGCACGATCGCTTCGTAGGTCTTGGTCCGGCCGGAGACGTCGTCCGACTTCACAGTCAACATTTCCTGCAGCGTGTAGGCCGCGCCATAGGCTTCCAGCGCCCACACCTCCATTTCGCCGAAGCGCTGGCCGCCGAACTGGGCCTTGCCGCCCAGCGGCTGCTGGGTGACCAAGCTGTAGGGGCCGATGGAGCGGGCGTGGATCTTGTCGTCCACCAGATGGTGCAGCTTCAGCATGTAGATGTAACCGACGGTGACCGTGCGGTCGAAACGCTCGCCGCTGCGGCCATCGGTCAATTGGACCTGACCGGAACGGTGGAGGCCGGCGAGTTCCAGCATCTCGACGATGTCCTGCTCCGTCGCGCCGTCGAAGACGGGCGAGGAGACGGGTACGCCGTGACGCAAGTTCTCGGCCAGTTCCAGGGTCTGCGGATCGTCGAGTTCGGCCACGTCCTGCTTATAGGCACGATCGCCATAGACCGCCTTCAACTGGCGCTTCAATTCGGCCGTCTTGCCCGCCGTCTTGGCGGCATCCAGCATCTGGCCGATTTGCCTGCCCAGGTTGGCGCAGGCCCAGCCCAAATGGGTCTCCAGGATCTGGCCGACGTTCATGCGGCTCGGCACGCCCAGCGGGTTCAGCACGATATCGACGTGAGTCCCGTCATCGAGATAGGGCATGTCTTCGATCGGCACGATCTTGGACACCACGCCCTTGTTGCCATGGCGGCCGGCCATCTTGTCGCCCGGCTGCAGCTTGCGCTTCACGGCAACGAAGACCTTGACCATCTTCATGACGCCCGGCGCCAGTTCGGCACCGGCCTGAAGCTTCTCCACCTTGTTGGCGAAGCGGGCTTCGATCACCTGGATGCTGGTGTTGAACTGCTTCTTCAGCGACTCGATATCGGCCATGCGCTTGTCGTTCTTGATCGTGATCGAACGCCACTGGCCCGGTGTGAATTCGCCGAGCAGCTTATCCGTCACCTTCGTATCGGCCTTCAGACCCTTCGGTCCGCCGGAGACGCTCTGGTTCAGCAACAACTCCTTGAGGCGGCCATAGAAACTGCGTTCGATGATCGCCTTTTCGTCGTCGCGGTCCTTGGCCAGACGCTCGATCTCGGCCCGCTCGTTGGCGAGCGCGCGCTCGTCCTTGTCGACGCCACGACGCGAGAACACGCGCACTTCGACGATGGTGCCCGAAACGCCGGGCGGCAGGCGCATCGAAGTATCGCGTACGTCGGAAGCCTTTTCGCCAAAGATCGCGCGCAGCAGCTTTTCTTCCGGCGTCATCGGCGATTCGCCCTTCGGCGTCACCTTGCCCACCAGAATATCGCCCGGCTTCACTTCGGCTCCGATATAGACGATGCCCGCCTCGTCGAGGTTCTTGAGGGCTTCCTCGCCCACGTTGGGAATGTCGCGGGTGATTTCTTCCTGGCCCAGTTTCGTATCGCGGGCCATCACCTCGAACTCCTCGATATGGATCGAGGTGAAGACGTCATCGCTGACCAGGCGTTCGGAGATCAGGATCGAATCTTCGAAGTTGTAACCCTGCCACGGCATGAAGGCGCAGAGCACGTTGCGACCCAGGGCCAATTCACCCAGATCCGTCGAGGGACCGTCCGCGACGATGTCCTTCTTGGTCACCACGTCGCCCACCTTCACTAGCGGACGCTGAGTGATGCAGGTGTTCTGGTTGGAGCGCTGGAACTTCAGCAGGTTGTAGATGTCGACACCCGGGGCATCGGACTTCGTGTCCTCGGTTGCCCGGATGACGATGCGGGTTGCATCCACCTGATCGACCACGCCCGAACGGCGGGCACCGATGGCGACACCCGAATCGCGCGCCACCGTTTCCTCCATGCCGGTGCCGACCAGCGGCGCCTCGGCACGCAGCAACGGCACGGCCTGACGCTGCATGTTGGAGCCCATGAGCGCGCGGTTGGCGTCGTCGTTCTCGAGGAATGGGATCAGCGCCGCGGCCACCGAAACCAACTGCTTGGGCGATACGTCCATGTAGTCGATGTCTTCCGGCCGGGACATGACGAAGTCGCCGCCCCGCCGGCAGGAGATCAGGTCTGACACGAACTTGTGCTTGGCATCGAGTTCGGCATTGGCCTGGGCAATGGTGAAACGCCCCTCTTCCATGGCCGAGAGATAGACGGCAGCATCGGTGACGATGCCCTTTTCCACCTTCCGGTAGGGGCTTTCGATGAAGCCGTACTGATTCACCCGGGCGTATGTCGCCAGGCTGTTGATCAGGCCGATGTTCGGGCCTTCCGGCGTCTCGATCGGGCAGATGCGGCCGTAGTGGGTCGGATGCACGTCGCGCACCTCGAAGCCGGCACGCTCACGCGTCAGACCGCCGGGCCCGAGCGCCGACAGGCGGCGCTTATGGGTGATTTCCGAGAGCGGGTTGGTCTGATCCATGAACTGCGAAAGCTGCGAAGAGCCGAAGAACTCGCGCACCGCGGCCGCCGCCGGCTTGGCGTTGATGAGATCGTGCGGCATGACCGAATCGATCTCGACCGAGCTCATGCGCTCGCGGATGGCGCGTTCCATGCGCAGCAGGCCGATGCGGTACTGGTTCTCCAGCAATTCGCCCACCGAACGCACGCGCCGATTGCCAAGATGATCGATGTCGTCGATCTCGCCACGGCCGTCCTTGAGATCGGTCAGCACCTTGAGGATGGCGAGAATGTCCTTCTTGCGCAGCACGCGAACCTGATCGCCCGCCTCGCTGGGATCGAAATGCGAGGTCGGCAGCGCGCTGAGGCGCGAGTTCATCTTCACCCGGCCGACAGCGGACAGGTCATAGCGCTCGTTGTCGAAGAACAGCCCCTGGAACAGGGCTTCCGCCGTGTCCAGCGTCGGCGGCTCGCCCGGGCGCATGACGCGATAGATGTCGATCAGGGCTTCCTCGCGCGTGCGGTTGCGATCGCCCGAAAAAGAATTGCGGATGTAAGGACCGACGTTGACGTGATCGATGGCAAGCGTCGGAATCGCGCTGATCTTGGCCGCTTCGATCTGTTCCACCGTTTCGGCGGTCAGTTCGTCGCCCGCCTCCACGAAGATTTCGCCGGTCGCCTCGTTGATCAGATCGCTCGCCGCATAACGGCCGATCAGATCGTCGAGGGTCACCAGCACCTGCTTCAGCCCGCCGTCCTGGAGTTTCTTGGCCAGGCGTGTGGTGACTTTGGCACCCGCCTCGGCCACGACCTTACCGGTCTTGGCGTCGACCAGGTCGCGCACCAGCTTGACCGCGCGCAAGCGCGAGGGGTCGAAGGGCGTCTGCCAGCCCTTCTTGGTATGGGTGAAGACGACCGTGTCGTAGAAATAACTGAGGATCTCCTCCGACGACATGCCGCCGTGACGACGCTCCTCGTCCTCCAGCTTGGTGCCGTCGGCCATCTTCTTGTCCGCCTCGTTGCCCCACAGGGCCAACAGCAGCGTGGTCGCCGGCAGCTTGCGCCGCCGATCGATGCGCACATAGACAAGATCCTTGGCGTCGAACTCGAAATCGAGCCAAGACCCGCGATAGGGGATGACCCGGGCGGCATAGAGATACTTGCCCGAGGAATGGGTCTTGCCCTTGTCATGGTCGAAGAAAACGCCCGGCGAACGGTGCATCTGGCTGACGATGACGCGCTCGGTACCGTTGATGATGAAGGTGCCGTTGGCCGTCATCAGGGGCATGTCGCCCATGTATACGTCCTGCTCCTTGATGTCGCGGATGGAGCGGGCGCCGCTATCCTCGTCGACGTCCCAGACGACCAGGCGCAAGGTCACCTTGAGAGGCGCGCCGAAGCTCATGCCCCGCTGTTGGCATTCCTCGACGTCATACTTCGGGTCCTCCAGCTCGTATTTGACGAACTGAAGTTCGGCCCGCTCCGAGAAGTCGCGGATCGGAAAAACCGACTTGAACACTTCCTGCAAGCCGACGTCCGCGCGGTTTTCCGCCGTCACGCCGATCTGCAGGAAATGGTCGTAAGAGCTCTTCTGCACTTCGATCAGATTGGGCATCCGGCTGATTTCCGGAATACGCCCGAAGTCTCTGCGAATGCGCTTGCGACCGGTAAACGACTTGCTCATCGATGTCCTCGCCTTAGGCGGCTATGGGGTCAATAACCCCGGGTTCGCGATCAAAAAACTTAACGAAAGGCAACGCGTTAGATAGGCCAGAAGAATAGGTACGTTCGCGAGGCACGGGCGGCCGGCGGCGCTCCAAAATGAGCGACGCCGGCCATCCGGATCGAATAACGACTACTTGAGTTCGACCTTGGCGCCGGCGTCCTCAAGCTTCTTCTTGAGTTCGGCCGCTTCGGTCTTGCTAGCGCCTTCCTTGACCGGCTTCGGTGCGGCTTCCACCAGGTCTTTGGCTTCCTTCAGCCCCAGACCGGTGATCGCACGCACTTCCTTGATCACGTTGATCTTCTTCTCGCCCGCCTCAAGCAGTACGACAGTGAACTCCGTCTGTTCGGCGGCGGGTGCGGCGGCCGCGGCACCACCGGCAGCCGCGACGGCAACCGGCGCTGCGGCGGAAACGCCCCAGGCTTCCTCGAGTTTCTTGCTGAGCTCCGCCGCCTCGACGACGGTCAGCTTCGACAACTCGTCAACCAACTTCTGTAGATCGGCCATTTCAACTTTCTCCTATTGGCTTGAACGTCCAGGATCGATGTTCGGCTCGGGCCGCGTCCTTACGACTCGGCCTTCCTCGCGTAGGCACCCATGACACGCGCGAGCTGGCCTGCCGGCGCCTGCAGCACCTGGGCGACGCGCGTCGCCGGGGTTTGCAGAATGCCGACCAGCTTGGCCCGCAGCTCGTTCAACGACGGCAATGTCGCCAGCGCCTTGATCCCCTTGGAATCGAGAAGCAGGCTTCCCATCGCTCCGCCGACGATGCTGAGCTTTTCGTTCGCGTTGGCGTAGTTGACCGCCGCCTTCGCGGCAGCCACCGGATCGGCCGAATAGGCGACCGCCGTTGGCCCCTTGAAGAGAGGCGCCAGCTGGGCGAACTTCGTGCCTTCGAGAGCGCGACGCGCGAGCCGATTCTTCGTCACTTTGAAGCCAGCGCCGGCTTCCCGCATCTGCCGACGAAGTGTCGTCACTTCGGCGACCGTCATGCCGACCTGCTGGGTCACGACGACCAGCTCGGTCTGCATGAGTGTTCCATGCAGGGAGTCGACCAGCTTCTGCTTTTGTGCTCGGTCCACTATCGTCTCCGATGCCTTGGGCCGTTCAGGATGTCTCCCTCGCGGCCCGGTTGCACTTGGATCCACCGGGCAGGCCCGGGTAGATCCGGTTCGCCTGTCCCAGAAGTTCAAGCCGCCGACGGCCGCGGATTCACGACCGAAAACGGTTGGCCTCTGTCTCATGCAGGCGCCGAAGCGATTAAGTCCTTCGGGGCGAGCCCCAGAGGACACCTGCAGTCTCGGACAGGGTGGAAGAACGAAACCCACCGGCTTCGCCTTCCCGCGCCGCCGCGCCGCCCTTGCGGGCGGACGCGCCGGAATCTCAGAAGAAACCTCAGCCCAGCAGGCTGGAGATCTCCAGCTTCACGCCCGGCCCCATGGTCGAGCTCAAGCTGATTTTCTTGATGTAGCTTCCCTTGGCGCCCGCCGGCTTGGCTTTGACGACCGCGCCCACGAAAGCCTTCAGATTTTCGATCAGCGCTTCCTTGCTGAAGCTGGCTTTGCCGACCCCGGCATGAACCAGTCCCGCCTTTTCGGCGCGGAATTCAATTTGCCCGCCCTTGGCAGCCTTCACCGCCTCGGCGATATCGTTGGTGACCGTACCCAGCTTCGGGTTCGGCATCAGGCCGCGGGGGCCTAGCACTTTGCCCAGGCGCCCGACGATGGCCATCATGTCAGGGGCCGCGATGACACGGTCGAACTCTATCTGGCCAGCCTGAACCTTTTCCGCAAGGTCCTCCGCGCCCACGATATCCGCGCCGGCATCTTTGGCCAGCTTCGCCTTGTCGCCCTTGGCAAACACGGCAACGCGTAACGTCTTGCCCGTGCCATGGGGCAATTGGACGATGCCGCGCACGTTCTGGTCGCCCTGCTTGGGATCGACACCCAGGTTCAGTGCCACTTCGATGGTCTCGTCGAACTTGGCCGTCGCACCCTTCTTGATCAGGTCGACCGCCTTGTCGACGTTATAGAACGCGTCGCGATCGACGCCTTCGCGGGCCTTCTTGCTGCGTTTTCCCAGTGCCATGGCCCTACTCCACCACCTGAAGACCCATCGAACGGGCTGAGCCTTTGATCATCTGCACGGCCGCATCGACGCTATGGGCGTTCAGATCCTGCATCTTCTGTTCGGCGATCTTGCGCAGCTGCGCCGTCGTCACCTTGCCCACGAAACCCCGACCGGTCGTCTGCGCGCCCTTCTCGATGCCCGCCGCCTTCAGCAGGAAATAGCTGGCCGGCGGCGTCTTGGTCACAAAAGTGAACGAGCGATCGGAGAAGCAGGTGATGACTACCGGAATCGGCATCCCCGGCTCCAGGCTCTGCGTCGCCGCGTTGAACTCCTTGCAAAATGCCATGATGTTCAAGCCGCGCTGACCCAACGCTGGACCCACCGGGGGCGATGGATTGGCCTTGCCCGCCGGAATTTGCAGCTTGATATAGCCTTCGATCTTCTTCGCCATTTTCTTAATCCCCTTTCCTATTGGGATCGCGCGGTGCGGCGGTGGCACGCCTCCCGCACATCGTGGTCGCGGGACCCTCCCGCAGCCGCTTCACTTAAACCTTCTCCACCTGCGAGTATTCGAGTTCGACAGGTGTGGCCCGACCGAAGATCGAAACGGCGACCTTGAGCCGACCCTTTTCTTCGTCCACTTCCTCGACCAGGCCGTTGAACGAGGTGAACGGCCCGTCGCTGACCCTGACCTGTTCGCCGATCTCGAAGATGACCGCCGGCTTCGGCCGTTCGATGCCTTCTTGAACCTGGCGCTGAATTCGCATCGCCTCGGCCTCGGTGATCGGCGAAGGACGGCCCTTGCCGCCCAGGAAGCCGGTGACCTTCGGCGTGTTCATCACCAGATGCCAGGTCTCGTCCGTCATCTCCATCTTCACCAGCACATAGCCGGGGAAGAACTTGCGTTCGGCGCTGACCTTGGCACCGCGGCGCAGTTCGACGACTTCCTCGGTCGGGACCAGCACTTCCGAGAAGCTCTCGGCCATACCCTTCGCCTGGGCCTGCTCGCGGATCGACTGCGCGATCTTGCGCTCGAAGCCCGAATAGACATGCACCACATACCAACGATGGGTCACCGCTTTAGCCTCCAATCCCGAGCACGTGTTCAACGGCCCAGGCAAAAAACAGGTCGACCAGCAGGAAGAAGATCGAGCAGGCGATCACCATCACGAAAACCATTCCCGTGGTGATAAGAGTTTCCTTGCGCGAGGGCCAGGTGACCTTGCTGGCCTCCTGACGCACTTGCTGGAAGAACTCGCCAATACCTACTCTCGCCATGACCTGCCTGGTCCTTGTTCGTGGCAGGAGTGGAGGGACTCGAACCCCCAACCCCCGGTTTTGGAGACCGGTGCTCTAGCCAATTGAGCTACACTCCTAAACGGCGGCCGCCGAAGTTCGCTGTCTTCACGCCCGCTATTCGATAATCGAAGCAACGACGCCGGCGCCGACGGTGCGGCCGCCCTCGCGAATGGCAAAGCGCAGGCCCTCGTCCATCGCGATCGGCGCGATCAACTGGATCTCCATCGTCACATTGTCGCCGGGCATCACCATTT
>WNFP01000208.1_pt1 | contig 43608 bp, 29 predicted proteins | sample 5400201 | NCBI WGS metagenome assembly WNFP01 (sample SAMN13153355, study PRJNA577476) | soil metagenome | isolation source: 115 cm saprolite under Madrone tree | place: USA:California | collected 2016-06-14 | reverse complement strand
CAGAGGACCCACAGGGCTGGGCCCTGCTCTAAGAAAAAAAGCGTCCTCGGCAGAGCCGGGACGCACTTTTCTACGTCACTACTCTACCACACTGATACCTCTCTTGTCAGGTAAAATCTAAAGAAATATGAGAAGTGCTTTAAATGCAGAGAGATAACGAGGAACGAGGAGGAGGGAAAGACCCCCCTGCTTTGAGACGCGACGGTGATTGGTAGCAGGGAAGAACCTAAGAACTCAGGAATTACGCTGCGCGCCGCCGCTGGCGGCCACTTCGATAACCGGGTTGGGCAAAGCTCGCATGACGCGGACAAAGAGTTCAACGATGGCTCCGTCAAACTGCGCGTTCGCGCAGCGCTCGAGCTCCGCGAGAGCCTCATTCGCGTGGCGGGCTTTCTTGTAAGTGCGGTCGCTGGTGATGGTGTCGTATGCGTCGGCAATCGCGATGATGCGCGCGCCGAGGGGAATCTTGTCGCCGCTGAGGGCTTCCGGATAGCCCGAGCCGTCAAAGAATTCGTGGTGGTGCAGCACCATTTCGCGGATTCGCGCCAGCGGCGTAAGCGGGTCCAGGATTTTCGCGCCAAACTTCACGTGCGACTTCATCGTCTCCCACTCTTCGGGATTGAGCGGACCGCTCTTATTGAGAATATTTTCCGGGATACCGACCTTCCCGATGTCGTGCAGCACCGCTCCCAGACGAATCTCTTCGACTTCCGCATCGTTCATCCCCAGACCCTCGGCAATCAGCGCGGCGTACGCGGAAACTTTCTGCGAGTGGCCCTGGGTATAGTGATCCTTGGCGTCGATGGCAAAGGCGAGCGAAGTTACGGTGTCCAGCACGGTCTGCGGCAGAGCCTGCGGCCCTTGCGCGGACGCTGCCGCAGTCTTGCTGCCATTCATTTCCGTGGCGGCGAGCGACTCGGTGAACTGCCTCAGGCGCTGGTAAATCTCTTCGAACGCTTCCGGTCCGGTTGAGAAAAGGCGCTTGAGCGTCACTCCAAGATAAGCTTCGAGAACGTCGCGCTTCCATTTCTTCGCTTCGTTGGGATCGAAGTGGTCGGCGGTCGAGACGGCGTTGCCGCCTTGATGTTTCGAAAGATACATCGAGGCGTCGGCAACCTGGATCAGCTCCTGCGGCGATGAGCCGTGCAGCGGATAACAAGCGATGCCGAAGCTGGCGCTGATATTTTTCTCGCGCAAGAGCGGATCGGCGGCTACCCAGCCGCGAAGCTTGCTGGCGAGCTGCCGGGCGTGCTCCATGTTGGTTTCCGGCATCAGAATGACGAACTCATCGCCGCCATAGCGAGCCACGACGTCCGAGCGGCGGCAATTGGACTCCAGAATCTGCCCCACGCGCGTCAGCACGAGGTCGCCTTCGAGGTGGCCGTAGAAATCGTTCACGAACTTGAAACGGTCCAGGTCCATGAGCACGAGAGCAAAGGCGCGCCCCGCGCGAGTGGATCGTTTCCATTCCGCGGAGAGCGCTTCCATGAAAAAACGATGCGTTTTGACCCCCGTGAGTCCGTCGGTGATCGCCTGCTCCTGGGCCTTTTGGAAGGAAAGCGCGTTGTGCAGCGCGCCGGCGATGAGGTCCGCGAGCGTGCGCATCAGAAGAACTTCTTCCTCGGAGAATTCCGCGGGCGTGGAAGATTCGACGTAGAGAATGCCGTGCAGTTGGTCGGCGTAGAAAACGGGCAGCGCGATCGCCGCGATGGTATCAGGCAAAAGCGGCAGCCACGCGCTGTCCGTGGGAGAGGCGGAGCGATACACAGCCATGTGGCCGTTGCGGGCCACGTGCCCGATCAGTCCGGCGCCCAGGGGGATGCGATGGCCAAGGGTTCCGCGGCGTTTGCCCGCTTCCGCCTGAATCACGATTTCCCGCGTCGCGTAGTCGAGCACCCCGATGCCAATGTGATCGTAGGTGAGGCCGGTTTCCAGCTGTTCGGTGATCTTGGCGAGCATCTCGTCGGGATTGAGCGTGGCGATGGCATTGCGCGAAATGGTGTTGAGCAGCGAGAGGTGCCGGGCCTTGGTGCGCTCTTCGTTGAAGAGGCGGGCGTTTTCAATCGCGATACTCGCCTCGCTGGCCAGAACGCGTAGAAGCTCGAGGTGGCCTTCGTCAAACGTGCCCTCGTGGTCGGAGAAGACCGCCATGGCCCCGATGGCGTGGTCGTAAGCAACCAGCGGAACGCCGCAAAAGCATCCTTTTGTGCGAAGCGGCTCGACACCCAGCTTTTTCACCTCCGCGACATAATTGTCGCGGATCAGCACGGGCTGGCGCGTGCGAATAATGTACTCGGTGATGTGGTTGCCGGTGGGGCGCGCGCGCTTGAGCTTCCGCGCGCCGTCGATCATCTCCAGATCGAACTGAATTTCGTCGCGCAGCGGATCCAGCTCCGCGATATAGAAATTCTCCACGTCGAAGAGCCGCCGGAGCTCCTCCCACACTTTCTTCATCAGGTCTTCTTTGTGCAGCGTGGAGCTGAGGGCCCGTCCGATTTCATTCAATACGTGGAGCTCTTCGGAGCGCCGCGAAGTCTGCTGGATCAGGTAGCTGTTCTCGACGGCCATGCCGATCTGGTGGCCCAGCGCGAGGAGAAGCCGCAGCTCGGCGGGTGTGAAGCGCCGGCTGTCCGGCGTGCCAAGAAGCAGGACTCCGAAAGCTTGCTCCTTGGCCTGAAGACTGATGGCCACCACGCTGCGAAGTCCTTGCGCGAGGGCCAGTTCGCGGAAGCGGCGGATGGACTGCTCTTTTTCGAGAGCCGAGAGCGAGTCGTCACGAAGGTCGCGGAAACCCAGCAAGCCGCCGAGCCGCGCCACAAGGCCGACGAGATAATCGTCCAGGCCCTCATTCTGAGCCGCGCGGCAAAAATCATCACTCAGCCCGACGGCAACGACGGAAGTCGGGCCCTGCGGGTCCCCGTGATGCAGGAAGAGCGCGCCGGCCGGAAGCCGAACCACGCCCAAAACTCGATCCAGGGCTTGCGAGAGCATGCGCTGAATCTCGCCGCCGACAAAGCTGGAGGTCGCCAAGTTGAGATTCGAAAGCGCCAGCATGTTGCGTTCGATGCGCCGCTTTTCTTCTTCGTAAAGCGCCATGACCATGAGCATGGCCACGAACGCGCAGGGAGCCGCGGCAACCACGCTCATGCCTGCGCCCTGGAGTTCCGGAGTGGCATCCAGGAAGTGCAGAGCGATCCACAGAACGCCCCAGGAAGCGAAGGAAACAGCCAGCAGCCGGTCTGCAAGAGTTTCCTGCCGTCGGCTTTCCTGCCAGAACACCACCGCGACGGCGATGTAGAGAAGCGAACCGGGAATGAGCGCGGAGACAGAAAAGGCGTTGGCGGCATTGGCCGCAGCCCAAAATCCGAAGAGCACGCCAACAGCGAGCCCGGGAATTTTCCAGGCCTTCCGCTGGGCGTAAAGTTGTGCCCCCAGAAAAAAGAGCACCCCGGAGACCGCGAAAAGCCAATGATTCAACGCGCTCTGCAGCGGGCTCGCCACGGCCCACGGAGCAAGTGTCAGCCACACGTAATGAAGTCCGAAGACGGCCCACGCGGCGGTCCACACCAGCAGATAAGTCTGGCGCTTGATGCTGTGGATATACGAGAAAAAGCCTGCCACCAAAGCAGTGGCGATCAGCAGGGCCAGTGAAATAAAACTCTGATGCATCAGGAACGCATTCGATTCTCCGCCCGTATGGCGGACTCTACTCCGCTAGCCACCGAGGCACAAACGTCCTTGGGCTCCACGGTGTCGACCGGCAACCGCACCGGCTGCAGGAGAGCACAGTCATGCGGCGACGCTAGAAGGTCGCGCCGGTACACAAAACAAACTAGTTACGATTATGGATGACGGAATTTTCAGGAAGCAAGCATACCGCAGTACTGGTTGCCAAAGAGACAGCATCTAGGAGATAACGATAGCAACGCCCAGGAGCACAGCCTGTCTCGCCCGTGCCCATAGCGCCCCTCGCCCGCCAGTTGGACCTAAATCGAGGGTTTGGCTACACTGAGAGCTTCGATTCAAGTGCCGGGACACGCTTACGTGAATGACAAAACATCCGCTGTGAGGGTGCGCTTTGCCCCCTCCCCCACCGGTTATTTGCACCTGGGAGGAGCTCGGACCGCGCTGTTTAACTGGCTGTTCGCACGGGGCCAGGGCGGCACGATGATTCTTCGCGTCGAGGACACCGATGCCGAGCGCAATAAGCCCGAACTGGTCGGCGGAATTCTCGATGGCTTAGAGTGGCTGGGGGTTGGTTGGGACGAGGGGCCCTTTTACCAATCCGAGAGAACGGAACTGTATCGCGCGGCCGCGAAAAAGTGCTTGGCGAACGGGGCGGCATTCTTGTGCTACTGTCCCGCGGAAAAATACGTCGGCGGGGATCACCAGGAAGAAAGCAGCGAAGGCCCGCGGCTACGTCGGGTCACGCGCTGTGCCTGCCGCCAGGGCCGGCCAGCGACGCCGGGTGTGAAACCGGCGGTGCGCTTCAAAGTTCCTCTTGGTGGAACCACGAGATTCCTGGACGCGGTATTTGGGGAGCGCGAGTTTTCGAACGATGAAATCGAGGACTTTGTCCTGTTGCGTTCCGGAAAGGACGACCAAGAATTCGGCCAGTCCATGTATCAGCTGGGGGTGGTCGTCGACGACATCGATATGCGCATCACCCACGTGATTCGTGGCGCGGACCACCTTTCGAATACTCCCAAACAGGTCCTGCTGTACGGCGCGCTGGGTGCGGAACCTCCTGTTTTTGCGCATGTGCCGCTGATTCTCGGCCCGGACAAGTCCCGCCTTTCGAAACGTCACGGCGCAACGGATGTAAACATGTACCGCGCCGAAGGCTTCCTGCCGGAAGCATTCCGCAATTTTCTCGCTTTGTTGGGCTGGTCTCCCGGCGGAGACGAAGAGTTTCTGCGAACCAAAGATTTGCTGCGGAAATTTTCGCTCGAGGGCGTGAGCCGCACCAACGCCGTGTTCGACCGGCCGAAACTCGAGTGGTTCAACACCCAGTATCTACAGCAACTTCCGATCGAGGAGTTGCTCCCGGAAGTCGAAAATGAATTGAAGCGCAGCGGATTGTGGAAGCCGGAGTGGGCCGCCGGGGCCGCTCCCGGGGCGGACGGGCGAGATCATGCCTGGTTGTCAAAGACCGTCGATTTGCTGCGGCCGCGAATCCGCTTGTTGCCGGATTTTTCGAGTTGGTCGCGCGCATTTTTCAGCGACGAATTTACTCGCGACGCCGCCGCCAAAGAAAAATTCTGGACAGATCCGAGAGTGCCGGAACTCCTCGGGAGACTGGCCGATCGGCTTGAAGCGCTTGCCGAGTGGAATCACGACGCATGCGACCACGCCTCCCGCGCGGTGGCCGAAGCCGGCGGCGTGAAAGCCGGCTTGTTGATCAATGCCACGCGCGTGGCCATCGTCGGCCAGGCCGTAGCGCCGCCGCTCTTCGACACCATGGTCGTTCTCGGCCAGCAGCGCGTCGTCCGCCGTTTGCGCGACGCGGTGGCCAGTTTCGCTAAAGCCTAGAGCCAGCCTTCCTTCAAAAAAAAAATCTGGAGGTCTGCCACCCTGGCCGCGGATCAAATTGGGGATGGGCATGGCGGGCCTATTGCTTTCCAAAAATTTCCGCGTGCGCGGACCTGGCGGCGGAGGCCGAAGCGACGACGTTGAGCGTGGCGCCGAGAGTGACGGTGACCGGGGGCAGGCAGAGTTCGGTGCTGCAGGCCTGGTAGCGGAGCTTGAGAGCAATGTGCTGCTCGCCGAGCGGGGCATTGGCAAGCGTGGTGATAGGCATGCGAAGAATCAAGGTGCCCTGGTAGACGTTCAGTGGTGTTTTGGAAAACGTGAATTTCTCGAGCTTGCCCTTGGGATAGGAGACTTCGCCGCCGTTGAAACCGGCGGGAAGTTCGGCCCTGAGATCGGTGGCGATGAGATAGTCTTCCGATTTTTCGCGGGCATTGACATGGAAGCCCGGGCGAATCTTCATGACCACGGCGATTTCGAATGCGCTGCCGCGGGCCGCGGGATCGAGCGAGACGTAGGTTTCGGGTTTGACGACCTCGCGGCCGGAGGGGACTTGCGGCAGCAGCGCGGTCGACAGAACCAGCAAGCCGATCGAAAGGATACCTGCTTTGATTTTCATAAAGTGACCTGGGCGCCGAGTTGCTGGGAGATGACGCGGCTCATGACGGCGTGGAGATCTTCACCCGTTTTTTCGTGCACGAACGCCTTGCGTGGTTCATTCCAGCCCAGCTTGAAGCTGGTGGAAAGCGCGGAGATCCAGATTTCGCGGACGGGTGTGTTGGGTGAAATCACGAATTTGGCCTCCACGGGTTCCTCGAACAGCACCTCTAACTTTCCGGATTCGCCTTCGACGTCGAAACCGTGCTCATCGCCGGCGGTGAGCATGCGGCGCCTGAGATCCTCGAACGCGGCGTCGGCTTTTCGTTGAAAGTCTTTTTCATCGAGCATGCATTTAGCGTACATGAAGACAGTGGGTAGTGGGTAGTAGGCAGTGGAGGAAAGGGTGCGTAGATCGGGGAGAGCAAGGATTCGAGACCCACAAGAACAGTTGGCACCAAGAGAGGTGGAATCAAGAGCGCGGCGTACCAACGCCACGGAAAAGTGCACGAGACGCATGCGAGAAAACAGGTCTAGCAGACCCCTTGGGCCATCCACCAGCCGGGTCAGAGCGATGCTGACAACACTCGGACCGAGAAGCATGGCAGGGAACATGAGGATACCGGTCAACTTCGGAAGGGGCTGGCCGCCGAGAAGGTGTGGTGCGGCCACGAGGAGGGCGCCGATCCAGGAAACCGCAAACGTCAACGCAAAATCGCTGGCGACTGGGCGGCGGTGGAGGAAGGAATCGCGCTGGAGGGGACCTGTGGGCTGCTGCATGCCAGGCTGGTTGGGCGTTTCCTTGTTCACGGCGGATCCGCAGGGAGTCAGCTACCCTTGATTTCCCGAAGATGACCGGTGGTGACGTCGTAGACGAAGCCGCGGACGGCGACGGTTGCGGGAATCCAGGGATGGGTACGAAGTTTCTGTAATTGGTGGCGGACATTTTCTTCGATGTTTTGGAAGGCATAGAAGAAGGCGGGAGCAACAGCGGCGGTTCCCGTGAGATTCTGGATTCTGGTGCGCAAATCTTGTTCGCTGGTGTGCATCAATCCGCAATCGGTGTGATTGATGACCATGATTTCCTCGGTGCCGAGCAGATAGTGCGAAACGACCAGGGAGCGCAGCGTGTCATCAGTGACGATGCCGCCGGCGTTGCGGATGATGTGCGCATCTCCCTCTTTCAATCCCAGCGTGCGGGTCGAAAGACGGGTATCCATACAGGTCAGGACGGCCAGCTTGCGCTCGGGACGCGGGGTCAGTCGGCGCAATTCATGGGTGCGCGAGTAAATCTCGTTGGCGGCGAGGACCTCGTCGATGACGCTCATGGCCAAAACATTCTAGCAAAACCGAAGCGGGCAGTGAGCGGTGGCCAAGGCAGAAAGAAAAAACGGTTCCGGGAGTAAGGCGCTATCGTGCTGGTACAACTGAACTACGCGATTTGCGCCGGGGATGGCCATGGGCGCGACTGAGCGCAGAGAGAAAAGTGGGGCCCAACATGTCCTGCCCCACGCCAAGAGCTACAACTGAGATTCGATGGCTTTGGTAAGTTCCTCGTAGCTAATCAGACCCTGAACTTTTTTTACGATTTTGCCGTCGCGAGAGATGAGGAAACTGGTGGGGTAGCCGAGAAGGCCGCCGAACTTGTCGGCGACTTCGTCGTTGCCGAGGACGATGGGATAGTTCATGGGAAGTCTCTGGCCGTTGACGTTGAAGCGCTCCTTCGCGAGGAAGGGAGCGACGGCGGACTGGCCTTCTTCGTCCATGGAGATGCCGACAACGGTAAAGCCCTTTGCTTCGTACTTCTGCTGCATCTCAATGAGCCAGGGAATTTCGATATAGCAGGGATCGCACCAGGTGGCCCAGAAATTGACCAGCACGACTTTGCCTTTGTACTGACCAAGCGTGACGTCTTTGGCCTGCAGATCTTTGAAGGTGACTTCAGGAGCGGGCTGTCCGGCGGTCTTGACGCTGACCTGCTCGGTGCTCTTCACCGGGTCGGTGACTTTGACGCGCGTGGCCTTGTCGACGTAGTAGGTGCCGATGATGAGCGCGATGACGGTAGCTATGGCCAAGAAAGTTTTGTTGTCTTGCATAGCAGTAATTTTCTCCCAACGCTTTATGACCGCGAATACCACGACTGCCACACCAGCCATACCGGCTAGCAGCCAGAACGTTGTACCCCCCTTTCCGCTAGTGAGGACGCGTTCGAGCCACAAAACAAGGACATTCAAGAAACTCAGCTTGGCCGTGAGCCAGGTCAGCTTGTTGACGAAAACCAGTGCGCCGACGAAAAGCAAAAGAGCGCCGCTGAAGAGTTCGACGGCGTGAAGATATTTTCTGAAATTCTTGTAGAAGGCCATGAATTTTCCGATGCCCAGAGCCGTTAGAAGAAACGGGATCCCCAGACCGGCGGAATAGACGGCCAGGAGGAGAACGCCGCGCTGAATCTTGTCGCTTGCGGCCGCGATGGTGAGTACCGTCGTGAGGATGGGGCCAATGCAGGGAGTCCAGCCGAAGGCAAACGCGAAGCCCAGGAGGAAGCCGCTCCACGCGCTGGGCTGCGCGACAGAACTGCGCAGGTGGACGTCGCGGTTGAGCCAGCGGGCCAAGGCGGGACCAAAAAAGCCGATGATGGAAAGCGAGAAGAAATGAAGCGCACCAAATCCGGCGAAGAGAGGAGCATGGCGAAGTAAAGAAGTGATACCGACAGCGATGAGGATGACCCCGAGAATGACGCCTACACGGGGGCTGAGCCTGATGAGCAGGCCGAGAAGATGGAGACCGAAAAGAAGGATAAGCGCACCCGCGACGGGAGTGAGCATATTGCGGTTCTGTTTGAGGAACACGCCGACGGCACTTGCCGATGCTCCAAAAGAGATGAACACCACGGAGAAGCCGGCGATGAAGGAGAGCGAGGGGCCCAACAAACTGGAACTCGGAACTTCGCCCTTGCGGAGCTGCTCCATGCCGATGCCGGAGAGCATGGAGATGTAGCCGGGAACGAGCGGCAGAACACAGGGCGAAAGAAACGAAACCAGCCCGGCGAGAAAAGCTCCTGCTAGTGAAACATCGTTCATCCCTTGTTCATCCTCGCTTTAGATCCCGTTAGGGAGACTCGAAAACCCTACCTCTTATTCTCCCATAAATCTCGTTCGTGCTCGTGTGGAGATCCTTCGGCGAACCGCACCGCTACGCTGCAGGACAACGTCCGGCTCCGGTGGGTCTTGGGGGGGAGTGAGCCCCCTCTGTTTTTAGACGCGCAAAACGGGGAAAAGGAAACAAGCCGGAGGGGGAGGGCGACAGATGAAGGATTTGGCTGGCGTGGAGCCCGGGCAAGAATGACGGATCAGTCTGTAAGTAACTGAACAGACGTAGCTTGTAGGAGCAGAGACTGGCATTGCGGTTGCCATTACGACCGTGAGCGTTTGGGAGGCATGCGGCAAGGTGAGTATCGGATGGACGGCCAACAAAGTGACGTTGCTGCGAGTCGTGGTGGGGTTCCTGGCAGTGTGTCTGTTCGGTCGTGGGCCGTGGGCCAACCTCACGGCAGTAGGGCTGACCGTGGCGGCCATCGCGCTGGATGCTTTGGATGGGCATCTCGCCCGGAAGAAACAAATGGCCACGGCGGTGGGCGCCCAACTGGACATCCTAGGCGACCGCATGATTGAGAACGTGTACTTCACCTATTTCGCGGTGGTGGGGATGGTCTCGCTGTGGCTGCCGGTTTTATTTTTTGCGCGCGGAGCGGCAACGGATTTCTTGCGCGGGCTGGCGATGAAGGCGGGCCGGTCCGGTTGGGCCGCGAATGCCATGCTCGAGACGTGGTGGGGGCAGGCGCTGGTGGCGTCACGCTGGAGCCGAGGGTTGTATGCGGCGATGAAATGCTTGTGCTTCTGCTATTTGGGATTGGAATTGGCGCTGACACGCGGGCCGCTGGCGCTCCTGGGTGAACTGGCTGCGGATGTCCAGGCCATGATTCGCGTGGGGGCGCATGTGTTGACGTGGATGACCGGCGCGTTTTGTTTGCTGCGAGGACTGCCGGTGCTGGTGGAAGGGTGGAAATACATTGCGGGAAACGCGGCGCCGGTGGGCGTGGCAAAGAGCGTGGCCCAGGAGGCGCTCGTAAAGGAGATCAGGGAGAAGAGCGGAGGAGTTGCGGCGTTTTTTGATTTGGATGGAACGCTGGTGGCGCGGCCTTCGCTGGAAAAAAGATTCTTCCGGCTGCTGAGAAAGCGAAGAGCGATCCCGGCAAGAAATTACTTTCTGTGGTTGAGGGAAGCGATGCGGCTGATGCCGCGCGGGATCGACGCGATTTTGCAGGCCAACAAGGTGTATCTGCGCGGCGTCGAGATTCTTGACGAGCATGGCGAGGGAGACACGGACGGCCACTCCGCTGAAGGCCAGCCCCGCGCTCCTTTGCGGCGCAATCCACGACAGCCTGTTCCCACCTTTCTTGCGCAAGCGATCGAGAAAGTGGCCTGGCACGCGAACAAAGGGCACCAAATTGTGCTGGTGAGTGGGACGCTTCTGCCGTTAGCGCAGAGAGCCGCGAGCGCCATGGAAGCCGAACTTGCCGCGCGTGGAATCACGGTGACGATTCGCGTGTTGGCAACGCGGCTGGAAGAACTGGAGGGCCGGTGGACGGGACGGATTTTGGGCCCGGCGATGTTTGGGGAAGCCAAGGCGCGCGCAGCGAAGCGACGGGCTGAGGAGATGCGACTCGACCTACGGCGATGCTACGCGTATGGCGACAGCCTGAATGATCGATGGTTACTGGCAGCGGTTGGCCGGCCCACGGCGGTGAATGCATCGAAAGGTCTTGGACAGATGGCCAAGAAGCTTGGGTGGCCGACGCTCGAGTGGAGAGATTTAACACCGGAGCACTCCAAGTTCCGGGAGAAGAATAGACAGATTTGGCGGGTGGTGTGAACGGCCAAGCTGAAAAACAAGTGAGCCCTCGAGAACTGAAAGAACGAGCCGTAAATCCACCTTCGATGGGGCGGCGATGAATAGCGCGGAAAGAAAGAATCACGGAGGGAACGAAGGCGCGATCGTCTGGAGGGAGGAGAGGGGAGGCGACGCGCGCACCGCCGACTTCGAAGCAGGGGGGCAAAGAATCGCGGGATGGATTACCCGGCAGTGGGCGGCAGCGTGGGCGGCGTGCGGAGCATTCGAGTGGGTGGCGCTCGGGTATTTGGCGGCATCGAGTGCGCTGATCGCGGTGTTTGCGGAAAACCTTGCCCATCCAGTGAAGCTGGTCAGCGTTCAAGCATTGGTTGCGACCATGATACTGGCCTTGTGCCTTATAGAAGCTCGGGTTGCGGAGCGCGCCAGGGGGCGAAGCGAGACGTTTTCAGCAAAGTTCTGGCGCTTCTGGCGGCACTGGTATCCGCATCTGTTTTTTCTATTCTGTTTTGAGGAGCTGGGAAAATTCGTGCATCTGGTGACACCCGGCTGGCAGGACACCAAGCTGATGGCCGCCGATCACTGGCTGACGGGCGTCGATCCGGCGGTGTGGCTGGAACAGTTTGCCACCCCGGCGCGCAACGATTTCATGCAGTTCGCCTATCTTACATATTTCGGATATCTGTTGGTGTTGGGCGGCGTCTTGTATTACCGGCGAGATTGGCGCGCGTACTGGTCGGTGATGACGTATTCGGCGACGGGGTACGCCGTCGGGTATGTGATCGCGATTCTCTTTCCCATCGAAAGTCCGTGGTTTTCGATGGCGGGAGCGTGGCACGGCCCGTTGCAGGGCGGGCCCATCACGGCAACCATCAATTTCATTGAACATTTCGGTCGCGTGCGCGGGGCGGCCTTTCCTTCCGAGCACGTGGCCGGGTCGGTCGCGGCGTTGTGGGGAGCATGGCGTCACCGGCGGTGGCTGTTCTGGGTAATGTTGCCGTTGGTCGCCTGCATGTGTGTTTCGACAGTATGGGGACGGTACCACTACGTGGTGGATGTGTTCGCAGGAATGGCCACAGGGACGTTGGGGTATGTGATCGGTGTTTGGGTAATGAAGACGCGAGGCCCCTGGCGACGGAAGCAGACAAAACGTCTGGCGCAAAGTACGCCCGCAAATGCAAGCCTGAACAGGGGATAGGCACGAGGCAAGGTGTATGTTCTTGCCAGCCGTAGCGGGTACCCGCCCATTAGACAGCCAACGGAGGACGGAGGTTCTCGGAGCGGGAACGCTCGAAGATCTTGGCGATGCGCAGCAGCACGGGCTCACTCGAGACACCGGCCATGATCTGCAGACCGATCGGCAATCCCGAACGGGTAAAGCCACAAGGAACGGAAACAGCAGGCACACCGGCCAGATTTGCCGGACGGTTGTTCCGCAGCAGCAAAGCGCGAGCCGCATACTCGTGCGTCCCGATGCGGATCGTTTCCTGATTCAAGAGCGGCGCCTCAATGGCGGTCGAGGGAAAGACCATGGCATCCACGTCCGCCTCCGCGAGCGCCAAGTGCAGTTGCTCGAAGAATTGTTTCCGAATCTCCAGAGCCCGCAGGTAGTCAACTGCCGGCACCTTCGAGCCCATCTCCAGTCTTGAACCCACGTCGTCGCCGTACTCCGCAGCCCGGGCGGGAAAATATCCCTGCTGCTGGTGGTACAGCGCCGCTTCCGTCCAGGCGATATGATTCCCGGCGTCTTCGGTTTCATCGAGCAGGGGGATAGAAATGTCTTTCGCGGTCATGGCCACGCGGCAAAGATCGCGTAAAGCGGTGTCAAAGGCTTTCCGAACCTCCGGTGACAGAGCATCGAAGAACAATTGACGTGGAATTCCCAGGCGAAACTTGCCAGGCCGCAGAGCCGCAGCACTTAGAAGATTTGGTTGGCGGCCCACGCGCGAGTATAGAACTCCGGCGAGAGTGGCCAGGTCACCGACGGTTCGAGCCAGTGGGCCCGCGCAATCGAGGGCGGGAGAAAGTGGAATGATGCCTGCGCATGAGATGCGGCCCCAGCTTGGCTTCAGACCGGTGACGCCCGAGAGGGATGCGGGAATGCGAATGGAGCCGCCGGTGTCCGTTCCCATGCTGCCGTAACCCAGGCCGGCGGCAACGGCGGCAGCAGAACCTCCACTCGAGCCACCGGGAATGCGCCGGGGATCCCAGGGATTGCGGACCGCGCCGTAGTGCGGATTGTTAGAGGTCACACCGTAAGCGAACTCGTGCAAGTTGGTCTTTCCAAGGATCACCGCGCCGGCTGCTCTCAGCATGGCCACGATTTGAGCGTCACACGAGGGGATGAAATCTTTCAGGATTTTTGAACCCGCAGTTGTTCGAATGTCTTTGGTGCAGATGTTGTCTTTCAGCGAAATCGGGATTCCATGGAGCGGGCCGCGATCACGATGCCCTTTCTGACCACGCGGCCCGAAAAGCTCGGATTCGGCCTTCTTGGTTTGCTCCAGGGCCAGTTCCGCGGTGACCGTGATGTAAGCGTTCAGTTTGGGATTGAGTTGCTCGATGCGGGCGAGCATCAGCTTGGTGAGCTCCCGGGGAGAGAGTTTGCGTTTGCGGAAGAGTTTTCCGACTTCCTCGATGGATGCGAAGGCCAGGTCGGTGTCGTTCATAGGAGTCACATTAGATCACAGTCGAACATGTCGGAGATTCAAGCGCGGCACCGCAAAGCTTGGCGGCTAGAAGTTTCTTTCCTGATGGCGGAGATTCCCGAACGTGCCAATGTTGGCGATGATGAAGGCGAGACGAAATTGATTCTCCGCGCGCACCTGTCCGAGGTTGATGCGGCGATATTCGACAGCGAGGCCGCAGCAGCCGCCGTTGTAACTGAGCTGCACGATCTGGTTTTGCAATGTCTTGTTCTCAAAGTCATAGCCGAGACCGGTAATGAGATTAAACCCCTTGCGGGATTCGCTTCCGTAGCCAACCAGCCCGCGAATCTGGTTGGAATCCGGCTGCTGGAAGATAGGAAGCACCGGGGCGGGCTGGAGAGGAAGGTCGCTGAGCGCCGGATTGTCATTCAGGCGGAAGTAGGAAACGGTGGCAAATAATTCCCGATAAGGTTTTACTTTGAGGAGCGTGCCGATGGTGACGAGTCTTTGAATTTGGGGATCGTACTGAAGAATCTGCTCCAGATCGTAGAGCTCGCCGGGAGTGATTTTGAAATCGCTGACGATCGGAGACCAGTTGCGGGGACCAAAAGCAAATGCGAAAGGCGAGATAGAGTCGAACGCCTGGAACACGTTGCGCTGGCCGTTGACGATGGCGCCGCCAAAGGTGGGATCAAAGTAGTGCTTCTGAACGATGCGCCAGGAAATGAGCTCCTGAGGCTGGCCGTCGCCGTCTTTGCGGAAGAGCCGCTGCGCAAAGCCATATTCGACTTCGCTGGTGTTAGTAAGAGTGGCATCGGAATCGAAATGAATAAAGTCGGCGAAATGATTCACCCCGGTAACGTAGCGGTAGGTGAATGCCGGCTCGATGGTGTGTTTGTAGCGGCGTCGATTCTGGCCCTTCTTTAAGGGAGCGCCACGGAAGAATCGTTCGAGCGTAGGCGGGCGAACCTCGACGGCGAACTCGCCAGTGTTGCGAGATAGCGCAGCCGCACTGACCAGCCCGGCGGAATTGAAGGAGTCGCCATAGCGGGTAGTGCGAAACGCGGCGGAAGTGGTCACCCCAAGCCACCCACCGAAGTGCAGTGGAACGGTAACGCGGGGCGCCAATTCGTAGCGGTCGACGAAATTTGCAGTTTGAATGTTTTGATCGCGGCGGTATACCACATCGGCAAAGGCGTCAAAACCGAAATAAACCGGGGCGCGGCGCCAAGGAGCCTGCTCCACGGCGCCCAGGCGCGCTTCCGGCAGGTTTCGCAGAGTAACGCTGGTGGCGGGAACCGCGGGCGTGATGGAGGTTGCGGCGACCGGCAGGGTGAGAAAGCTTTTGTCACTGAGGCCGGCGAAATTCAGGCTGAAGCCTCGGAAATTGTTCGAAAGGAACACCGCGCTGCGCACTTCGGAGTTGGTGGCTTCGCCGAAAGAGTCAGCGAAGGCCAGACGGAAGGTCAGCGAGGAAAGATGGTTGAAGTCGGTCACGAAGCGCCAGCCGCCGGGGAGTAAGGATTGGATTTCCAGGCGTTGCTGCTCGCCACCCTGAGGATTGCGTGTGCCGTCAGAGTTGAGCAGGCCGCGGTCCTCGACACCGAAATAGGAGTACTCAATCGAAGTGTCTTCAAAAGGCTTGGCGCGGAATGATCCGCGTTCGAGCAAGCCGCGGCGGCTCATGAATTGGGCGCCCAAGGTAGCGTCCACCCACGGAGTGGGCGCCAGATAAAAAGCATCACCGAAGATGAAGCCCTTGCGCGAGCTCTGGCCGACGTCGGGGATGAGGAAACCGGACGCGCGGACCTTGCGGCCCGCGGGGGCGGAGGCGTACGGGAGCCAGATGAGGGGCACGCGGAAAAGACGGAAGTTGGCGTTGACGAGCGCGACAGTTCTATCGAGACGGATCCGCGCGTTGGGCGCGTAGAACTGCCACTTCGGGTGTTGGGGATCGCAGATGGTGATCCAGGCGCGGTGGATGAGATAGATGTCTCCCGGGAAGCGTTCCACGTCCCGGGCTTCGAAGTACAGCGGATTATCAGAAATCAAAATTGACGGATTGGGCCGCCGCTCGATCTTGACGTTGCCGCGCACGTTGTGAAAGAGGCCGTGGCCGGTGCTGACGTTGTAATGGGCTTCATCGGCTTCCAGGTGCTCGTTGCCGTAATCGAGCTGAACGTGGCCGGTAGCGGTGGTTTCGTAGGTCTTCCTGTCGTATTCGACGTGGTCGGCTCGAAGACGGGTGTCCGCGTAGTGAATGTCCACGTCGCCGTCAGCGGTCGTGACGTCGCCTTTGCGGCCCTGCGTTTTCGCTTCTAGATATGCGACTCCTCCTTTGCTGGATGGAAAGCGAGTTTGCTGGGCGGAGACCACGCGTGGCGGGGTGACGGCAAGCGCGAGAAGAAGCAGGAAGAGAAAGAGGCGGAGCGCGGAAAGAACCCGTCGATGGGGATGGTGATTCGCTCGGAACATGCGGTCAAAGAAGACAGTGGGATAGCCTAGCATGCGGTCGTAGGGATTTGAAGGCAGGGACAGGCCATGAGTTGCACGCGGTGACGGAACGGGGGAATTGCGCAGGCGTGAAACGAAGCGGCCGCGCCGTGCGTCAGTCTTCGCAGCGGGTTGGTTGGCCCTTTTGAAGACATTTGATGTGCGACTCGGCCCAGCCGGAGTATCATGCCGGGCCTTGTACCGAGGGGGATGGAAATGAAGCATACCGGGAATGCTCTGCGGACGATTCTGGCTGGTGGGGCGATTTTTGGCGCGTTGTCGATGAGCGCGCTGGCGGCGCCCGGCGACCAGCCAAATCACACCGATAAATTCAAGAATCTTGAATTCCGGGAGATCGGCCCCGCGACGATGGGCGGGCGCATCGACGATTTCGCAGTGGTGGAGAGCAATCCAAACATCGTGTATGTAGGCACGGCTTCGGGGGGTGTGTGGAAAACAACCAACAACGGCACGACGTGGGAGCCGATATTCGATAAAGAGAGCGTATCAACGATTGGCGACATCGCGATTGCGCCATCGGATCCCTCGGTCGTGTGGGTCGGAACGGGCGAGCCGAACAACCGGCAGAGTTCCTCCTGGGGCGATGGAGCGTACAAGTCGCTCGACAGCGGGAAGACCTGGAAGAAAATGGGGCTGGAAGCCACGCGCCACATCGGGCGAATCGTGATTCATCCGAAGAATCCGGATATGGTGTACGTGGCGGCGCTAGGACACCTGTGGGGACCGAATCCGGAGCGTGGCGTGTATAAGACGGCGGACGGCGGGAAGACCTGGTCGCAAGTGCTGAAGATCAACGATGACACCGGCGTGAGCGACATCGCCATGGACTCGGAGAGTCCGGACACGCTGTATGCCGCGGCGTATGAGCGGCGGCGGACCCCCTTTGGATTCAATGGCGGCGGACCGGACAGTGCCATCTATAAGACAACCGATGGCGGCGCAACCTGGAAAAAACTGACCAAAGGCCTGCCGTATGAGAACGGCGGAGCAACCGGGCGCATCGGGCTGGACGTCTATCGCAAGGACCCCACCATTGTTTACGCCATCGTGCAGCACGACAAGGGCGGGACTTATCGCAGCGAGGACAAAGGCGAGACCTGGAAGAAGATGGGCGATACGAATCCGCGCCCTTCGTACTACAGCCAGATTCGTATCGATCCCAATAATGATCTGCGGATCTGGGAACTCGGTGCGCCGATGTTCTATTCCGAGGATGGCGGAAAGACGTTTTCGACGCAGCGCGTGAAAGGAATTCATGGCGACTATCACGCCATGTGGATCGATCCCGCGGATTCGAACCACATGCTCGCGGGGTCGGATGGCGGGATTCACTGGAGCTATGACGCCGGGAAGACCTGGGACTTCGTCAACACCATCGCGATCGGGCAGTTCTACGAAATAGCGCTCGACAACGAAAAGCCGTACCACATCTGCGGCGGCTTGCAGGACAACGGCAGTTGGTGCGGGCCAAGCCAGACGCTGACGCGCGACGGGATCGTGAATGATGACTGGCAGGTGATTCACGGCGGCGACGGCTTCTATGCGGCAATTGATAATCTGGAGCCCTGGATCGTTTACACCGAGTCACAGGATGGGTACATCGATCGCCGCGACTTACGCACCGGGCAGCAACGGTCGATCCGGCCGGAGGCCAAAGCAGGAGAGCCGCACTACCGGTTTCAGTGGAATTCGCCGGTGGCGGTTTCCGCTCACGAGCACACCACGGTGTACTACGGCGGGAATTATCTGTTCAAGTCGACGAATCGCGGAGATACCTGGACCCGGCTTGGCGGGGACATGACCACGGGAGTGGACCGCAATAAGTTACCAATTTTTGGGAAAACTCCGGACAAGAACACCTTGTCGCGGCACGACGGCGTGCAGGAATATCCGACCATCACCACGCTCAGCGAATCGCCGCTGACCCCCAACGTGTTGTGGGTGGGGACCGATGACGGCAACGTGCAGGTGACGCGCGACGGCGGGAAGACCTGGAAGAACGTGGCGTCGAAGGTGCCGGGAGTGGGCAAAGGAACTTACGTGAGCCGCGTGGTGGCCTCGAAAACCGGTGAAGGCGCCGCGCTGCTGGCCTTCGACGGGCATCGCGGCGACGATAACAGCGTCTATGTTTTTGCGACCAGCGACTATGGGGAAAACTGGAAAGCCATCCGCAACGGCATTCCCGATTCCGCCGGGAGCGTGCACGTAGTGCGTGAGCATCCCCGGAACATGAACCTCTTGTTTGCGGGGACGGAGTTCGGGCTCTGGGTATCGTGGGATCGCGGAGGAAACTGGACGGCCTTGAAAAACAATCTCCCCACGGTACCGGTGGACGACATCGAAATCCAGTCGCGCGAAAACGACCTGGTGCTGGCGACGCACGGGCGATCCATCTGGGTGCTTGACGATCTGACGCCCATGGAGAAGATGGATGCGAGCGTCGCGGGATCACCCCTGACATTCTTCGCGCCGCGGGCGGCGACGACCTGGCACCTGCGCAACCGCCGCTGGAGTGCAGGCCAGAAAATGTTCACGGCGAAGAATCCGCCATACGGCGCGATCTTGAGCTACTACCTGAAAGAAGCCGTGCCGCCGGAAACGCCCAAGAACGACAAAGAGGAAAAAGACAAGAAAGACGCGGCCGACGAAAAGCCCAAGCCGGAGGCCAAGGGCGACCGAACGGAAAAGAAGGAAGGCCAAGTAAAAATCACCGTGCTCGACAAAGACGGGAAAATGCTGCGGGAGTTGGACGGGCCGGGCGCAACGGGCGTCAACCGCACCAACTGGGATCTGCGCTTGGCTCCGCCGGCGGATCCCACACCCGAACAGCTGGAAGCGATTGCGGCGGGATATGGATTGGGGCCACGCGGACCGCTCGTCGAGCCGGGGGAATACACCATCAAGATCAAGGCCGGAGACCGGGAAGCCTCCGAGAAAGTCCTGGTCGAAGAGGATACGCGCGTCGTTATTTCCGCGGCGGACCGCGCCGCTCGGCGCGAAATGATTGACCAGCTTTACCCCATGGCCAAGACGACGGACAAGGACCGGAAAACCATGGAAGGCATACAGACAGCGCTGAAGACCGCGCGCGAGCAGTGGAAGAAGGATGCCAACACGACCAAGATCCCTGACGATATCGTCAAAGCCGCCGACGAACTGCAGAAGAGAGTAGACGCGGTGGCGGGAAAGTTTATTCGTGAACGCGCAGGCTTGGGAAATGCGGGGCCGCCGTTTGAATGGAAGCCCGATCCCCTGCCGAATCAAGTGCAGAACCTGCTGGATGACCTGGACGGATTTGTGGCCGCCCCCGACGGACAGCAGAAAGAAAAGCTGGCAGAGCTGACGCCGCTGGTTAACGATGCTTTGGCGCAGGCCAAGAAAATCGCCGAGGAGGAACTGCCCGCGCTGAATAAGAAGATGAATGACGCGGGCATTCCCCACATCGTCCCGGCGCCGCCGCAGCCACGCGGCGGGCGGGGCGGCCAAGAGGAGTTGGAGCCGTAGCCCGGACTCTCGACTCGGTGTCCACGAGACGCTTCCTCACGTCTGGCGTCTAATGGCCGGAAAAGGGTGTGTCCATCGGCAGGCCGATTGGCAGGGGCCCGCCGATCCGTGAATTCCTGTCGAACGTTGTCGATCGATGGTAGGGAGGAAATCGAGTATGCGTGTGAAGCAGCCCAGTCTGCGCGGTCTGACCGTGTGGTTTGTCGTGTTGGCCATGGTCCTGGGGATCATTTTCGGAGGCGCAACGGCGCTGCTGGCCGGCCGCCAACGACAGGATCCCGCAGAGCAGCAGAAGGACAAACAGGAAGAAAAGAAGGAAGAGAAGAAAGAAGAAAAAAAGGACGAGAAGAAGGGTCTGCCATTGAAGTCCGACCGGAAAGTCGAGTTCACGACCGATGAGGGTACCTGGCTTTCGCTGGACGCTTCGCCCGACGGCAAGACCATTGTATTCGAACTGCTGGGCGACATCTTCGCCCTCCCCATCGAAGGCGGCCAGGCGAAACTGCTCTCCGGTGGAATGGCTTTCGACAGCCAGCCAAAGTTCTCGCCGGATGGGCAGTGGATCACTTTCATTTCCGACCGCGAAGGCAGCGAGAACATCTGGATCATGCATCCGGACGGAACTGGCGTGAAGCAAGTTTCCAAGGACGCCAATAACGACTTTACTTCGCCGAGCTGGGCTCCGGACGGAAAATACATTTTTGTTTCGAAAGCGCAATTCGGAATCGGCTCCAGCGAAATCTGGATGTACCACGTGGACGGCGGCTCGGGCGTGCAGATTACTAAATCGAAGCCGACTCCGACCACGGAAAGAAACAAGCGCCCGAATGCCATGGGTGTTGTGGCATCTCCGGATGAAAAGTATCTCTACTATGCGGCAAAGCTAGGCTCGCTTTACTACAACCAGCAGCTTCCCACCTGGTACATCGCCCGGCGCGACCGCAAGACCGGCGACGAAGACAACCTCATTCATCAGATCAAGAGCGCATTTCGTCCGGTGCTTTCGCCGGACGGCCGGCAGGTTCTCTACGTCACGCGCCACGAGACGGAGTCCGGGCTGCGTTTGCGCAACCTGGAAAGCGGCGAAGACCGCTGGGTGAAATATCCGGTCACGCGCGACGATCAGGAATCGCTCTTTACCCGCGACGTTTTTCCGGGCTACGCCTTCCTGCCCGGCGGCAAAGAGATCGTTTACAACCAGGATGGGAAAATCAAGCGGCTCGATCTTGCCACGGGAGCGGAAAAAATAATTCCGTTCACCGCACAGGTATCCGAGGAGCTGGGGCCCAAGCTGGATTTCCCGCAGACGATTGAACAAGGGCCGGTAAAGGCGAGGTTAATCATGGACCCGGCGGAATCGCCCGACGGCAAGAAGCTGGCGTTTTCTGCCATGACGCATCTCTACACGATGGATTTGCCGGGTGGCAAACCGCAGCGGCTGACCCCCGGAAGTGCCCGCGAATTTCAGCCGGCCTGGTCACCGGATGGCAAGTCCATCGTTTACGTGACCTGGTCGAGCGACGGCGGGCAGCTGTGGAAAATCCCAGCGGCGGGTGGAACTGCGGTGCCGTTGTCGAAGTCCCTGGCGGTGTACAGCAATCCGGCCTGGTCGCCGGACGGCACAAGAATCGTGCTGCTCCGCGGCAACGCATATGACCGGGAAAACAGCACCTTCGACGGCGGGCAGACGGAGAACGCCGACCTCATTTGGATTCCCGCGGAGGGAGGAGAGGCCCACCTGATTTTGCCCGCGCGCGGAGCAGGCGGACCGCATTTCACGAATGATCGGGACCGCATCTACGTTTACACGCCGCAAGGCTTGGTATCGCTGCGCTATGACGGAACGGACCGCCGCACCCACCTGGTCGTGAAAGGACAGGGACTGTACTTCTTCGAGGAGCCGGTTCCGGCGGACGACGTCGTGCCGAGCCCCAACGGCCAATGGGTACTCGCGCATGTGATGAACCAACTCTACCTAATTGCCATGCCGGTCGTGGGCGGAGAGGCGCCAACTGTCAACGTGACTTCTCCCGCCGTCCCGGCAAAGCGGCTGACCGACATTGGCGCTGATTATTTTGCGTGGGCTGATGACGGCAAGACCATTACCTGGGCGGTGGGCGCGAGCCTTTTCCGCGAGCCCCTCGGCGCGATCTCTTTCGAACCGCCAAAGGACGAAAAGAAAGAAGGCGACAAGAAAGATGCGGACGCCAAGGACGCGGCCACTTCGCAGACGGCTGATGCGAAGAAAGACGAGAAAAAAGACGAGAAAAAAGAACAGAAAAAAGAAGAGAAGAAGCTGAAAGAGCAGGAAAAGGATGTTCAAGAAATCGCCGTCGATCTGGAATTTCCGCGGAAAACGCCGAAAGGCACGATGGTACTGCGCGGCGCGACTGTCGTGACGATGAAAGGCGATGAGGTTCTGAAGAATGCGGACATCGTCATTGAGAACAACCGGATCAAAAGCGTAGGCGCAAAGGGCAGTGTGCCCGGAGGAGCCAAGGTCTTCGATGTGAGCGGCAAGACCATCGTGCCGGGCTTCGTCGACACGCACGCGCACTGGATGGAAATCCGGCGCGGGATTCTGGACACGCAAAACTGGTCATTCCTCGCGAACCTGGCATACGGCGTGACCGCCGGCCTGGACGTACAGACCGGCACGAACGATATGTTTGCGTACCAAGACCTGGTGGACAGCGGCGACATCCTCGGGCTGCGCGCCTTCTCGACCGGGCCCGGCGTTTTTTCCGACAACAACTTCCAGTCCGTCGAAGATGTGAAAGGTGTGCTGACTAAGTACAAGAAATATTACGGTACGCACAACATCAAGAGCTATGTCGTGGGCAATCGGAAGCAGCGACAGTACATGGTCGAAGCGTCAAAAGAGCTGGAAATGATGCCGACAACCGAAGGTGCGCTGGACCTGAAGCTCAATCTGACTCACGTGATCGACGGCTTCCATGGCAACGAGCACACCCTGCCGATAACCCCGCTTTATAACGACGTGATCCAGATGTTCGCGAGATCGGGGATTGCGGAAACACCAACCCTGATTGTGAATTACGGAGGGCCGTTCGGTGAGGACTACTGGTTTGAGAACAGCGAAGTGCACGACAACCAAAAACTAAATCACTTCATGCCACACCGGGTCATCGACCAGAGAACCAAGCGCCGGCAGGGATGGTTCCGCAAAGACGAGTATGAATTTCCGAAGCTTGCGGCGCAAATGGCGAAGCTGGCGCGCGCGGGCGGCCTCGTCGGAGTCGGCAGCCATGGGGAGATGCAGGGAATCGGCTATCACTGGGAGTTATGGATGCTGGCCAGCGGCGGAATGACCCCGCTCGAAGTGTTGCGATGCGCAACCGTGAACGGGGCAAAGATTATCGGCAGACCTGCCGACTTGGGTTCGATTGAAATTGGCAAGCTGGCAGACCTGGTGATCATGGACAAGAGCCCGCTCGACGATATTCACAACACCAATACGATTCACTGGGTGATGAAGAACGGTGAATTGTTTGAAGGAGACACCCTGAACCAGGTGTGGCCGGAACAGAAAAAGCTGGAGCCGCTGTGGTTCTGGAACAACTACGACGTCCCGAAGGCCGGTGAGCCGCTCAACTACGGAAAGACCACTCAACCGTAGCTGTACAGCTTTGAAGAGCTGCCCTTCCTAGGGGCCGAGGACCGCTCGGTCCCGGCCCGCTCCAGCGTATTAAACTAGGCGTTACTACCTCGCCGCCACTCTCATCGGTGTCGAGCGATACCATTCGAAGGTGCGCGCCAAGCCTTGCTCAAAGCTCACCTGGGGGTCGTAACCAAGCGTTTCCCGCGCTTCGGAGATGTCTGCCTGGGAGTCGCGGATGTCTCCGTCACGCGGCGGTTCGTACTTCGCCGCCAGCGTCTTGCCGGTAATTCTTGCAAGCTCGCGAAGGACTTCATTGAGAGAGACGCGTCCGCCCACGCCGACATTGAAAACTTTTCCGGAAGCATGGGGCGCTTCACAGGCGAGTAGATTGGCTTGAACGGCATTGTCGACGTAGGTGAAGTCCCGTGTCTGTTCGCCGTCTCCGAAAACAAGCGGCTGCATATCTTCGAGAAACGCCAAACAGAACTTCGCAAGTACCCCGGAATACGGCGAACCGGGATCCTGGCGAGGCCCAAAGATATTGAAATAGCGGAGCGCCACGTTTTCCAGACCGTAACACCGGCCGAAGGTCTGGCAGTACAGCTCGCCAACGTACTTGGTGACGCCGTAAGGCGAAATGGGTTGCGGCTGCATGGCTTCGGTTTTTGGAAGAGTGGGCGTTTCGCCATAAGCAGAAGACGAAGCGGCGAAGACCACACGTTTGACTTTCAGCTCCTTTGCCGCGACCAAAACGTTGAGCGTGCCTTCGATATTGATCTTATTCGTTTCGAGGGGGTCCTTGACCGAGCGTGGCACGGATGTCCGAGCGCCCAGGTGCAAAACGTATTCCGCTTCGTGCATGACCTTCCGCACGACCTCAATGTCTGTGATGCTGCCTTTGATGAAAGTAATCTTGTTGCGGATTTCTGCCAGGTTGTCTTCCCTGCCGGAAGAGAGGTCGTCGAGAACGACCACGCTATGGCCGCGACGCACAAGTTCGTCCACCGTGTTTGAGCCGATGAAACCGGCGCCGCCCGTGACGAGGTAGCGCATTTAGGAAATCCTCCTTGCCCTTGCGGCCGCCATGCGGCCGGGCATCGTTTTTGCCAACCGCGCGTTGCTACCGCAGCTAATAACGCGAGCCCCGGGAAAGACGACCGGCCTGCGTTTTGATACGCTGATAGTTCGCGGCGAGCCGGCAACGGAAGCCGGATAATTTCCGCGTACGGAAAGATATTGTACGACGGAAGCGCGGTGGACAAGCAGCAGATTCAAAGGGAGCGTCGCACAAAGAGCATGAGCCTCAAGACAACAGTCGGCATTACTGCGCTGGCGGTGCTGGGTTGCGCCGCGGGAGCGTTTTACTGGCTGCGCGCGCGAGGGGAGCAGCCCGCTCCCGAGGCCGTATCGGCGGAGCCGCCCGGTTTTCATGAAGCACCCTCGGCGGAGAAATCCGCAATTGCTGGGACTTCACCATTGCCCGGGGAGTCGAAGAAGGCCACGCCTCCCGTGGACCGCGGACCTCTTCTCCAGGCTGGTGAGGTACTGGAGTACACCGCAAGTGTTTCCAAGCTCAATAATGTGGCGAGTCTGAAACTGCAGGTTGCCGGGCGGGGCAATTTTCTGGGAAAAAGCTCCTGGCACTTGCAGGCGTTTGCGCACACCCAGAATCCGTTGCGAATGGTTTTCGAGCTGGATGATCAGTTCGATTCCTATAGCGATGCCGGGACACTGGCGAGTTTGCAGTATGAGATGCACCTGAGCGAGCGTGGGCAGAAGGTGCAGTCCGTCCAGCGCATGACCGCGACTGGCAAGGAGCCTGCCTCCGAGGACGCCACCGAGGCGCGAGTGCTGCCGGGGACGCGCGATCCGCTCGGGATGATGCAATACCTGCGGAATGTGGATTGGACAAAAACACCGGAAGTGCACAGCTCGGTCTACGACGGGCACAAACTGTACGATGTTCGCGCCAAGCTCCGAGCCGCCTCCGAGAAGGTGAATGTGCCGGCAGGCGACTACGCGGCGTCAAAGATCGGGATTCGCGTGTTTGACGGCGGCGTGGAGATGAAGGACGCCTCTTTCACGCTGTACTTGGCGAACAATGCGGCGCGCCTACCGGTGCTGCTGGAGGCCGTTATGCCCTTCGCCACCGCGCGGGTCGAGCTGCTAAGAGCGAATTGACAGGCTGCTCATCTGCCTAAAAGGGAAAGGATCCGACGGCCTCGCGTTGGTTATTGTCAGACGGCTTCACTGGTGTCGCTCATGTACACGCTAGCCGTTCGATGATGCCGCAAGCAATGTGGCCGATGGTGATGTGACATTCCTGGATCCGCTGCGCGTCCCGTGAAGGAACATTCAAGAGAAGATCGACCTTGCCGGCGACCTCCCCACCAGTGTCTCCAGTAAAGGCTACGACATAGGCACCGCGAGCGCGGCCAGCTTCCACGCCGCGGATGATATTGGGGCTATTGCCGCTGGTGGTGAGCGCCACGAGGATGTCGGGACTGGCGACGAGAGATTCGATCTGGCGGGAAAAAATACGTTCGAATCCGTAGTCGTTGCCCGCGGCAGTCAATACCGAAGGATTCGTAGTGAGCGCCAGGGCCGCCAGGCCCGGGCGTTCCCTGCGCAGCCGGACGACCAGTTCGGCGGCGAGATGAACAGCATCCGCAGCGCTGCCGCCGTTTCCGAAAAAAACCAGCTTGCCGCCAGCGCGTAGGGCGGCTGCGGATTTCTCCGCGAATAGGGCGATCTGGCCGATCAGTTCGCCGGAAAAACTCTGCTTGAGGCGAGCGCTTTCCTCGAGCTGGCGGCGAATCTCTTCGGCAGACGAGGTCATTGCAGCCTAGCAAAGCACGATTTTTTCGCGGTGGCGCACGACCCGCCGGGTGGCGTTGCGCGTATCAATGACCAGTTTTGCGGCATCGACGATGGCGGCATAGTCATAGCTGGAATGATCGGTGGCCACAATTACCGCGTCATAGCTGCCGAGCGCCTGCGGACTGAGCGGCACCGATTTCATGTTTTCGTAATTGTAGTGCCGCATCTTGTGGAGCTGCGGGAAGTAGGGATCGTTGTAATCCAGCAGCGCGCCGCGCTGCTGGAGGAGCTGCATGATTTTCAGCGTTGGTGATTCCCGCAGATCATCCACGTCCTTTTTGTAGGCCACACCGAGAACCAGAATGCGGGAGCCTTTCATACTCTTCTTGTTATTGTTCAGCGAATTGGCGACCGCGTCGACGATGTGATACGGCATGGCAGTGTTGACTTCTCCGGCCAGCTCGATAAACCGCGTGGAGAAATCATATTCGCGGGCTTTCCAGGAAAGGTAGTACGGGTCCACCGGGATGCAATGCCCGCCCAGACCCGGCCCGGGATAGAATGGCATGTAACCGAAAGGCTTGGTAGCCGCGGCGTCAATCACTTCCCAGATGTCGATGTTCATACGCAGGCTGAGCTGTTTGAGCTCGTTAACCAGCGCGATGTTCACGCAACGGAAGATGTTCTCGAGCAGCTTGGCCATCTCCGCGGCGCGCGTGGAGCTGACCGGAACGACGCGAGCCACGACCTGCGCGTACAGCGCTTGCGCGGCGCGGCCGCTCGGGGGATTCAAACCGCCAACGACCTTGGGAATCTGCGCCAGGCCGAACTGCTTGTTTCCGGGATCCTCGCGTTCCGGCGAAAAGGCCAGGAAAAAATCAGCGGCGATATTTTCGTGTTCCGGGCCGACGGCGATGGGGCAGCGCAATCCGCTTTTCTCCAGGATGGGGAGAACCAGCTCTTCAGTGGTGCCCGGGTAAGTGGTCGATTCGAGGACTACCAGCTGTCCCTTTTGCAGGTGGGGATAAATAGAGATGGCGGTCTGCTCGACGTAGCTCAGATCGGGCTCGCGGCGCTCATCGAGTGGCGTGGGAACACAAATGAGAATGGCGTCGGCTTCTTTCAGCTTCTCGAAATCGTTGGTCGCGCCGAAGTGCTTGCTGTTGACGAACTGCTGGATCTTGTTCTGAGGGATGTGCTCGATGTAGGACTTGCCGGCATTGAGCATGGCCACCTTGCGGGGATCGGTATCGACTCCCGTGACTTTGTGCCCCGCTTCGGCGAAGCGCAACGCCAGGGGCAGGCCGACGTAGCCGCAGCCAATGATTCCCACTTTGAGTTGGCCGCCTTTGAAAAACTCGGGTTTCCGGTCGATGGGCATGAGTTCCGTCGCATTCCTCTTTGTGTCGGACCGCAGCGCGGTCAAGGGATTCACGTTTATGGGGATACCACGCCGTCTGCGACGCCGACCCGGTCAGGGCCAGCAAAGCCGCAGTTCCGACGTGAAAGAGACAAGCAAATATAACAGGTTCCGCACAAACAAAAAAAGGCGCGCTTTCTTGGGTGTTACAGCTTGTTCAAGGGAGGTTGCCGCAGAAGCCCGGAGAGGGGAAAATAGTCGAGCTGGATTCGAATCGTCGGGGCGATGCGCGCAAAACAGACCGGTCACCATGATATTCATGATTCTTCTGCTGGGCCTTGGCGTTGGTGTGCTGGTGGGCCTCTTGGGTATCGGGGGTGGCGTTGTTCTGGTGCCGGCTATGGTCTATCTGCTCCACATGGACCAGCACCTAGCCCAGGGCACTTCGCTGTTTATCTTGTTGCCGCCAATTGGACTGGGAGCCTTGCGGGAATACTGGAAGCAGGGCCAGGTGGATTTGCGTGACGGAATTTTGTGCGCGCTGGGAATGCTACTGGGCGCTTACGCTGGGAGTTTAATAGCCCTCCCCATGCTATCCCGGAACTTGAGAGGATTGTTCGGTTGCTTCCTGGTGCTGGCGGGATTGCTACTGTGGAGGAAAGCGCGGCTTGCAGGCTCTGCCGATGGCCGAGCCGAGGAGCAGGCCCGTGGCTAAGACTGCGGGATTTGGCCGCAGCGCTGGCATCTTGGCAATCGCCTGCGTGTGCGGAGTGGCCTCGGGAATGTTCGGGGTCGGCGGTGGGGTCCTTCTGGTGCCTCTCCTCGGGCTGCTGTTTGCCTTCAGCCAGCATCGCGCCCAAGGAACTTCCTTGGTGGCGCTGATACCCCCTACCGGAGTGCTGGCACTGACGGCGTATTCCAGGGAAGGATTCGTTTCCTGGAAAACGGGGGTGCTGCTGATCCCGGGAATATTTTTGGGCGGTATCGCCGGGGGAATCCTGGCGAAGAAGATCAATCCGCGAAGCATGCGACAGATTTTTGCTGGGATCCTGGTTTTGCTCGGCGTGTGGCAGGCGTTGGGCGCCTGGTGGCGCTAGGGGCGGAAAATCCAAATGGTCGATTTACATTGTCACATCCTGCCGGGTCTCGATGATGGACCGGCCACCATGGAAGAATCGATGGCCATGGCGGAGTCCGCCATGGCCGACGGTATTACCCACCTCGTCGCCACGCCACACTCCAGCAACGAGTATTTTTTCGATTTTGCGCAGGTGCGAAAGCTTCGCGACGAGCTGCAAGCCGCGATCGGCGACCGGCTGACCATCGCCACCGGCTGCGACTTTCATCTCAATCCGGAGAATCTCGGATCGTTGCGCAAGGATGCCCCACACTATTGCATCAACCAGCGCGATTTCCTGCTGCTCGAATTCAACGAGTTTTCGATCCCGCCTTCGATGGACCAGACGTTGCACCAAATTCAGCTTGCCGGTGTGCAGCCGGTGATCACTCACCCGGAGCGCAACGGCATTTTGCGGTCGCGCCCGGAGCGCTTGAAAAAGTGGGTACAGCAGGGCTGCTTTGCGCAGGTGACCGGAGGCGCACTTACCGGAGGCTTCGGTGTCGGTGCGCAGCAGGATGCGCTGCGGTGGATCGGTGAGGGTCTCATCCATTTCGTGGCCAGCGATGCGCACAACACGCGAACGCGGCCGCTTCGTCTGCAACCTGCGTATAACCGCGTGGTCCATCAGTTTGGTGAAGAGAAGGCGCGCGCTCTGTTCCAGGATAATCCGCTCGCGGCTTTTGAGGGGCGGGCATTGCCACACATTCCAGAAATCGAAGATGAATTGCCTCCGCCGCGCCGTAAGCGGTTCTTCTTTTTCTAAGAATCCTGGTCCTTTCACGCTGACGAAAACGACCCTTCACTGCGCCGGGTGCAAGGGCAGACCCGCCCAGGCGTTCAACAGGCCTAGAATTTCGCGCACCACCTCGAGAGCATCGCGGGTGTTGCGCCACCAGTGCCGGGGATCGAATGGATCGCCCGAGGCAGCGCGCACAATGGCCCGGCCCTGACCAGGAGCCAGCCTGCGCCAGAGCAGGCGAACGCGACGCGTATGCGCTTTTGTGGTGACGAGAATTACCGTGTCGTCCTTCCCTGGCGCGAGGGCCGGAGCAATGACTTTGATTTCGTCGGCGGTATTCACGATTGGCGGTTTGAGAGTGTGAATCACTTCCGGCGGCACTCCCTCGTGAATCAGAACGAGGGCATTGTAATGATCCTCTCCCGCGAAGAGAATGCCCATCTCTTCGAGAGTCGCGCCGGGCTCGGTGGAATGGGTAAGCCAGATTTCCGGCGCGTATCCTTGGCGGTAGAGTTTCGCTGCTTCGATGGCGCGCAGCGGCATTGCGCCGCTGAGCACTACGATCGCCCGGGCTTTTACAAGCGGGTCCTCCACCACCAGCCAGCGGCCGACCCCGAACAAGATCACCAGTGCAAGAACCAAGCCGCCACCACTGGTGGCAAAAAGAATACGGGAGCGCCAACGAGAAACCGTAGCGGGATGGTCCTGGCCTGCCATTTGGGAACTGCGCATGCTATCCCGGACGGCTTCCGCGGCGCCATGTGCTTATTGCAGATTATCCTTCAGCGCTCGGAGACGCACCCAGTGAGAATAGAAGATTACATCGAGAGACCCAATGGCGGAGAGAAAAATGACCAGTAGTAGTGCGGTTTGGGAAGCTAGCCACCAAAAACCAAACGTTACTGCAGAAACGATGATTGCAGAAAAGGTGACCATTAGAATCAGCCGCAACATCAGAGCGGCATGACCACTACTTTTCCAGAGGCTATTGAACATGACGGAAATCAAGTGCCACAGCAACCCTGCGATCGTCACGGATATCAAGCTCCAGAGCAGCACCTGGAATAAGGATTTCCGGGACTCAGGAAGCTTCTCGAGTAGCATTCCAAACAAAACAAATGCTCCCAGCCCCAACCCTAACCAGGGAACCGCCAACGGCACGTAGCAAAGCACAGAGCCGATCTTGGCTTTCTTCAGTTGCTGCAACAGTTCTGTCCAGAGATTCGCCAAGGAAACAAATCCCACACCGAATATTCCCACGCCCAGCGCTGCACAAAACCCCATCAGACAGCCGACCAGCCGATCCAGCCAGTCGTTTGTGGTGTCGGCCACCGCAGCCAACATGAAGAAGACAACAGAGGCCAACATCCCCCATTGCAAGTAACGAAGCTCTGGGCAAGATTGACGGCGAGGTGAGACCGCAGAGTCCGCAGTGAGAGAGGACTCAGTTCTACCCTGCAGGTCGCGCCAAGCGCGCACGTAATAAGCCGCAATGATGGCGAGTCCAACGCCGGCGCAGAGTGTGCCGCGTGGGTACGGCCGTGAAACCAGCATGTTACCAAACACCGAAGATGACTCCAGTTGTGCAGATTCTAGGAGCAGGGGGGAAGACGCGTCAACATAAGCCATGCGAATTCTGGAGGATTTCGATTGTATCTGTGCGTAAGTCCGGTTCTCAACTTCACATCGCCACGGCCGCCGATTCTGAGGCCTTGCACTTCTCCGCGAGGCACTTCCTGTCGGGATTTACTTCCGACGCGCCGCCCGGTTGCCGCCGCCACCGAAGAAGCAGGCTAAACCGAAGAGGTAGCCGAAGTTGTACCAAGCTCCGTTGTTGTGGACCTCGTAGATACTGAGGTTGCTTTTGAACAGCGAGGCCACAAAGACAAACGGCGCAATAAAGCCCTGCCAGAGCCCGAACCAGAAGCCCGCGACCACGTCGTGTTCGCTCGCCGTTCCTTTGGACTGGTTAGGTCCCGGAGCACATCCAGCCAGAATGTTCAGCAACAGTAGGACAAGCACCAGCAAGGTCAAAGAGGATTTCATCGCACTTCCTCCTTTCCATGGGATTACGAAGCACGGGCATGAAAAGTCTCAGCATGACCGCTACCCTTTAGCTGCGCGGTTCGGCGGAATTTGTGCTGGAACCCAAATGTCCGCTAAGCGCATGAGAAACGAAAAAGCCAAGGTGTTGAAACGGAAGGCAGAAGTCATTTGCTTGGCTCAGATGGCACGAATCCTTGGCGCCAAGCGCGGGCAACGCCCGAAACTTTCTGCGAATCCATTTTACGATGCCGCGCGAATCGGCTTGAACCTAATGAACATGAATGCGGCTAGTACTACTGCACCTGCCAGGCACCAACTCTCTCATGGGGCCAAACTTTTTTCTTGCACTACCGCATCCGAATAAGCACGAAATCTAGCCAGTGTTCCAATTTAGAACACCCAAAACTGCCAGTCTTTTCCGGATTCGTTGTCTTTTCAGCAACTTACCAACCACCTTTGTGGTTGCTTGATTGCACCGTTCGGTTAGTGGAGGGCTACGTCTCCTTGGGGTAACGCCGTGTGCGCTGAGACGGTAGGTGCACCGATGTACGTCAATAAGTGAAAACTCATGAAAGAAAAGATTCATGTTCTGTTGATAGAAGACAGTGCGGTTGACGCGCGCCTCGTCAAAGGAATGCTGGAACATGACGAAAATGGCATTTTTACACTGCAACATGCGTCGACCCTCGAGGAAGGTTTGCGCTTGCTCGCGCCGGACTCTTTATACCGGGTCATCCTACTCGACTTGGGACTTCCCGGTACAACCGGCCTCGAAACCTTGCGGCGCATCATGCCTCTGGCAGAGGGCGCAAGCGTCGTGGTTTTTACGGCGCTTCAGGATGAAGAGTTGGGGATCGCCGCACTGCGGGAGGGTGCGCACGATTACCTCATCAAGGGCCAGATACACGGCGGCCAATTGCGCAGAATTCTTCGCTATGCCCTCGAGCGGCACAAGCTGTCCAGCGAGCTCCGTGCCGAGATAAAACACCGCGCTCGTGTGCAACGGGCTCTGCAACTCTCCGAACAGCGTTACCGCCTCCTTTCGGAGTCGGCACCCATCGGCATTCTGCTCACAAACGAGCAGGGAATGGTTATCGATGCGAACACGCAGGCACTCCGCATGTTCGGCTATGACCGTGGAGAACTGATCGGTGAATCCATAGAAATGCTCCTACCCGAGCGATTTCGTTGTTCTCATGAAGGGCAGCGATCCAGCTACATGAAAGAGCTGCACACGCGTCCCATGGCCGTGGGCCGGGAACTTACCGCGCGCCGGAAGGACGGAACCGAGTTTGCCGTGGAAATCGCTCTGGCGCCTCTCGCCACCGACGACGGCGTTCTGGTTTCGAGCACCATCGTGGACATCACGGAACGAAAGAAAATGGAGGAGCAACGGCGTCTTTCGCAACGCATGGAGGCTATTGGCAAACTGTCAGGCGGGGTGGCGCACGATTTCAACAATATGCTGGCTGTCATCCTCGGATGTTCCGATGTGGTTCTTGACGCGCTCCCGCCCGATCATCCAGCCATCCGGAAAATTGAAATGATCAGGAAGGCCGGCGCATCGGCGGTAGATCTGACTAGACAACTTCTCGCGTTTAGCCGGCAACAGATGCTTCAACCACGAGTGCTGGATCTCAAGGAAATTGTAGAGCAGACTCAGGCATTGCTTCGTCGGCTCATCGGCGAAAACATCGAGTTCAAGATTTCGCTGGATCCTTCTCTCGGGCGTGTAAAGGCCGACCCCGGACAAATCGAGCAGGTGCTTTTGAACCTGGTTATAAACGCCCGGGATGCCATGCCTCAGGGGGGCCGACTGACAATTGAAGCGCACAACGTTGAGATGGAAGACTCCTATAAAGGCGAGCATCAGGCGGTGATTCCCGGGCGCTACGTCGTGCTGGGGATCCAAGATACAGGTTGCGGGATGGACCGCGACACCCAAGCGCGAATCTTTGAACCGTTTTACACCACCAAAGAACTCGGGAAGGGCACCGGCTTAGGTCTAGCAACGGTCTATGGCATTGTAAAGCAGAGCGGTGGATACATCTGGGTGTACAGCGAGTTAAATCAGGGCACCCTCTTCAAGGTATATCTCCCGCGCGTCGACGAATCTGTTCAGCCAGCCATCCAAAAAGAGCCGGAGGCGGTGCTCCGCGAGTGCTGCGAAACAATTCTGTTGGCCGAAGACTCCGTGTCTCTTCGCGAAATGGCTCGGGAATATCTCGAGAGCGTCGGCTATGTGGTTCTCGAAGCGGCCTCCGGCCCAGAGGCGCTGCAAAAGGCGAAGGAATTCGACGGACCGATTCATCTGCTGCTCACCGATGTGGTAATGCCTGAAATGAGCGGACCCGAGCTGGCCCGCCACATGACGGCCCTCCGTCCAGCGATAAAAATAATTTTCACTTCTGGCTACACCAACGATGCCATTGCTCGCCAAGGCGTTCTTGACCCTGCCGTCGCGTTCATTCAGAAACCATATCGTCCTAAAGCGCTGGCCCGAAAGATCCAGGAAGTGCTGGCTGTGCCCGCCACAAAGACTAGCGACCACCCACCACCTGGCCAGCAGATTCCCTTCAAGGTATGACCGAATCAGAACATCCGAGAAAGACACCCGGAGAGAAACCAAACCTTCCGAACTGTGCTCCAATCGCGCGGGGAGGAGTGCACGACGACTAGCACACCGGGGGTTTCTCCACCTCGTCAACGCCACCGCTAACTCTGATTAGCGCGCCAGCTGGGCACGCCGGAGATTGATCCGCTCTCCGGCAGGTTCAGAGGATTGGATGTTGCAGCACGCTCACGTTACACTGTCGAATTGATTTTCGAGGAGGGTGCATGCGTGCCGTCGTGACGGGCGGGGCGGGATTTCTGGGGTCAAATCTTTGCGACAAGCTGCTGGCCGAAGGGTGGGACGTGCTGGCGCTGGATAATTTTATTACCGGCGCCAAGTGCAACCTGAGCCATCTAGCCAAGAATAGAAAGTTCAAGTTTCAGAAAGCGGACGTGAGCAAGCCACTGCAGGTGGCGGGAAAAGTGGGTTACGTGCTGCACTTCGCTTCACCGGCCAGCCCTCCCGACTACTTGAAGCATCCCATTGCTACGATGATGGTGGGCTCGGTGGGCACGCAAAATGCTTTGGAATTGGCGCTGGCGAAAAAGGCAAAGTTTTTTCTGGCCTCCACGAGCGAATGCTACGGCGATCCGGAAGTTTCTCCGCAACATGAAGAATATTGGGGACACGTCAATCCCATCGGGCCACGCGGCGTTTATGATGAGGCGAAACGCTTCTCCGAAGCCATGACTATGGCCTACCACCGCTACTACAAGCTAGACACGCATATCGTGCGAATCTTCAATACCTATGGACCGCGGATGCGGTTGCATGATGGGCGTGCGCTGCCAAACTTTGTGTATCAGGCGCTGAGCGGCAAGCCGCTCACGATTTATGGGGATGGCCAGCAGACGCGCAGCTTCTGTTACGTCGTCGACCTGATCGACGGGATTTACCGGCTGATGATGTCCGATGAGCACCTGCCGACGAACGTCGGCAACCCCCAGGAGATCACCATCCTGGAATTTGCCGAACGCATCCGCAAGCATTTTGACCATGCCCCACCGATTGTCTTCAAGCCGTTGCCGCAGGACGATCCGAAACGCCGCTGCCCGGACATTACCAAGGCGAGGCGCATTCTGAAGTGGGAGCCCAAAGTGGGATTGGAAGAGGGGTTGAAGCTGACCCTGGCGTACTTCAAGGAAGTGTTCCGCAAGAGATGAGTGCGAAGGGATAGAGGTAGGGAATCAGAAAAAAGAAGCAGAGGCGGCCCGCCTCCCGGCCCCACCGAATTGTCGCCTAAGGGAGGTCTTAGCGTTGATCCGAGCGTGGGCAATTCGACCGAATCCAAATAAACGCCGGGGATCTTTGCTTGTGGAAACAACCGAATGAGAACCACGACTACTCTCTCCCGAAGGAGTAGTACTCGAAGCCCTTTTCGCGCATGCCCTGGGTGGCGTACAGATTTCTTCCGTCGATCACCAGTTTGCGCGCCATGACTTTTCCGGCGCGGTCCCAATCGAGCTTGCGGAAGGAATCCCATTCCGTGCAAACCAGCGCGGCATCGGCGTCTTGCAAAGCCTGGTAGGCGTCTTCGTAATAGTGCACTTGTGGAAAGAGGGCCTTGGTGCGCGGCATTCCTTCCGGGTCGGTGGCATGCACCACCGCGCCTTCCTCAAGCAGGCGCCTAACGACTTCCAGCGCGGGAGCGAAGCGGATGTCGTCGGTGTTGGCTTTGAAGGCGAGTCCAAGGACGGCCACGCGCTTGCCTTTTACCACCCATAGCGCCTGGCGGATTTTTTCAAAATAGCGGTCGATGCGCTGCTTGTTGACGCTTTCCGTGGCCTTCAGGATTTCGAAGTCCACTCCAACGGAGGCCGACAAGTGGATGAATGCCTGCACGTCCTTGGGGAGACAGAAACCGCCATAACCGAGCCCGGCCTTGAGAAACTGTCCGCCGATGCGCGGGTCGAGTCCCATGGCATGCGTAACCTCCTCGACGTTTGCGCCGATCTTTTCGCAGAGATCGGCGATCACGTTGGCATAACTGATTTTCAGCGCCAGAAAAGAATTCGAGGCGTGCTTGATGAGCTCGGCGCTGTTGATGGTGGTCACCAGAAATTCGGTTTTGCGGCCCGGGGGGCAGGTTCCGTTGTGCACCGGGCAGCGGAAACTGCGTTCGAGAATCGGTCGGTAGATTTCGCGGAGTTCGGCGGCGGAAGAGGGATCCTCGACACCGACAACAATCCGGTCGGGATGAAAAAAATCCGCGACGGCGGTGCCTTCGCGAAGGAATTCCGGATTGGAAGCGACGCGGAATTTCACGTTGCTGTTCTTGGAATACGCGGAAAGGGCGCGGCTGAGTTCGAGCCCGGTGCGCGCGGGGACGGTGCTTTTTTCAACGACGAGTTTAGGCGATTTGGCTTCCGCGGCGATTTGCCGAGCCACGTGGTCGATGGCCGAGAGGTCGGCCTCGCCGGAATCTTTCGGCGGGGTTCCCACACAGATGAAGATGGTATCTCCGGCGCGGATGGCTTCACCGGCGTCGGCGGTGTAGGAGATCTTTCCCGCCTTCCGAGCGCATGCGAGGATTTGCTCAAGGTGATGCTCGTAAATCGGAACGCCGCCGGCATTCAGCTTGGCGATGCGCTCCCGATCGATGTCCGTGCAAACTACCTCGTGTCCGGCCTCGGCAAGACAAGCTCCGGTGACGAGACCTACGTACCCGCAACCGATGACTGAAAGACGCAAGACGAACTCTCCCTAGGATGAGCTTCGGACCCCCGTCCGCTGTGGAATGCTAGCCTCTCATTTTGACCTATTCGTCGGAAGGAACAAAGCCTCCTCAAAGGCGCCCCACTTCTCGGGCGAGTGCCTTAGCCATACCCTTGTTTCTTAGGAACTTCAAACCATAGACCTATAGACAGCCCCCCTGACCCTAGTTAGTTTTGAAACTAGGGTCATGTTCTCGGATTCCCTCGGTAGCACAACTGGTCTGCGGAGGCAGCCATGGGACGGATCATTCTAATTTTCGCTTCTCTCGGCTTGCTCTGGGGTGTTGCCCAGGAGGCCACCGCCCAATCTTCGAACCGGCCAGTCAGGCCCAACGAGGAAAAGGGCCGTCTTAACTCCGACGCGCGGCTAGGCGCGCGCCGCCCACTACCCCGGCCCCGCGGGCCGGAGATTTTCTATTGCGAGACGCCGGATACTTCCTGCCGGACCACGCAGGATACTTTTCCCATCGCCGACCTTCGCGATCTGTTCGTTTTTGTGGTGTGGCCGGGCGTGAGCGGCCAGCATGTGCAGACGGTGGAATTTCTTTTGCCGGGTGGAAGCATGTATTCCTCTAGAAAGACACGGTTTTCGATTGGCGGTCCTTCGCCAGCCAGGGCCCCGGCGTTCAACAACGAAGTCTCACCCGCCCCGGCGGCGCCGCACCTCGTGGCTGATGCCAACAAAGTTCATCCGGAAGGGATTACCACCCTGCTGATGAAAAGCCGGGGCGATTCCTCGGTTCTCACCGTGCTGCCCGTCGGTGGAACATATATCACGCAAAGAAATCTCAGCGGGACGTGGCGCGTGCGCGTTTTCTTGGACGACCGCCTCGTGCTTGAATCGGAATTCACACTCCTCCCCCACCAGCCCACCACTCCAGCCAGGGCGGAAGTTGAAGCGGAGCGATGAGGACGAATTCCTGGTCAATTCGAAGTTTTCTAGCTACCGCGCTACGCTGGTTCCTCGTGCTGCTACTTGTTTGCCCGGCGAGGCCACTCCTCTCGGACGAGCAAACCGCGGTGACATCGACTCGAGACGCGACCGTCAGTCAAGCCGCCCCCACCATCAATAACGGCGCTGCGACAACGGTTTCCACGCATACCGCGCAAAATGCCAACCAACGCTCGCTGGTGCGTTTCGATCTCAGCACCACGGGACTAAGCGCCAACACCGCACTGAAGACTTCGACACTCAATCTAGTTCCCACCACGCCACTCTTTCTCAGCCGCAGCCAGAATGTCCATCGCATTACCGGATTGACCGACTGGACGGAAGCCGGGGTCACCTGGAATACCCGGAATGGCGCGCAGGCATGGACCACCGCGGGGGGCGACTTCGATCCCACGGCGACCGACACGCAGCCTTCGGGAACGACGGCGGGCACCGCGGTTTCCTTTAACGTTCTGAGCGATTCGACGTCAGCGAACATTCCCCAGGGTTGGATTAACGGAACGATTCCGAATTACGGCTTGCTGGTGAAAGATCAACTGGAAGATGGAGCCACGTGGTCCTTCACTCGGGCCATCACGGTTACCGTTGGCGCCAATGCGCCTTTTGGCGGGTACAACGGCTACAGCGCGCAGATCACCGGGTTCAATACCGCTGCTTTGGTCATCGCCGGAAAGATGCGCGCCGACTGCAACGACTTGCGCATCGCGCGCTTCGCGGCCAACACTTGGACGCAGCTCGACCGGCAGGTAATCAATTGCAACACCGCCAGCAGCACGATCTGGTTCAAGTTGCAGGCAGATATCGCCGCCAATGGCGCAGACGCGAGCTACTCGTTGTTCTACGGCAACGCCAACGCACCGGCTCCGCCGGCCAACCTGAACAACGTCTATCTGGCCTACGACAATTTTGACGCCGACACGCTTGCCCAGCCGCCGGCGGGCTGGACGGTACAAGGTGGGGGGCCTTGGAACGTGGTGGCCGACGTCGGGGCAAACCGGATCCTTCGTGAATCCAATCCCGCCGGCAACAATCGAAACGTCATTTACTTTACCTCCGTTGCCAACGAGAGGGACGTATGGGTGCAGGCAGACGTTCGAATGGCTACAGTCGCGGGACTGGAGAGCACGGGATGCCCGCTGGGGCGTGTTGGCGGGACCACGGCTGCCAATATGACCGCCTACCGTTCTTGCTTGCAGTTCGTCGCTGTCGGAGCACTTCCGAACCAGAGAGTGTCGCAACTCGCGTATTGGCTGGCCGGCGCGTTCACTAGCTTGCAGGAGCCGCTCTACCCCTGGGTCGACGCCACGTTCTATACCGTCGCCGGAGCATTTTTCGGAAGCCCCGCAACGCTGCGCACCTACGTCAATGGCTTACTGCAGGTCCCGTCGATCGTGGGCAACAACAACGTTACTACCGCCGGCTCGGTCGGACTCTTTGTCTATGACGGCGATCCAGTGAATTACGACTTCGACAATTTCCTGGCCCGCCGTTACACCGAGCCGGAGCCGGTGACCGCGATGGCCGCCGAGTCGGCCAATGCCTTGTCGCCTTTATTTGGATCGCGCGAAAACATCGTTGCCAACCAGCCGACGCTCAACCTGCGCTATCTACGCGATGTGACGCTCGTCGCGCCGACGCTGGGAATTTCCGAAATCACGCTGAACTGGACGTTTCCGACGGGCTCCACAAGCGCCAACTACGACGGAGTATTGTTCGCCAAGCAGGCAGGAAACGTCGCGCCGACGTTTGCTCCGGCCGACGGTACGGTCTACAACACCGGGGCGCAGCCCGTTGCGGGGCAATTCATCGCCGCTAACACCGGCGCGTTCGCGACCGTCAGCGCCTTCGATGAAAACGGTGACAGCAGCATCGTTCTTCCTGGCACGCAGTACGCCTACAAAGCCTACACCCACGATGCCACAGCCATTGCGGGGGCGGCTTCCACTGTTGCACCTCACTATTCTTTCGGCAACACCTCTACACAAACGAACACCACGGCGGCTGGCGGGGGAGCAAACAAGAACTGGAGTTACAAAACGGGCGCAACGACTCTGGCGGCACCGGCCTTGGATCCCGGAAATATTGTTGTTACCGGTGGAAACGACAACAATGTTCACGCCATGAGCGTAACCAACGGCCAGCGCAATTATCAGCCCGGTGGAGCATCGGGTGTTACCGGTGGCGCCATCCAGGGACGGCCTCCGCTTATCGCTGCTTCAGATACGTCGCATCCCACCTGCAAAAACGTCTGTGCCGTCACTTATGTGGCCGCAGGCGACGGCACGGTTTATGCCTTCCGTGCAGACACGGGCGCCTTGCTGTGGCAAACCGGGGTGCTGACCACTGGCGCCGGCAGCGGTTTCCTGGCGGCCCCGGCCGTCCAGGTGACGTCGTTCAGTGGCGTGGGCTACCTCAACGCTTTTGACCTGGTCATTGTGGCCACGCGAAATGTCGGCGCGGGCAGCACAACCAACAATAGGGTTTTCGGGTTGAACGGAAGCACCGGCGCAACGGTTTGGACACTCAATCCGGGAAACATGGACATCGTGAACGCCACTCCGTATGTAGACTACGTCAACAACATGGCTTGGGTTGCCAGCCGCTCCGTTGGTGGTATTGCCCAGCCCAGCCTTTGGAAAATCAACACCAATACCGGAGCTTTATCGGCGTCCTTCAGTCTGAACGATATCGACCAGGCGCCGACGCAAAACTTCGACGGCCGGGTGATCTATGTCACCACCAACGGCGGGCTGCTCTACGCCGTGCGCACGGACATCACCAATTGCGCCACGGGCAGCGCCGCTCTCGGCGTCACTCCTCGGGGCTTCCCCATTCCCGTTGAAACCGCGGCCTTAAACGACGATGTGTTCTTTTCCACTTCGACCGGGGTATCCAAAGTCCACGTGGCCTATCCGCTGGCGACATGTGCCCCGGTCACGTTCTCGGGTTCACCCGGAGGATGGGTGAATCCCGCGATTACCAACCCCTCTTCACTCGTATTTAGTCCGCCGCCGCAAGCCGAATTCATGTACGTTGCTTCTTCGGATGGTCATTTGTACAAGATCAATCCGACAACCGGGGCGAACGCCGCGAACCGCCTCATTAATGCCGGCGCGACGATCGGCGATCCAAGTTTTGACACCGTTATTCAGAAATTCTATGTGGGTGACTCGACCGGCCACATCTTCTCGTTCGATTTGTTTTGAGCGATTGGGCTTGGTCTAACTACTTTCGGCTTTGCCCATGAGCAAGCCGCGCAGCCCGAGCAGTACGAGGCGCGGCTGGCGGCGCACCACGTTCCACAATAAACGGGTGGACTCATCGCGGTTGATTTCGCCAAGCGATTGCCGCGTCGAAGCATCCAGCAGATCCACGAGCTGTGAATAATCCTTCTGCTCAAAATGGTGCAGCGCTCGGCGAATCAGCCAATGGGTTCCCAGTTCGCGCCGCAAAGCGGCTAGCTCCCGGCTCTTGCCATTCTGCAAGAGTGCCTGCGAGACGCCCAGCGCGCCGCGAAAGCCGGTAACGATTCCCCCTACAGTTGAAACTTTGACCTGCGCTGCCGCGTCACCCACCAGATAAACTTCGCCGTTCCCGACTTGCCGCCGTACTGGCACCCAGCCGCGATAGACCGGGATGCGCGCGCCTTGCCATTCGAGCGGCTCCAACTGTTTCTTTTCAAGGAAGCGTTCGAAGCAGCGCTTCGTGTCGCTGCCGTGCTCGCCGATCACACCCAGCGCGCCACGTTCCGGCGATTCGGGGATCAGCCAGTAAAAGTAAGGCGTATCATCCGGCACGAACCAGACGCGGGTGGTATCGGGAGGGCAGTCTTTCGGCAGGCGCACGATGGCTTGAACCAGTGGCACCGTCTCGATGGGGGGCCAGCCGGAAGCACGCGCCACTCGGCTCGCGGCGCCATCGGCGCCGACCACGCTGTCCGCGTGGAGCTCTTCGCGCTTGCCGCCGGATTCCACCTCCAGCCGCAAGCCGCGGGCATTCGCACCGATACCCAGGAAACGCGTATCGAACGATAGTGCCGCGCCGGCCTGTTGGGCCTCGCGGGCCAGCGCCGGAATCAGGCGCGAGCGCTCAATGATGAGATCGGGCTTGCTCAGCGCGACCTGTGCCGAGCGGCCGTCGGTGAAAAGCTCGAAACGGCGAATTTCGTTGATGATGCTTTCGCGAGCGGAAACCCCCATTTGGTTGCGGAAGTGATCCGTAACAATCAACGTCCGAGCCGCTGGCTCGAATTGCGGTTTTGATTCCAGCACGCGCACGCTACGGCCGCCGCGTGCCACCCTCGCGGCGGTGAAGAGTCCCGCAGCGGAGCCGCCAACAACGATGACTTCCCGGTCGCCCCGTCCAGGCCGGGGCTGCGCTTCTATGTTTTCCAAAGTTTCCGTGCTTCCCAAGGACGTGCCTTCCCTGCAAATTCTTTCTATCAGGGATCCCACGCCAAAAAACTTACCTGCTTCCCACGCAAGCCGTGCGGGCTGCTCGAGTTGTGAGTGAGAGGACGCCCGGTAAGTATAGCGAATCCGCCACCGAGGGCCAACACGCGGAGAGTTGCAAAACCAACGAGGGACGATGCGTTCGAATCGGGAGGTTGTCTTAGGAAGCGGTGGAGGTCTTCGGCGTCTGGCGCTCATAGGGCGCGCGCTCAAGATACGCCACGCCGGCAAAGATGATGCCACAGGCCAGAACCCCAACGAAGAAAGCCATTCGCGCGGAAAGATAACTGACCAGTACGGCGGCGGCGCCGCCCACGGCGCCGAGCACATACAGCGTGAGAACGGCGCCGCGGTGGCCGAGACCTAGATTCGAAAGGCGATGAGCAGCGTGGTCCTTCCCGGGCGTCGCAAAAGGCAGCAGCCCGCGCCGCGAGCGGGAAATCGTCACCAGCGTGGTATCGAATATGGTCACACCTAGGATCAGAATCGGCGCCAGCCAGGCGGACAGATGATTGGAGTTCTCCAGGCGTAGTTTCAGCCCCAGCGTGGCCATCAGGTAACCGAGAAACATGGCGCCGCCATCGCCCATGAAGATCTTTGCGGGCTTAAAATTCCAGCGCAGAAACCCGCTGGCCGCGCCGAGAACGGCGGCAGCCAGCGTGGTAACCAGCGTCTGGCCGTTCAGATAGGCCAGCATGGCGAAAGAAACAGATGCCATGGCCGCGACGCCTGCACACAAGCCATCCATGTGATCAAGGATGCTGAATGAGGCGGTAATTCCCACCACCCAGACAACCGTGAGAACGGCGTCCAGAAAATCCCCGCCGCGCCCGCCCACCAGCACGCTGAAAACCTGCGCGCGAATTCCGCTGACGAGCAGGATCGCCGCCGCCAGAGGCATCCCCACAAACAGTTTGACCTGATGATGGAGCAACCCCCGGTCGTCGAGAATGCCAACACCGGCGACGAGCGTCGCCCCGATGAGTATGCCCACAATCTGGGCGCGTGCAGGTCCATTGAAGGCCAACAGCACAGCCATCACCACCGCGGCGTACATCGCCAGGCCGCCGAGAAGCGGGATCGGGGTAAGGTGAACTTTGCGCGGCCCCGGCAGATCGACCATTCCAACGCGCAGCGCGAGGGCGCGCACGGGAACGACGAGCATCAGCGACGCGAACAGTGCGATGAAAAAAGCCAGCAGGTCTGCGGCCATGCAACCTCGTTTATCAGCTGGGCCGAGTCCGGCCGCACTGCTGCCGCCGGTGCCTCAGGTGATCCTTGCCGGATGGGGTCCGGCTCCCAAGTGACGCTAAAAAATCACTGTCCCACACAGCCCAAACACAATACTGCGATTTCAGTTTTGCTTCAATCGGGATCGTCAGGATCGTTGCTGGTGTGGGAAGAGGGGGTAGGGAATAGGCGTTGGTTGGGAGGAGAGATGCAAATTGGGCATGGAAACCGCAGCCCGGC
>WNFP01001373.1_pt1 | contig 43634 bp, 40 predicted proteins | sample 5400201 | NCBI WGS metagenome assembly WNFP01 (sample SAMN13153355, study PRJNA577476) | soil metagenome | isolation source: 115 cm saprolite under Madrone tree | place: USA:California | collected 2016-06-14 | reverse complement strand
CGACTCACCGCCCTGCTCCAGGAACGCCGCGAGGGTTCGGGCCTGCGGCTCTTCTGGCGCGGCGCTCCGATGTCCGGGAGGGAAATGCTCAGGTTCCTGAGCCGCGACGGAGGTCTGCTGGGGATCCTGATCGATCAGGACACGCGGGTCGCGGGCCACTTCGTGCCGTTCTTCGGGCGCCTTGCTTTCACGCCTCGTGCCGCCGGCGATCTGGCCGCCCGGCTCGGGGCGCCGATGATCTTCGGCTGCGTCCATCGGGTGGCGCGCGGCGTGCATCGCCTCGTCCTCCGTTCCGTCGAAGCGGAACGCACGGGCGACCGCGAACAGGACTCCGCCGCGCTGACGGCGGCGGCCACCCGCTGCATCGAGGATGAGGTGCGAATCCGGCCCGACGAATGGGTCTGGATGCATCCCCGCTGGCGCACCCAGGCGCCTGAAATCCCAGAGGAAAGTCAGTTGGGGACCGAACAGAAAAACGCGCTCGGGCGCCTCGACAGCGGACGGACGCGGTGATAGCGTTCCCTGCAAATGGGAAGCCAGAACGTCAGGGCCGTACTGGGGGCGATCGCCCTAGCGTTGGCATCCGGATGCGGGAACCGGGGAAACCCAGCCGTATCCGTCATTTCCCCACCTGACGACCCTCCTGACCTGAGCATGCAAGGGGTGGCGTTCGCCCGCTCGTCCGAAGGCCAGCTGGTGGCGCGCGGCACCGCGGAGCGGCTCGACTACCGTCGGGAAGGCGGGAGGCTCGAGGCTTCCCGCGGCAGCGCCATCCTCCATCCCACGCCCGGCACCAGCCTGGCCACCTACGGAACCATCCGCGTGCTGGCGCAGCAGGCCGAAGGCGAGGTCCCGAACGCGCGCGGCACCGCCAGGGGCGGCGTCCGGCTCGACACCGCGCGGGGAGATTCGGCGCTCACCGATCGCGTCGCCCTCGAGAACAACGTGCTCAAGGGGAACGACCCGGTGGCGGCGAGCGGCCCCGGATACCGGGTGAACGGCAACGGCTTCTCCGTGCGCACCGACGGGACGCAGATCCGGGTCGGCAACGGCGTCCGGGGTCAGCTGAAGCCGATGGAGCCGGCCCGATGACGGCGGCCATGCTCCTCGTCGCCGCCGCGGCGCTGCCGGCAGGCCCGCTGGATTTCAAGGCGCGCGACATGCGCATCGAGCCGCACGAGCGCCGGGTGGTGCTGGAAGGCGACGTCCAGCTGGTCCGCGGCGATCTGGACGTGAAGGGCCGGCACGCCGTGGCGGAGTACGCCAAGGAGCAACGGCCCGCCGCGCAGAAGCGCCGGGGGCGGAACCAGCCGCCGCAGGCCGACGCTTCCTTCGGCGGGCAATCCGTCGAGCGGTTCACCGTGACCGGCGACGTGAAGGTGCGGCGCGGCGGCCGGACCGCGGACGGAGAGCAGGGCGTCATGGACGTTCCCGCGCAGACCCTGGTCCTGACCGGCACTCCGGACACGCCGCCGGTGGTGCGCGACGGATCGGAGACGCTGTCGGGGGAGCGGATCCTGCTCCGGCTCGACAGCGACGACGTGGACGTGGTCCGGCCGAAGGTCGTGCTCCGACGCTCGCTGCAGCAAGAAGGATCCGCGCCGGCCGTGCCGGTGAAGGTCGAAGCGGCGCACCTCGTCCTGCTCCAGGCCCGGAGGCTGGCGCAGTTCACGGACGACGTGGTGGTCCGGCAGGGCGATACGGTGGCGCGCAGCCCGAAGATGGAAGCGCGATACGACAGCGACGGGCAGCTCACCAAGCTCGAGATGCGCGGCGGCGTCGACGTCCGCCAGGGCGACCGGCGCGCCACGGGCCAGACCGCCGACTACGACGCGCGCGCCCGGACCCTGATCCTCCAGGGCGATCCCAAGCTCTACGACAAGGGCGACGTGCTCACTGGAGACCGGATCGATCTCGCGCTCGATTCCAAGGAAGTGCGGGTGGAGCGCGCCCGGGGCCGGCTGCGGCCGGAGATCCACAAGGGCGAGCGGGGCGAGCCATGACCGCGCTGCACGCCAGCGGCTTGAGCAAGAGCTTCCGCGGCCGCCGCGTGGTGGACGGCGTCTCCTTCTCGGTCTCGCCCGGCGAGGTGGTGGGGCTCCTCGGCCCGAACGGCGCCGGGAAGACCACCAGCTTCCATTGCGTGGTCGGCCTCCTGGTGCCCGACGCGGGAGCGATTCGCCTCGGCGACCGCGATCTCTCGGGGCTGCCGCTGCACGAGCGGGCGCGCATGGGGATCGGGTATCTGCCCCAGGAGCCGTCCATCTTCCGCAAGCTCACCGTGCGCCAGAACTTCCTCCTCGTCCTGGAGGGCTTCGGCCTGACGCGCGGGGCGGAGGAAGCGAGGGTGGACGAGCTCCTCACCGAGTTCGATCTGCTGCGGGTGGCCGATGCCCGGGGCGAGACGCTCTCGGGCGGCGAGCGGCGGCGCGCGGAGATCGCCCGCTCGCTCCTGGCCGAGCCCAAGTTCATGCTCTTCGACGAGCCGTTCGCGGGGGTGGATCCGATCGCGGTGCACGACCTGCAGCGGCTGATCCACAAGCTGCGGGAGAAGGGGCTGGGAATCCTCATCACCGATCACGCGGTGCGGGAGACCCTGGGCATCTGCGATCGAGCCGTCCTCCTCGTGGACGGCAAGCTTCTGGAGTCGGGAACGCCCTCGCAGATCGCCTCGTCCGAGCGGGCCCGGGCCGTGTACCTGGGCGACCGGTTCAGGCTAGAGTAAGGGAGGGTGATGGGATGGCGTTGGAGCTCAAGCAGGGGTTGAGGCTTTCGCAGCAGCTGGTGATGACGCCCCAGCTGCAGCAAGCGATCAAGCTCCTGCAGCTGTCCCGCCTCGAGCTGGTCGATCTGATCCGCTCCGAGATGGAGCAGAACCCGCTCCTGGAGGAGCCCCAGGACGGCGCCGAGGCGGAGCTGAACGAGGCCCCGGCCGAGCTGGTCTCCACCCTCAACGAGAGCATCGAGGCGAGCGAGATCGCCCCGGAGGCGCCGGTCGCGGCGCAGCCCGACCTCAAGAAGACCACCGAAGGGGACGTCAAGCGCGACGAGATCGACTGGGAGCAGTACCTCGACAACTACCAGACGCAGCACACGGCGCCTTCCGGCGGCGGGTTCAACTCCGAGGACCTGCCCTCGATCGAGAGCACGCTGACCCGCGCCCAGGGTCTCTCCGAGCGGCTGATGGAACAGCTGCGGATGGCGGGGCTCAGCTCCGAGGAGGAGCGGATCGGCGCGCTGATCATCGGCAACCTGAACCGCGACGGCTACCTGGTGCTCGACCCCGATCTGCAGCCCTCGGTCCCGGCCATCGAGCTGACGCCGTTGCCGGCCGATCCCGACAAGCCGGCCGAGGTGCCGGCGGTGGTGCCGGAGGCGCTCGAGGCGCTGCGCCGGGAGCAGGAAGGGAAGAAGCCGAAGAGCGAGGGCGACCCGCTCATCCCCTTGGCGCTGGAAGCCGGCGTCTCCGCCGCCACGGCGGAGAAGGTGCTGAAGAAGATCCAGCGATTCGACCCCATCGGCTGCGCCGCCCGCGACCTGCGCGAGTGCCTGCTGGTGCAGGCCAAGCACTTCAACAGCGAGGGCGAGGGCAAGGACGATCCGGACTCCGAGCTGCTCCCGGCCATCATCGGCAAGCACCTCAAGAACGTGGAGTCGAAGAAGTACCAGGGCATCGCCCGCGATCTCTCCGTCTCGCTGGAGGAGGTGGTGGCGGCGGTGAAGCTCCTCTCGCGCCTCGATCCCAAGCCTGGGCGCAACTACTCGGGCGAGGAGCCGCAGTACATCACGCCGGACGTCTACATCCACAAGATCGGCGACCAGTACGTCAGCGTGCTCAACGACGACGGGCTCTCCAAGCTGCGCATCTCCCAGCACTACCGGAACGCGCTCAAGAACGGCGCCAGCGCCAAGAGCAAGGAGTACATCCAGGAGAAGCTCCGCTCGGCGGTGTGGCTGATCCGCTCCATCCACCAGCGCCAGCGGACCATCCTCAAGGTCACCGACTCGATCATCAAGTTCCAGCGCGAGTTCCTCGACAAGGGCATCGCGTACTTGAAGCCGCTGATCCTGCGCGACGTGGCCGAGGACATCCAGATGCACGAGAGCACCGTCTCGCGCGTGACCACCAACAAGTACGTGCACACCCCGCAGGGCATCTACGAGCTGAAGTTCTTCTTCAACTCGTCGATCGCGCGCGCCAACGGCGGGGACGACATCGCCTCGGAGGCGGTGAAGAACCAGATCAAGCAGATCGTCTCGGGCGAACCGGGGGACAAGCCGTACAGCGACCAGAAGATCGTGGAGATCCTCCGGTCCCAGAACGTCGACATCGCGCGGCGCACCGTCGCGAAATACAGGGAGGTGCTGGGAATCCTGCCGTCGAGCAAGCGGAAGCGGTTCTTCTAACCGCCCGCCGCAGGCGGAGCGGTTGAGTCTTTGCCTGAGCGGTCACACCGCGAGGGGTCACTCCATGCAGGTCAACATCACCTTCAGGAACATGTTCGCCACCGATGCGCTGCGGAACCACGTGCACGACAAGCTCTCCAAGGTGGTGGACAAGTATCTGGACAAGGTGACCGAGGCCCACGTCACGCTCTCCCTGGAGCGCTACCTGCACCAGGCGGACATCAACATGCACGCCGGGCACTTCCACGTGCGCGGGAAGGACAAGTCGGAGGACATGTACGCTTCGATCGACATGGCCATCGACAAGATCGAGCGGCAGCTGAAGAAGCACAAGGACCGGCTGAAGAACCACCGGCCGGCGCACATCCACCAGGCCGGACCGGTGCGCGTGCGCTACGAGATCTTCGCCGCCCGGGAGGAGATCGACGGCATCCAGCCCGAGGTGATCCGCAGCGACGAGTTCCTGGCCAAGCCCATGAGCGTCGAGGAAGCCCTGATGCAGATGGATCTGCTCAACAACGACTTCCTCGTCTTCACCCGGCCGGAGAGCTCGGACGTCAACGTCATCTACCGGCGCAAGGACGGCAGCTACGGCCTGATCGCGCCGGGCGGCCAGAGCGCTCTGAGCCAGCAATCGGCCGCGAAGTGAAGTAGGCTCCTTTTCCGATGCGCATCGCCGAGTTCCTCCGCGAGGACCTGGTCTTCCCCGACCTTGCCGCGTCGGACAAGGCGGGAGTCCTGGGTGAGCTCTGCGCCGGACTTGCGCGCGCGCATCCGTCGTTGAACGCCTCGCAGCTCTCCGAGACGCTGCTGGAGAGGGAGAAGCTGGGCTCCACGGGCATCGGCGAAGGCGTGGCCATCCCGCACGGAAAGCTCTCCGGAGTGCCCGGCCTTCTCGCCGCCTTCGGACGCAAGCGGGCGGGCGTGGACTTCGCCGCCATCGACGGCAAGCCCACTTTCCTTTTCTTCGTCCTGTTCGCGCCCGACAACTCCGCCGGGCTGCACCTCAAAGCGCTGGCACGAATTTCCCGGCTCTTCAAGCAGCCCCAGTTCCGTCAGGCGATCCTCAGCGCCGAGGGCGCTCCCGGGATCTTCCGCCTCATCTCGGAAGAGGACGCGAAGTACTGAAAGCGAGCGCCAGCCGGCAGCTCTTCCGGTGAGAGAGTAGAGAGCAGGCGCGCGCTCTGTTACGCTCCAGGGCGGATGGATTCCGTCAAGATCGAGCAGATGGTCAAGGACCGGGATTTCGACCTCCGCCTCGAGCTCCTCGCGGGCGAGAACGGCCTCGATCGACGCATCGTCAGCTCGCGCATCCAGAAGCCGGGGCTGGCGCTCAGCGGGTTCACCGAGCACATCCACAAGGACCGCCTTCAAGTGTTCGGGAACACCGAGATCAGCTACCTGGCGACCCTGCGGCACGAGGAAGCCCTCAAGCGGGTGCGCAATCTCTTCCAGCTCCCCATCGCCTGCCTGGCGGTGACCAAGAACCTTCCGGTCGAGGACTGGATGAAGCGTGAGGCCACCGACGCCCGGGTGCCGCTCCTGCGCAGCAGCCATCTCTCCTCGGCGTTCATCGACAACGTCGAGCGGTTCCTGCAGGAGGCGCTCACCGCCAGCACCTCGGTCCACGGCGTGCTGATCGACGTGATCGGCGTCGGCGTGCTGATCCTGGGCAAGAGCGGGATCGGCAAGAGCGAGCTGGCGCTCGACCTGGTCACCCGCGGGCACCGCCTGGTCGCCGACGACATCGTCGACTTGAAGCGCAAGCAGGGCAGCTCGGTCTATGGGAGCGGATCCGAGATCATCAAGCACCACATGGAGATCCGCGGGATCGGCATCATCAACATCAAGGACCTGTTCGGCGTCTCCGCCGTGCGCGAGCGCAAGAAGGTGGAGATGGTGGTCGAGCTGGTCGAATGGGACGACAAGGTCGAGTACGACCGGCTTGGCGTCGAGGAGCAGAAGTACACGGTCCTCGACGTGGAGGTCCCGCTGCTGGTGGTCCCGGTCCGGCCGGGCCGCAACCTCACCACCATCGTCGAGGTGGCCGCGCGCAACCACCTGCTCAAGCTGCAGGGCCACCACTCCGCCAAGGAGTTCCAGGAGAAGCTCTCGCGCGAGATCGCGCAGGCGACCTTGACGCGCGGGATCGGCGACGAGGTCGAGTAGTGGGCGAGGTGCCGGAGAACGATCCGCCGAAGCGGGGCGCGGACACGCACCGCATCGTGCTGATCACCGGGCTCTCGGGAGCGGGGAAGTCCACCGCCACCAAGGCGCTCGAGGACCTGGGGTTCTTCTGCATCGACAACCTGCCGGCCGTGCTCCTGCCCAAGGTGCTCGAGCTGGTCAGCCACGGGACCAGCGACGAGGTGGAGCGGCTGGCGATCGTGGTCGACGCCCGCGAGGGGAGGTTCCTCGACTCCACCCCGGCCGCGCTGGAGGAGGTGCGGCGCGAAGGGCACCAGCTCGACGTGGTGTTCCTGGACTGCGCCGACGACGCGCTGATGCGCAGGTTCTCCGAGACCCGGCGGCGGCATCCCTCGAGCCCCGACGGGAGCGTGCAGGAGGGCATCGCCGAGGAGCGCCGGAGGCTCGGACAGCTCCGCGATCTCGCCGATCAGATCATCGACACCACGCGCATGAACGTGCACGAGCTGCGCGACGCCATCACCGCCCGCTTCGGGGCCCCGGGCGACGACGACAAGCTGAACGTGACCTTTCTCAGCTTCGGTTTCCGCAACGGGATCCCGGCCGCCAGCGACCTGGTCTTCGACGTCCGCTTCCTCCCCAACCCCTACTTCGTCGAGGGGCTCAAGCCCCATCCCGGGACCGACCAGCGGGTTTCCTCCTGGGTGCTGGAGCGGATGCAGACCCAGGAGTTCCTCGCCCGGCTGGAGTCGATGCTGCAGTTCCTCATTCCCCAGTACCGCGCCGAGGGGAAGAGCTACCTGACGGTGAGCATCGGATGCACCGGCGGGCGGCACCGGAGCGTGGCCGTGGCGGAGGAGCTGGCGCGCAGGCTCACCGAGAAGCACCGGGCCAACGTCAAGGTCACCCACCGCGACGTCATGAAGGCTTGACCGGATCGGTGGGCGGTTTGCGCTTCTTCATCTCCTCGCGGGTGAAGACGCCTTTCTCCACGCACAGCTCGGCCACGGTGCGCAGCACCAGCGCGCCCTTCTCCAGGGAGGCGCGCAGCGCCTCGAGGGTGGGCGCGTCCGCCTCGCTCAGGTCGTCGGTCTCGATCGGCCCGGTCTTCGTCCCCCGGGCGAACAGCTCTTCCAGGCTCGTGTGCGGCGGAGGCGGGTCCGTCTTGGGCGGGATCTCGCTCACCGCCTTCTCCCGGATGTCGATGTGCCCGCGCGAAGGCAGGTCCGGCGGGACTTCCACGCCCAGCTCCTTGGCGATCCGCGAGATCGGGCTGCCGCCGATGTCGTCGGCGACGTTGAGCACCTCGAACGGCGTCTCCTCCTGCACGCTCTCGATCTCGATCGCCGCCAGCTTGTCCTTGCGGACCTTCTCCGGCTGGGTGTTTCCCGCTCCGGGCGCGGCGTAGAGCGTGCGGACGGCGCGCAGGATCTCCGTCGGACCGGCGACGGCCGGGCGCACGCGCTTCTGCGCCTTGCGCCGGACCAGCTCGATGGCCTCCTGGTCGGTGGGATCGGCCATCGCCAGCCAGAGCAGCTCGCCGTTCTCGCGCAGGGCGACGGGAAGGAGGAAGCGATCGGCGCAGGTGCGCGCGTCCAGGAGCCCGAGGGCGGCGCCTTCGGGCGGAGTCATGGACAGGTCGATGCGCGGGAGCCCCAGCTCGACCGAGATGGCGCGCGCCATCGTTCCCTCGGTGGCGTAGCCCAGCTCCGCCACCTGCTGCACGATGTGGCCGCCGGAGGCCGAGCGCGAGCGGCTCATCACCGCCTCGTGCTGGCGCTCGTCCAGGATCTGGATCTTGAGCAGCAACTCGACGATGGACACCAATGCACCTACCCCCACGTCCAACGATAGCTCAGTTGCGCAGGACGGTGAGGTTTTCGGCGGCGCCTGTGGGCTTGCCTTCGCGGGGGCCGTGCTCGCCGACGGGAGCGGCGGTGGTCTCGGGTGGGGTGAGCTGGACCAGGTACTCGCCGGTGAAGCAGGCATCGCAGAAGCTGCGCGGCTCCGCCTTGGCCGCCTCGTGCATCCCTTCCCGCGAGAGGTACCCGAGCGAGTCCGCGGTGACGTACTTGGCGATCTCCTTCTCGGCGTGGGAGGCGGCGATCAGCTCGCTGCGCACGGGCGTGTCGATGCCGTAGTAGCAGGGCCAGCGCGTCGGCGGGGCGCTGATCCGGAGGTGGACCTCGCGCGCGCCCGCGTCGCGGATCATCTTGACGATCTTGCGGCTGGTGGTGCCCCGGACGATCGAGTCGTCCACCACGATCACGCGCTTCCCGCGCACGACGTGGGGCACCGGGTTGAGCTTCAGCTTGACCCCGAAGTGGCGGATCGACTGCGAGGGCTCGATGAAAGTGCGCCCCACGTAGTGGCTGCGGATCAAGCCCAGGTCATAGGGAATCCCGCTCTGCTCCGAATAGCCGAGCGCCGCGGGGACGCCGGAGTCCGGCACCGGGATGACCACGTCGGCCTCGACGGGAGCCTCGATGGCCAGCCGCTTTCCCAGCGCCTTGCGGGTGGCGTAGACGCTGCGGCCGAACACCTGCGAGTCGGGCCGGGCGAAGTAGATCAGCTCGAAGATGCACTTGCCGGCGCGCTGCGGTGGGATCCGCTGCACGGTGCGCAGGCCCTTGTCGTCGGCCACCACCATCTCGCCGGGCTCGATCTCGCGGATGTACTCGGCCTCGATCAGATCGAGCGCGCAGGTCTCGCTGGCGAACACCGCCGCGCCGTCCTTGAGCCTGCCGAGGACCAGCGGCCGGAAGCCGAGCGGATCGCGCACGGCGATGATGCCGCGCTCGGTGAGGAAGAGCAGCGAATAAGCGCCCCGGACATCGGCGAGGGCGCCGCGGATCCGATCCTCGATGGTCCCCTCGCGCTGGTGCGCGAGCAGGTGGACGATCACCTCGGTGTCGCTGGTTCCGTGGAAGAGCGCGCCGCGATCGGCGAGCTGGGCCCGCAGCTCTTCGGCATTGACCAGGTTCCCGTTGTGGGCGACCGCCACCTGGCCCACCGGAGTGCGGGCGACCATCGGCTGCGCGTTCGCCAGGTTGGACTGGCCCGCGGTGGAGTAGCGCGTATGCCCGATCGCCGAGCTGCCGGGCAGGCGGGCGATGGCCTGCTGGTCGAAGATGTCGGCCACCAGCCCCATCGCCTTGTGCAGGTGGATCTGGCTGCCGTCCCAGGAGGCGATCCCGGCCGACTCCTGCCCGCGATGCTGGAGCGCATGGATGCCGAGATAGGCGAGGTTCGCCGCCTCGGCATGCCCGAACACGCCGAAGACGCCGCACTCGTCGTGGAACTTGTCGTCCTCGTTCAGGATCGGGAGTCGCATCTTGGGGCCTGGAGGGTACAGGGGCGGGGGGGATGAGGCAACCGAGCGAGAACACCGCGAGATCGCTGCCCATTCTCCAGATGCCGGAACCCTGCGAACGGTGCGCGCGTACAATCGCTCCATGGACGAGAAAGAGAGCCGGATCGTCGAGGCGCGGATGAAGCTGCGCCAGCGCTTCCAGGCGAGGATGAAGGAGACCCCCGCGGCATCGGACTCGCGCCCGCTCGGCAGCGGTCCGCCCAATCGCTTCGGGATGCCCAGGCTGCCTGAAGGACAGACCGTCACCACCGGCTGGCCGGTGCTCGATCTCGGCCGGCAACCGGACGTCCAGGTCTCGAAGTGGGAGCTGATCGTCGACGGCGCCGTCGAGGAGCCGTTGCGCCTCTCCTGGAAGGACTTTCTCGCGCTTCCACAGATAGCCGACACCAGCGACTTCCACTGCGTGACCACCTGGTCGAAGATGGACGTCCGATGGGAAGGAGTGCAGCTCTCGACGGTGCTCGCGCTCGCCCGGCCCAAGCCGGAGGCGACGCATCTGATGACGCACGCCTACGACGGCTACACCACCAATCTCCCGTTGGAAGAGGCGCTCAAGGATGACGTGCTCCTGGTGCACACCGCGGAAGGCAAGCCGCTCCCCGTCGAGCACGGCGGGCCGGTGCGCGTCATCACTCCCCAGCTGTATGCGTGGAAGGGAGCCAAGTGGATCCATCGAATCGAGCTTCTGACGCGGGACCGGCTCGGGTTCTGGGAGCTGCGCGGCTACTCCAATACGGCGCATCCCTGGCGAAACGATCGGTACTCGTAGCGCTGCTGGCCGCTTCCTCCGCCGGCGCCGCCGCGCGGCAGAACGTCCTCCAGTACGTGCACGAGCGACTCGCGCAGGACCGAGCGCTCGGGGCGGCCAGACGGCAGGCGATCGAGAGCGCGATCAAGGATCGCTTCGCCAACTACGGCTTCAACGTGGTCGACCCGCAGAAGCCCCAGGACGCGCGCACCCTCCTGCACGTCATCTCCGAAGGGGTCCTCGACGGGGCGGATCCCGCGCGGATCGCCGACGTGGGATTCGCCGCCTACCGCGCCATCTGGCGCGGCGCTCCGGCCGACGTGGTCGACGGCATCGCCCTGTACGGGTACCAGAAGAGGATCGCCGCGGATTCCATCGCCACCTGGGCGAACGGGTATCGCGACGGCGTGGTGGGAGGCGTCCCCGGCGAGGTGATGGCGGACGCCGTCCACGAGGCGATGGCGGGCGGCTGGTCCGACGCCTCGTTCAAGGCGGTGAAGTGGGCGCTGGTCGACGCGGTCAAATCGGGTTGGGACGCGCGCCTCTACGCGGCGTACATGCTGAGCGGCATGCGCAAGGACGCGAAGCGTCCGGGAGCGCTGCAGGCCCAGCTGAACGCCAGGTTCTCCGCGGCGAAGGCCGCGAACACGACCTTGCCGGACCCGGGCTACCAAGGCGTGTTCAACGTCAGGGTCGCTCCTCCGCCGCGGGTCGTCTGGACGCCCGCGACCGTCCCCAGCGAATCGCGCCAGCCTCCGCCCGCCGCTCCGGAACCGTCCGCGCCGCTCCCCGAACAGCTCCGGATCTGGCCGGGCCTGGAGCGGGCGGTGCGCAGCTACCTGGGGACGCCGTACGTCTGGGGCGGGCTCAGCCATCGCGGGATCGACTGCTCCGGCCTGACCATGAGCTCGTACCGCGAGGTCTCCGTGGGGATCCCGCGCGTCTCCGGGCAGCAGTTCGCCACCGGCAGGCCAGTGCGGACGGCGGAGCTGCGCGAGGGCGACCTGGTATTCTTCGATACCTCGGGGAACGGCGTCTCCCACGTGGGGATGATGGTGGACGTGCCCAAGCGACGATTCATCCACGCCAGCTCCTCGAACGGCGTGGTCGAGGCCAGCCTCGACGAGGACTGGTTCCAGGCGAGGTACCTGGGCGCGCGGCGGGTGGTGCGCTGAGGAAGGTCCTCCTCGCCTGCGCGTTCCTGGCGCTGGCCGCGGCCGCGATCTTCTGCGCCGTTCCCTTCCGGGCGGCGCAGCGGCTCCCCGGCATCACCGTCCACGGCCGCGTCGCCCTGGAGCTGCTCGGCGTCTCTTCCCTGCGCGCCGGCGCCGGGAAGGCGCGCATCGCGCTGGGCGAGCACCCCATCCTCGCCGGATATCCCGGCAAGCGGCGCGCCGCCGACGCGAGCGAGCCCGTCTACGCCCGAGCCATCGCGCTGGAGGTGGAAGGGCTGCGCGCGCTGATCGCGTCCATCGACACGCTGCTGGTGCCGGCTTCGCTGGAAGAGGAAGTGCTGAAGCGGGCACGGCTGCCTCCGCTCACCTGTCTCCTGCTCGCCGCGACGCACACCCATTCGGGTCCGGGCGGCGCCTGGGACAGCGCCCTGGCCGGCTGGTCGGGCGCGGGTCCGTTCGACCGGGAGCAGCGGGACGCCATCGCCCAGGCCGCGGCGGACGCGCTCACGCAGGCCATCGCCTCGCTGGGCCCGGCTGAATTGCTGGTGGCGCGCGAGGACTGGCCGCAAGGACCCGCCCGGCCGCGCAGCTCGGGGGCCATCGATCCGCAGCTGGTCACGCTGCGCGTGCGCCGGCCGTCGGGCGGCGACGTGGCCACGCTGATCGATTATCCGATGCACCCGACCACCGAGCCGCGCTCTTCGCGCCGGCTCTCCGCGGACTGGCCCGGACGGGTGGCGGCGAAGCTGGAGGGCGCGCCCGTCCTGGTCGTCCAGGGCGCGGGCGGGAACGCGACCTGGAACCGGGAACAGGACGCCGCGGCGGCGATCGCGGCTCAGGCGGAACAGCTGCTGCGGCAGGCGGAGCCGGTGCGGCACGTCCAGATGTGGTGCCAGGCCCGATTCGTCTCCTTGCCGCCGCCACGGGCGTCGCCGGCCATCCCCTGGTTGTTCCGGCGCGCATTCGCCAACGCGGTGGCGCTGGTGCGCGAACCGACCGCGATCGAGACGCGCCTGCGGGTCGGTCCGCTGACGCTGGTGGGAATTCCCGGCGAGCCCGTCGGCGAGGGAGAGGCCGCCCGCACCTGGTTCGGACCCGGCATGGCGGGGTCGCTTGGGCTATGGTCGGCGCCGCAATGACGCTGGAGATCGCCGAGGAGGTGGCGACGGCGCTGCGCGAGGGCCGCCCGGTGGTGGCGCTGGAGAGCAGCGTGATCGCCCAGGGCTTGCCGCCGCCGGCGAACCTGGAAGCGGCCCGGCGATGCGCCGCGGCGGTGCGCGCGCAGCAAGCGGTGCCCGCCACCGTCGCGGTGGTCGCGGGACGGCTGCTGGTGGGCGCGAGCCAGCGAGATCTCGAGACGCTCGCCGACCCGGCGCGCAACGCCGCCAAGGCAGGCTCGCGGGATCTCGCCGCGGTCTGCGCCCGCGGCCTCGACGCGGGCACCACCGTCAGCGCGACCTGCGCCATCGCGGAGCGCGCGGGAATCCGCGTCTTCGCCACCGGCGGGATCGGCGGCGTCCATCGCCGGGCGGACCCTGCCGAGCCTGCCGACGTCTCCAGCGATCTGACCGAGATCGCCCGCCGGCGGGTGTGCGTCGTCTGCGCCGGGGCGAAGGCGATCCTGGACCTCCGGGGGACCGCCGAGCTGCTGGAGACGCTGGCCGTTCCCGTCTGGGGATTCGGCACCAGCGAGCTCCCGGCGTTCTTCACCGACGCGAGCGGCATTCCGCTCGAGCACCGGTTCGACGATCCGGGCGAGGCCGCGGCGGCCCTCCGCATTCACTGGGACGTGCTCGGGAGCGAGTCCGGCGTCATCGTGGCGGTGCCGCCGCCCGCGCCCGTTGCGCGAGAGGAAGTCGAGGCCGCGCTCGCGGACGCCTTGGGGGAGGCGGCGGCGCGCGGGCTGCCCGGAAAACAGATCACCCCGTTCCTGCTCGCGGCGCTGGCGGAAGCCACCGGGGGACGCACGCGGGCGGCCAACCTGGACCTGCTGGAGAACAACGCCCGGGTCGCGGCGCTCATCGCGCGCGCCTGGTCGAACGCCTTGAGCGCGAACATTGCCACGTAGGTCATGAGATTTGTTCTAGGCCGCCGCGGCGCGGGTGAGGCGGTCCCGCACCGCGTCCCATTCGGGACCGACGGGGACCTGCTCGATCACGATCGCGGTGCAGTCGGCGTCTTCCAGATCGCGCAGCGCCGCGTAGAGGCCGCGCGCGTAACCGGCGGGTTCCTCGGGCAAGCGCGCGACGGCGATCGCGGGCGGCGCCGGCGTATCGCCGCGGACCAGCGCTCCGACGCGCCCTGGGAGGCGCGAGGCCACCGATTGCAGCTCCGGCGGCGACGCGAGCCGCACGATGCCGGCCGGAGCGTAATGGCGGCGGTGCTGGCCCGGGGACTGGACGACCCCGGCGAGCGGCGCCGTCTCCAGCGGACCGATCAGCTCTTCGATCTCCGGCGCGGAAATGGCCCCTGCCCGCAGCAGGCGAGGCGTTCCTTCCAGGGAGATCACGGTGGACTCGATGCCCACCGGGCAGCGGCCGCCGTCGATCACCGCGTCGATGCGGCCGTTCAGGTCGCGCAGGACGTGCCCGACGGCCGTGGGCGAGACGTGTTCCGCGCGATTCGCGCTCGGAGCCGCGAGCGGCGCGCCCACGCGCTCGAGCAGCGCCCGCGCCACCGGGTGCGAGGGAACGCGAACTCCCACGGTGTCGCCGCCGGCCGTGCACTCGTCGGGGACCAGCGCCGTCCTCGGCAGCACCAGCGTGAGAGGGCCGGGCCAGAAGCGCGCGGCGAGTTGCCGGGCTTCCAGCGGCCAGCGCGAGACCAGCGGCCGCGCTTCGTCCTCGCCGAGCACGTGGACGATCAGCGGATTGGTGGAAGGCCTTCCCTTGGCCGCGTAGATGGCCCGCACGGCCAGCGGCTCCAGCGCCAGGGCCCCGAGCCCGTAGACCGTCTCGGTGGGAAAGGCGACCAGCCCGCCGCGGCGCAGGAGCGCGGCCGCATCGTCGAGGTCCGCTGGGGACCGAGCGCTGAGCAGCCGGGTCTCCACTTCACGGAACGCCTTCGAGGGCCGCATGGTGGATGCCCTCTCCGACGATCTTCGGAATCGCGCTGCTCCACGACTCCTTGAGATCGGCCAGCCTCGCGTCCAGGGCCCCCTCGACGACCAGGGCGTTGCCCCCCACCTGTCCGATCTCCTCGAACGGCGCACCCGCCGCCTTGCAGATCGCCTCGATCGCGTCGCGATCGGCGGGCGCATAGGAGACGACCACGCGGGAAGCGTCCTCGCCGAAGAGCAGGGCGTCCGGCCGGACCTGCGAGCGCAGCGTCAGGCGGCAGCCCAGGTCCTTGCCGAAGCACATCTCGGCGAGCGTCACCGCGAGCCCGCCGTCGGAGACGTCGTGCGCGGCGTTCAGCAGGCCCGCCCGCACCGCCTCGCGCACCGCCTTCTGCACCGCCTTCTCCCGGGCGAAGTCCAGTGGTGGCGGCATCCCGGCCACCTTGCCGTGCACCGCCCTGAGGTATTCGCTTCCGCCCAGGTGGCCGTTGCCCAGGCCGCCGACGATTCCGACCCGGTCGCCGGCCGACGAGAACGCGCTGCCGGCATTCCTGGCGCAGTCGTCCATCAGGCCCACCATCCCGATCATCGGCGTCGGGAACACCGCGTTGCCCTCGGTTTCGTTGTAGAGGGAGACGTTGCCGGAGACGACCGGCGTCTGCAGCGCAGTGCAGGCGTCGGCGATGCCCAGGCAGGCCTGCTCGAACTGCCACATGATCTCGGGCCGCTCGGGGTTGCCGAAGTTCAGGCAATCGGTGACCGCCAGGGGCTCGCCGCCGACGCAGGAGACGTTGCGCGCCGTCTCGGCCACCGCATGCGCGGCGCCGAGGCGCGGCTCGAGGTAGACCCAGCGCGAGTTGCATCCGACCGACATGGCCACGCCGCCCTCGCGCTGGCCGGTGAAGCGCACCACCGCCGCGTCGCCCTGGCCGGGACGAACGGCGGTCCCGATGCGGACCATGTGATCGTATTGGCGGTACACCCACTCCTTCGAGGCCAGCGAGGGAGAGGCGAGCACGGTCTTCAGGGCGGCGACCAGGTTCTTTGGCTGCGGGACTTCCGGCATCCGCTGGAGCTCATCCTGCCAGGGCGGGCGCGCCCGGGGCCGGTCGTACGAGGGCGCCTCTTCGGTGAGCGGCGGGATGGGGAGCTCCGCGACGATCGCGCCCCCGCTCTGCACCACGAGCTTTCCGCTGTCGGTCACCCGCCCGACGACGGCATGGGCCAGGTCCCACTTCTCGCAGATCTCGAACACTTCCTTCTCGCGCCCTTTCTTCGCCACCAGCAGCATCCGCTCCTGCGACTCGCTGAGCATCACCTCGTACGGAGTCATCCCGGTCTCGCGCCGGGGCACCGCGTCGACGTCGAGCAAGAGCCCGCTGCCCGCGCGCGACGCCATCTCCACCGAGGAGGAGGTGATCCCCGCGGCGCCCATGTCCTGGATGCCCACCAGGCAATCCGTCTTGAACAGCTCGAGGCAGGCCTCGAGCAGGAGCTTCTCCATGAACGGATCGCCGACCTGCACGGTGGGCCGCTTGCTCTCGCTCTCTTCGTCGAACTCGGCGCTGGCCATGGTGGCGCCGTGGATGCCGTCGCGGCCGGTGCGCGCGCCGATGTAGATGACCGGGTTCCCCACGCCGCTCGCCGTCCCGCGGAAGATCTTGTTCGATTTCAGCAGGCCGAGCGTGAACGCGTTCACCAGGCAGTTGCCGTTGAAGGAGGGGTCGAAGGCGACCTCGCCGGCCACCGTGGGCACGCCGATGCAGTTGCCGTAGCCCGCGATCCCCGCCACCACCCCTTCGAGCAGCGCCGCCGTCCTGGGATGGGAAGGGTCACCGAAGCGCAGCGCGTTCATCGAGGCGATGGGGCGCGCGCCCATGGTGAACACGTCGCGGAGGATGCCGCCGACGCCGGTGGCGGCGCCCTGGTAGGGCTCGATGTAGCTGGGATGGTTGTGGCTCTCCATCTTGAAGGCCACCGCCAATCCGGAGCCGACGTCCACCACGCCGGCGTTCTCGCCCGGGCCTTGCAGCACCCGAGGTCCCTTGGTGGGGAGGTGCTTCAGCAGGCGCCTGCTGGACTTGTACGAGCAGTGCTCGCTCCACATGGCGGAGAAGATCCCCAGCTCGACGAGGTTCGGATCGCGCCCGAGCACCTTCCGGATCCGGGCGTACTCCTCCTGGGATAGGCCGTGCGCTGCCACGATCTGCGGAGTGATGGCCGCCATGGGGCGCGCACCATACCAGACCGCGCGCGATCCGAGGCGGTTCCAGGTTGCAATTTTCGCCCGCTCGCGCTCCGATGCGGCCTTCATGGACCAGGACCGGCTCGAGCAAGACCGGTCGCGGCTGGCCGAGGCCGAGCGGCGCCAGAGGCTGCTGTCCGACCTGTCCCGCGAGCTTCTCGACTACGTCGGCCCCGACGAGATCGAGCCGCTCCGGCGCATCGTCCGCCGGGTGAGCGAGTCCCTGAGCAACGACTGGTGCGCGTTCGCGCTGGTGCAGCCCGACGGCACGCTCAAGAACGTGGTCGCCTTCCACCCCGACCCCCGGCAGCGCGAGCTGGAGAAGAAGCTGAGCGCGCTGCTGCCGCCGAGGCGGTGGGACGAGCCGCCGGCGGAGCGGAACGCGTTGCTGGCGAGAGGTCCGGTGGTGGCCGCGGAGATCACCGACGAGATGCTGCGCGGCGCGGCGTCTTCCGAGGAAGCGTTCCTCACCCTGAAGGAGATGGGGCCCACCTCGGCGGTGGTGGCGCCGATGTTCGACGGCGCCTTGCCGCTGGGGACCATGCTGCTCGCCAGCGTGGGGACCGGGCGCAGGTACTCCGGCGACGACCTCGACTTCGCCTTCACGCTGGCGGGACGCGCGGCGCTGGCGGTTCGCAATGCCCGATTGGTCCGCGAGCTCGCCGCCGAGCGCGATCGCCAGCGGCTGGAGCGGCTGGAAGCCGATCGCCGCTTCGCGGAGCTGCGGGCGGTGTTCGACTGGGACCCGAATGGGATCGCCTTGTTCGACCCCGACGGAATCTTACGGTACCGGCGCAAGCTGGCGCAGGCGAAGCCGGCCGACCGCGAGCCCATGCTGGCGCGCGTCCGCGCGATCTTCGCCAACCGCGATGCGACCTCGCGGGACGACGTCGAGCTGGAACGCCCCCGCCACCGGTGGCTCACGCGCAACAGCGTTCCCGTCCGGAGCGTGGACGGCGAGTACCAGGGGCGTCTGGTCGTCTACATGGACGTGACGGAGCAGCGCGAGCTCGACCGGCAGCGCGCCGACTTCTTCACCGTGGCGGCGCACGAGCTGCGCACGCCGCTCACTCCGCTCTCCATGTACCTGCAGAGCATCGACCGGCGGGTCGCGCGCGGACAGGCGGTGGACGGCGAGCTGATGACCAAGGCGCGGCGGCAGGTGGACCGGCTGGGGAAGCTGGTCGAGGACCTGCTCGACGTCTCCCGGCTGGAATCCGGGCGGATGCATCTCGCCTCCAGCGACGTGGACATGAACGAGCTGGTCGACGAAGTGGTGGTCGACTTCCGCGGATCGACGGGGAACCACGAGATCGTCTTCCAGCGTTCGGCCGGCCCTGTCTTCGTGCACGGGGACGTCGAGCGCCTCGAGCAGGTGCTCGTCAACGTCCTGCAGAACGCCATCAAGTACACTCCGCAGGGAGGACAGATCACCGTCGCGGTGGAGCGCGACGGCGGCGAGGTCCGGATCTCGGTGAAGGATCCGGGCATCGGCGTTCCCGAGGAGGAGCAGACCAAGCTGTTCCAGCGGTTCTTCCGGGCGGGCAACGCCACCACCCGCAACTACAGCGGCCTGGGCATCGGGCTCTTCGTGTCCAACGAGATCGTCCGGCGCCACGGCGGGCGCTTCGAAGTGAAGAGCGAGGTCGGATCCGGTTCGACGTTCATCATCTGCCTCCCCGCCGTGCGGCAAGAGGCGGCGGAGCCCGTGGGCGGCCCGCGCGTCCTCCTCGTCGACGACGATCCGGAGATCCTCGAGGCGACAGGGCAGATCCTGCGCGAGTGGGGCTACGTGGTCGACGAGGCCCGCGACGGCCAGGTCGCGCTCTCGCTGGCGCGCACCGCGCGCCCCGACTTGATGCTGATCGACCTGATGATGCCGGTGATGGACGGCGGGACGCTGATCCTGCGCCTGCGCGAGGAGAAGGTGGCGGAGGGAGTCCCCCTGGTGGTCTTCTCCGCCGACCGCGACACGCGGGAGAAAGCGCGGCAGCTCGACGCCGCGGCGTCGCTGCGCAAGCCGTTCGAGCTGGACGAGCTGCAGGCCGTGGTCGAGCGCCTTCTCCATCCCAAGCCGGCGGCCTGAGATGGCCGGCGCGGTGAAGAAGATCCGGCGTCCGCGGCGAAGGCCGGTGCTCGCCGTCCTCTCCCGGAAGAAGACGCTCTATTCCACCCGCAGGCTGATCGAGGCGGCCAAGGGCCGCGGCTTCCGCACCCGCACCATCGACGTGCTCCGCTGCAATCTCGCCCTCGAGTCCGAGAACCCGCGCCTCTACCACAAGGGGAAGGAGGTGGGCGGGATCGGCGTGGTCATCCCCCGCATCGGCGCGTCGGTCACCGGCGTGGGACTCTCGGTCGTCCGGCAGCTGGAAGCGATGGGCGTTCCGCTGGTCAACGGCTCGTCGGCGATCGCGCGCAGCCGGGACAAGCTCGCTGCCTTGCAACACCTCGCGGCCGCCGGCGTCCGCATCCCGCGCACGGTGCTGGCGCGCGGCGGCTTCGACGTCCGCGAGCTGGTCGCGCAGGTGGGCGGTCTTCCCGCCATCCTCAAGCTCATCCAGGGAACGCAGGGCGTGGGCGTGATGATCGCCCACAGCGCCGCCGAGGTGGAGAGCATCCTGGGGACCCTCTGGGACCTGGGCCAGGAGATCCTGCTGCAGGAGTTCATCGCCGAGTCCAAAGGTCGGGACATCCGCGCGCTGGTGGTGGGCGATCGCGTCGTCGGCGCCATGCAGCGCGAGGCCCGCCGCGGCGAGTTCCGCAGCAACCTCCACCGCGGCGGATTCGGCACCGCCGTGCAGCTTCCGGCCGAGCACGCGGAGATCGCCGTGCGCGCGGCCCGCGTCCTCGGGCTCGACGTGGCCGGCGTCGATCTGTTGGAGTCGAGTGAGGGGCCGAAGGTGGTGGAGCTGAACTCCAGCCCGGGATTCGAAGGGCTCGAGCGGGCGACCGGGCTGGACATCGCCGGCGAGATCGTCGCGTTCGCGGGTCAAGTGGCAGAAGGTGGTCGACGTGCGATGGCTCTGTGATCCACCCACATGTTCGGAAACCGCCGGTTTGCGCAGGCGAGCGGGCAGGCCCCCGCCCAGGGTAGGTTTCGACGGCGAAAACATTCTTGCTCAGCGCGGCGCTGACGGGTCAGGATGATCGGGATGGCGACCCCCCGGCCCGCCCAAGGCGCGATCTTCCAGCGCCTGCACTCGGCCCAGACCGATGCTCCCGCCCAAGTGGAGCTGGTGCTGTACCACGACGTCCTCTGCTCCTGGTGCTATGTCGCCGACGCGCGGCTCGACTACCTGAGAGACGAGTACGGGCCGGCATTGCGCTGGAGCCTGCGCCCCTATCCGCTCCGCCCGGAGAACCAGTTCCCGGACAGGAAGCAGCGCTCGGTGCTGGCGCGGCATCTGCGCCGGCTGGGGCGCGAGCAGGAGGGGAAGGGCGTCACGCCGGACCTCTGGACCGGGCAGGACCCGCCGGCGAGCTCGGTGCCCCCATTGGTCGCGCTGGAAGCGGCGTTGCCGCAGGGACCGGAGCTGCAGCGCGAGCTGCTCAAGGCGATGCGCCGGGCTGCTTTCCTGCAAGGGATCAACGTGGCCCGGCGCGACGTGCAGCTCGAGCTGGCGGCCCGCGTCGGCCTGGAGCTGGGGCGCTTCCTCGAGCAGCTCGACGATCCGCGGCTCGAGCAAGACGTGAACGACGCGGTGGAGGAAGCGGAGGCGCTGGGCATCCGCGGCGTCCCCGCCCTGGTGATCGGCGGCGAGTGGCTGATGCAGGGCTGCCGCGAGCTGTCCGAGTACCGGCAGGTGATCGACAAGTACTTGAGCGAGCGCGTCGCCGCTGCCCAGCTGCGGATCATGCATTAGCCGCAGCGTCCGAGTCAGCGCTGGCTGATCCCCTGGACCCTGGTGCGCGGGACGAACCTGCGTCCGATGATCGCCTGGCCGGCGGGCGAGAGCACGAAATCGAAGAACGCCTTGGCGTCTCCCTGCGGTGGCGTTTTCGAGACGAGGAGCAACGGTCGCACCAGCGGGTACTCGCCGGCGCGGATGCTCCACTCGCTGGGACTGACTCCGTCGATGCCGACCAACTTTGACCCGCGCTGCCAGAATACGGACGACGCGAAGGTGATCGCTTCGGCGTGCTCGACCACGTAGCGCACGTCATCGAGGGGCAGCTCGATCTCGCGGGTCTTCCCGAACGGCCCACCCGCGAGCACGGAGTCCTGGAAGAACTGGATCGTCGGGCGATGGCCGTCCTTCCGCTCCGTGACCAGCTCCACGGGTCCGCGGGAAGCGCCGACGGCCTTCCAATCCGTGGCGGCGCCGCTGAACAGCGCTTTGACTTGCGCCTTCGTCAAGCTCGAGATCGGGTTCCTCGCATTGACGAAGATGCCGATCGCGTCGTAGCCGATGATCTGGACGAAGGGGTTCCCCGCCTGTTCCGCGGGGCTCAGACCGCGCGACATCCCCGCGATGGGCGTCTCGCCGGCCATCGCTGCCTTGAAGCCCTCGAGCGAGTTGGAGCTCTTCACCTCGGAGAACTCGATGCCGGCACTGGCGCTGAATGCCGCGACGAGCTCGGGCATCGCGCCCAACGCGATGGTAGAAGATCCCACGTAGCGCAACGAGCTCGTCGAGGCGTGCGCCGCCGGCTGCGGGTTCTGCGGTGTTCGCGCCGCCTGCTTCGCGCAGCCGGTGAGCAAGGCAAGCAGACAAGACGCGAGTCGGCGCGACATTCCGGACCCCCGAGGAAAACTGGACGAGCAGGAGCGTGAACTCGAGCCGGCCACGCCGCAAGGATTCAGACGTGCATGATGCTGAGCGGAGGTGCGCGAACCTGCGGGAGTCCGGTATGCTCGCGGCGCAATGGCACCCGTCCTCGCTTCGCTGATCATCGTCGCCGGGTTTGCGCTGTTCGCCTGGGTCATCTCCTTCCGCGTGCGCCCGCTGCTCTTCGCTCGCCCGGACGTGCGCTGGGACGATCCGGCGGAGCGGACGGAGCGCCTGCTCATCTACGGCCTCGGGCAAAAGCGGATGCCGACCAAGCCCGATCGCCCGGCCGGCATCGCGCACGTCTGGATCTTCCTCGCCTTCATCGTGGCGCAGCTCGGCACCCTGACCTCGTTCGGCCTGGCATACGACGCCGGGTTCCACCTGCCCTTCCTCGCCCACGAGAGCCGCGTGGGGCAGATCTATCTGTGGACGAAGGACGTGGTCGACCTGTTGGGCACCGCGGGCGTCGCCGTCTTCCTCTACTACCGGCTGGTGCAGAAGAAGGAGCGGATGACCCTCAGCTGGGAGGGCGTCTTCATCCTCTGCATGATCCTCGGCGTCCTCTGGACGGACATCCTCATCGACGCCGCGCTCCTGGCGAAGAGCGCCGGCGAGGTCCCCTGGTACCTGCCGGTCTCCGGCAAGGTGGCGCAGTGGTTCCTCTACGGGATGTCGCCGCAGGCGGCGACGCGCACGATGACGGCGGGGGTCCTGCTCCACATCACCATCGTGATGGCCTTCCTCAACTTCCTGCCCCTGGGGAAGCACTTCCACATCATCACCGGCCTGCCGACGGTCTTCTTCCAGCGCCTCACGCCCATGGGCCAGCTCTCCAAGATCGATCTGGAGCACGGCGAGAAGTTCGGCGTCGCCAAGCTGACCGATCTCTCCTGGAAGGAGATCCTCGACACCTATTCCTGCACCGAGTGCGGGCGCTGCCAGACCTATTGCCCGACGTACGACACGGGCAAGCCGCTGACGCACAAGGAGGTGAACCGCGCCATCCGCCACCACGCGCAGCAGCTGGCCGACAAGCTGCCGCTGCCGCTCTCGCGGCTCGCCCGGCGCTTGAACCGGATTCCAGATGTGGCCGCCGATGGCGCGATGCAGCTTCCGCCGGAGCTGATCGAGCAGCTTCCACCGCTGGTGGGCGACGAGAACGGCATCATCCCCGACGAGACCGTCTGGGCGTGCACGACTTGTGGCTGGTGCGAGCAGGCCTGTCCGGTCTTCATCGAGCACCTGCCGCGCATCGTCGACATGCGACGCAACCTGGTCCTGATGGAGAGCCGCTTTCCCGAGGAAGCGGCGCGCGTGTTCAAGGGGATGGAGACGCAGGGCAACCCCTGGGGGATGGGGAGCAACCGGCGCGCGGAGTGGTGCGCGGATCTCGACGTCCCGGTCGCGGCCTCGATGGATCCCGCGGCGCTCCAGGAGGTGGAGTACCTCTTCTTCGTCGGCTGCGCCGGCAGCTTCGACGACCGGCAGAAGCGCGTCTCCCGCGCGCTGGTGAAGATCCTCAAGGCCGCCGAGGTGAAGTTCTGCATCCTGGGCGAGGAGGAGACCTGCAACGGCGACTCCGCCCGCAGGCTCGGGAACGAGTACCTCTTCCAGGCGCTCGCGCAGCAGAACGTCGAGACCCTGAACCGCTACGCGTTCAAGAAGATCGTCACCCAGTGCCCGCACTGCTTCAACGTGCTGGGCGTCGAGTACCCGCAGTTCAACGGCCATTTCAAGGTCCTGCACCATTCCGAGGTGATCGCGCAGCTTGTCGCCGACGGCCGGCTCCGGCCGGGCGAGGCGCAGCTGGAAGAGCCGGTCACCTACCACGACAGCTGCTACCTGGCGCGGCACAACGGGATCAGCGAGGCGCCGCGGCAGGCGCTGGTCTCGCTGGGGATCCGCGTGCGCGAGATGGAGCGCAGCCGAACCGAAACTTTTTGTTGCGGCGCGGGCGGCGGGCGGATGTGGCTGGAGGAGCGGCTCGGGCAGCGCATCAACCAGAACCGGGTGGACGAAGCGTCGCGGACGCTGGGCGGCAAGGGAACCGTCGCCACCAGCTGCCCCTTCTGCCTCACCATGATCAAGGACGGCATCGGCGAGACCGGCCGCACCGAGCAGATGGAAGCGAAGGACATCGCCGAGTTGGTGGCGCAGACGCTGCCTTGAGCGGCCTGGTCACAGTCCGGCCGTTCGCGCTGGGCGACCTGGAGGCTTCGGCGCGCTTTGCCGAAGCGGTGCGAGCGCTGGACCCCGCGGTGGAGGCGTTCGGCCAGCGGCTCGGGCTCATCGCCACCGGCCCTCGCGCGGTGCTCGACGTCTGGCGGGTGGCGGCCGGAGAGGACGGCGGCGTGTACGGGCTCGCGTTCGCGGCGGTGCGCGAGTCGCAGCGGGGCGCCGTCTGCGACTTCTACGCCGCCGTGCACCCTTCGCTGCGGCGCCAGGGACTGGGGCGCGCCCTCAGCGAACCGGCCGTGGCCAGCTCCGCCGCGCTGCGGGCCCGCGTGCGCGACGACGCGCTCCCCGGACGCGCCTTCCTCGCCGCGCTGGGCTTCACGCCGACCGGCGCGCAGCTCTCGCTCCAGTGGAGCGGAGACCCTCCCGAACCGCCGCCGCTGCCGGCGCTGCGGATCCGGCGAGCGGGACGCCGGGACGAGGCGGCGCTGAAGACGCTCTCCGACGAGTCCTGGGACGGCGCACCTGAGGCCTTCCACTCGCGCGCGGACGAGATCGCGCAGGGAAGTGGCGGTGTTGCCGCGCTTCCGTCGGATGGGCGTCGGCCGCTCGCTGCTCGCGCACGCGCTGGGAACGCAGCAGGCCGCGGTGTTGTCGGTGGGCGAATCGAACGTGCCCGCGCGGGCGCTGTACCGCTCCGCCGGCTTCCGCCAGACCGCCCGCCGGTTGCTGATGGAGCGCCGCCGCCCGTGAGCGGGCGCGCTCAGTTCGCGCGCGCCGCGGGAGGAGCGGACTTGGGCCGGGCCACCCGCACCAGGCGCACGCGGCGGTCGTCGCGCTGCACCACCGTCAGCTCCAGGCCGCCGATGTAGAAGCGGTCGCCGGTCTGGGGGATCGCGCCGGCGGTGGAGTTGAGCAGGCCGCCCAGCGTCTCGAAGTCGCCCTGCTCCGGCAGCTTGGCGCCGAGGGACTCGTTGAGGTCCTCGAGCCGCGCCTCGCCGCGCACCAGCGCCGTGCCGTCCGGCCCGAACTGCGGCGCCGGACCCTCCTTGTCGTGCTCGTCGCGGATCTCTCCGACGATCTCTTCCAGGATGTCCTCCAGCGTGACGATCCCGGAGAACCCGCCGTACTCGTCCACCACCATGGCCAGGAGCGAGCGCTTCTCCTGCATCTCCCGCAGCAGCTCGCCCACCGGCTTGGTCCAGGGGACGAAGAGCGCGGGCCGCACGATGTCCTGGAGCACGATCAGCTCCGGATGCGCCATCAGCGGGATCACGTCCTTGGCGTGCAGCACGCCCTTGATGTGATCGAGGTCGTCCTCGTACACGGGCATCCGGGTGTGCCCTTCTTCCGCCAGCAGATCGATGACCGCTTGCGGTTGCGCGTCGATCGGCACTCCCACCACGCGCGTGCGCGGGACCATGATCTCCTTGGCCGTCCGCTCGGCGAAGGAGAACAGGCCGTGCACCAGCTCGGGCGGCGGCGCTCCCGGCCCGCCACCGCGGGCGCCCTCGCTGAGGATCCTCTCGATCTCCTGCAGCGGCGGATGCGGGGGCGTGTACCGGGCGGTGGCCCCCCTGCGGACCAGCAGCGCGTCGAAGATCTTCAGCATCAGCCGCACCGCGGGACGGAGTAGGAGGCAGACGAAATACGTCGGCCCCGCCAGGGACAGCGCCCAGCCCAGCGGTCTGGCCGAGGCGAGCGAACGGGGAGCGAGATCGATCACCAGCGCCACCGCTCCGGCCAGCAGACCGGCCAGGAGCTGGAGCGAGCTCCGGGAGTTCGCGTGCAACCCCGCGCTGCGCAGGATCTCGCCGACCCAGATCGCGCAGGCCACGGCCGCGAACGCCAGCAGCGCCGAGGAGACTCCGCGCAGGGCGGCCGCGGTGGTCTCTGGCTCCTTCTTCAGCTTGAGCAGCCAGCGCACCCGGCGCGGGTGGTCTCGCTCGAGCGCACGAATGTCGTCCTCTCCGACGGCGAGCAAAGCCGTATCGGCGGCCTGCAACAGGGCACGGCCTGCGAGAGCGGCGCCTGCCGCCAGGAGCTCCAGCATTGGTCCCGGATCGTAGCCGGCCGGAGGGGCCGCGCCAACGGGTGTTCGTCCGGCCCCTCCGGCATCGGGAATTGCGACGTTCCTGTCAGCTGGCTCCGGGCAGGCATACGCAAGCCCGCTCTCCCGCCTCCGCACGCGGATGAAGGCTGCAAAGTCCCGTTCCGAATACGCATTTATGAGCCGGTCGATCGACATTCGAGTGGGACATCTCGCCTGCGGTCCGACGCCTCCGCGCTCCGGTGACGGCGCGACGCTTTTTTGCTTTCCGTCGAGTTGCACGAGGAGTACAGCCGCTTGTCACGGCCGGCGCGCGGCATTAGGGTCCGCGCCCTCGGAGGCGAAAAAAGCGGATGAAAGCGCGCGTCGTCGTCACCCTGAAGAAGTCGGTGCTCGATCCGCAAGGACAGGCGGTGGGCCGCGCCCTCGGCGCGCTGGGCTTCAGCGAGGTCAAGGACGTCCGCCTGGGGAAGATCATCGAGCTGGACCTGGAGGCGAAGGATCCCGCCGAGGCGAAGCGGCGGGTCCAGGACATGTGCGAGAAGCTCCTCGCCAACACGGTGATCGAGGAATACCGGGTGGAGGAGATCCGCTGATGCTCTTCGCGGTGGTCGTCTTTCCCGGCAGCAACTGCGACCACGACGTCTACCACGTGGCCAAGCACGTCCTCGGCTGCGCCGCCCGCTACGTCTGGCACAAGGACCGCGACCTGCGCGGCGCCGACGTGGTGGTGCTCCCCGGCGGGTTCTCCTACGGCGACTACCTGCGCACCGGCGCCATCGCGCGCTTCTCGCCGATCATGGACGAGGTGCGGAAGTTCGGCCAGCGCGGCGGTCACGTGATCGGCATCTGCAACGGCTTCCAGATCCTCCTCGAGGCGGGAATGCTGCCCGGGGCGATGCGGCGCAACGATTCGCTCAAGTACGTCTGCCGCGACGTGCACCTCAAGGTGGAGAACGCCATGACGCCCTGGACGCGCAAGTACGCCAAGGGCGACGTCATCCGCATCCCCATCGGGCACGGCGACGGGAACTACTACGTCGACGCGGAAGGCTTGCGGCGGCTGGAAGGCGAGGGACAGATCGCCTTCCGCTACGTCGACGCCCAGGGAATTCGCGGCGTCTCGGGGATGAACCCGAACGGCTCCCTCGCGGACATCGCCGGCATCACCAACGCCCGCGGGAACGTCCTGGGAATGATGCCCCATCCGGAGCGCCTGGCCGAAGGCGTCCTCGGGGGCGAGGACGGCCGCCGCCTCTTCGAGAGCATCGTCGAAGCGGTCGGCTAGAACAGATCTCATCACCGACTGGCGAATGATCATCCTCAGGCGTAGCCCCTAAGCCGCCTGCGGCGGCCGGGGCTAGCTGCGCCGGCTGCGCTTGGCGTGCACCCGCGGCGCCGACCACTCCTTGCGTCGATGCACGGTCTCCGCCTTCTCCGGCAGCGCGTTCATGGCGCGCCGCAGCCGCCCGTGCGCCGCTACCACGTCGGTGTCGCTCTGCAAGAGCGGCGCGTACTTGTCCCAGAACGTCGAGCCGCCCGCCTGCGTAAGCCGGTCGATCTCCTGCCGCACGCCCGCCACCGTCCCCGACGGCAGGATCTCCTGCGCCAGCAGCGAATCGAGATCGACGATCAGCTCGCTCATCGGGTGCAGCCAGGCGAAGTAGGGATCCTCGGTGAGCAGCCTGAGCAGTTGTCCCGGCCCGCCCGCCGGGCCGACCTCGCGTTCGTACGCCGCCCGCACGGCTTGGACGAGAGCGCGGTGAACTTCACGGAGCGCCGCCGCCGCTTCGAGCAGCGCCGGCTTGTGCCTGCCTTCCCCGGTCATGCCCCTATTTTATGCCGGGACGGGCACGCTGGCCTTCACTTCCTCCGGCCGGGGCAACTCGACCATGGGGGGACCCTTCCAGCGCCGCAACTCCGCGGCCCCACCCGAGACCACCACGTGCGGGAAGCCGTCGTTCGAGCGCCCGGGCGTCCAGGAGCCCAGGTTGAAGTAGCGCGTACCCCGCCCCACCGCTTCTTCCACCGCCCGGTGGCTGTGGCCCATCACGACGTACTTCACGTCGAAGATCTGGGCCACCCGCCGCGCGGCCGCCTGCAGCATGGGGTGCGCGTCGGTCCGCCGGCGCTTGCCCAGGATGGCGTTGAGAGCGGCGAAGAGGATCCCGACGCAGGTCAGGACGGCGCTCTTTGCCCAGAAACCGTCCGCGCTCCGCGCCAGCGTCCAGGTCAGCAAGAGGCAAGCGACCGCCAGCAGCATCCGGTCCAGGTAGAAGAGCTGCATGGAATCGAACAGGCTGTGCTCGGCGGGTCGCGAGGCGATCTCCGCCAGCTGCAGCGCCTGCTTGTCGGTTCCCTGGAAGCGCGCCAGGAGCTGGCGGACATGCGCGTTCCGGTCGACCGCCGGGGACAGGGCCTTGTCCGCGGCCCGGGCGAAGGCCCGTGAGATCCGCAAGGACTGCCGGATGACCGGGTAGATGACGCGGAACACCATCACGAAATAGTCGGCCGCGACGCGCAGCGGATTGCCCGCGCGCAGGACCCAGTCCAGGTACTCCTTCACGCCCCAGGTATCGACGTCGTCCGCCACCTCGACCTGCTCGGTGTAGCGGTTCACGAAGTAGCGCAACACCTTGGAGCTCAGCGGCAGCTCCATCTCGGTGTCGTCGTTGTGGGCGGAGAAGAAGTCGGTCTGGACCGAGTAGTGATCGTGGGCGTGGCCGTGCTCGGCATAGAAGAAGCCCGGCTCCAGGTAGAACCAGTCGTGAAAGTCGACAAGCCTGTCGATTTTCCGACGGGGAGCGCCGCTGCGCTCGGCGAGGATGCGGCGGAGCTCGTCCTGCACCGCGGGCCACCGCCATTCCGCGTCGTGGTTTCCACGGATGATGTGAACTGAATTTCCCCGATGGACAAATCGGGACAGTGCGTCAAAGACGGTGTGGTGGCGCTCGGCCGTGCGCCGCAGCTTCCACACGCACTTCGGCTCCGTCGGCGCCAGCCCGAGGGCGCGCTCCTCGACGGAGATCTCGAAAGGGACCGGCTCCTTGGGGAGCAGCGTGATGGCGACGAAGTCGACGATGTCGCCGTTCAGGATCAGACGCCAGGGCTTGCCGCCCTCCCGGTGCTTGGCATGCCAATCGATGAACTCGGCCAGGGGCGCATCCGTCGGACGCGGCCGGGCCAGCTTGTTCCCGGGGCGCAGATCGCAGCCGAGATGCAGATCGGAGATGGCGAGCAAGTTGTGCGGTCGCTCAGAAAGCGACCTGACCCGCCGCCACATCCGTCCGAGACCCATCGCCATACGCCCTCTTGCCTGGACGTACGAGCAAGCCTCGTGCCGTACCGATTCAGGCGATGGACTTCTCGTAGACCCGATACGTCTTGTAGCGGCGGGCGCCCATCCGCTCGATGCCGCGGTTGATCATGACGTTGTCTTCCAGGGTCCAGGACAGCTCTCCGCCGACGTACCCGCGCGCGGCCCCTCGGCGCGCCACCTCGACGTAGAGGGCGGCCGCGAGCGTGCCGTACTTGTGCGAGGCGCGATACTCCTCCTTCACTCCCAGCAGCATCAGGCGCGCGTGTCGCGGTCGCCGGAACTTCAGCCTCCAGAGCAGCTTGGCGAGATGGAGCGGCCGCTTCATCAGCTCGCCGTCGAAGTCCTTCACCATCTCGTTCACGTCGGGGATGGCGAAGCACATGGCCGCGGGCTTGCCGTCCACCTCGCCCACCAGCGCGATCTCCGGGTCGACGAACATCTTGTACTCGGTGGCGACGATCTCCAGCTCGTCGGAGGTGAAGGGGGTGAAGTTCCAGTTCCCCGCCCAGGCCGAGTTGTAGACGTCGCGGACGATGTCGACTTCGCGGCGAAAATGTCGCAGTTCCATCGGACGGACCCGCACGTTGGGGAGCTGCAGGGTCCGCTCGGCGATCTTCCGGGTGCGCTCGTCGATGTGCCCGGACGTGTACCACCACGCATAGAAGTCCTTGGCCTTGGCCAGCCCGGCGGACTCGATCAGGGGACCTACGTACGGCTTGTTGTGCGGCATCCCGATCCGGGGCGGGCTGTCGAAGCCCTGGATCAACACGCCCACCTCGCCCTTCGAGTCCAGCGTGAACGGCCCGCGCAACCGGCTGCGGCCCTTGGCCCGCGCCCAGCCCGAGGCGGCGTCGAACAGCGCCCGCGCCACCGCGGGCTCGTCCTTGCTGTCGAAGAACCCGAAGAAGGCGACGCCGGTCTCCTTCGGCCACTGCTTGTCGAAGTCCGTGTCGATCTGCGCGGAGATGCGTCCCACCGGCGTCCCGTCGCGCAAGGCGAGAAAGCACTCCACCTCGCCGTGCTTGAGGAACGGGCTCTTCTTCGGATCGAGCGAGCGCCGGTAGTCGTCCAGGAGCGGAGGCACCCAGTTCGGGTCCGACTTCATCCCCAAGGACCAAGGCACGTGCAGGAACGTTTCCAGATCTTTCTTCGACTCGACCGGGCGGACCTCGAGCGGCATCGTGGGCGCGCGACTGTATCCTACAACCCGACATGGAGTTGCCCGATTCAAGCGCGGCCGCTAAGCCGCCTGCGGCGGCCGCGGCCGTTGCCTCGATCGGTCCTGCGTGTTAGGCGAATGCGTTTTCTCGTCGAGACCTTGGATGGATTACAAAGACACCGTTCACCTGCCGAAGACCGATTTCCCCATGCGCGCGGCGCTCAGCGAGCGGGAGCCGGCGCAGGTCAAGGCGTGGGAGGACGAGAAGGTCTACGAGAAGCTGCTGGAGCAGAACGCCGCCGCGCCGAAATTCGTCTTCCACGACGGCCCTCCCTACGCGAACGGGCCCATCCACCAGGGGCATTTTCTCAACAAGATCCTCAAGGACCTGACCTGCAAGTTCCATCTGATGTCGGGCCACCTGACGGACTTCGTGCCCGGCTGGGACTGCCACGGCCTCCCCATCGAGCGACAGGTCGACAAGCAGCTGGGCGCGAAGAAGCGCGAGATGAGCGTCGGCGAGTTCCGCCGCGCCTGCCGCCGGTACGCGGAGGAGCAGATCGACCTGCAGCGCAAGGACTTCAAGCGCCTGGGCATCTTCGCCCGCTGGGACCACCCCTACAAGACGATGGACTTCCGCTACGAGGCGGACACCGTCCGCGAGCTGGCGAAGCTCGCGCGCCGCGGGGTCCTCTACCGGCGGAAGCGGCCGGTGCATTGGTGCTTCGTCGATGTCACCGCCCTGGCCGAGGCAGAGGTCGAGTACGCCGAGAGGACCAGCCCGTCCATCTACGTCCGCTTCCCGGTGACCTCGGGCGGACCCAAGGGATGGGGCCTCGCCATCTGGACCACGACGCCGTGGACGATCCCGGCGAACCTCGCCATCACCGCCAACCCCGATCTGGAATACGTCGCGTACGATCTGCCGCGCCACGGCGTGACCGTCGTGGCCAAGGACCTGCTCCACTCCTTTCTCAAGGACTGCGCGCCGGAGGAGCTCTCCCAGCCGGGCGACGCCCGCGGCGACGACCTGCTCTCGGCGGCCCGCGCCACCGGCGCCACGCTCAAGCATCCGGAGAGGATCAAGAAGACGCTCCAGGGGAGCGAGCTCGAGGGATGGAAGTATCGCCATCCGCTGGTCGACCGCGAGGGCCCGGTCGTGCTGGGCGAGCACGCCACGGCCGACGCGGGAACGGGGCTCGTGCACACCGCGCCCGGACATGGCGAAGACGACTTCCACATGGGCATCCAGTACGGGCTGCCCATCTGGGCGCCGGTCGACGGACATGGGCGCTTCACGGACGACGTCGGCATCCCCGGGGTCGCGGGCATGAAGGTCTTCGACGCCAATCCGAAGATCATCGAGATGCTCGCCGCGGCCGGCGTCCTCCTCAACGCGGGCGGCAAGCCGGCGCAGATCCGCCACACCTATCCGCACTGCTGGCGCTGCAAGAACCCGGTGATCTTCCGCGCGACCGATCAATGGTGGATCGGGCTGGACGTCGAGGTGGAGATCCCCGGCCGGGGGCGGACCACCATCCGCAAGGCGGCGCTCGCCGCCATCGACGAGATCGACGCGCATGGGGGATGGATCCCGGCCTGGGGGAAGGAGCGCATCCGCAGCATGGTGGAAGGCCGGCCGGACTGGACCGTCTCCCGGCAACGCGCCTGGGGCGTTCCCATCCCGGTCTTCTACTGCGGCAGGGATCGGGAGCCGCTGGTGTCGCCGGAGTCGATGGAGCACGTCGCGAGCATCTTCGACAAGGAGGGCGCGGACGCCTGGTTCGACCGGCCCGCGCGCGAGCTGCTGGCGCCCGGCGCCCGCTGCGCGAAGTGCGGCGGCACCGAGCTGGAGAAGGAGAGCGACATCCTCGACGTCTGGTTCGACTCGGGGTCGTCGTTCGCGGCGGTGCTGGAGAGCGGGATCTGGCCCACGCTGCGCTTCCCGGCCGACCTCTACCTGGAAGGCTCCGACCAGCACCGCGGCTGGTTCATGTCTTCCCTGATGATCGCGATCGGCACCCGCGGCCAGGCGCCGTACAGGGGCGTGCTCACCCACGGCTTCCTGGTGGACGGCGAAGGCCGGAAGATGTCCAAGTCGCTGGGCAACGCGCCCGACCCGCAGGGTCTCTTGAAGAAGTACGGGGCGGAGCTGATCCGCCTCTGGGTGTCGGGGGCGGACTATCGCGACGACGTCGCTTTCTCCAACGCCATCCTCGATACGCTCTCCGAGAGCTATCGCAAGATCCGCAACACGCTTCGCTACTGCCTCTCGCAGCTCTACGGCTTCGATCCGCAGCGGGACAGCGTGACCGAGCTGTTGCCGATCGATCGCTGGGCGCTCTCGCGGTTCGAGCGCTACCGCGGCGAGGCCGTCGAGGCGTACCGCCGGTCCGAGTTCCACAAGGTCTACCACCTGACCCTGGAGCTCTGCTCCGTCGATCTCTCCTCCTTCTACTTCGACGTCCTCAAGGACCGGACCTACTGCTCGGGCAAGCGCTGGCCTGAACGGCGGGCGGCGCAGACGGTCCTCTACCGGATCGCCCGCGACTTGAGCCGCCTGCTCGCTCCGGCGCTGTCGTTCACCGCCGAGGAGGCCTGGAAATACATCCCCCGCCGCGAGGCTTCCTCGGTCTTCCTGGCGGGGTTCCCGCCGCCGGAGCCCGGCCTGGTCTCCGACTCGCTGGAGGAGGAGTTCCGCCATCTGCTGGCGCTGCGCGAAGTCGTCAACTCCGCCCTGGAGCAGAAGCGCGCCGCCAAGGAGCTGGGCAAGGCGACCGAGGCGGACGTGACGCTGACCATCCCTCCCGGGATGGCGCGAGAGGTCGCCGAGCGTTACGAGAAAGACCTGGCAGATCTTTTTCTCTGCGCCAGCGTCAAGCTCCGTCCGGGCGAGAAGGCGTCGGCAGAGGTGCGGAAGAGCCCGCACCGATCCTGCGAGCGGTGCTGGCGGGCGCTCCCTGACGTGGGCGAGAACGGTCTCTGCGCGCGGTGCCAGCGCGCGGTCGGCGAGGGTTGATGCAAAACGGATTATCCAAATGGAAGCTCCTCGCGCTGCTGGCGGGCGTCTGGGTGGTGGCGGACCAGGTGACGAAGTACCTGGCCGTCGAGCACCTGACCCGGGCGTTCCTGGTGGCCCGGGCGCAGACGTTCTCGGAGAAGCTCGGCGCGTTCGTCTCGCAAAAGGACCTGCTCGAGCGCGGGCTCGCCGACCCGAACCCCGTGGTCGTGACTCCGTTCTGGCAGCACCGCTACACCCAGAATCGAGGCGCGGCCTGGGGCGTCCTCTCCGGCGCGGGGGAACAGTTCCGGGTGCCGTTCTTCTACTTGATCAGCATCGCGGCGGTGATCTTCATCTTCTCCTATTACCGGAAGCTGCGGACCGACCAGCGGTACCTCCAGATCGCGCTCGCGCTGGTCCTGGGAGGCGCGGTGGGGAACGCCATCGACCGGGTGCTGCGCGGGTACGTGATCGACTTCATCGACTGGCACTGGTTCGACCCGCTCTGGATGCGCCCGTCGCTCCACTGGCCCACCTTCAACCTGGCGGACAGCGGCATCACCGTGGGCCTGGTGATGTTGTTCCTGGAGATGCTGTTCGCGAAGAAGGCGGCGAAGGAGCCCGCAGCGCCCGCGCCGAGGAAAGCCTGATGCTGCCCGTCCTCTTCACCGTGACGATCCCGCCCTCGCTGGGCATCGTCGTCTGGCTGGCCGTCTCCATCGCCTCCGGCGCCTGGCAGGTCCGCTCCGCGCGGATGGCGGGCGAGAAGAACCTGCTCAAGACGTTCGCCACCTGGACCGCAGGCAGCGCGGTCGTGCTGTTCGCGGCCGTCAAGGTCCTCGCCGGACAGAACATCCTCCAGCTCGAGCGGCCCCTTGCGATCCCGGTGCACACCTACGGGATCCTGGTCGCGTCCGGGTTTTTGGTCGCCATGTTCCTGGCGGCGCGCGCCGCGGAGCGGAGCGGGCTCAACCGGGAGAAGGTGCTCGACCTCTCCTTCGGGATCCTGATCGCGGCGATGATCGGTTCGCGGGTGCTCTTCATCATCGTCAACTGGGACCAGTACGCGCACGACCTGCTCGGCATCTTCCAGTTCTGGAAGGGCGGCCTGGTCTTCTACGGCGGCTTCATCGGAGCCGTGGCGTTCTCGATCTGGTACATGCGCCGCAACGACATGCCCTTTCTCCAGTACGCGGACGCGATGGGCCCCGCCGTCGCCATCGGCCAGGCGCTGGGGCGGCTCGGTTGTTTCTCCGCGGGCTGCTGCTGGGGCGCCGCCTGCGACGCGCGTTATCCCCTGGCGGCGCGGTTCCCGCCCGACTCGCTGGCGTACCAGTCCCAAGCCGCCGCGCACGTGATCAGCGCGGGGGCTCCCACCACCATCCCCATCCATCCGACGCAGCTGTACGAAGCGCTCGGGTGCGCCCTCATCTTCCTCTTCCTCACGTACTGGCGCTCGCGGAAGCGGTTCCACGGCGAGCTGCTCGCGCTGTACTTGATGCTGTACGCGCCGCTGCGGGCGCTGGTCGAGACCTTCCGTGGAGACGAGGAGCGCGGCCGGGTGTTCAATTTCCTCGGCGGGTGGGCACGGCACGCATGGTGGAACCTCTCCACCAGCGAGCTGATCAGCATCGGCATCTTCGCCGCCGGCGTCGCGATCTACCTGACGCAGAGCCGGCGCGCGGCGGGAGCTTCGGCCGTCGCCACGGCGTGAGGTAGACTCCGGCCCGTGGCCGCGCCTACCGGCACCCAGCAGCTCCCCCAGGAAAAGTACGCGCAGGAGCTCGCTGAGCTGGACGAGGCGATCACCAACCTGCACGTGCTGTACGAGAAGTACTTCCTGGGCATCGACCGCAAGCCGCCGGACATGGAGCGCAAGCGCGTCTCGGAGAAGGCGCGGGAGATGCGCAACACCAGCATCCGGAACACGGCGCTGAAGTTCAAGGTCAACTCCCTCTTCGCCAAGCTGCTCTCGTTCGAGCGCATGTGGGACCGCACGCTGCGCGAGATCGAGGAGGGCACGTACAAGCGCGACGTGTTCAAGGCCAGCCTCCGGCAGAAGGACCGCGAGCCGGGACAGCCAGCCGCCGCCCCGGCCCGGAACGCGCCCGAGATCTCGCAAGCCAACTTGCGTCGCCTGTACGACACCTATCTGGTGGCCAAGAAGCAGTGCGGCGAATCCACCGCGGGAATGTCGTTCGAGTCGCTCGCCTCGCGCATCCGCGCCCAGGTCCCCGAGCTGATGCAGAAGCACAAGGCCCGGACCATCGAGTTCAAGGTGGTGATCAAGGGCGGGAAGGCGATCCTCAAGGCCGTGCCGCACGTCTGAGCTCGAGCTCCCGGACTCCCACTGCACGTTTCTCAACGCTCCGCTGTGCGCCGGCAGTTGCCGAGCGCCCGGGCGGTACCCACCCTCTCTCGCGGCGGGGAACACGGGGGGCGGCGTGATGCGGCGAGCGAGTCTGCTTCTGGTGATGACAACGGCCGCATGCCTGGGGACGGCCCCCGCTCCGCGGCACTCGGAGGCGATGGAGCGCTCGGCGCGGATGCTGGCGGCGCTCGACCGGCTGGAAGCCGATCTCCATTCTCGCGACGCGGAGATGGCGACGTACTCCGAGCTGATCGAGCGGCATTCACAGACGCAGCAGATCGCCTGCAAGGTGTCCGACGAGCACCTCGGCGACATCGCGCGGCTCGCGGCGGTGCAGGAGGAGCGGACGGCCCGCCAGGCCGGCAGCGCGCCGAAGAAGCGCAAGACGGTGGCAGCCCGCGCCCGCACGCTGCGGCGTGCGCGCCTCGACCCCAGAAGCGGGTAGTCGCCGCGCCTACACGGCGCGCACCGGGGCGGAATCAAGCCCCGGGTCCGAGCGGTTCAATGGCGTGTCCAAGTGGTCGCCCAGGGGCGGCCCGATCAAGGAGACGTCATGCGGAAATCTCTCATCTCCATCGTGTTCACGGTCCTGGCGGCGGCATGCGCCACCCCGGGAAAGCGCACGGCGATCGGCGCGGGCGGAGGGGCGGCGGCAGGAGCCGGAGTTGGCGCGATCGTCGGCGGGTGGAAGGGCGCGGCCATCGGCGCCGCGGTGGGCGGCGTCGCGGGAGGCGCGGTCGGGAACTATCTCGACAAGCAGGCGGAAGAGTTGAAGCAGGTGGCGGAGACCACCAAGCGGACCCAGGACGGCATCCTCGTCGATCTGAAGAGCAAGCTGCTCTTCACCACCGACAGCGCCGTGCTCAAGCCCGAGGCGGTGGAGATGGTGGCGAAGCTCGGAGACATCCTCGCCAAGTATCCCCGGGACCGGATCCGGATCGCCGGATTCACCGATTCCACCGGCACCGTGGCGCACAACGAGGAGCTGTCGCTGCGGCGCGCGAAGGCCGTCCGCGACGTGCTCCAGGAGCGCGGCGTGAAGGCGGAGCAGATGATGGTCCAGGGCATGGGTCCGCAGCGCCCGGTGGCCAGCAACGGCGCCGCGGCTGGACGGGCGCAGAACCGCCGAGTCGAGCTGCACATCGACGTGCCCGAATCGGCCTAGGCCCGGCCGCCGCAGGCGGCTTAGGGCCTTGTATATTGCCCTCTGGACCCGGCAGCCCGGTTAAGGGCCAAGGCCGAAAAGGCCGCAGCGTAGTTAGGGGCGCCGGGTCGTTCTCTTCCAAGACCTCGAACGGTTGCTTGGGCACGAGCCCGCATTTGCAAGGACGAGGCAGGAAGGGCGGTGACCTGCGCCGCAAGCAGGGCGCGGGGGCAGGCGTGTTCATCGGAATCGACGTCTCGAAGAAGAAGCTCGACGTGGCCGCACGACCGTCGGGTGAGCAGTGGTCGGTAGGCAATGACGAGAAGGGCGTCGTCGAATTGTGCGAGCGGCTGCGCCAGCTATCTCCGACGATCGTGGTGCTCGAGGCGACGGGTGGGCTCGAGCTACCGGTAGCGACTGCGCTTGCAGTCACAAGGGTACCGGTCGCCGTAGTGAATCCAGGCCAGGTCCGGCACTTCGCCAAGGCGCTGAACCGCTTGGCGAAGACCGACGCGATCGATGCCCAGGTCATCGCGCAGTTCGCTGAAGCAGTGAGACCCGAGCCGCGGCCGATTGCGGATATGGAAGCACAGCGGTTTTCCGAGCTCCTGACGCGCCGCCGGCAGCTCGTCGAGATGCTGGTATCGGAGAAGAACCGGCTCGCCGTGGCGACCACGAAGCCGGTGAAGCAGCGGATCTCGTACCACCTGCACTTCCTGAAAGAGGAATTGAAGTCGCTGGACCAGGAGATCGACACCCAGATTCGCGCCAGCGCCGTCTGGCGCGAGAAGGATGATCTGCTGCAGTCGGTACCTGGAGTAGGGCCGACGGTGTCCCGCGTCCTGATCGGCGAGCTCCCGGAGTTGGGCACACTGACCGGAAAGGAGATCGCCGCACTCGTCGGCGTCGCACCCTTCAACCACGACAGCGGCAACCTCCGCGGCCAACGACACATCTTCGGTGGTCGCGCCTACGTCCGGACCATGCTGTACATGGCAGCCGTCTCCGCAGCCCGCTGCAATCCCGTGCTGAAGCGCTTCTACGCCAAGCTGCGGGCGGCGGGGAAACCGGCAGCCGTGGCGCTCACAGCCTGCATCCGCAAGCTCCTGGTGATCCTCAACGCTATGGTGCGCGATCAGCGCCCGTGGGCCCCGGAGGCGGCTTGACAACCAACACGGTTGCTATGCCTGAGGATGATCATTCGGCAGTCGGCGAGGAGATCTGTGCTCTAGTCCGGGCTACTCGAACATCCGGTCGACCGGCGTGACTTCCACGTCCGCATCGCCCCTCGCGCCGAAGGGAAACTTCTCGATCTCCTTGTCGGTCGCGAGCTGGGCGGGCGGTTTCTCCGGCGTCTTGCCGGTGGCGTCGCGCTGGTACTGGATGGGGGTCGGCTCGCCGGAGAGGACGGTCTTCTTCACCGAAGCCATGTCCTTCCCGGCGAGGACGATCTCGAGCTTCGAGGGGTCGATCCACTTGCGCCAGGCCCCGTTCACCTGGTCCGCTGTCACCCTGCGGAGGCCCGACTGCCAGGCGGCGAGGAACGAGGAAAAGCCGTAGAACTGATCGTCGAGCGCGTACCCGAGCTTGCGCGCGTCGGTCTGGTCGAAGAGCAGGATGTAGCCGTCGAGGAAGCCCTTCGTCTGCTCCACCTCGTCTTCGGAGAACGGCTCGTCACGAAGGGTGCGCGCCAGCTCGTAGAGCGCGGCCCGGACGGCGAAGAGGCGGTTCTCGTCGGCCACGGGCCGCAGCCAGATGGTGAATTCCTGCTGGTGCCGGGCCCGCCCCGCCTGCGCCGTGGCCGCGTCGAATCCCTCCTGTACGAAGTGCTCGAGGTACGCGTAGTCCCCGTAATTGAGGCCGCGCGCCTCGCGCAGCCGCTGCATCAGCCGCCCGTTGAACTGGCGGTGCTCGCCGAAAGCGCTGCGGGCGACGGACATCGCCGGCCAGTCAGGGTCCGAATGCGAGAGGTTCCAGGGCATCCCGATGGAGATCGCCGTCGAGTCGGCGATCTTCTCCACCAAGAGGAAGCGGGGACCGTGCGGGCGCGCCTCGGGAATCTCGGGCGGCGCGGCCGACTTGCCCGGGAGCGCCGACAGCGTCTGCGCCAGGTCCTTGCCCAGGCCGGGCGGGTACCCGCCGGAGACGCCCACCGTCAGACGGTCTCCGCTGAAGACGCGCATCGCCTGCTGCTGCAGCTCGGGCAGCGTCAGCGACTTCAAATCGGAGGCGTGTCCCAGGGTGAGGCGGCCGTACGGGTGCTGGCGGAACATCAATTCCTGAAGGCACTCCTTGCCCAGGTTCTCGTCGTCGCCTTGCCGCAGGCGCTTCTCGACGTCGTTCACCGCCGCGTCGCGCAGCCGCCGGAACTCGTCGGGGTCCCAGCGCGGATGGATGACCACGTCGGTGAGGATGGGGACGAACTTCGCCAGGTTGTCGCGGTGGATGCGGGCGCGGAAGGTGGTGAGCTCCTTGTCCACCCGGACGCTCAGCTCGGCCGCGATGGGGAACAACGCCTCGAGCAGCTGCTTCGCGTTCAGGGTGACGGTGCCGCCCTCCGCCATCACGCGCGCCGTCAGGTAGGTGAGCCCCGCCTTTCCCGGCGGATCGTCGACCGCCCCGGAGCGGAAGCGGAACTCGACGTTGACGATCGCGTTCTGGGTGGCAGGCAGCTCGAACAGCGCGGCTCCCGAGGGCAGCTTCGTGACCCGGGGAGCGGCGAAGAGCACGGGCTCTCCGGTCGAGCCGTGCTGCCTGTCGCCCACCGCCGTCTTCGGCCTGACGATGGCCGGCTTGTGCGGCTCGGCCCCGGGCGCGGCGACGCCTGCGTCGGCAGAGATGGAGATCTTTGGCCCGGGTGGCTCGTTGCCCATCGCTCCGGCCGCGGGCAGTGGACCGCCGTCGGACGCGCTCGAGGCGGTCCCCTCCCTGCGAACAGTTTCTTGACGTTGCGCGCAGGCCATCACCACCGCGACGGCGACGGCGCCGGCGAGGAGCCGCTTCATCGCACACCCACCTTTCCGGCCGTGACGAGCGTGACGGTGGTCCGGTTCAGGTCGATGAAGTAGGCCTTGGCGAAGTCCTGGAGGTCGCGCGGCTGGATCTGCGCCAACGCGTCGAACTCCTTGTTGAGGAAGTTCACGTCGCCGGTCAGCGCGGTGTTCACCGCCAGGGTCACTGCCGCCGAATCCGCCTTGTCGAGGCCCATGATGTTCGAGTAGCGCAGGTTGCTGCGGACGGCCTCCAGCCGCCTGGCGTCCACGCCGCCGCTGGCGAGCTTGCGGATCTCGCGCAGCACCGCGAACTCCACCGCGCGCAGGTTCTTGGCGTCCTTCACCCGGATGAGCACGCCGAACAGATTCGGGTCGCGGTGATCGCCGTAGGTCGCGTCCATCGAGTCGACCAGCTGCTGCTTGCCCAGCACCAGGCTCTGGTAGAGCGGGCTGGTGGGACCGAAGAGGTAGGCGTTGAGCACGTTCTGCACCGCCGCGGCCTTGATGTTGTCGGCGCCCGGCGTATGCCAGGTGATCCAGATCCGCGGCAGGGTGGGCTTGTCCCAGTCCACCTGGCCGCGCCGGCTCTGGCGCTGCTTCGGCTCGCGCGGGATCGGCAGACTTTCCGTCTTCCCCTTCCAGCCGCCGTATGCTTGCTGCAAGAGAGCCAGCGTCGCCGGCCGGTCGAAGTCGCCGGCGACGAAGATGGTGGCGTTGTCCGGCGTGTAGTATCGGCGGAAGAACTCGCGCGAGTACTCGAATCCGGCGGGCATGTTCTGGATGTCCTTGAGATAGCCGATGACGGTATGCGCGTACGTGTGCCGGGTGAACGCGGTCTCCGTCATCCTCTCGAACATCTTCTGCTCGGGGTTGCTGGCGCTCTTGGTGTACTCGCCGAGGATGGCGCCGGCTTCGGTGCGGAAGGCGGGCTCGTCGTAGGAGAGGTTCTGGAAGCGATCGGCCTCGTACTCGATGATGGTGGGCAGCGCCTTGGCCGGACCGTAGAGGTGGTAGACGGTCATGTCCTCGCTGGTGAACGCGTTGGTGTTGAGGCCCAGGCGGGTGACGGTTGCGTTGTAGTCCTCCGCGGAGTGCTGCTTGGTGCCGCGGAACATCATGTGCTCGAAGAAGTGCGCGTACCCGGAGCGGCCCTTCTCGACTTCGTTGCGGCTGCCCACCCGCATCAGCGTGTAGTAGGCGACCAGTCCCGGCGCGTCGTACTGGACGAACACCACGCGCAAGCCGTTGGACAGCGAGTGCACCTCCACGGGGAAGGGAAACGCCTTCGCGGTGTCGGCGGCGGGCGCGACCGGTGCTGCAGCCGCTGCAAGCGCGGCGAGGAGCGGAAGCATCATGCGAGTCCTCCGAGGGGCGCGCATGGTAGCCGAGGCGGGGGGAGAATCAAGGAAGGAACGCGGCGGTGTCCGCCGGGTCAGCCGGGCTTCGCCGCCGTCCAGATCGGCACCTGCCAGAGGGCGTACCCGCGCGGGTTGCGGACGCAGGCGATCATCTCGCGCCAGCGTTGCTCGACTTCCTCTCGCGGCACGCCGGTGTGCTGGACGATGGGGTCGGTGTAGCCGTCGCGCCAGGCTTCCCAGATCCGCGCGAACGTCTCGCGCTCGACGCGCAGGGTGTCGACCACGACGTAATCGACCTTGATGTCGCGCAGGCCCAGGTCGGTCAGGTGCGTGAACATCTTGCGGCCCACGTGGAGGTCGCAGCCCAGCGCGGCGCCGTAGCGATTCGGGATCCGCTGCCAGAAGCCGTCCGAGTCCAGCTCGGTGGGATGGCACCAGAGCATGCCGTAGTCCTCGGCGAGCAGGTGCAATCGGCCGCCGGGCTCCAGCACGCGCACCATCTCTTCCAGGGCGCGACGGGCATCCGGGAGCGCCTGGAGCACATGTCGGCTCAGCGCCAGTTGGAAGTGCCGGTCGGGAAAGGGCAGGTGCAGCGCATCGCCGTGCTGGAAGCGGACGCGGTTTCCCAACGCCGCGTTCTTGGCCCGGGCGCGCTCGAGGTGTGGCTCTTCCAGATCGATCCCGACGAAGCTCGCGCTGGGGAAGAGCCGCGCGACGCGAGAGATGACCTCACCCGTGCCGCAACCGGCGTCGAGGACGCGCGCGCCTTTGGGTGGGGGGTGCCGAGCGAAGATCGGCTCTTCCTGCGGCCAGATCGCTTCGATCTGCGCGGCCAGGTTGCGCACCATCGACTCGTCGGCCATCTCCTTCGCCTGCGGGCTGCTGGGGTTCATCCGGGTGGGGCTCATGTCGTTTGCGTTCCTGGGGCAGGTCTTCGCGCCTGCGCCTCGGCATGGACCAGGGCGAGGAAGTCGGCCAGGGTCTGGCCGGGCGCGCTTTCAAAGTGGTCGTCGGTGATGCGCAGCCCGTCGATCCGGTCCAGGCGGAAGCTGCGGAACGCGGTCCGCATCTCGCACCAGGCCGTCAGCGTCCAGCTCTGGCCCCAGTAGGCGAGCCCCAGCGGATGCACGGTGCGCTCGCTCCCGACCTGCGCCTTGTCGACGTAGCGGAAGCGGGCCTTGCGCTGCTCGCGGATGGCGCGCCGCAGGTCCTCGAGGCCCGAGCGGAAGCGGTCGCTGAAGTGGAAATCGGGGGCGAGCAAAGGCGAGTCGGCCAGCCGGGACTTGAGCGGCGGCGGCAAGACGTTCTCGATCTTCTGCAGCGCTTCTTCCGCCGCGCGCGCGAGCTTCTTGTCCGCCCACGCCCGCACGATGCGCGCGCCCAGGACCAGCGCTTCGATCTCCTCTTCGTCGAACATCAGCGGCGGCAGCTCGTAGCTGCGGTCCAGGGCATAGCCGACGCCCGCCTCGCCCTGGATGGGCACGCCGGAGGCGAGGAGGTCCCGCACGTCGCGGTAGACGGTCCGTTCGGAGACCTCCAGCGCCTCCGCCAGCTGCCGGGCAGTGGTCGCTCCTCGCCGGCGAAGGCGCTGGACGATGCGGAAGAGCCGGTCGGCGCGGCGCATGCGGTCGTGAGCTTACCCCGCTTTACGATGCCTTCTGGAAGACGCCGATGCGGGCGCCGGTGGGGTCTTCCAGGACGGCAAACGCGCCCTCCGGAATCTCCGTCCGCGGGACGACCACGGTCGCGCCGAGCTTCTGCGCCCGCACGACGGTCTCGTCCAGCTTGGGGACAGTGACGTAAGCGAGCCAGGTGCTGCGGGCGCCGGGTTCCTGCTGCGCCATCAGCCCTGCCGGCGGGCCTTCTTCGGTTCCGACCTCGGTGTACGTGCCGATCTTCGGCGCCGGGATGTCCTTGGTCTTCCAGCCGAAGAGCTCGCTGTAGAAGCGCTTCGCGCGGGAGGCGTCGGTCGAGTGGAGCTCCAGGTATCCAAATGGGTTGGCCATGTGCGTTCCTCCTTCTGCTTCTGGAGGGCGCAGTCTGACCGGGGTCTCCTGACAGCATTGTGTCAGGAGAGATCGGGTGGGCGGGCGAGCGGTCCGGCTAAGACTGGACGCTTGACTGCGCGACGGTCGCAC
>WNFP01000481.1_pt1 | contig 43770 bp, 34 predicted proteins | sample 5400201 | NCBI WGS metagenome assembly WNFP01 (sample SAMN13153355, study PRJNA577476) | soil metagenome | isolation source: 115 cm saprolite under Madrone tree | place: USA:California | collected 2016-06-14 | reverse complement strand
TGATAGGGCAGTGGCAGAACGTCGAACAACCCGGCACCCCCTCGTACTGCCATTCTTCCATTGCGCAACGGGTCCCAGGCAAATCCCAGCCGCGGTTCCAAATTCTTGAGAGTTGGGTTCGAGAACAATGGACCCACGCTGGAGCAACCCGGCGAAGACGTGCCGCAAACGGGAAGTGTGTCCTTAATGTTGCGAAGGTTGACGAGCTTGCCGCTGGTCTCCGTCGGCACGGTGGTCATTTCGTAACGAAGACCCATGTTCAAAGTCAGGTTGGGTCTCGCGCGCCAATCGTCTTGCAGGTAAGCGCCAATGACCGACTGGCGGAAATTGCGAGGTGTAAGAGTACCGATGACGCCGCCCTGAAATTTGGCAGGAGCATTCTGGAGAAAAGACGGCAAGTCACCGAAAATCCAGATCCCATTGACGTCCGTAAGAGCCTGAACCTGCAGAAGCATGCGTTCGAAGGCCGCACCGAACTTGATCGTGTGAGTGCCTTTGTTGAGGAAGGCATCGTCATATCCCTGGAACGAATTCCAGTTATAGAAGTAGGTCGCGAGGCCTCCTACGCCACCCGTCATATCAGAAAGCGTAGAAACCCTCACCAGCGCCGCGTCGCGATTCGCAAAAGCGCCCAATGCCGTATTAGCCGCCTGTGCGTTAAGTGCCTTTGCGCTTTCATCGTTGTTTACGACCTCACGGTTAAAGCCAAATCGCACCGCATTTACGAACGTAGGCGTAAAGCCGTGCGTCTCCTCAGCGGCGAAGATTTGTCTCGCCGTCAGCGTAGAGAGTTGAACATTCCCCATCGGGTCCGGCGAGCCGTAGGGGGTCTTGTCGAAAAGGTACGTACCGAACAAGCTGTCCTTCTCTGAGAATTTGTGGTCGACCCGGGCGGTAACAAAGTTTTCGTTTATGATCTGTTGACCCACAAAAGTGAAAACAGTCACGTCAGGATTGCCAGGTATCGGTGGCGCCGTCGAGACGGGATATAGCTTTAGGTATTCCTGGATTATGGAAGGTACTGTGATGTGAGGTAGGGGATTCCCGTTCGAATCGTGGACATCGCCATTTCGCGCGGCTAGCGTGGGCACTTGTACAGGGTTGGGGATACCCTTGGACTGCCGGATGCCCTCGTAATCGGCAAAGAAGAAGGTGCGATTTTTATCGAGCGGCCCGCCGATTGCTCCGCCGAACTGGTTGCGCTTGAAAGGCGCTTTCGCAGCGTCACCGCTCTCAAAGTAATTCTTGGCATCAAGCGCGCTGTTGCGGAGGAATTCGTAGATGCTGCCGTGAAACTTATTGGTGCCCGACCGGGTGATGGCGTTGACGACGCCTCCTGAAGTTTTACCGTACTCTGCTGAATAGTTGCTTGTCAGGACGGAAAACTCCTGAATGGCATCTACGCCCAGGTTTCCGCCAAGCACGCTGCCTGGTGCTCCGTTGGCATAATCGTTGAGGCTCACGCCGTCCAAACGATAATTGTTCTGCTGTGGCCGCGCGCCAGAGATGGTCAGCTGTTGTCCGAAGCCGCGGTTGCCGCGATCCGATCCCGTCGCGAAGGTTGGCTGCGTCTGAATCGTCTCAACGCCGGGCTGCAGGGCAGCCAAATCCGTCCAACTCCGGCCGTTGAGCGGCAGCTCGCGGACCGTGTTCGCGGTGACAACCGCGCTGATGTCCGAGCTGGCGAGCTGCACTGCTGGGGCCTCTGTGGTCACCTCGACCACTGTTTTCGCAGCGGACCCGACTTGCAGAGTGACGTTAAACACTTGCTGCGATCCAACCGAGAGCGAAATTCCCTTTCTTGTCTCCGTGCTGAATCCCTTAGCGGATACCGTGACTTGGTATTCTCCGGGCAGCAGGTTGGGCGCAATGAAGAATCCGTCTGAGTTTGTTGTGACCGTCGTTGTAATCCCCGTCGCCACATTAGTGATCGAAACCTGGGCCTGAGGCACAAGTTTGTCGGATGGGTCCGTGATCGTGCCGGAGAGAGTTCCCCCGGCCACCTGCGCGCCAATCGGAACGGAAGTTAGCATTGCAATGATCAAAAATATTGTTATAGTGCGGCCAAACGAATACATTGCAGGAACTCTTCGAGCGGACACTGGAACACCTCCACGCTTGAGCCGGAGCGTAGTGCAGACGCCGGAAGGATACCTTAACTCAGGATTAATTTTTGTTTAGGTGTCCCGTCAGATACACCGTCTGCGGAGGAAGTGACTGGCAGCACTAACGTAAACGTTGAACCAATATCCAGCGTGCTCTCACATTCAATAGAGCCGCCCTGGGCGCGCGCAACGGCCTGAGCGATGGCCAGCCCCAGCCCACCGCTCTGGGCTTCGCCGCTACCGGAAGGCGCCGCTCGGTAGAACCGTTCAAATATGAACGGCAAGTGCTGGCTCGAAATGCCCATGCCCTGATCTTCGAAGCGCACTCGAATCGCACCTCGCTGTTTCTCTAAAGAAACCCGAACTTGCGTATCATTGGGAGAATACTTAATTGCATTGTCGAGAAAGATCAGGAACAGTTGGTGGAGGAAGGCTTCGTCGCCAAAGTGAGCGATCTCCTCCCCAAGATCCCGTACGATGGAAATATTCTTCGTGCGCGCCCGCGAGGCCACCAAAGCGCAAGCCTCTTCCAAAACCTCGTTAATGTAGAGCGGCTCGCACGCCAAATGAAGCTGCCCGGCATCAGCCATCGAAAGGGTAAACAACCCTTCCACGATCCTCGTCAGTTTCTTGAACTCGTCGTCAAGCACGCACAGGGTCTTTCGATATTCCTCAGCGCTGCGGGGCTTGGAAAGCTGTAACTCCGTCTCGCCGTGGAGAACCGCGAGTGGTGTTCGCAGTTCGTGTGAGGCATCGGTCACAAATTGGCGCAATTGCCGTACGGCCAAATCGACGCCCTTAAGGAGATGATTAAACGTTTCCGCCAAACGGCCCAGTTCGTCATGCGGTGACGATACGGGCAGCGGTGTCCAGAATCCATCCCGATTCGTGACCCTCTTGGCCATCAGGGCCGCGTGCTGGGTGAGTGCCGTGATGGGTGCCAGGCTTTTCCCTACATAAAGGGCCGAAATCCCGGCGGTAAGCAAGAGGCTCACCGGAAAGAGAAGAAGGGCGATCCTTCCAAAGCTATCGAGCACTCGATTAGTCCCAAAAGTAGGGATTGCTACCGCCAAAACGCGCTGCTGGTTCCCTTGCTGGAAAGGGATGAGCGCGATGCGCACGGATTCGGAATTTCCCATGGCCGCAAGCCCGAAGGTGGGCTGTGAAACCACGGGGCTCATTCCTTTCAAATCGATGGGAGCCGCGGTATTTCTTGAGCGCTGGAGCACGCGGCCCGCCGAATCCAAGAGTTCAAAAAACTCGCCCGGGATGTCCAACCGGCTTACATCCTGCGCGTTGGGTTCAGTGATGATATCGGCAATGAGAGGACGAGCCGTCTCCAGGAGCTGGCGGTTGATTTGAGCGGAAACTTCGTGCGCGAGGAGGCCCCAGAATGCGAGGTAGGAGCCGGCAAGCAGCACTCCAACCACGCTGCAGAACAACACCATCATCCGGAAGCGAAGCGTGTGCCCTTTCATCACGTCGGCGCTCCCAAACGGTACCCCACCCCGCGAACCGTGTGGATCAACTTCGCTGATCGATTTTGGTCAATTTTTTGACGCAGGCGGTTGACGTACACCTCCACGAGGTTTGTCTCGCTATCAAAATGGCAATCCCAAACGTGCTCGACGATTTCACTGCGCGTCACAAGTTCGGGGGCGTGAAGCAGGAAAAGCTCCAGGAGTGCAAATTCCTTGGCCGTCAGAGGGATTACGTCCTGGCCGCGAGTGGCACGGCGCCGATGACGGTCCAGCAGAAGGTCTGCATAGCAGAGTCTTGCGTTTCCGCTATGGAAGCCCCGTCGCACAAGGGCCCGCACGCGCGCCAGGAGTTCTGCCAGGACAAAGGGCTTGGTGAGATAGTCATCCGCACCGGCGTCCAAGCCCTCCACCCTTTGCTCGATCAAGCCTCGAGCTGTGAGCATCAGGACGGGAGCTTCTATTCCTCGTTGGCGCAACTCGCGGCAGACCTCGACTCCACTAAGGCCGGGCAATCGGACATCGAGAAGAATGGCATCATAAGTGACGTCCGTGCCTAGCGCGAGGGCCTTCTCACCCGTTTCGGCCACATCCACCGCATATGAATTCTCACGCAAGGCACGCGCGATAAAGTTGCCGACCTTCCGTTCGTCTTCGACTAATAGGATCCTCATAGGCTCTGTTTAATATCGTCGCATAAAGGCAGGCGGAGTTGCTTCCCGCAGACGCCTTCCTCAACGGACCTCGAAAACCAGGACCTCGGCGCTCGTGGTTCCGTGCTGCGGCACCGCCACGAAATACCGTTTCAGATCCGGCACCAAGAGCGCGGTCCTTCCGACCGGTCCTGTTGGTACCTTTGCAAGCAGTTTGTAGTTGTCCGGATCCGACTGCTCGTAGACATCCGCGTCGCCATCACATGCCGCATAAATCCGTTTGCTGCCGGGGTCATACGTCAGATCATCGACGCCTTTGGTGATCGGCAAGGCGGCAATTTCCTTCCCCGTTTGCGTATCCATCACGACGATCTGCCCGCCGCGGCAAGCGATAAACAGGCGATGGTTCGCTTCATCCAGGGACATGGCGACGTTCACCTTACCCTTCGTGACCGGCCAACTGGCGAGCAGTTCGCGTTTCTCCCGGTCAATCACATCGACCTGGCTCTTAGCCTTATTATTCACATACATTCTCGAGCTTCCCTTTTCGAGCGCCATCGCTTCGAGAGTGTCCCCGTAAATCTTGATATCAGTTATCTTCTTCCCAGCGGTCGTATCGACGACGCTGAGCATCGAGTACGTCTGATGGACATCGCCCCCGCCGTTGTCGATGTACAGGTATTTTGTCGCCGGATCATATCCTATCGAATCTGCGTCCTCGAGGAGTTTCACGCTCGAGAGAAGACGATATGCGGTGCCGTCGAAAATCTTCACGTCTCCCGCTTCACCATCCGTTACATAGAGGCGGCTCATGTCTTCGCGATAAAGCACTGCGTGCGGTCTCTCAATTCCGATAATCGTGTGGATCAGCTTGCCGGTTTTCAAGTCAAATACCACTACTGCCTTGTAATCCTCCGGCGTGGCGAACAGCCGGCCGCCTTTCAAGTCGATCGCAAAATGATCGAAATTTCCTTTGACTTCCGGAGGCAGCTTGAGGGTCTGGACAAGTTTGAGCGGCGAGGCTTCCTGGCACTGCATCTTGACTCCGAATAGGGCGAAAGCCACGATGAGGATCAGAAACAATTTCTTCATTTTCTCTTCCTGCACGCTGCATCTCTACTTTAATTACAACATGCGCTTCGGCCACAGCCGCATGCCGGCGCGACTGAGCATAAATCATTCATCGCCATGCAAACTTAAAACAAGATTAATTTCTGTTTAGATGAAGAGCGGCGTATGACGAAAATTGCTTGAAAACAAGCGCTTTAAACCCATTGCGGGCTTCGCGCGGCAGCTCACCGTCAGCACGGGCCGTTGACTGGACGAATATCGTGGCGTAGCATCCGCCGGGTCGAGAGCCGCTTCTTTCAACTAAAGTTTGGGCATCTTCCCATCCTTATCTTCGTCTGGCGAGTGAGATTGGGCATTGAAGATGGCGCAGATGCGCTCATCATGTTACACGCTCATCGGGTCAGCATTTATGAAGCATCCATGTGCAAAAGCTCAATTCTAATGCGCGGTCCGGTCGATGATCGATGGTCTGCCAGGTGCCTACGGATCTTAACTAGACCGGCTGATTGCCGTATCCATGTACGGAGGAAGGTATGAAGAAAATGCGATTTGTCTTTCTCACGCTATTTGTCGCGCTGGCATTCAGCCTTCAAGCTCAACAGAAGGCACCTTTAAAGCTCGTAGAGACGATCCCGCTGCCCGGACTCAAAGACGGCGATTTTGACCATTTCGCGCCCGATGTCGATGGACACCGCCTCTTCCTTACCGCGGAAGAAAATGGAAAGGTCCAGGTTCTGGACACCAATACAAACAAGCTCATTCACACCATCGAGGATCTCAAAGCGCCGCACGCGATTCTTTACCGCAGGGATTTGAAGAAGCTTTTCATTGTGGACGGTGACGCTTCCGCAGTCAAAGTCTATGACAGTGACAGCTATCAGATGACCGGCGAAATCAAAGTGGCCATCGACGCGGATTCCATCGCCTACGATTCCGTCACGAATTACATGTATGTCGTCACCGGCGGCAGGGAAGCGCATACCCCCTATTCGCTGATCAGCGTCATCGATACGAATAACTCAAAGAAGTTACGCGATATCAAAATCAATTCAAACCACGTTGAAGCGATCGTGCTCGAAAAGTCCGGGCCACGCATGTTTTGCAACATTACGGGCCAAAACGCCGTCGGGGTTCTCGATCGGTCCAAATCCACGCTCACGGCAACCTGGCCGCTCCCGGCGGGTGACAAGCAAAACGTGGCCATGTCTTTGGACGAAGCCAACCACCGCTTGTTTACGGTTACCCGCACGCCGGGAAAGTTGATCGTGCTGGACTCAGACAGCGGGAAGCTGATCGCCAGTTTGCCCGCGGTGGGCCTGGTTGACGATATGAGTTACGACGCCCAGCATAAGCGCATTTACCTGGCGGGAGATCAATCACTGGATGTTTTTGAACAAAGGGATCCAGACCATTACGCGTTGCTGGCGAGAATTCCCGGCAGCTTTCGTGCTAAGACAGGCATCCTTGTTCCAGAACTGAACCGCTACTATCTCGCAGTCCCCCATCACGAGAATAAGGACGCCGAAGTACGGGTGTACGAGATACAGCCATAAGCAACACCTGGATGCCAAGCGCGGGCTGGGCGCATTTGGCGCCCGCCAGCAAATGTTGAAAGGCGAAACAAACGCAAGGGAATTCTTCATCATGATAAAAACAGCGCAAGAACGCGATTCCGGGACGGGAACAGCTCCATCCCGGATTTCGCAGCGCTGGATCCGCATCATTCCCGTTGCTCTCATCATGTACACGATCGCGTTTATCGATCGCACAAACATATCCCTCGCCTTGCCGAAGATTAGCCGGGACCTGCATTTGGATCCGCAACAGGCTGGAACGGTCGCGGGCATTTTCTTCTGGGGTTACCTGGCCCTGCAAATTCCCGGCGGGCATCTGGCCAAACATTGGAGCCCCAAAAAATTCATCAGCGTTCTGTTGGTCGCCTGGGCAACGTTTGCGGTTGGCTGCGGTCTCGCCCGCACGTATCGCGAATTGCTGCTCCTCCGGTTACTTCTTGGAGTGGCTGAAAGTGGCGTTTTTCCAGCTACCTTGATTTTATTGTCGCACTGGTTCTCCCGCTCGGAACGCGCGCGCGCCAACGCTATTTGGCTGCTCTGTTTGCCGGGAGCCGTAATCCTCTCCTCGCCTTTCTCGGGATGGATTTTGGACCATTGGAGTTGGCGCGTGATGCTGGTCGCCGAGGGCTCGCTCCCGTTCTTATGGCTGGCAATCTGGCTCGCGTTCGTCCAGGACCACCCGCGGGAGGCATCATGGCTGCCCGAGAATGAGCGTGATTCTCTGGAAGACACTCTCCGGCGAGAATCTGTTGAATTGGAAGGTTCCGAGGAAATCCACTTCTTGCGCGCGCTCTTGCGTCCGCAGGTGTTCCTTCTGGCCGCCGTCTATTTCTGCTTCGTGAGCGGCCAGATGGGTTTGCTGTTTTGGCTGCCCAGCGCGATGGAGAAGTTCCGGAAACTGAGCGGTTTCTCCACAGGACTTTTGTACACGTTCCCCTTTATCGCCGGCGCTGTATCACTGTTAATCGTCGCCCGCCATTCCGACAAAGTGCGCGAACGGCGGCGCCACGCCGCTGGAGCCATGCTGTTCGGGGGATGTTGCATTCTCCTTGCCGTGGCCACGATTCCCTACTCGCTTTTGATTGCCTTTGCGTTCATCGCCCTGAGCGGTGTGGGCGCTTACGGGCCAATGGGCGCCTTCTGGGCCATACCGACCGAAACCTTGCCGGCAAAAATCGTCGGCTCGGTAATGGGATTCGTGAACGCCATCGGCAACCTGGGCGCTTACTTTGCGCCGCTCATCGTCGGATATCTCAATAAGATGACAGGAAATTTCCTAGCAGGATTTACGTATCTGGGCTTGATCACTTTGGTTGCGGCCGGGCTCGCCATGCTGCTGAGGACGGCTCCTGCCTATCAAGAAATTAAAACGTCGGAGGGGCGATGATTCCACTAGCAAATGGACTGCGCGGAAGATCACTTCGTATCGGGGCGATGCTTTTTCTCGCTCTATCTTTATGTCCTTGTATTTTGCTCGCGCAGGAGCCCCAGACTCCTCCCCCTCCTCCGCTTCCCCCGCCACAGGCGCGAACAAATGAGAGAGTGGCGATCCGCGCCGGACGCCTCTTCGACGGGAAATCGGATGATCTCAAGAAACAACAGATCATTCTCATTGAAGGGGCGCGAATCGTTCAGGTGGGCTCGGCGAATGACGTGCCCATCCCGCCGGGTACAGACGTCCTCGACCTGACGAACGCTACTGTATTGCCGGGGCTGATCGACGGGCACACTCACGTTTTCGCGAGCGGCCCTGACCTCGACGAGCAGATGTTAAGAGAACCTTTGCAGTACCGTACTCTGGAAGCTCTCGTGAATTCCCAGCGCGATCTTTATGTCGGATTCACCACGCTCCGCGACCTGAAGACACTCGGAGGTATGTACGGGGACGTCGATCTGCGAAACGCCATTAACAACGGTCTGGTTCAAGGCCCCCGCATGCAGGTTTCCGGCCGCGGATTCCAAACCACGGGAGGATTTCGCCCTAAGGGCTACTCACGAGATATACCCTTGCCCTCCATGCTGGAGACGGTTGACTCGCCGTGGGAAGCGCGCAAAGCGGTCCGCGAACAGCTTATGAACGGCACGAACTGGATTAAATTTTACGCCGCGTATGATTTTACATTTGCGCCGGACGGCAAAATGGTTATTCCGCCCACATTCACGCTCGAAGAAGTCCAGGCGTTCGTCGAAGAGGCGCACGATAAAGGGCATAAGGTTTCTTGTCATGCCTTCGGAGGAAAAGGACTGCGCAACTGTCTCGCCGCGGGCGTGGACACGATCGAACACGGCGTGGAACTCTCCGATAGCGACATCCAGCAATTCAAGGCCAAAGGAATCTACCTTGTTCCAACTCTCTACCACTACCAATTGGACCGCGAGCACGACGCCAAAAAGTACGGTGGGCATACCGTAGCCGAAGTATCGGAACCAAACTTCCGCCGCGCCGTTGCCGCGGGTGTGAAAATTGCCTTCGGGACGGGCGTAGGCCCCTTTCCCCACGGTACACAAACAAAAGAATTTCAATACATGGTCAAGTTCGGGATGACTCCCGCACAAGTCATACGTGCCGCAACCATCGTGGACGCGCAGATGATGGGATGGGACGACAACATTGGCTCCATCGAGCGCGGCAAGTTTGCCGATCTCGTCGCGGTATGTGGCGATCCCCTTGCGGATATTACTGAGCTCGAGCGCGTGAAGTTCGTTATGAAGGGCGGTCAGCTCATTCGGAATGATTTGAACTCCCCCGGCGGCAATGGATGCAGCCGGAAGTAAATGTGCAATCGTCTAAGGTGAAAAATGCTCAGGCGTGAATTTGGCAAAGCATCTCTCGGCGTGATTGCTTCAACCGCACTCATCAATTCCGCAAAAGGTGCGAAAGTCGCCGCCAATGATTTCCCCAAGTCCCTTGGCCTCACGGATTACGTTGGCAGATTTGTCACGACGACAAAATACGAGCATATTCCGCCGGAAGTAATCGAATTGGGCAAGAAGTCCATCCTTGATGGTTTCGGACTAGCGTTGGCCGGTTCCATGGCGCGGACAGGAACCATTTGCCGCCAGTATCTTGAAAGTCTCGGCCTCTGCGACGGAAAAGCCACCATCATCGGATCGGCGTGGAAAACTTCTCCGCGCTTCGCTGCCTTCGTGAACGCCGTCTCGATTCATGCGGATGATTTTGATGACACGCAGCTCGCCGTTGCCAAGGACCGCGTGTATGGCTTGCTAGTGCATCCTACCGTGCCCGTGCTTCCCGCTGCCCTGGCGCTTGCGGAACAAGGAGGCGTGTCCGGCAAAGAGCTGATGCTTGCCTACCATTTGGGAGTCGAAGTGGAATGCAAGATTGCGGAAGCGATTTCGCCCCGTCATTATCAAGATGGATTTCATTCCACGGGAACATGCGGACCGTTCGGCTCCGCGGCGGCCTCCGCAAAGCTGCTTCGCTTCGATCTTTCAAAAACCTTAAACGCGTTCGGTCTGGCTGCCAGTCAGTCCGGGGGACTGAGAGAAAACTTTGGCACCATGACCAAGCCTTTCCAGGCCGGGCGCGCAGCAGAAAGCGGGCTGGAATCGGCCGAACTTGTGGCACTCGGATGGTCCGCGGCGGACCAAATTCTGGAGGCGGATCGCGGATTCTTCCATGCTTTCGGAGGATCGTATGATCCGGCGGCGATCATGGGCCGTCTGGGAAAACCTTGGACGTTCGTCTCCCCGGGGATCTCCTTAAAACCTTATCCGTCGGGATCCCTCGCACATCCTGCGATGACCGAGCTAGTGCGTCTGATTGAAGCCAACAATATCCAGGCAGCTCAGGTTGAAAAAGTCGACGTCGGCGCCAATCACAACATGACGACAACTCTTCTCCACCACCAACCAAAGACCGGACTGGAAGCTAAATTCAGCATGGAATTTTGCCTGGCAATTCTGCTTCTGGAAAGAAAGGCGGGGCTGGGCGAGTTCTCGGACAAGGTAGTTCAGCGCGCCGACGTTCAGGAGATGATCCGCAGGGTAAATTTTTACGTGGACCCAGAGGCTGAGAGCGCCGGCTACGACAAAATGACATCCCTCCTGAAAATCCATTTGAAGGACGGCCGAGTCATCACCGGCCGAGCTGATTTTGGCAAGGGTAGCCCCGCGAACCCCATGACTTTTGAAGAAGCGGCGGCAAAATTCAGGGGCTGCGCCGAATTCGCAGACTGGCCTGGCGTCAAGGCCGAAAAAATAATCGCTTTTGTCCGTGCCCTGGATACCGCTCCGGATGTGAGCGCGCTTTCACCGTTGTTGGCAGCCGAAAAACGAAAAGGATAGAGTCTGGCGTACATGAAAACTTTCAACATCGCGGTTATCCCGGGAGACGGCATCGGAAAGGAAGTGGTGCCGGAAGGCATTCGCGTGCTGGAAGCGGCCGGGCAGCGCTTTGGTTTTCGATTGAACTGGCACGCCTTCGATTGGAGTTGTGAAACTTACGCTAAGACCGGAAAGATGATGCCCGCCGATGGCCTGCAGCAGCTGCGGCCTTTCGACGCTATCTTCCTCGGCGCCGTTGGACACCCCAGCGTGCCGGATCACGTCTCGCTTTGGGGGCTCTTGATCCCCATCCGCCGCACTTTCCGGCAATACGTGAATTTGCGGCCCGTGCGTCTTTTTGTCGGGATTGAGACTCCGCTCAAGAATTGGAAACCTGGCCAGATTGATTTCTGCATCGTGCGCGAGAACAACGAAGGAGAATATTCAAACATTGGCGGGCGTCTCTACGAGGGCACTGAGGATGAGATGGCCGTTCAACAGACAGTCTTCACGCGGCGTGGCGTAAATCGCGTGCTACGATTTGCTTTCGAATTGGCCCGCAAAAGAAACAAGCATCTGACTTCCGCAACAAAATCAAATGGGATCATTCACACCATGCCGTTCTGGGACGAATGCTTTCACGGAATGGCGGCTGAATTTCCGGATGTCCGCACGGACCAATATCACATCGATATCCTGACCGCTCACTTTGTGCGCCATCCGGACTGGTTTGATGTCGTTGTTGGATCCAATCTTTTCGGTGACATTCTCTCCGACTTGGGCCCCGCTGTGGTCGGATCGATTGGCATTGCTCCCTCCGCGAATCTCAATCCGGAAAAGGAATTTCCATCCATGTTCGAACCCGTCCACGGCTCGGCGCCCGACATCGCCGGAAAAGGAATAGCCAATCCCATAGGGCAGATTTGGTCGGGCGCGATGATGCTCAGGCAATTGGGCGTTCCGGACGCCGCGGATGCCGTCGAGAACGCGATCGCGGAGATTCTGGCGCAATCGAAAGTTCGTACTCCGGATATTGGCGGTACCTCGACGACCAAGGATCTAGGGGCGGCTATCGCCCTGCAAGTCGGCAAATAGGTGACAGGCAGCCACAGCAAATTTTAGATGCGCCCACGCACAGCGTGACAATCAAACTGTCGGTGTTCTTCAGATGAAGCACGGCCGCGCCGAACGTGGGCGTATAAGCGGTTATGAAGTAGGAGCTAGGCGGCTTTCCTGTCTGAGGCGGAAACTTCGCTTTCAAAGGCAGTTAGAAGAGTTCGCCACCGCTAATGTTTCTTCAACGCGTCTGCGCGCTGAGCCCCAGCGCGCGTTAGAAGGTGAAGCGGAGCGACATTTGAATCTGTCGCGGACTCCCAATCGTCTTGTTCACGATCCCCAAACCGCTGAGAGCGGGACATGCATAGAAGCCCAAGTTGGGTTGGCTAAGATTGCCGCAATTCGTAGCCTGCGCCGGCGTACCGGCCGTCGGGAAATCGTTGAAGAACAAGTTTTGCGAGACGTTGTCGACGGGAATATCGAAGCTCGAAGTATTTGTGAGGTTGAAGACCTCGAAGCTGAATTTGAGGGACATTCTCTCTGTCAGCTGCGTGAGCTTCACCAGAGAGATGTCGGTCCGCTTTTGCCAGGCTTGGCGAAAGATATTGCGCTGGCCGGTGGTGAAGTTGGTTTCGTACAGGTCGCCGGCAGGAATCGCGCCTCCTAGATCGCCCGGACTGAGGAGCGGCAGCGTAAAACACGCGGCGTTTAGCGCTGGCGCACCCGGTGTGGCTCCACTGGCCCCTGTCAGAGCCTTCGAGGGCGTGCAGGAACCGAGCGGAACGACCGGATTGGTGATGCCGTCCGAAGTGCCGTAGAAGATGCTGCCCACCGCGCCGGAGTAGTCGATGACGCTGTAGGGCTGGCCGCTCTGGATGATGGCAAGACCCTCGATCGCCCAGCCATCCGCGAATCGGCCCTTGAGCGAAGTCGGTTCAAAAAATTTGGGAAACTGGTAGAGATAGGTGAAGTTGATGACATGTTTGCGGTCAAAGTCCGACAAACCATAGCCACTCCGAAGATTGAGGGGATTGCTACCGTTATAGAAGAGGCCCATACCACTCTGTTCGTCGGTGGAGTGCGAGAAGGTGTAGGAGAAGCCGACTTGTAGCCCGTGGCTCAGGCGTTTTTCAACGTGTGCCTGCAGCGCGTTGTAAGCCGAGATACCCGCCGCCGTATACGACTCGGATTCAGACGAATAGCCAATATACGGAACGCGAAGGTCGACGTTCCCGCCCTCGTAAGTGGCCTGCATTTGGGTTCCATCAGGAAGAGAGATGGCGCAGGCGCTAACGCTCGTGAAGCATCCCGGCGTTTGGACGGTATAGCCATAGGTATAGTTCTGCCCATGAATGGGGTGGCCGGGTGAAGCGATTCCTGCTTGGTTGAACGGAATAGGAATGACCTCATGACGGCCAAGGTTGCCTACATAGCCCACTTCGATCAACAAGTCATTTCGTGGCTGCCATTGGATATCAAGGATCTGATTGAAGGTGTAGGGGAGTTTATTTGCCCGATTGTAATCGGCGAAAGCGAAGAGTGGTGAGCCAAGCTCAATAAGACCCTTGTTGGGCACGGTGATCGTAGCGGGATTGCCCGTGGGCGGGGCCTGCTGGTTTAGGCCCCAAGGATTGTTAAAGGAGCCACCGTTTGGTTGCGTGGGAGTTGTATGGGAAGGGTCGCAAGTCGGGATGAAAAACTCGTAGAAAGTCGAGATGTCCGCGCAAACCTGGGAGTTCACGAACGGCGGAGACTGGTTGACCCCGAAAGGCCCCCCTGGAATGACACCGGCGGCGACGCCCGGGGAGAGGTAGGCAAAGAGTTCGCCGCGATCGTAGTACATGCCCCAGCCCGCCCGGACCACTATCTTGTTGTGAAACTTATTGGGGCTCCAAGCCAAACCCAATCGCGGTGCAAGACCCCATTGCCTGCCGGTCAACGTAGAGTTGCTTACGCCTTTCGTGGGGAACAGCTTATTGTTGCCGCCAATGATCAAGCCGTTGGAGACGATGGTGTCGCTGGACGCATTGTAGTTGTACAGCGAAGGTTCGAAATTGTAAATGCGGCCGTATTTCTCGGTGAGGCCGCCATGGTCGTCAAAGCGAACACCAGCGGTGATGCTTAGATTCGGGCGCACCTGGAATTTATCTTGCAGATAGGCGCCAGTATCTTTGGAGCGATAGTACCGATTGGCGTCGCCCTGGAGAAACGCGCTGGTGACGAAACCGTTGGGACTGTAGGAAGTTTCCAAACCCTGTAAGAATTGCGAGAAATCGGCGAAAGCGATGGTGCCCTTGTTGGTTCGCTCATCCCGAGTGTTCAGCTGCGTGTAGGAAAAGCTCCCACCAAAAGTAACGGTGTGCTTCCCGCGGACCCAAATGGCGTTTGCCGAGGGCATGAATCGGTTTTGGAACACACCCGTAAAAGCTCCCTGGGAGTTCGCGCCATCCCCGATATTCATTCCGGCGTTGGGGACAAGATTCGTATTGTAAGGGGCGCCGTTTCCATAATTATCAACGATCGACAAACCGGGGAAGAACGTGGATCCGAAGGTGTTAATGCTGGAGTCCGCCGCGGAGAGGCCAGTTAGCTTCTGAACGTAGGCGCCGAATTGCTGTGGCGTGAAAGGCTGGTCAATGGTGCTATAGACCTTTTCGCGGATGAAGCCGAAAACTTCCGCGACGCTGAATCTCGGCGTAAGAGTTTGGGTATTGGTTATGGAGGCCACCTGGCTGCCGGCATCCAGATGCTGCGTGAATCCCGGAGAACCGGAATACGCATAGGGGGCGATACTGGGATCATGCTGGTAATAGTATTTCAGGGCCAAAGTGTCTTTGGAACTCGCATTCCAGTCCACGTCCGCCACGCCCTGATTGGCCAGAAAGTAAGAGGTTCCCACGGTGAAGGTATTTTCAGGAAAGTTGATGCCTATGGGATTACTCAAGGAGCCCGCGCTGGCGGAGGGAATCAAGAATTGGCCGTTCGGAAGTTTGTAGTTGAGCAGGCCGTACGCTATTGGATTGATGTCGCAGGGACTCGAGACGCACGGAGAAGCGCTAACCGTTGGGTTGGTGGTAGCCGCAGAGGGGAAGTTGCCGTTGACCAGCGCGGCAAGCGCGGCCGGGCTACGGTCGTTGGTCAGCCCCGGCGGCACGGCCACGCGCGAACTGCCGATCTCCTGATCGGAATCATGGGTGTGCTGAAAGCTGAGGTATCCAAAAAGTTTGTTCTTGATGATTGGTGCGCCGAAGGTGCCGCCGGCAGTGTAGCGATGCAGTTCCGGAACTTTGTCGCTTGCCGGGATGTTGGGGTCAGCGTTGTAGAAAAATGGAGCGGCGTTGAGGGCATCGGTCCCACGGTGGACATAGGCGCTCCCGTGGATATCATTCGTTCCGGAAGCGGTGCTGATGTCAATGTGCGCGCCGCTGGTGGAGCCTTGCTGCGCGTCGTACATGGAAGTGTTCACGCGAAATTCCTGGATGGTTTCCGGAGCGGGAGTGGGGAGAGCCTGGCCGATTGCCAGGTAAGGGGACGCGGTGCTCTGGATGGGCTCCGCCGTCGTACTGGAGAGGCTGGCAGCGCCGCCGATGCCGGTGTTGTTCACGATACGAGCGGAAGCCACCGAACTTGTACTTTTCCCGTTGAACAAGTTGCTGGCGTCGACACCGTTCATCATGAAAGTGTTGCTGGTGTCGCGCTGCCCGTTGGCCCAGATGGGCTGATTTCCCAGTCCATTGTTCACGCCCGTCCCGCCGGAAAGTTCCGCGTTTACGCCAGGTGAGAGAATAGCGATGCCGGTAAAGCTCCCCGTAGGCAGGGGAACCGACTCGATCTGATCTTTTTCAAGAATGTAACCGTTGGTGGTGTCCACCGCGTTCATCAGCGGACTGGCTTCCACCGTGACCGTCGTGCCCACCTGGCCCACCTTGAGCGTTGCGTTGACCGTCGCAGTGCGGTCGGCCTGGACCACGATGGACGGCATTTTTTGCGTTTCGAATCCCTCGTGAGTGAAAGTGAGCGTGTAGCTGCCGATGGGTAGGTTTGCAAAATCGTAGATGCCGCTGCCGTTGGTGGTCTGCGTTCGGCTCAGCTTGGTCTGGTCGTTCACCAGGTTCACAGTCGTGTTCGGCAGAATGCCGCCGGAAGCATCGGTCACCGTGCCGGTGATGCCACCAAGGGTTTGCTGCGCTCGCACAGGGGAGGAGAGGAACTGGACGCAGCAACAGAGGAAGGAAGCTACGAAGAAGACGGAGGATGTAGTTTTCCTGTTCCTAGTCATCGAAACGGTCTCCTAAACTTACCGAGATACACTTGGCCGATAAAATCCCCCCAAGATTCTCGCGGAACTTCGGTTTATGAAAGCGACGTTCGCGGCCTCGCCAAGCCCTGCGGACAGAATAAAAATGTTTGAAAGAACCTATTCCATTTTCGTTCGGAATAGTAATGAAATTTTTGATTTGCGCCGATTTGTTTTCCACGTCCTGTGGAAAACTCGACGGCCGGAGAAACCCACGGCGGGCCGAAAAGTGGCGAGAACAGGCAAATCGTCAGGATCGCAGGAAAACGGCCGCGGCCACGCTTCAGCCTTCAGGCTGTTCGCGTTGATTCGAATCGGGTTGCTTGCCGCACCGCTGTACACGGAGCAAAAGTCTTAGCGCTTCGCGGACTCCGCTTCCTTGCCGCGCCTCTGCACGAGAAACCAGAGCAACCCCGCGCACAAGTAGGCCAAATAAATGTAAGGCAGCTTCCCGTAGGGTCCTTCGGGAACCGGATAGAGATTGCCGATGAGCGCCAGCAGCATGGCCGTGAACGCAAACCACGGGATGGTCTGCGCTCCGGGACGATACGCCCCGTGTTCGCGCAAGTAACGCGGAAGCGCAACGCACACCAAAGCATAAGCCACAATGAATCCGTAGGTGGCCAGCGAACCCATCCAGCCATAAACATCCAACCCGCTTGCTCCACGCGCCGCCAAAACGACCACGGGTGCCACGGCCGCGATCCCTGTCACCACAATGGCGCGGCCCGGTGTTTCATGCCGCGCATGCGTCGTCCGCAGCGAGCCGTGCGTGAGGCCGTTGTGAGCCATGAGCAGCAACACGCGCGCCGCCGCCGTGATGCACGCCAGCGTTCCGGCAAACATGCTTACCAGCACGCCGATATCGATGAGCAAACCCAGAACCGGCACTCCGCCCACACCAGCGAGCACGCGCATCGGTGCTTGGCTGGCGCCCAGGTCTTGCCCCACCGTGCGCAAGCCAAGCACTTCGGTGTAAGCGCAAACGATGAAAATGGCGCCCGCAAGAAGAGCGCTCTGGATCACCGCGCGCGGAATTGTTTTCAGCGGGTTGCGCGCTTCCGAGCCGAGAGTGGTCGCGCTTTCGAACCCTACGAAGCTGAAGAGCGCCAGCACCAAGCCCAGGCGTAACCCGCTGCCGGTCATCCCGTGCAATCGAAGTTGAGTCCAATCCAAATGCAGGCCGTGGCGCACTAGAACGAGCACCACCACGATCGAAATCAACGAAACCGAAACCGCTTCGATCCACAGCATCAGCCGCGCCGAGATTTTGACGTCGCGCCAGGCGATTCCGATGGAGATGACGGTGACAAGCAGCGCCAGGAAGACGGCGGAAGTGACGTGGCCGGTGGCGTCGTGAAGCAGCAAGTTGGCGTAATGGTAGAAGCCGCCGATAACGCTCGACCCGGTGGCGATGTAAGCGAGCAACAGGCTCCACGCGGCGGTGGCCGCGAGCCACGGCGGAAGAATCATCGAAGCGTAGGTGTAAAGCGAGCCGGGCGAAGCCGAGTAGCGCGCGAAGCGGCTGATGCACAACGCCACCAGAAGAATCGCCGCCGTCGCCAGCACATAGGCGAGCCAGGTTCCGTTGCCGGCCAGCGCGCAAACCAGTGGAATGGTAGCCGCCGGCGTCGTTGTGGGCGCGATGGTGGAAACCGACTGCGCCAACGTTTCCAGTGGCGAAAGGACTTCGCGCCGCAATCCGTAACTTGCCTTCTGCGGCTGCTCTCGTTCCGGATTCTCCATGCAGGACCATTCCTTTATTCCGCCAAATTCGCCTGCGAACGAAAGGGGCTACGATACTGGTCTTGCGGATTCGGTGCAAGGTGCAACTGCAGTGGAAGAAACAGCCGTCATAATCCAGATTCAAATGCGCGGAATCGTCGCTCGAGCTCCCATTGCTGGCTGGCTTTTTCGCTGGACTTGAGAAAATCGGCGCAGCGCGCGGAAAACTTGTCTGTGCCCAGCGAATCCTGCGAACAAGCGGAAACGACGCGAGTGAAGACGTCCGGCGCGCTCCACAAACTGGCGCCGGGCAAGAAGCTGTGCTCCAGGCTGGCGCGCACCATCCGCTTCAGATCAGCGTAGTGAAGGTCGTAAGTCTGGACGGCGCGGACGTATTCATGCGTCAGGTCGATGCGCGATACGCCCTCGTCGTCCGATGAAAGCGCCACGGGGACGCCGAACATCTTGTAGAGCAAAAAGGGGTGATCCTTGCCGCTCACCCCGAGAATCACGTCATTGCTTGTCAGGCTGATTTCCACCATCACATGATTCGCGGCCATCTCTTTCAAAAGCGCGTGAGGATGATTCTCGTACATGATGTCCACGCCGTGACCGATGCGCTCCGCCTTACCTTCTTCAACGGCTAGCCGAATGTGACAGCAAAGTCCCTCGTAAGGAACAAATCCCGGCGCAATCTCCCCCGCGTGCAAACTAATGTGGATCTTCGGATAAAGCGTGTGCAGGAACCCGACCATGCGCATGTGCAGCGCGTAGTCGGCCATGGCCGTGTAGCCGTCCTCGGGCATGACCAGATTGATGCCCACGAATCGCGCATCAGCCGAGGCCGTCTCAAAGCACAGCAGCGTTTGCGCGAAAACCTGCTCCTTGGGGAACCCGCGCAAGACTTGGCAGAGATAGCGAACCTGGACACCGCAAGCGGACGGCGCGTCCGGTTGTCCACAGTGTTCGCGCTTCAGTCGTAGCGCCTCGGCTTGGTCGAGGCTCGATTTAGCAAGGCCAACGTCGTCGCGCAATCCGCGCGTCAACAATTCGTCGCGCGATTGGTTGAAATCGTCGCGCCAGCCGATTTCTCTGGCGATAGCGGCGGTGTGACTGAAGTCCGGCGTGTGCATCAGTTCGAGATACTGTTCATTCTGCGCGGCCGCCCGAGTGGCGACCTCATCGATCCACTCGCCGAGATGCCGGTGATCCGTCCCTCCGAATTTCGCAAACGCATCAAAAAAATGATCGTGCCCGGTCACCCCGGGCGAAGGCACATACCCGCGCATGGAAAATGCATCCACAAGTGCGTCGTAGAGCTCCTGATCTTTGAACGCGTTGGCTGCGGGAACTTTACCCTCTCCGCAAGCGGGTTGTTCCGCTCCGCTGCTCGACGCGGCTTGCGGCTTCGCGAATGCCAGCTTGGCAATATCGACGCACAAATGATCTTCCGCTGCCGCGCGAATCCACGATTCCGCATATACCGCCCCGCTCAGATGATTGTGTAGATCCCCGCCCTTCGGCATGCCGAGCAGAAAGTGACGAAGCTGAAGCGGATTCTGCCGCGCGGCTTGGAGTCCGAGCTCGGTTCGCTGTTCGGAACTTGTCTGCAAGGCCGCGGAATGCGGAGCTTTGGTTTGGGCCAACGCAAGCGACGTGAACAGCAACAAAATAACTAGCACAGGGGCCGATCTGGAGAAAGGGAGGCTTCGCGAAAGATTTACTTTCAAGTTTTTCATGCAGGTCTTCTCCGGAAAATCGCCGCAAGATCGGATTGGCCGTCGAACAATCGGATTCTCTCGGCTGCAAGATGTGATATAGAGTCTCATTCGCGCAGCACAGCATATCAGCCAGATCAAGCAGATCAAAAGGCCGTGAGATTTATGAGCAGGCTCCATAAACGGTTTGTTCTCGTCTTGATCGTGCTCGGAATTGTCCCCGTTCTACTTCGTGCCCAAGCAACAACTTCCGGCACGCCGATCCTCATCAAGGTCGTGGTAGTCGCCATGTTCGAACGCGGCGAGGACACCGGCGACACGCCCGGGGAATACCAACTCTGGGTCGAGCGCGAGCACCTCGATCAAGTCATTCCGCTCCCCGCCGGCTTTCACCACGTCCGCCTCAACAAAGACGGCGTCCTCGGCATTTTGACCGGCGTCGGCACCGCCAAAGCCGCGGCCTCTGTTATGGCCGTCGGCCTCGACCCGCGCTTCGATCTTTCGAAAGCTTACTGGCTCATCGCGGGAATCGGCGGCGGTGATCCCGCCGACGTTTCGCTAGGCTCCGCCGTCTGGGCCGATCATGTCCTCGACGGCGATCTCGCTTACGAAATCGACGCCCGCCAGATTCCGGAAAATTGGCCGACCGGCTATGTCCCGCTGCGCAAAGCGACCCCCTACGAAGAACCGGTACGCAAGGAACTCGAGGGCGAGGTCTATACGCTCAATCCCGAACTCGTCGGCTGGGCGTTTCGCCTGACCAAGGATGTGCCGCTTCCCGATTCCGATTCTCTGCGCGGATCGCGCGCGCGCTTCGCTGGATTTCCGAATGCGCTAAAGCCGCCGTTCGTCACGCGCGGCGACACGCTTTCGTCGAGCACCTTCTGGCACGGCTCAAAAATGAATGACTGGGCCAATGCCTGGACGCGTTACTACACCGCCGGCAAAGGAAATTACATGATTTCTGCCATGGAAGATACCGGCACGATGCAGGCACTCACGTTCTTGAGTCAAGCCGGCCGCGTCGATCTCCAGCGCGTGCTTGTCCTTCGCACGGTTAGCAATTACGACCGTGAGCCTCCTGGCACAAGTGTTGCCGACAGCCTGAAGACCATGGTGTCCGGCAATTACTCGGCTTACTTTCCCGCATTGGAGGCGGCTCAAGTCATCGGCGACAAAGTGGTGCGGGATATTGTCGAACATTGGGCCGATCGCGAATCCACGCCTCCGCATTAGCTGGAGCCCGGGGCATCTGTTTTTTCTGCGAGCCGCGAAAGCGAACCATGCTTCGGCGTTTCTGCCGTTGACGTCGCGAAGCTCCCGGCCTATAGTGGCGCACCTTTTTATTTCAGGGGAACCCGCTTGCTAGAGCGCGTATTTCATCTTCAAGAAAATCAGACCACCGCACGCCGCGAATTGCTCGCCGGCCTCACCACATTCATGACCATGGCCTACGTCGTGGTGGTCAATCCGCGCATCCTCGCCGAAGGCGGCATGCCCGTCGATGGCGTTCTCTTCGCCACGTGCATTTCCGCCGCGATTGCCACGCTCATCATGGGACTGTGGGCCAACTACCCGATCGCCCTCGCTCCGGGTATGTCCCTCAACGCCTACTTCACCTACTCCATCGTTCTCGGCCGCGGCGTGCCCTGGCAGACCGCTCTCGGCGTCGTCTTTCTCTCCGGCTTGCTCTTTCTAATTCTCACCCTCACCAACATCCGCGAACAGATCGTCAACGGCATTCCCAACTGCCTCAAGTACGGCACCGCCGCCGGCATCGGCTTATTCATTGCGTTCATTGGATTGCGCAACGCCAACATCATCGTGGCCAACCCCGCCACCTTCGTCGGACTCGGCAAAATCTCCAGCCCGCAAGTCCTTCTCGCCGCCGGCGGGCTCATTCTTATCGCCATTCTGATGGCCCGGCGCATCAGCAGCGCCATTCTCCTGGGTATCGTCGTCATCACCCTCGCCGGCATTCCTTTCGGCCTCAGCCACTGGCCCGCGCATTTTTTCTCGCTGCCGCATCCCTCCGGCACATTTCTCAAGCTGGACTTGCGCTCCGCCACAAAGCTTGGTTTCGGCGAACTGATCTTTGTGTTCTTCTTTGTCGATCTCTTCGACAATGTAGGCACTCTGGTCGGCGTCTGCGAAGAAGGCGGCTTCCTGCGCGACGGGAAACTTCCACGCGCCAGCCGCGCGCTGCTAGCCGACGCCTTCGGCACCATGTTCGGCGCCCTCACCGGAACCTCCACCGTCACCAGCTATATCGAGAGCGCCGCCGGAGTCGCCGCCGGCGCCCGCACCGGCCTCGGCAACATCGTCATTGCCGCGCTCTTCCTCGTCGCCATGTTTTGCGCGCCGCTGGTCGCCGCAATTCCTTCTTACGCCACCGCTCCCGCGCTCATCTTAGTCGGCGCGCTCATGTGCGGCGCCGTAGCCCGAGTTCGCTGGGACGATTTCAGCGAAGCCTTCCCCGCCTTCCTCACCCTCGTAGCCACCCCCCTCACCTTCAGCATCGCCACCGGCCTCAGCCTCGGCCTGCTCTCCTTCACCTTCGTCAAACTCGGCACTGGCCGCCACCGCGAAATCAGCCCCCTCATCTGGGTCCTAAGCGTCCTCTTCCTCCTCCGCTACGCCTTCCTCAGCTCCGAATAAGTCGTTTCCGCAACTTCCCGTATCGACAAATTGTCCAGGCGCCCGGTTGGAAGTCAGCTTCGGACTACGCCGTTAGGCAGGCGTTGAGTGCAACGCTAGACTGCGTAGCTACCCTTCTCGTCGATCATGAGGTCCCTACAATTCGCGGCCGCTTCGGTGTAGAGTTTGCTCGTATGGAAACCCACCTGGATAGTCTCGCCCATGACTTCCGCTACGCACTCCGCAACCTCCGCAAGAATCCTCGTTTCTCCCTCATTGCCATCTTTGCCTTGGCTCTCGGCATCGGCGCGACGACGGTCATGTTCAGCGTTAGTTATAGTGCTGTTGTCGATGCACTTCCCTATAAAAATTTCGAGCGTTCCGTCGTATTTAGAATTCAAAATCTAGCAAATGTTGGTGGATGGAAAGGGCGTGACTTTTTCTTGCCGGAGGAACGACGGCAAGTCTGTTCGCTACTGGCCGCGGGGCGCGACGGTAACCACGAATACATTCGAGTTCCTGGGCGTTGCTCCGCTCCTCGGGCGCACCTTCTCTCAGGAAGATGGCCGGCCGGATGCTCCGCCTGTGTTCGTTATGAACTACCACTTCTGGCAATCGGAATTCGGCGGCGATCCAAAGATTCTCAACACGATTTTCATCCTCAACGGCAAGCCCACAACGCTGGTCGGAATCATGCCTCAGCGGTTCAACACGTTTAGGGCAAATTTCTGGCTGCCAGTGCGTGACGGGGAAAACGACTCTTCAGTTATGGGACGCCTCAAGCTCGGAGTGAGCGTGCAGGCGGCAGGAGCCGATCTCGATGCCATTGCGCTCCGCTACCAGAAGGCGAATCTAGGCGGACCATTCCCACTACCAGAAAAATTCGCGATTGTGCCGCAAACTCTACTCGACAGTCTTATCGGGGGGTTCAAGAAAACACTATACGGCTTGCTCGCTGCTGTGCTGCTTTTGCTCCTGATCGCCTGTAGCAACGTTGCGAACCTTTTGCTGGCTCGTGCAACTGCGCGAGAAAGAGAAATGGCCATGCGCTCCACGCTGGGTGCCTCCCGCGCTCGCCTCATCCAACAATTGTTTACAGAAAGCTTCGTGCTGGCAGCGGTCGCCTCGATCGCTGGCTGTGTCTTGGCTTATTTTGCTTTGAAGATTGTCGTGGGGCTCATTCCTGCCGGAACACTCCCCGAGGAAACTGTAATTCATATGAACGCACCAGTTCTTTTGCTACTACGAGTTTATTCTTCTTATTAAGAACTAAAAACTTACAACTGAAAACTGATCACTGAGAACTGCCAGCCAGCTTCGCCAGCGCCTCCGCCAGCACCAGCGCCCCCCGGGCGATATCCTCCGGAGTAGCGTACTCATCGGGCCGATGACTGTACCCATTCCGGCAGGGAATGAAGAGCATCCCAGTCGGAGCGATCCGCGAAAGAAAAAGGGAATCGTGGTAGGCGCGGCTCACCATCTCCAAAAACGGGAATCCATGCTCGCGGCAGGAATCCGAAAGGGCCGCGCGCACTTCAGGAGCGCAGTCGGCCGGTGCATCCGCATTGAGCACCTCGGATTGAATCGAGACTTGGCGCTTCGCCTCAATCTTTTGCGAAGCAGCCTCGATCGTTTGCATCGCTCCGTCGCGCCGCGTGAGATCGGTATCGCGAATGTCGAGCGTAATTCGCACGCGGCTCGGGATGCTATTCACCGCACCTGGAAAAACGTCGCAAACACCCACAGTGGCGACGGTATCGAGCGCGCCGCTCGAGCGCGCCGCATCTTCGATCGCCAATATTAACTCGGCAGCCGCGCAAAGCGCATCTTTCCGGTCTGGCATAAGCACTCCGCCCGCGTGCCCGCCCGCGCCTTCGATCGAAATGCGCAGGCTCGCCGGCGCCGCGATGCTCTTTACAATTCCGAGGGAAATCCGCGCACGTTCGAGCAGCGGCCCCTGCTCGATGTGCAACTCCACGAATCCTCTGTAATAACCTTTCGGGAGTTTCACATCCTGAAGATTTCCGTTGAAGCCCGCTTTCCGGCGAACTTCGTCCACCGTTTCGCCGTCGCGATCCTTCAATTTCGCAGCGGCTTCCGCGGAAAGCGTTCCCGAAAGCAATCGGCTTCCCAGGCAGCCGATTCCAAAACGCGTCGGCTCTTCCGTAGCGAATATCAGAAGTTCAATCGAATGTCTCGGCCGGAAACCGCTCCGGTGCAGCGCACGAATCGCTTCGAGACCACCAAGGACTCCAACGACGCCATCATATTTCCCGGCGTTAGGAATCGCGTCAATATGCGAACCAGTTCCGACCGCAGGAGCCGCAGAATCAGAGCCGTTCCAGCGCGCAAAAATATTTCCAAACGCATCTTGGCAGACGGCAAGTCCTGCTTCTTTGCAAAGCGAAATCACCCAAGCCCGCGCTTTCAAATCCGTCGGCGTGAAAACAATTCTCGTGACTGCGGGAGGCTCCGCGTCCGAAATCGCGGCCAGCGTTTCTATTTCTGAATTCAGCCGCTGCTGATCGATTTCCAATTTCATTTTTTCGCGTCGCCGAGAGGATGCCGGTTCCAGTTCTTGTAAATCAGATATTTGGCGGACACCTTGCCGATAGCGCCGAACCATTGCGGGCACCACGGCCCCATCCAGATAAAATCGCCCGCCGTCACCGGATACCACGCATCTCCGAGCCGGTAGATGCCGCCCCCTTCGAGCATGATCAGTCCGTGTTCCATGACGTGCATTTCCACCATGCTGAGCGCGGCGCCGGGCTGGTACAGCATGGTGTTCACCGCAAAATCAAATTGCAGCTCGTCGGGCAGCAGGCACTTGACCTGCAAATCGGAATCGCCGTCGAGCGCATGCGACGAAATCGAATCTTCGCTCGAAACGATCAAGCGCGGAGGCTCAGTTTTTTCTATCCGCTCATAGAACTTTTCAATGACGGCAACACAGCTCTTTTTCTTGGCGGCGACGCGGTGAGAAAAACCTTCGGGCAAATAAGCATAGCCGCGCGCGCTCAGCTCGTGCCGCTTTTCTTCGGTCTCGAGCGTCACGGCGCCTTCCGTCACATAAAGGAAACGTTGCGCGGGCGTATTTCCCAATTCGCCTTTCGGTTCCATCTCGGCTGTATATTCCGTGAACGCTGCGCCAAGCGCGGGACCGACGTGAACGATCGCGGAAGCATTTTTCATCCCGGGCAGAGCGGTGCGCACAAAAGTATCGGGAGTGAGGAGAAGGTGATTGGGTTGATGAGAGCTGCGCGTTTGACCGAGATTATGCACGGCACGTCCTTCCCAAAAATTCCTGCGAAGCCGCAAGTTGCGTCAGCAAGTGCTGTCCGCACTCGAGCGCCCTCGCAACGTCGTCCAGATGCACCGATTCCGCCGGATCGTGGCTGATGCCCCCGGGCGTGCGCAAAAAAATCATCGCCGCGGGAACTTTTTCCGCCAGGATCATGGCATCATGCCCCGCGCCGCTCGCCATGCGATGGGGCTCGCAACCGGCTTTTTGAATGGCATGCTCGATCTGCTCCGCCAGAAAAGGATCCATCGCCACGGCGTGCTGCGCGAGCAGCGTCCGCCACTTCACGGTCACACCGCGCCGCGCGGCGCCCGACTCCGCCTGCCGAACGAGCTCATCCAGCGCTTCGGTTCGCGCACGATCCGAAGCGTGACGAATATCCAGCGTGGCGCGCGCTTCTCCAGCAATCACGTTCGTAGCGCCGGGCTTTGCTTCCACGAATCCCACCGTCGCCACGATCCCCGGCGTGCGCTGTGCCAGGTTCTCCACGGCAAGAATCCACTCCGCAGCCGCGGCAAGCGCGTCGTGCCTCAGATTCATCGGTGTCGTGCCCGCATGGTTCGCGTGCCCGGAAAATGTGAACTCCAATCTGTTTTGTCCGACAATCGCTTCAACGACTCCGAGCGGCCGCCCCAAATTTTCCAGCACCGGCCCCTGCTCGATGTGAAATTCGACGTATCCCAAAACATCGTCTCTCAGCGCAGCCTTGGAAATCTCATTCGGATTCAACCCAAAATCCTGAATCGCTTTGCGAACGGAAATTCCACACTCATCTTTGCGCCCGAGAAGTTCCTCGTCAACTCGCCCAACTAGCGCGCGGCTCCCGATAAACGGAACTCCAAACCGCACTCCCTCTTCCTCCGAAAAGCCAACGACCTCGATCCCAAACGGGAGCTTCAACCCTTCGAGCGAATCCACCAGCGCGGCCGCCAGCACCACTCCCAGGATTCCGTCGAACGCGCCAGCATTCGGCACTGTGTCCAGATGCGATCCCACCAAAATCCGCGGAACTCCCGGCGACACTCCCGGATAAAATCCCCGCAAATTTCCAACCGCATCCACCGAAACGCTCATGCACAGAGCTTTCATCCAGGGAGAAACTTCCCGGTGGCAATCATGCATCGGAGCCGAAAGAAATGTCCGCCGCGTGCCTCCTGCGTCTTCTGAAAAGGTCGCAAGCTTTCGGCAGCGTGCGATCACCATTTCCGCGAGTTGTTTAAATCCACCGGTCGTCAGCACTGAACTCTGCCTTCGCTCACAAACACAAGCTTCGCCGAACTCAGAACTCGCGAATCAATTTCGCCGCTCCCCATCCCGCAACCACGAGAGCCAACATGATTTCCCAGCCGTACCGGTTCCCATAAGTCGCGACCGGAAAATGATTGCTCAACATCAGAAAGACGACCGGCACGGCCATGAACGTATTGTGCTTGGACCGCAACTTGGCTTGCGCGCCCAGCGACGCATCGAACTTCTCGCCCGCTGCCGCCGCCGCGATCATCCCGCGTTGCGCCGGAAGAATGCGCATCCACACGTTCGCCGTCATGATGGTGCCGAAGATTGCTCCCACGTGGATGTACGCAGCGCGCCCACTGAACACGTGCGTCAATCCCCAGGCCACCGCCGCCGTCATCACCAAACCAAATCCCGCAAATGCGGCCTGCGACTTTCCCAACGGTGACTGCACGGCGAAATCGTAAATCAGCCAGCCGACAATCATTGCAGCAACTCCGATCGCAATGCCCGCCGTCTTGGAAATGTCCGCAACATCCGTATCGATGAGCCCATCCCCCAGGTAATACACAAGGACGAGGAGAATCACGCCCGCCACCCACGTCATCAACGCTTCCCAGCGAAACCAATGGACCTGCTCCGGCGTCACGCCCAGCGACTTTTGTTTCTCGACAGTGTAAAAGCCTCCGCTGTGCACCATCCACACCGCCGAAGCCGTCCCGTTCGCGGCCGCTTTTTTCTCGAGCTTTCCAAACTGGCCGTCGAGCCACGTGAAGTAGTACGTCTGCCCGACCCACATGATTCCCGCGAAAACGTGAAACCATCGCACGCTGAGGTTCAGCCATTCTCGCAGCGAAGAACTCATCTCAGCTTCCTCGGTACGTCGTGTAGCAGTTGGGACTCAGCAGCAGCGGAATGTGCAAGTGCGATTCACCGCTCCGAACTTGAAAGGTGATCTCCACAACCGTATACAATCCTTCCACGTCGCAAGCGGCGAAATAGCTCGCGATGTCAAACGTCAGGCGGTGCGCCCCTGCCTTGAGCGTTGCACCTTCCGGCAACAATTGGCTGCATCTTCCGTCCTGATCGGTTTGCGCGGAAGCAACCAACACCCATTTGCGGGAAGAATTCTGACGTTCCAGGCGCACCGGCACACCAGAAGCGGGCTTGCCCCTGGCTGTATCAAGAACGTGAGTAGAGATTCCGCTCATCCCGTGATCCATCTTCTTAGTCGGATGCGCATGATTTGTCGCTGCTCCTCGACAACCTCCTGAAGTTCCGTTGCCTCATCATTGTGCAACCGCCGCCGCAGAATCTCCAGGATTTCGTCCGCCGATTTTCCCGTCGCGCAAACTATAAAAATCCGCCCGAACTTTTGCTCGTACTCGCGATTGCCCCACTTCAGCGCCATCTTTAGAGCCTCATCCGCCGCTGCAGCCTTCTGTTGTTCTTGCGCGGACCAGGCCGAAGATTGCGCCGGGGCATCTTTTTCCGCGCGCGACTCGCCGATTCGCGGATGACTCCGGAACGCTTCGAGCCAGTCCGGTTCACCAAGACTTCGCCAGATAACATCTGACGTTGCGACCAGCGAGGCTTCATCTTGGATGGGCCTTTTCGAGGACATGCTCGCGGCCCAAGTTCTCGATCCGCAGCAGGGAAGAATTTCGCGGGCAGCTTCCTCTGGCGGCAACCCATTCCAGCGAGCGAGCACCTCGCTCACGCGTTTGCCCCCGCAGCGGCAAGCCGCTCGAGAAACTCGGCGACGAGATTGCCCGCCACGGCAGCCCGATATCGAGCGGTAGAGCGAATATCGTCGATGGGCCGAATCTCCTTGACGACGGTTTTTCTTGTCGCATCGATCAACGATGGCTCGATCTTTTTTCCAGTGAGCGCGTGCTCCGTTTCATTCAAGCGCAGCGGAACGGGCGCAACGCTTCCCAGCGCGAGACGCACATCCCGAATCGTACCGTTCGCGATCTGGCCCAAAGCGGCAAGGCAAACCTTGGAAATCGCTTGTGCGTTGCGGGCCCCGACCTTCCGCGCATGCGAAAAATACCCTGAGAATCGGCGCGGCAGTGAAATATCTCGAATCAATTCGTCGGCGGCCAGTGCTGTCTGCTTGTAGCCCGAGTGAAAGCTTCGATAAGCCACTTGACGCTCGCCGCGCGCCGATACCAGAGTCACTTCGGCGTCGTACACAAGCAACGCGGGAAGGGAATCGGCTGCAGGAGAAGCGTTCGCGATGTTGCCTCCCAGCGTTCCGCGATTCTGATTTGCGATTCCGCCGGTCCAGGACGCAGCCGTCGCCAGCAACGGGAATTCGCGCGAAATGATGTCATGCTTGCGCAGCGCGGTATAGGTGCACGCGGCGCCGATGCGGATACTATCCGGAAAGACTTCGATTTGCCGAAGCTCGGGAATATTCCAGATGTTGATCAATTTCCGGTTGGGCAGTTTTCCAGCCGAGTACAAAACCATCACGTCCGTCCCACCGGCAATCGGCAGCCATTGAGCCGGCTCGCTTGCCAGCAGGGAAAGAACGGCCTGCAGATTTCCGGGCGACTCGAGTTTGTATTCGGCTGGATCGGCCCTCATTTTGCAACTCTTCGCCGCGCTGCTCTCGCCTCTCCAGCAGATGCACCGCTGCAAGAATCATTCCCGGCGTGCAGATGCCGCACTGCGCGCCACCGCATTCCAGGAACGCCTCCTGCAGAGGATGCATCAAGGCATGTGCCGAGATTCCCTCGATGGTATCGATGCTCGCTCCGCTCGCTTGCGCAACGGGAACGACACAGCTATTCACCAGCATGCCGTCCAACAGAACGGAACATGAACCGCATTCACCTTCGCCGCATCCTTCTTTCGCGCCCGTCAAATTCAAACCGTTCCGCAGCACATCCAATAATCTTTCCATGGGATAGGCGAGCACCTTCTTTGCCTCGCCGTTGACCGTAAACGAAACCTCACATTTCGCGCTCGCCGCGGGTGAAGGATTCATGCTGTCCCTCGCGTTAGAAAGGGAGCATCTTGCTCAATGGGCGCAGGCCCCAGCGCCTCAACCAAATCTTCCGGCAGCAGCGGAATCGAACGGAAGCGAATACCAATGGCATCTTCCACGGCGTTTACGATCGCCGGCGCAGGCCCATCCATGGGGAGTTCTCCGATGCCCTTGGCGCCATGCGCGCCGTGAAGGTTGCCACTTCCTGAAGAGCAACAAAGTCGTCCACGGTCACGGAATAAATCGTCAGATCCACCGTGACCTCCGCAACGTAGACGGCCCACGCAAACGCCGCGTAGGCCTCGCCGCGATATTTTTCATCGTCCCAGTAGACATCGCTAGGCGCTTCATATCGCGCATACGACTTCAGCGCGCCGTGCGTCGCGATATATTCCCGGCACGCGGCGCGAAATTGTTCCGGAGTGTAGTCGTCACCAAGAAGTCCGGTCTTCGTGAGCGTTTCCTTGATTCCCTTTGCCGCCGACTGAACTAGTTTTCCGACGATCATCGCCGTACGCGAAGCCACCGTCGGGCCACTGTTCGGAACCACCGTCGTGTCCGGTTGCGCGATCGCGACGCTTTCATAAGGAAGCCCTAGCGCCTCGGCCGCAATCTGACAGAGCACGGTGTTGGTCCCTTGGCCGAACTCCGCGCTGGACACCAGCACCCGAACATTGCCGTCGGCGCCGGCTTCCACACCAACCAGCGAATTCAGATACCGTTCGCCGGAGCCCGTGAATCCCGCGCCATGCAAAAAAGCCGCGATCCCCATTCCTTTTTTGCGCATTCCAATTTTATTTTCTTGCGCAAAACGCGTTTTCTTCGCGGCATAGTCAGACAGCTCCAGCGCCCTACCGAGCAAACGATCCAGGTCAATATTTTCTCGAATGGTTTGTTCCGTCGTTGTCGCTTGGCCCGGCTTCAAGAAATTCCGCCGCCGAATTTCGATGGGAGAAATTCCCACGACCTGGGCGATGCTCCATGTGCCGCTCCATGGCAAAGAGGCTTTGCGGCGCCCCGAATCCGCGAAAAGCCCCATGAGGCGGCGTATTCGTTGCCACTGCCCTCGTTCGAATGCGCACACTCGGCCAATAATAAGGACCGCCCGCGTGAATGGTGCCCCGCGACAGGACCACCGACGACAATGTTGCGTAAGCGCCGCCATCGATAGTGAATTCGATTTCGCCTCCGAGAATTTTCCCGTCCTTGCTCACCGCGGTACGATGGCGCGTTCGCGAGGGATGCCGCTTCGTCGTGGCAACCATATCCTCCATGCGGTCGTAAATAATTTTCACCGGTCTGCCCGACTTCATCGCGAGCAGCGCCGCATGCCCCGCAATCATGGACGGATACTCTTCCTTTCCGCCAAACGCGCCTCCGGTTTCCATTTGCACCACGCGAATCTTGTCCTCGGGAAGGCCGAACAGTGCCATCAGCGCCTTATGAACGTAATACGGACACTGCAGCGAGCCCCAGACGGTGACTCCATTCTCCGGGTCGAATGTCGCGATGCCTCCATTGTTTTCGATGTACAACTGTTCTTGCGCGCCGGTGAAGTACTCGCCCTCGACGATGTGCGCAGCTTCTTTCCAAACGGCGTCTACGTCGCCCTTTTCAACCAGGTAGCTCTTGAAGGTATTGTCGGCGCCCCAGATGATTGTGGATTGTCGCTCGCTTTCTTCCATGGTGTGCACGGGCGGGAGCGGTTCGTACTCGATTGCAACGGCTTCAACTGCTTTTCGAAGTTTGTGGCGGTCTGCATGGGCTAGAAGGAGAATCGGTTCTTCGGGGTGATTCACGGTGTCGGAGGCGAGGCAAGGCTGGTCGTCGAGGATCAGAGCGATGCAATTCTTTCCGGGGATGTCCCTGGCCGTTACGAGGATAAATTCGTCCCAGGCCACGTTCGGATCAAAAGAAATCTTTCTAATCTTGCCCCGCGCTATGTTGCTGCGCACCGTCGCGCCGTAAAGCATGCCGGGCAGAACCAGGTCGTCGACGTAGCGCGCCGCTCCCGTGACTTTGTCCCAGCCTTCCTTGCGCGGCACCGATGCCCCGACGATGTTTTGGACCGTCATAAATTTCTTTGCTGGCCGTATTCTGTATGAAATGGCAGGAGTTTCAAATCTCTATTTGAGGCTCAGTATGCCAGTTAGCGCCGCAATTCGCGCCCACCCGGCTCTCCTGGAAATTTCCCATCGGCGAATACGCATTCTCCGCGCAGATAGGTTGCCTTGACGACACCGCAAAGTTTTTCACCCCAATAGGGTGAAACGCGGTGACGGTAAAAAAGGCGATCCTCCGTCACAGTGAATTCAGCTTCCGGCTCAAACACCACGAAGTCGGCATCAAAATCCTTCGCAATGCGCCCCTTTTGAGATTCACACCCTGCAAGCCGCGCCGGACCTTCCGCCATCCACCGCGCGATGTCCGCAAGCGTGAATCCGCGACTATTGGCCTCGGTCCACATCACCGGCAGCGCCAGCGAGAGGCTGGAAATACCTCCCCAGGCCGTTCGAAAGCTACGCTCGTCCAGCCGCTTCATCTCGGGCGGACAGGGAGAATGATCCGTCGCCACCAAATCAATGACTCCCTCTTGAAGCCCTTGCCAAAGTTTTTCGCAATTCTCCCGGCTGCGGATCGGCGGGGCGCATTTGAACAGCGTCTGGCCGTCCGGGATTCTCTCGGAGGAGAAATGTAGATAGTGCGGACACGTTTCAACACTCACCGGCAGTCCTTCTGACTTCGCAGCCCTTAACATGTCCAGCGCCTGGCTCGTCGCCAGATGCACGACGTGCAGGCGAAAATGATATTCGCGGCACAGGGAAATCATGAGCTGAATCGCGGAAAGCTCCGCTTCATCGGGCCGCGATTCCAGATACGTTGCGTATTTGCTCCAGTCCGCACCCGCTAATCGGCCCGTTGCTGCGTCCACCGGCCCGGGCAATTCCGCATGCACGAGAAGAGGCAGGCCAGTCCTCGCGAGATGCGGCAAGGCCGCGCGGAGCTCCCGCTCATTGACCATGGTGAAGCCATCAATGCCGGGGTGAATGAGGAAGCATTTAAATCCCGGCACACCCGCGGCTGCTAATCCTTCGATGCGCTCTTGGTTGTCGCTCACAACTCCGCCCCACGCCATCCAGTCCACATGGCACTGGCAGCTCGCGGCTTTGCGTTTCGCTTCGAGTGCAGCTACGGTCGTCGTTGCTGGCAAACAGTTGAGCGGCATGTCTACAAGCATCGTGTAACCACCCGCCGCAGCGGCGCGGGTCGCCGTCCGGAATCCTTCCCATTCCGTTCGCCCGGGTTCATTGATGTGGACGTGAGAGTCCACCAGCCCAGGCAGAATGGCAGCCTCGCCAAAGTCCCTCACGGAAATCTGCGCTGGCAGTTGATTCGTTGCAACAACATCGAGGATTCGTCCGTCTTGGACGACCACAGCCGCCGCATTGATTCCGTGCGGTGTCACTACACGTCGAGAGAGAAAAGCTTTGAGACTCATGTTCCGCGCCTACGGGACAAATGCGCAACAGAAGAGTACCGCAACCCAACTTCAACTCCCAAAGGGCCCGTGACGCCCCGGTTTTTCCTCGCAAATTCTCAGGCTGAACGTAAAGCAAATCTGGGATAATGCAGTGCATTGAAAACACCCCTGCCACTTCTGGACGAATTCAAAGTGCGCTTTGGCACGGTCGCGAACATTTACCGGGCGCCCGGCCGCGTGAACCTGATCGGCGAGCACACCGACTATAACGACGGTTTCGTGCTGCCGGCCGCGATTGATTTTTATTGCTGGGCGGCAGTTGCTCCACGCCGGGACCGGAAGCTGGTCATCCATTCCGATAATTTCAATGAAACAGTCGAGGCTGGCCTCGATTCCTTGTCACCCTTAGAGAAGAAGCACTGGGCCAATTATCCTCTGGGCGTGGCATGGGCGCTCGCGCAAGCGGGAAAGCCGCTCAGCGGTGCAAATCTCTATATCTCCGGCGAGGTTCCCCTCGGAGCCGGGTTGAGTTCGTCGGCCGCCGTCGAAGTTGCCATTGGTTTTGCGTTGCTCAACCAGAGCGGGCTGGCCGTCGACCGCGCCGAACTGGCCCGGCTATGCCAAAAAGCGGAGAACGAATTCGTGGGCGCCCACGTTGGGATCATGGATCAGTTTGTTTCCTGCTTTGGGCGCGCGTCGCATGCGCTTTTGCTGGACTGCCGCTCGCTCCAGTATGAATTCGTCAAACTTCCGCCGGACCTTCAGTTGGTGATTTGCAACACCATGGTTCGCCACGAGCTGGCTTCCGGCGAGTACAACGCACGCCGCGCGGAGTGCGAAGAGGGCGTTCGAATCCTGCGGATAGTTTTGCCGGAGATTCGCGCGCTTCGTGACGTCACGCTCACGCAGTTGGAGAAGCACGTTCGAATCCTGCCCGCAAAGGTGTTTGCCCGGTGCCGCCACGTCATAACGGAAAACGCGCGAGTGAAAAGCACGGTCGAGGCATTTCGCAGAGGAGAGAGCAAAGCGCTGGGGCCGCTGATGCAGGACTCGCATCGCAGTCTCCGGGACGACTATGAGGTCAGTTGCAGGGAACTCGATCTAATGGTGGAAATTGCCACGACGCAACCGGGGCTGATTGGCGCGCGCATGACCGGCGGAGGATTTGGCGGCTGCACCATTAATTTGGTGGAGTCCGCGGCCGTCAGCGATTTCAAGCGGAACGTGGGGGCGGAATATTCCTCCAAGACAGGTCTGACTCCCGAGATTTACGTTTCTCCGGCGTCCGAAGGCGCGCAGCAGATGGCCCTCGAAAAGAACAGGCCCGCCAAGTGACAGGAACGAGCAGAGAAGGGAACTGCATCGAGTCGCTAAGATCTGTCAAGCCGCGACCTTACCTATGAGTTTCGACGAGCTAAATCGAGTTCCGCACCGGCGTTTCAATCCGCTCCTGCGCGAGTGGGTTCTGGTCTCTCCTCATCGGACCCAGCGCCCGTGGCTGGGAAAAGTCGAGAAACTTCAGGCGCCTCCCGCGGTTTCTTACGATCCCAACTGTTACTTGTGCCCGGGAAATCGGCGCGCGGGTGGAGCGCAGACGCCGCGGTATTCGCAAACCTACGTTTTTGACAACGATTATCCGGCGATGCTACCGGAGGTCGCGCCTCTCCAATTGGATACGGCCGGCTTGCTCGTAGGACACGGTGAGCGGGGAATTTGCCGCGTGATGTGTTTTTCTCCGCGTCACGATCTCACGGTTCCGCGAATGAACCCACAGGAATTGCGCGAGGTCGTGAATGGCTGGGTCGAGCAGTACTCCGCACTGGGCCAAATTCCCTGGATTCGTCACGTGCAGATTTTCGAAAATCGCGGCGAGATAATGGGCGCGAGTAATCCCCACCCGCACTGCCAAATTTGGGCGAATGCCTCACTGCCGAACATTCCGACCCGGGAGCTAGCGTCCTTCAAGGAATATCGCGCTGAAAAACATTCTTGCCTGCTCTGCGATTACCTAAAGTTGGAGTTGGAGTTAAATGAGCGGGTCGTTTGCCAGAACGATGCTTTTGCCGTGGTTGTGCCCTTCTGGGCCGTTTGGCCATTCGAATCGCTCGTGCTAAGCAAGCGCCATCTCGCTTCCATCGATCACCTCAGCGGCGCAGAGCGGGACCTCTTAGCCGAAATCATGCGCCGCATCACCATTCGTTACGACAATTTGTTTGAGACGGCCTTCCCGTATTCCATGGGATTCCATCAAAAGCCGACCGACGGCGCAGTCTACGAAGAATGGCACCTCCACGCGCATTACTTTCCGCCGCTCCTGCGCTCGGCCACGATTCAGAAATTCATGGTTGGTTACGAACTTCTCGGCTCCCCTCAGCGCGACGTGACGCCAGAGCGCGCCGCGGCGCACCTCGTGGAAGCAGGGGAGACGCACTACCTGGACCGGGCCGAGGATAAGGGCAATCCCTAGATCAGATCGCGATTCCCTCAGACCCAGGAAAAAACGGCCCCGTAAGCGATTACGTAAGCGATTGCGCTTGGCACCCCAGTCGGGGACGTGTTAACGTCTCGCGCTGCCCCCTTGCGAGTGCCGGAAACGCTGGCACCGTGGATCTCCGGGAAGTGCCAAGGCGATTCGAAGTACCTTGGAGTGTTCCGCGATTTAGAGTAAACGGCTACTCGTACTTTGCAGGCCCACAAACGAAACGATGCTGCTCCCTGATCTTCGCAAAGCGGTCCTGGAAGCAAACCTTGAGCTCGTGCGCAAGGGCTTGGTCCTGTACACCTTTGGAAATGCCAGCGCGATTTTTCGAAAAAAATCGCTGGTGGTGATCAAACCGAGCGGCGTTCCTTACGATCGATTGAGACCTGCGGACCTGGTCATCACGGATTTGAACGGCAAGATTGTGGAAGGCAAGCTGCGCCCTTCCTCCGATTTGCCCACGCACCTCATTTTGTATAAGTCATTTCCTTCCATCGGCGGCATCAGTCATACGCATTCGGAGTACGCGACCGCATGGGCCCAGGCGCGCCGGCCCATCCCCTGCTTGGGAACGACCCACGCCGATTACTTCCACGGAGCGGTACCCGTCACGCAGGAAATGACGGACGCGGAAGTTGCCTCAAAATACGAAGAAAACACCGGACACGCCATCGTGCGTGCATTTGATGGCGTGGACTATTCCGCGATCCCCGCCGTGTTGGTGGCCAATCATGGAGCGTTTACCTGGGGACCCGATCCCGCAACATCCGCTCACAATGCCGTCATCCTGGAATCCGTCGCGCGCATGGCGTACTTCACTCTTGGCATCAATCAGCAAGCCACCGCTATTGGCCGCTTTCTTCACGACCAGCACTACCTCAGGAAACATGGAAAGGCCGCCTACTACGGGCAGCCCAAGGAGAAAATATGACCGCCATGATGGCCTGGATTGCGCCGACAACTCTCGTACATCTCTCGGCAGTGGATCTCGGCATTATCGCTTTCTATTTTGCTCTCGTGTTGGGAATCGGCTTTTATCTGAAGCGTTTCGCCAACACTGGCGAAGACTTCTTCTTGGCTGGCCGCGAGATGACCGCGTGGGTGGCCGGGCTGGCCTTTGTCTCGGCCAACCTTGGTTCCTTGGAACTGCTCGGCTGGGCGGGTTCCGCATACCAATACGGCATCCTCTCCGCGCATTGGTATTGGATCGGCGCTATTCCCGCCATGGTGTTTCTGGGCATCGTGATGATGCCTTTCTACTATATTTCAAAGACTCATTCCGTCCCCGGTTATCTGCAACTGCGCTACGGTTCGGCCACAAGCGCGCTCAGCGCCGTCACCTTCGCCATCATGACCATCCTCATGTCCGGCGTGAACATGTACGCCATGGCCGTGGTGATGAAGGTGGTCCTCGGGTGGAACATCAACTTCAGCATCTGGGTGTCATCGCTGACGGTAGGCATTTACGTTGCGTCCGGCGGGCTGTTTTCCGCCATCTTCAACGAAGTCTTGCAGTTTTTCCTGATCTGGTTCGGCGCGCTTCTCATCCCCATCCTGGGCTTGATCGAAACGGGCGGATGGAAGGGCATGGTCGCGCGCATTCAGCAGAATTTCCCGGGTCAGGATTACACTCACGCATGGAGCACGCTTGGCCGCTTTCAGGACAATCCGATGGGCATGCACTGGACGGGCATTGTGTTCGGCCTCGGCGCAGTGCAGGCGATGGGCTATTGGACCACGGACTTCCTTGTGGTGCAGCGCGTGCTTTCGGCGAAGGACATCCGCTCGGCCAAAATGGCGCCGATCATCGGTTCCTTTTTCAAGATGGCTGTACCCTTAATCGTGATTCTCCCTGGGTTGCTCGGCCTCGCCGTACTGCCGATGCGCCTGGTTCCCGCGAGCAGCTTGCAGCCCGGGCAATACAGTTACAACGAGGTGCTCCCGCTCATGCTGGCCCGCTACTGCGGGCCCGGCTTGCTGGGTCTTGGCATCACTGCTTTGGTCGCCGGATTCATGGCGGGCATGGCTGGCAACGTGAGCGCCTTTGCCACCGTTTGGACGTACGACATCTATCGGCCATTTCTGCGCAAGACCGCGCCCGATCAGCATTACGTTTCCATGGGACGCTGGTGCACGTTGATCGGCCTGATTGTAAGCATCGGAACTGCCTATCTGGCGATGGGCTTTGCGAGCATCATGGATTACGTACAGGCGCTGTTCGGCTTCTTCATCGCGCCTCTCTTTGGCACGGTATTGCTCGGAATGCTTTGGAAGCGCGTAAGTCGTGCCGCCGGGTTCTTGGGGCTGCTGGCGGGAACGCTCTCTTCCGTCACTATGTTCACGTTGATGAAATTGGATCATCGCTGGGTTGGCATATTCGCTTTGTCTCCAAGGGCCCAGGGACTCGCGCAAGACATGTACCAGGCGCTGTGGGCCTGCGTCACCTGTGTGGTAGTAACCGTGCTCGTGACGCTGGTGACCAAGCCGCGGCCCGATGCGGAACTGAAAGGCCTTGTTTATGCCCTGACGGAAGTCGCGCAGGAAGGGCACACGAGTTTTCTGCACCGGCCGCTCTTTTGGGGAATTACAGCCCTCGTAATCTTGGGGGTTCTTCAAATCATTTTCTGGTGAGAATCCATGAGCGAAAAACATCACATCATTCAGGTTTGGTTCTTTGTCGGCGTTCTCCTGCTGGTATACGGTTTTCTGATTTTGGCCAGCGGACTGGCGGAATGGTCGCATCCCCCCAACATAGTATTAGCCGAGCTGCACGCTCCGGTGTGGTGGGGCGCTCTGATGCTTGTTCTGGGTCTGATTTATTGCATCAAGTTCTCCCCCAATCGCAAGGCATGACGATTTTGGCTGCCGGGTCGAACTGGCGCAATGCATCCCCACGGAGAAGGTAAATGGCAGTTGTCGCGGGCGTTGATTTTGGAACGTTAAGCGTTCGCGTTTCCATCGTGGACGGCGAGCGCGGGCTGCTCGCTTCCGCCATCGCAGAGTATCCTCTCCATCGCAAACGCGAAGATCCCGAATACGCCACGCAGTCCCATGAAGATCATATGCGCGCCCTGGCGGCCGCTACTCGCGAGGTCGTCCGGAAATCCGGCGTTCCCTCGGAGCAGATTCTTGCTATTGCTCTCGACACCACAGGCTCTTCCGTCATTCCGGTAGACAGGAATCTCCAGCCGCTGGATGACTATTATTTGTGGTGCGATCACCGCGCCAAAGCCGAAGCTGCGGAAATCACCGAAGCCGCGCACCGCGAAAAACTTGCCGCCATCGGCTGGTGCGGCGGCGTCTATTCTTCGGAGTGGGGCTTCTCGAAACTTCTCCATTGGCTTCGCCACAATCCCGCAAAGCGCGCGGAATTCGTCTCTGCGTTCGAACACTGCGATATGGTCGCCGCCACTCTCTGCGGCATCACTGATGCAAAGCAGGTGAAGCGCAGCGTCTGCGCCATGGGACACAAGTGGTTGTGGAACGCGTCGCTCGGCGGTTTGCCACCGGAGGATTTCCTCATCAAAGTGGACCCACTGCTGGCGGGAGTACGCGAAAAAATCGATGGTGAATTCGCGGCTTCCGATCAACTCGCCGGCAGGCTCTCGCCACATTGGGCGCAGCAACTTGGATTGAAGGCTGGTATCCCCATTCCTGTCGGCGCCTTCGACGCTCATTGGGATGCCATCGGCGCCGGCTGCCGCAGCGAAGACATCGTCAACGTCGTTGGAACCTCGACCTGCATCATCGGTATCACTCCATCCGTGCGTCTTGTTCCCGGCGTATGCGGCGTCGTCCAAGGCAGCGTTCATCCCCAGCGAACCGGCATCGAAGCCGGTCTCTCCGCCGTCGGCGATATTTTTCAATCCATCACTACCCGCGCCGGAACGGATGTGCAAACTCTCTCCCGTGGCCTGGAGAACTATCGCGCCGGACAAACCGGCCTGCTCCGCATCACGTGGGACAATGGCGATCGCACCGTGCTGGTAAATCCAAATCTGCGCGGCATTACCTTCGGCTGGAATTTGCAGACTACCGCGCAGGACGAATTGTTCGCCGCGATTGAGGGCACCGCCTTGCACACGCGGGTTATTCTGGATCGCATGGAGGAGCACAGCGTCATCGTCCGGCGCGTCATCAACGCCGGCGGCATCCCTCAGAAAAACGATGTTCTCAATCAAGTCTATGCGAATGTGCTGGGCAGGCCCGTGCTCGTTCCCGCGGGCAACGTCGTCAGCCTCGGTTCCGCCATTTTTGCTTTTCTCGCCGCCGGCGTATTCAAGACCATCGAGGAGGCGCAAGACAAGCTCTGCCCTCAATATAAAGTTTTTCAACCCGAGCCTTCCGCGAAGGGTGTCTACGACAAGCTCTATGCGTTCTACAGCAAAATTTATTTTGCCTTTGGCCGCCCCCAAAGCGCCGAGTTTGGAAATCTGCTCCCCGGCCTGATCCGATTGTCGGAGTCGGTGCGTGCTGATGCCGCCCACTAGACCAACTATGGCTGGAATAGCGAATCTTCCTTCCGGCTTCACGCGGGGAATTTGGGGTTTCTTGGACCCCGGAGGCAATGGATGACCGAGCTGCGTTTCCTGGTCTCGCTGATTACCCAGGACAACGACTATCAGATGGAACAGGCCGCGGCCGCGAAATCCGCCGCTGCGGAACTTGGCGTTGAGGCTCTGATCGTTTATGCCGGCGATGATGCAATCACCCAAAGCACCCAGGTACTCAAAGCCATCCAGGCGGAACCCTCCCTTCGGCCAAGCGGTATCCTTATTGAGCCGGTCGGCGCCACTACCTTTCCGCAAGTAGCCGGGGCCGCCGCCGGCGTCGGTATCGGCTGGGCCGTTCTCAGCCGGCAAGCGGAGTACGCTGGCGAACTTCGTAAGATCACTCGCTCTCCCGTTTTTTCCGTTAGCGCCGATCAGGTGGAAGTTGGCCGGATTCAGGCCCGGCAGATCGCCGCTCTGCTTCCCAGGGGCGGCGCCGTGCTCCTCATTCAGGGACCTTCTGTCAGTTCCGTTTCGCGGGATCGTCACACCGGACTTCAGGAATTGCTCCCGCCCCACGTCCATGTCACCAGCCTGGGGGGCCGCTGGACCGAGGAAAGCGCCCACCAGAGTGTTTGCTCGTGGCTCCATTTGGCTGCCGCCCAGAGGCTGCGCATTGATCTGATCGTCGCGCAGAACGATGCCATGGGCATTGGCGCGCGGAAAGCCATTGAGGAAACCATCGTCGATGCGGACCGTGATCACTGGCTCGGTATTCCCATCACCGGCTGTGATGGTGTGCCCGCGACGGGCCAAACGTGGGTCCGCAACGGGCAGTTGGCCGCCACCGTAGTTGTGCCACCCAGCACCGGAGAAGCCATGACCTTAATGACCCAAGCACTGCGCTCCGGGACCACCGTTCCCGAGCATTTCTTCACCACTTCCTCGCCCTTCCCTGCGATCGAAAAACTCATTCCACGGGGATCCGGCCGATGAATAATTCTGCGAGCGAAAGAGAGAATCACCAAGTAAACTTACCGGGGCTTCTGCGTGTTGCGATTCGAAAGACTTGCGGTTGGAGGATTCGAATGAAACGAATGATAATCTTAATGACCTTCACGGGAGCAATGCTTATGACCACGCTGGCGCCCATTGGCGCAACTCCTCAGCCCGGTTCCACAACGAAAAAGTCATTCGGGAAAACTCCGGACGGCCAGCCCGTCGATCTTTATGTGCTGACCGCTAAAGGCGGCGCGGAAGCCTGTATCACGAACTATGGCGGAGCGGTCGTCTCGCTGAAAGTGCCGGATCGCAATGGCAAACTCGCGGATGTGGTTCTCGGTTACGACAACGCCGACGGCTACGTGAATGACAAGAGTTTTTTCGGCGCGCTCGTTGGCCGCTACGGAAACCGCATCGGGCACGCGCAATTCGCACTCGACGGCAAAACCTACACGCTCGCGAAGAACAACGGTGAAAACAGCCTGCACGGCGGCATCAAGGGCTTCAACAAGGCCGTGTGGACCGCCAAAATTATTCCTGCCAAAGACGGGCAATCGCTGGAACTTTCCTACCTCAGCAAGGACGGCGAGGAAGGCTTCCCCGGAAATTTGAAAGTGAGTGTGGTCTACACCCTGACGGATTCGAACGCATTGCGGATCACCTATTCCGCGATCAGCGACAAGAAAACCGTCGTCAATCTTACCAACCACTCTTATTTCAATCTCGCCGGCCAGGGCTCCGGCGATATTCTCGGCCACCTGCTAATAATTCAGGCTGACAAGTTCACTCCCGTCGATGCCGGCTTGATTCCCACCGGCGAATTCCGCGACGTCGCGGGCACACCGTTCGATTTTCGCAAAGAGCTGGCCATCGGCGCGCGCATCGATCAGGACGAAGAGCAATTAAAACTCGGCGGCGGCTACGACCACAACTTTGTCCTGCAGCGTTCGAATGACCCCGAGGAATCCCTGGCCGCCCGCGTCCTCGAGCCCGTCTCCGGCCGCGTCCTCGAGGTTTGGACGACTGAGCCAGGCGTGCAGTTTTACACCGGAAATTTTCTCGACGGCAAAACCATCGGCAAGGGCGGCGTGACCTATCCGCGCCGCTCCGCCTTCTGCCTGGAAACGCAGCACTTTCCCGATTCTCCGAATCAGCCGAAATTTCCGTCCGTGGTCTTGAATCCCGGCGAGCGCTACCACACCATCACCACTTACAAATTTTCCGTCAAAAAGTGACGGCCGGCGCCTGGCCGTCGGCGCTTGACGTGAGAGTCTAGGGCTGGTCCCGGTGAGAAAGGTCTCCGCCGTCCAAGCCTTGCGTAACTCCAAAAAGCGCAGTAAGGTGCGCGTTGTATGTGAACGTCTACGGCATTTATCCCAAGTCCTAAAGCGGAGCCATGACCCAACCTTCCAGCACTCCCATGACAGTAGGCGTCATCGTCGGAAACCGCGGCTTTTTTCCCGATCACCTCGCGCGTTCCGGCCGCTTGGACATCGTCGCCGCCCTCACCGCCAAGGGCATCCGGCCGATCATCCTGGACGAGAACGACTCCAAGTTTGGCGCGGTAGAAACCCGCCAGGAAGCAGCGCGCTGCGCCGAACTTTTCAAGAAGCATCGCGAGCAGCTCGATGGAATCGTGGTGACGCTGCCGAACTTCGGCGACGAGCGCGCTATTGCGGAAACGGTTCGAATGGCCAATCTTGGCGTTCCCATCCTGATGCAGGCCACGCCGGATACACCCTCGCGCATGACCATCCGCGACCGCCGGGACAGTTTTTGCGGGAAGATGTCCGCCTGCAACAACCTCGCACAGTACGGAATCCCTTACTCGCTGACGACGCTGCACACGGAGGCCCTGGATTCGGACGTCTTTCGCACGGACTTGGACTGGTTCCTGGCCGTCTGCCGCGTCGTGAAAGGCCTCAAAAAATTACGGATTGGCGCCATCGGCGCACGCCCGGCGGCATTCAACACCGTGCGCTATAGCGAAAAAATTCTCGAGTCCGCGGGAATCTCCGTTGAGACCCTGGACCTCTCGGAAGTTATGGGGAGAATTGGCCGCCTGAAGGACGACGACGGCAAAGTTGTTGAGCGCCTCAGGGGCATTCGCCAGTACGTCTCGACGAACAGCATTCCCGACGCCGCGCTCGTCAAAATGGCCAAGCTCGGCGCGGTCATCGAC
>WNFP01000991.1_pt1 | contig 43860 bp, 77 predicted proteins | sample 5400201 | NCBI WGS metagenome assembly WNFP01 (sample SAMN13153355, study PRJNA577476) | soil metagenome | isolation source: 115 cm saprolite under Madrone tree | place: USA:California | collected 2016-06-14 | reverse complement strand
TTCCGTTGATAATGTACTTCCAACTAAACCAACATGACGTTGACTCAGATTTGCGACTTCCTCACGTACTGCATACAATTCTTCCAACCATCCAGTATCTAAAACTGTATCACAATTCAATAGGACTACAAATGGAGTCCTTACTAAACGAAGTCCTAAATTGAATGACCTAGTATACCAATGTTGAAAATGTGTACGAATAATAACAACATCACGATTGTCCCGAACCATCTCATCAATAAACCTTGCTCCTGGTTCATCACTATTATCGTCAACAATGATTGGTCGAAAATTATGCGTATGCATACACAAAGACTGCCAACATTTCTTTACCATATCTTCGACAGGAAAATCTCTAGTGATTCTTATGCCTACGACTATGTCTGTCGGGGGATTCATCTCTACCTCTTGCTAGATTTTTATAATGTCTAACAACTACCTTCTGAACTGATCTTGCTTCCTTGAAGATTTCATTTACACTAAATCCAGCCTTCAGAAGAAACTTTACCATTTGTTCATCTGAATATCCATTGAGCAAAATATTGACTTGATTACGAGCCATCTCATCAAGATATCCCTTACCCCAAGCTTTCTTCCTTTTAAGTCTTTTCTTTATTCTGATCAATCGGCGAGATAGTTGTTCTGGCGATAGCTTCATGTAAAGCTTTCTCCGCACTTGCTAACCATTGTTTAGATTGTTCTCTTGCTTCACCATTCCATAGACTTAAGTCTGCATTCAAATCATCTACAACTATTACTGGACTATTTATAGAAATATGAAGAATCTTTTCAATGTCTCCATCCATCCACTTGTACATCAAATGAACTCGATTGGCTCCTTCCGTTCTAGAAAGGTATAGTTTGTCTTTATCTAAATCTGTGGCCGGATCACGTTCAACTACAGGTATCGTTTTTTGTTCACTCACTAACAACTGCCCACCCCCTACACTTTGAAAGGGCCTCCTTCAGTCCTTCCAACGTTGACTTAATATTCTGGTCTGTTGTAACTGGAAGTATCTTATCAATATCCTTTACTAAATCTTCTGTACGTTGTCCTTCTCCATGTTGCATAAAAGTTAACAATGCAGAATGACCTTGCTTCTTTACAAAGTGATATAAATCTTCCCAGCCTTGAACACTAGAAACTGATTGAGTATAACCATTACTCATTACTGAGATTGTCATTTCAATTTACCTTTCAGGTTTGAGATACTTCCTACAGGTTCCATATTTCTCAAACGAAATGACCATCCAGGAACTTTAGCGTAGTAGACGTTTTCTTTTCCCTTTCTCTGGTCTACTGCAACTACGTACATACTCTTAAGACCTGATCTCTTTGCATACTCCTCTTTACGAAGCCTAGATTCACGATGAACAGTGACTTTATCTTTTTTAGCTGTATCATAAATCGTCTTGACTTCGATTCCAACCTTTCCCTTCAACACATCGAAAGGATGGTTGTCCGGAGTTGCCTTACCTCCAATCACGTCTGCTATCTGCCTAACATTTGCAGCTGATCCAAGTATCTTTTCCGTTGTCACTGGAACAAAAGAAGCTCTAGCCCGTTCCTGTTTAGCTTCATCCTTACCAGGTGGTCGACCACAGTTCTCACCCTTACATCCAGATCCTGGACCTCCTCCATAAAGCTCTATTGCGGCTTGAATGGTAATACTCATAATTACTTTACTCTTATCGTTCTAACCAAAATTGGTTTATCTGGATTACTAGTTGTTCTATAAACCTCAACCCTGTCTATATACCTACGATGTACTGCACCTCTAAAGACATGCTCATCTTCAGATGACTGGGGGTGTAATTGTTTGGCTAACTTACCATCCACATCTTTTAATACTATGACTGCATACTCATGTAAAGGTTTCAGATGAACATCATGCCTATTATCATTCTCCATTTCCAAATTGCCTTGGGCATACCCCCATGCTCTATCTTTTTTCGTAGTAGTGTAAACACGTGGAGTCTTTTTCTCATCCCAAGAACTCTGAGGTACGATTCCTTTCTTTAAAGCTTCTTGACCATGTTTCAACAATACACCTTTATAAAGCTCAGCCGGAAGTTTACGGCCATAAGGATGTCTTCCACTTCCTAGACCTCCACCATAAAGTTCTATAGCGGATTGGATCATCATTGCCATAATTGATTATACAGTTCCGTAAGGTTTTTCTGGACTTCGTACTGAAGCTTGTGGATACTTCTTTACATTAGCTTTAATAAACTTATCCAGAAATTTCCTACACGTTTTTTCCATCTGATGACCTTTATTCATCATATAGAATGCAAAACAATCTGAAAACTGTTCATTGGGATTCTTCTCTGCGTAATGTCGTGTGAACTTCACTCCAGCTTTATGCGTCCATTGGCTAGTCTCGTGCGGCCATCCTGGACGAACCTCAACATATGCAGGAGAGTTGCCTTCCTTCCATCCTTTAACCCATCCAGAACATTTCTCCCATTCATCCTTCTGTTCCGGAGTAAAAGCTTCATAAATAGAATGACCTATTTCATGTACTGCTGTTAACTCAGCATGCCATATCCATGCTTCACCCTTTCCGAATCTCTGACGAAAAGAAAAGTTTCTAGGATTATATTGAACTGTCTTTGTTTCCGGAATATATCGACCATGCTTTATGTCAAGTTCCTTTGCTGACTTAATTTCCTTAACATTAAAGAAAAGCTCTGGTGGAATTCTTGATAACATTGCCTTCAGGTTTTCTTCTTCTGGTCCAGTGAATCCAAACAAACGAATTCCATTCCACAACGAACCATCAAACTGTCCTCTCTGAGAGTTCTCACTAGCAGAATCAATATCTTTATCTTTACTAATAACTGCCTTACGAATCCAAACTTCTATCTTTCCCTTTTGCTGTATCCTAGCTGCTTCCTGTAAGACTTCACTCAATGAGGCGTTTGGTCCCAACTTCTCACGAGCTTTATTCAAAGCTTCATTATGCCATTCTGTAGCTTCTTTCGTATTGGGAGTTGGCTGTTCTGGATGTCTGCCACTTCCTGGTCCTCCAGCTTCTAAGTCTTTACTTGAAACATACCAATCACTACAATATTCGTCTATCTTGCCTGGAATCTCTGGTCCACCATTCCACTTTTGAAAATATGTACTTGTACAATCTGTTTTGTTATCAGCTAAAAACTTACAACTAGCACAACTAGAACCACCCTTCGGTACACGCATCCCAGCTACATGGTCTTTAGGATAAGTAGGCTTTGGTTCATTTGCAGCATGGACTACATCTGCTACTGCTTCAACAGCAGACGCACGTATCTCATCAATCAACTGTTGGCGTGATACTTTTCCTAACTTAAACAATGTCCTTGTCGTCTCTAGACTATCTAAGCTCATATCTTAGCAGCCCCCAAAGCACGAAACATTCCACCACCTGATCTACGTCTTGCTCTTCCTAATGCAGCTGAAAACATTCCTGGTGTATATGCTGCTTGATGTGGAGACAACAACGTGGTATGTGCCGGAATCAATGCCGGTAATCCACCTGGAGATGATCTCTTCAGAAGTTTCATACGATCCTTGTGGGCTTCTTTTCTTTTGGTTACATCCATAAACTTGTTGTCTTTTTCTTTTGGATCATCGGTTGGAATCTTGTCTGCATTCTTCAATGACGGAGGATGGAACCAAAGATTAGTATCTAGGTGAGCATGCTGGAGTGCCCCTGCCATCGGCTCACCGTAGTCTGCATATGCCGCCAAGTCTTCCTTCAGCATGCTATTAATAGCTTGATGCAAGCGCATGATAGCACTTTCCTGTGAATTTGTAGCTGATAGATAATCTTGTTTAAAAGCTGAATTGTGCGCATCGGTAAGATGTTCTTCTGCTCTCTTTACCTTACTCAATAATTCGCTTCTCTGTGAACCTCCAGTAGTCTTGTTAACCGTCAGTCTTACATTATCTAAAAGACTACTTATCTTTTCTTTTTGCCACTGGTACAATACTCCGTCATGCCTAAGATTGTTTTCTGAATTATAACGCATGTCATGGTTAATAAAAGAATCATGTTCTTTCAACAATGCCTTCGGAGACTTGTGTCTACCAGAGCCTGGACCACCTGCACGTAATCCTTTGAAGTATGGCATGGTCGGCATCTTCGGTGCCTTAGGAGCTTTGAAAGAGTGATTCGGCATCCTATGTCCTACACCAATTCCTTTATGCATAGAAGGATTAGCAAACTTGTGCTTTACTCCTGTTCCTTTATGCATACTAGGATTTGTCATATGATGCCCAGCTGGCTTTGGTTTTGGACTAGGAGTTCCGTGATGCGGAGTCTGAGGAAGCCCTCCTCTTCCTCCACCTTTACCTGATGGAAATCCTGATAACGTTTTAGTAGGAATATAACCTACGGGTAATGTCCTCTTTCCATATTGCCATCCTGTCATCGGCATATTACTAGCTGCTGCTATGCCCCCAACAAAAGTCTTACTTAATTTCTTTACTCTATCTCTCCAAACCTTTCTTTCTTCTTCCATCTTAGGATCTTCTGGAGCAATTACTTCTCCGGTGTCGGGATCTACCGACCAACGAATTTGTTTATACGCATAATGTGTTATGTCTCCATACTTACCATGAGCTGTGGGATGTTTCCATTTAGCAAAATTCATATTGTGTTCTATGAAACTTTTCCCTTGCGCAACATCTCGTGCTTGTTGTTTATCGGGATAACAACCAAAGTTCTTATCGACTCCATCAGACTCGACACAGAACTGAGTTCCTTGTTTTACTATCCTTTTCTTTCCTGGAATAGGGCGAATTGGTCTACTCTCCATCTCAACAGATTCTTCTGCCGACTTCAACTTAGAGAGTTCTTTGGTATGTCCAGGACCGTACAAAGATGTTTGCTTTGGATTTGAACGAACCAAAGTCTTTTCCTTTTTACTCATATCAGAAAACGGTTTGATAGGAATAGACTTTGATGGCTTTCTCCCAGAACCTGGTCCACCACCAAACATCTCGATACTAGCATTGAGATTCATTAGCAATCCCTCAAAATACCATTTGTCAAAAAACCATGCAATCCACAATCTGGTTGTTGACATAACAAAGATGGCGAGGCAGACAAGATATTATCTTCCGCTGAACCACTCCACTGCCAACAAGATCCTTTACTAGAATGTTCGCATATATCTGCCCATAAATCATTGCCTTGTTGATCCTTACCACAATGTACTTTATGCTTTGGTTCACAATTACTTGCTGTTGTCCAAGGATGTACTCCTTTACATTTAGAACAACAAATAGCATATCCTGCTATTGGACCAACTAAATCTTTATCTCTCTCAGAATTTATTACTCCGTCCGGGCCGGGAACAGCCCATCGTATCCTCCAAACATCTCCTGGTACTGCGGGTGGAGTATCCAAAAATTCTTGTCTATCTTCTGGTAACTGATCTTCATATACATAGTCAGTTCCTTTGGCTTTCATATCAGCGTAATGCCAAGAATCAGTTCGAAAATGCATCTGGACTTCCATCAATCTCTCCACATCTTCTTAACGCGATCTGCCAGATTATGCAAATTGTAAAAAGCTCTGGAGAGATATAATCCGTTTCTGAATCTTACTACGACGCGCTCTCCATCTATTGCATACACAACTCCGCGGCCATGCATTCCGTCAACTGTGACTTGGTCTCCGACTTTGAAAGTATTCTTCATTTTAGGACCACAGAATAAAGCGATTGCGTTCTCCATCTTCGATCCAGAACCATGCATCATGACTGGTTCCTTTTTCATCGAGAAGACTTTTTCTTTAAACTCTTTCATTGGCATTGTCGTAACAGAAGCAAAGAAGTGATCTGGAGTATCATACGCTTTCTTATATGCTTGAGTAGCATCCATCGCGTCTTCAAATCCAAGCATCACTTTATCTTCATCCCAATTGCCAATGTTCTTATCTGTTTGATGGATAATATACACAAACTTTGCTCCTTTTACTGGTCCCACGAAAGCATCAACCGCGTCTCCGTCTACTCCTTTCGTTCCCTTGATATAACCATAAGGATATGGCATTACTGTACGCCACGGTTTTCCTGATGCACGATCCACACCCTGACGTACAGAGCCAACGTCATTTTCTATTACTATCGTCATACGTTGGAATTTCATGGTCTTCATATGGCTTTTCTATGGTCTGACCCCTTATACAAATACCCCGTAATGACGATAGCGATTGATTTGGCGCATCCTTTAGTGTTCAGTGACTATAACCCTTATAGGGTTCTTTCGCTAGACTTTTGTAGTAAGTACAGATGATTCTTGTTCTGGGACGTTTATCGCTTTTAACGTAACTCCTCCTGGCAACGTAACGTGTACTATTGGCGGTGGTGGATCTGTTCTAGATTGAATTCGCAAAAGCAATGCTCCAATAAACAACTTTATGTTATCTGTTGAAAACTGTGCTAAGTCTCCTTCGTTATGCGAATGTGCCCACCACGCTAACAAAGCAAACAGTACTACAAGAAACGCTAGCAACAACTTATCGAATTGTTGTTTCCAAAAATCCATCACTCTTTAGAAGTAATATTCTTCCCATTGATTGGAAACGTTTTTGTAACTGGAGAAAGCTTTGGCCTAGTTCCAGTATTTTCTTCTGCAATATGAGCTTTGTATCCATCTGAGTTATGCGTGACCTGCATTCCTTGTGACTCTAATGCAGACTCAAGACTCCTAAGCAACGGTGCGATGTGTACTGGCGACATCTTTGACTCCTTCTAGGGATATCTCCCTGAATGGTGCGTTGTATTTTTTGTCAATAGAAGCCTGGGCTTCCTCGGTACCAAATATTACATGAATTCTAGAAGAATCCAACTTATCATTAATCTCATTCATCTGAGTCCAAGTAGGATATAACATTCCTCTCAACTGAACCAAGAAGTCTAGATCACTCCATTCCGTCTCTTGCCCTGCTGCATATGAACCTATGAGAAAGATTTTGTCAACACAAGCTTTTCCATCAAGAACAATGTTGACTATTTCTTTCACTGTCCATGCACGAATCAAGATCTGTTTCTCATCGTAAATCATTAGTCTATGTCCGGGTTTGTTTGCACTAATCTCTTTCTTGCAATATCTCTTACTGCTGGCGTCTGTGCTATGTCTGGAGTAGAGACTATCTTGGAGTATGGTCTTGCGAGCATTGCAGTATTTGCTTCCTCAGGATCATCATACTCTCCAATCACATGGCCGTACTTAGTATCCACTACCTTGTACTTTCTTCCTACCATAGAACTAGAATCTGTTTGTGATCCTGCTGCCGTTGCTTGCAAAGCAAGCGTAGTCTCCATGTTTGCTTTCATAATGCCTTTACATGTGCGGGGACTTCTTCCGTCATTGGTTGAGCTAACGTTGGAGTCGGAAGTGGAAAGATTAGCGTTCCTTTATTCTTATTGATCCAATCCGTTTCCCTTTTTACTATTGAATCCTTAAAATGCCAGGGAAGGACCAGCATATGTGTTGCTTTATCTCTAGCTTCTTGTTCCGGAACAATGGGAATCCAAGTTCCTACCATTTTCAATCCGTACTTATGATGGTCACGTTCTGCTATGGCCACAATCGGACAATGGCCATTTGGATACAGATACTGAAGTAGAATTGTTCCACGAGTAGAAGCACCATATCCATAAAGTGTGCCCCCATTACCAATTTCTGTCTCTAGATATCCTCTAAGTTTACTCATCTTCATTTCAACAGAAGCTTTGAAAGCATCGAAGGGTGCCTGTGTACCAAGACCAAATTTCATTTCCTCAATCATACGTATCTGGCCATTTGTGTACAACCACTGCTTCTGTTGATAATCTCTTTCACAAAACTTTTCAAATGCACGATGCGTGATATAAACACGAATCGATCCTCCATTACAAGATGATATCTCAACTCCTTGAATGTCAAGCCCTGACTTCTCTACTGCTGTTTTCAAAGTCAGTAAAGAAAAGTATGTCAGATGTTCATGACAGATGTTATCAAAGGCTGTGTCCTGTAACATTGACTTAAGATAGTTCATTTGGATGATGAGTACGCCTTCATCATGCAGAATCTTTCTACAGTCCTTCAAAAACTGTACCGGATCTTCAAGATCATAGAACATTGCAATTGCTGTAATGACTTTGAATCTAGGATAGGCTCCAGCCCCTATGCCTAACATCTTGAATGTTCTCAAAATGGTTTCTTCTGAAAAATAGTCGTCTATCCCAATGTCTACTCTCTGAGTTTGCATACTCTCTTTTACGAGATCAGAAGCGGGATCAACTCCAACAGTTATAATTCTCTTTGTGTACCACCCAAGCAACGTTCCATCGTTAGAGCCAATGTCTAAAACCTTATCTCCTTCCTTGAGATTGATGGTTGACTCAGCCCTTTTCACGATCTTCAGAAGCTCATCACGCATTTGCTCATTGATGCCTGAGCGATACCAAAACTTTTTGTATAGTCTGTCAGAGTTGACTCTATGCTTCAACTGAACCAGACTACAATTTGAACAACGCATCAACGTCAGCGGAGCTCTAAGAAGGTCTTCATCTTTTTCTTTTACCCAGTCAACAACATACTGATTTCCTAAAGAAAGTACTTCACATAAAGTTGAAGTTCCACAAATCAAACAATTCTTAAGCTCTTTGTACATGTTTCTCTCCAAACAATTTCATATTTAGTCCGAGATCAGATTCAACCATCATTGTTACGAGGTCTTCAAAAGAGTGCTCTGGTTTCCATCCTAACTTTTCCTTTGCTTTACTATAATCTGCAACCAGTGTCATAAGTTCATTTGGACGAGAGAACTCTGGACAATCATATAATACAACACGTTCTGCATCCAAACCAGCTATCTTTATAGCTAAAGTTACAAACTCTTCCACAGAATGTCCTTCGCCCGTTCCTATTACGTAATCATTTGATTCAGTTTGTTGCATCATCAGATGCATTGCCTTAACATAGTCTCCAGCAAATCCCCAATCTCTCTTAGAATCTCTCGAACCTAACCGTAGTACATGTGTATCTCCATTCATCCACAAAGCAATATGCTTTGTCACTTTTCTGGTAAGCATCTCAGAGCCACGTCTAGGAGATTCATGATTAAAAAGAATTCCTGATACAACGTAGAATCCTCTCAAACGATATGCATGAGCTAACTTATGAGCTGCGTACTTAGAGACTGCATAGGGAGACAAAGGATGCATCGGAACTTCTTCATTCAAAGAATGTGGTGTTTCCATTAACAATGTCGATATACCTAGTGACCTAGGCTTAAAAATTACATTTCCAAACATTTCAGACGAAGATGCTTGATAGACTTTTACTGTATCTTCTATTCCCATCTTTTCAAGACAATCTAGAATCCTTGCAAGTCCGCCAACGTTTATATCAAACGTTTCAGCTGGATAATTCCAACTACTTGGTACAAACACTTGCCCAGCAAGATTGTAGATTTCGTCTGGGTCTGCTTTACGAATAGCAGTTGCGATAGACAAAGAATCTTTCATATCTCCATACAAATACCTAACACCTTCAATATAATTCACATGCTTATGAACTGGGCTAAATCGTACAAGTCCAAACACTTCATAGTTAAGGCTCAACAAATGTTCTGCGAGATAACTACCATCCTGCCCAAAACATCCTGTAATTAAAGCTTTCATCTATTCTCCTACGAAATCAATCGCTTGATCTTGCCTACCTAGAAACGAATGTACTCCAAGATTTTCACAATAATCCCTAGAAGTAGCCCACCGTTCTCCGGATCTTTCATATGCATGATGGATATCAATTGTGCAACCTCCACCCATTGATTCTGGGCAAGTAAAATCTGTACGTTGCGATGCTCCATATTCTATCCACTCTTCTCTGGTCATAGTTCCAATGCCATCATGCATCGTCATCAAGACATCTGTTTTGTCTCCTCCTATTATCCTATGATGACGAGTATAGGATGACCTGTATATACTCCAAGCCTTTGCTTCAGGATGTCTTTTGATTAGACTATTCAATTCCTGTAGCCATTCCGAATTATATACGAAATCATCCCATAGAAACCCAATATGTGTAATGTCTTCATGTTCCTTGATTAAATGATCCCCTGCCGCAGAAACTAGAGCATTGAATCCTACCGTTGTATCTGCGTCGGTATATACTTCCCATGCTGGAGTAAGTACATCAAAGACGTCTCCGTACATGAGTAAAGATTTCGGATTGTACATTATCTGTAATACTGGTCTTACTAGTCCTTGCACATTTGTCTTGGCAAGACTGTTAAACGAACGATTAGCAATAGCCAATCTCTCTGCGTTATATACATATGAAACAATGGCGAATCCTAACCTCATCATGCCCTCATGAAAGCCGCTCTGAAAAAAGTGTAATCGAACACATGCGCACCGTTCCACTTGTAACTAGGAATACCTAGTGCTATCATATTACACTCAGTTTTGAGCATCTCAACCCGTTCCTTCATATCCGCCGGAGTATAACTTGGCATTGCCCTCATCTCATCAAACGCATGTGGCTTGGTGGGATCATCTACAACATCACACGTTACCAACATCAATCCACCTTTGCGAACACGAGCCGCCAACGCTTTCCAACATTGTTTTTCAATATTCTTAGAGACATGCTCAAGAACTGAAATACAAAATACTGCGTCGTATTGCTGATCTGGCATATTCTCCAATCCAAATCCATGTACATAGACTCCTTTCTTACCAAAGCCTTGTAGGACTTTGTTGGTATAACCTCTGTCTACACGATACTGTTCAACTGGTTCATATTCCGAAACATTCATATTGAAACGAAGATTCAGTGCCGGACCAAAAAGACTCCATCCTGCTCCTACATCTAAAATGTCTAAAAGTGGAACGTTTTCTTTATACTGATCCAGTAACATCTGAATTCCCGTTCCATATTCCCAATACCGATGTTCATGTGGAACAACAATTTGACACTTGTCCTGTAGCTTAAAGACAGCATCCTTTGCTATCGAAACCCCTTCTCTGATCTCGTAGTAGTCGTCTGGATGCAACGTGTTGACCAAAGTTCTCACGAGTACATCTTCTCCTCAGAGGTAATATTCCAAAGTGCATTTATCTTTTTCACTATCTCTGATCTTTTATCGTTTTGAGCTGTGATAGCATCCAAAATTTCAGATTTACGAGATAAGACGGCATTGTATGACTTGTCTGGAGCAGATCTTAAAATACGAGCCTGGTCTTCAAGACTCCAAAGATCGCTATTTATTTCTGTAAGCTCATAATACAGCTTATCATACTCTTCTACTTTACCAGGTATCATCTGTAAGTCTGGTATCCAGTTTTGACGAAGATGTTTCTGAATCATTTCCAGTTCATCGAAGAAATGATGGGCGCCTACCTTTTTGTCTCCACCTTCGACTACTGTACGAATAATTGGCCCCCTTCCCTTCACGACGGGTTCTGCATCCACTATTTCTTTATCGAGATGTTCAATCTTCAATTCCAAAATAGTTTGGCGATCTGCTAACTCACCTGGGTCTGGTTTCAAGAGTCGCATAATTCTCCTTAGCTGTTAACGAAATTGTGTATAAGACAATCTAGGACTAATCCAACTGATGACTCAACTGCAAGATATATGTTACTTGTCAATGCCAAAGAAATCGAAAACTCCTTTCCATAAGAACATCCGAAAACCGTTCCCATAGATCCTGTAGCATTGCGTTCTGGATGTGGTTCGAAAGAAAGGATGTTCTTTCCTAATCCATGAGCTATTACATAATTTGCTGATCTACATCCTATAAACATAATCGAATTCTGGATGACATCTGCTGCCATTATCCATGGAAACTTGTCTACATCCACAAACAATAAGTCAGTTACTTGCCCAGACTTTTGTAGTTCATAAATCAACTTATTTAAGAAAAGCATTTTCTCTTCATGATACATCTGATTGAATGCATACGAGACATACGGTTTCTTGATATGATCGTACACACCTTTCGTAAACAAGAAAGGAACAACTGGATCAACTAGTTTTAATCCTTGTTGATTGGCTATGAAGTCTATCAACTGGGCATTGGGACCACCCAACAAATGCGAAGGATGACTACGATAACCAAGATGGTAAGCATGTTGATATCCTTTAGAAACGTGATCTGGTGGTTGCCAGGGCTGATCTCCATGAGGAGAACCCATACATGCCCAATCAGTGACTACGAATGCTTTTGAAATATAAGGCTGATCCTCAATCAATCCTAACAATGATTTATACTCTGGCATACATGCGAAATCAACCTTCTCTTTATACACATCAGAAATATGCTTTACTGTCGCTAGCGACCAAAGTATGTCACCGAACTTTCCACTAAACGAAGTTAATACTTTAGTCTTACTCATCTTCTTCCTCATGGATATCTTTCATTACTTCTTTCTCGAAGCCAGTTGGAGATCTCATCTGACGCATATGTTTCTCGTAATATTCTCTGGCTTCTTGTTCTGCCTTTTTCCTTGTTTTCTTACCCACAGAACGAATCCACAGCTTAACAGCATTTACATTCTGCTGTTGTCCACAGACTACCCTTTCACGAATGATTGCGTAGTCTTGATTAAACTCGAGTTGGGCCTGAGTCAATTGCATTACAATCTTCTGCCAGTATTCTTATCCTGCGGAATAATATTTCCCTGTTTATCACGTCCTTGTGAACCTGGTACTGCTGACGGTAAACCCATCTTCTTTGCACGATCTTCAAAATCTTTTTGTTTCTTACTTCCACCCGGTCTACGGCCGGAGCCTGGACCTCCTGCGTCCATTCCTTCCCAATGCGCCTTCTTCTCTTTAGGACTCAGATGTTTCTGGCCAATAGTTGCAGCACGATGTTTGGCACCTTTGCTCGTTCCCGCTGCCTTCATGCATTTTCCTTCAGCATGCATCTGTCCACAGGCTTTACACATCGTCATCTTGCCTGTTCTCATCTTAGCAACTTTCTTCCCCTTTGATCGCATAACTGGATTATAGGAAAGTTCGGTGCCTGGTTCCGATGACTTATCTCCTAGTCCTGAAGCTAATGCCTTTATGCGACTCGGAGTCTTCAACATTCCCAATCCGATAGATGACTCAAGATTGTGAAATGTAGCAGATGAAGCTTCTATCGATCCTATTGCATGGACTTCAACTTTGATTCCACGAGATGAAGACTGATCCTGTGCTTTCTTCGTTCTGTTTGCTACTTTAGGATCACCTGGTCCTTTTGCTCCTGGTAATGATCTATTTCCTTTGGGAGGCTTAGCTGCAGGATTGTACTGTTGTCCGCCTGCACTCTTGGGTTGCATCGAATTCTGTGCTGGTTTTCCTCCTGGAGTTGGCATTCCCATCTTAGGAGGTCTTACAGTTTGTCCGTCGCCTGGTGCTACCCCGGGTTGATGCCCTGCCATAGACGGACGAGATTGATTCATCTTACCAACTGTTTGCCCCATATTGATAGGATTACCATTCTCATCGTATGCTTCCTGCTCATCTTCGTTGGGTCCGCCCATTCCCGGTTGTCCTGGCTGTCCTGTCATACCAGGGTTGTTTGGATCCTGTGTCATCTGGTCCTGATTGGGTTGTAGATTGTGCATCTGGGAGACATGATTGATTACACTCTGGACTGGGGCCAGATTTCTCTGCATCGTTTCTCTTTGCTGATCATACTGCAACTTAGCTTGTTGCAATCCTTCAAAACCTTCCTTCGTCGAACCAACAGGATCTTGCATGTGATTCGAAACGTGCTGGGCAATTGGAGAAGCTTTTCCTGTTGGCGCCTTAACTGTCTTCGTCTGGAAAGGTGATCCAGTCGCGGGTTTCGGTTGTATCTGCTGCGCCACAGGAGACGGCCTCATCGCTACCGGTGCGGCTGCTGTAATCGTTGTCCCATCTATTATATCCCTTAATGTTGGCATTGATTCTCCTGACTCGAATAATTTCGTCTATTGCTACAAGTGTGTCTTTGTATACTTGTAACTCATCCTCAAGAATCTGAATCTCCCTCAAAATCTTTTTGCGGCGAATTAGTATCTTTGTAATTGTTCTGGGCATCACTTACCTCATATTACAAAATCATAATCATTTCTAAGTACCTCAACCCATGTGCATTTATGCCATTCTGATCGTTTATGTCTAGGCATCAGCTTTTGTCCTATTATGAGTAGACCATGCTATCTTAAAGGCTGATGTTGTGCCATGTTTACGCTTCAACTTATGCATAGTTTCTTCAGAGAAACCTGGAGGAGCGACTGCATCGATCCACATCTTCTTCGCCTTATCCCACATCTTCGCAATTTTCTTTCCTTTGGCGTTTACTTTTATGGCAAACTGCATGGAGCGAGAAAACTCCGAATTGGATGCTCCAGTATTCTTGACTCTAGGTCCTACACCTGATCCTGGTGATTCGAGATTCGGACTTCCATATCCTATAGTTGATGCATGACCTTTTGTTCCCGGAGCATTCAACTGTGCCTTTTTGGAATTCCACTTCAATCTATCTGAAGGATCTATGCGTGTACTAGCATCGGACTGATCTGGAGATATCTTGGCATCAGATGGAGAGACTGTGTCTTCTAACGATCCTGAACTCCTAGCTCCACATGCTTTGCAGTCTCCTGTCTTTCCTGCACGAAGGTCATGTTGTTGTTCTGCAACCTTTACCATTCTCTGATACTTCTCTTTATCACCTGGTTGCAGTTCTCCACGTTCGGCCTTCTCACGATACTCTTTCTGAATGTCGTCTGGATGTCTTCCACTTCCCGGTCCACCAGCTTTTACTTTCTTATTGGTATGCATAGTATCGACTGGACGAGAACCACCTACACCTGTGTCCTGCATCTTGGTAGGAATGCCTTGGCCAGGGACTGTGGCTGCATACAAGTATTCTGTGGTAGATGTCTTGTCGTATACACGACCATTCCCGTTACCATTACCATTACCAATTGAATGTGTACGATCTATGGATGCCTTGAGCGTCTTACTAGGCTTGATTCTTTTTACTGCACGTTTGCCTACCCAAGCCATTATGGTAAGTCGTCCATTCTGAATAGATGCCTGCTTACGATGTTTTCCATCGAGGACGATTACTTCTGGGATATAACCTAGTCTGGTCTTACCAACTTTCCTCTTATTCATGTCGACGACGATTGGATCCTGTGATCCTATACTACATTTCAGATAGTGCGCAACTCTAGCAGGGTTCTTTGGTTTGTTCGGAGAGGCAGCAGCGTTTATATCGATCTCCATCAAAACGAATTCCTTCGACGAGAGCCATTTCTTTGCCCAACCTTCCGGCGTCTGATACCTGTAAGGGAATCCGCCTGACGCAGCGAGTTTGAAGACTCGTCTGGCGACCTGCACTGCACTCCGAACCTTGGGCTCCACCTTTTTCGGCTGCGGTGTCCGCAATTCCGATAATTCTTTTGCTGATTGTAAATTCATCTCATCCTCGCCTTGGCGGATTATCCCTTCACAACTATTATACAGATTATACAGTTTTTTCTTCACGATAAAGGTGGATACTTGTTGGCTCTAGCTCTCCAGTTCTTTTCATATTCCTTGTCTGCTGGATTGTTCTTCAGTTCCTGAGTAATATACCAATTCCACCATAATACAAATCCTACTAAGACTTTGGCTGGATCAAGAGAATTCACAAATGCTAACGTCTTAGGTCCTATGTATCCATCTACTACTATCATTGGTGTTATACTATGCAGATAGTGTTGAAGAAGTTTCGGGGCATCCCCAGTATTTACTTCACAGTCGAACATCTTGTCTGCGACTAGTTGTGAGACTATCTGTTCTCCCTGTACCTTTGTCCAGTACTTTGTACAATAGATTTTCTGTGCCAACAACAATGCAGTTGCGTTCGGCATCCTAGGAGTTCTATCGGGATTCTGATCATAGTATCCTGAATCCTTCAACGAAGGATTAGCCGCGGCATTTAAACCAAAACGAGTCAATGCTCCGTTGTTATCTGGATAGATCTTTCCAGACAGGGTTGAATCCTCATTCACTATCATGTAGTGAAACGCTTTGATAAAATCTGCCATTATACATTCACCGTGTGATGTGTACCGTCCTTCAACTCAACTATGCATCTAAGCCTACGTCCTTGATCCTGTACTGAGACTATTCCGAATTCCTGTGCATACTGTTTCTCTACCTTTATACATAAACGAACGTACTGTTCAGGGCTCAACTGCTCTGCAATTTCAACAGGTAGAAGTGTCGTCACTTTGTCAACCTCGAAAGTCTCTGGGTTATTCCATATCTTGATTTAAGCATACCTACTGCCTGGGCCGCGTTTTTGTATGAAAAGGAAAGAAGTCCACGAGACTTGTTCGCATAGGTAGTATAGTTCTGTTCCTGAATGACTACTGATTTGATTGCACCTTTCCTGGAATACGTATTTACATAAACCACAGCGCCTGCACCTTTCTGTAAATGTGCCGGCATCTGCGAAGTATCATACAATTTAGTGACACGGTTGTATCCTGGTCTATCTTGCTTTCCTGGTACTGATGTGATTAATCCGAATTGTCCTTTTAACCTATGCTGATCAGTGGACATCTGCTTCATTGTCTTGGGATCGCTTTCCTTCTCTTCCTTTGAACGAACCCAAGTTACATCGGCACCATCCGCAGTCTTAAACTTCGCAATGATCATTCCCTTACGTACAGGTTTGATGTCTTCAACTTGTTCCTTACTTCCTGGTTTATGGAGTTCTACGTCCTCCATCTTCATATACTCAGGGTCATGATACTTATGTACATTGACTGAAATCATCTGTGGAGAATCACCTACCTTGGGTAGGATATTCACAATACGAGCAACTTTACCTGGAGGATATGTATCGTTGTTTCCTGTCTTCTGATTCCATACACTGATAGGCACCTTTAACTTTACGAAGTCTCCTTCTTCTAGCTTATGTTTTCCTCCACTAGGTCCACACTGAGGGCATGGGGCTGTTGGTCCTGAACCCTGGCCACCTGCATGGACATTAATCGTGTCAAAAAGATTCATGAGTTTCTCGGTTGGACTTCGACTATGATCTCAAGTCGTATAAAAACAGATGGAGATGCTTGGCTTCCTGCTATGACTAAAGTATATCCTGTTCCTGGTGCTGGAAGAAAAGTGTTGTCTCCAAAGACTCCCTGATAGTTTCCACTTGATCCTGTTACATATGCTAATGCTATATTAACGCAACCTGGGACTTGAGTATTGTTCTGATCGTACAATGTTCCTGACAATGAAGCTGAATTCAAGAATGAACCAGAGATAGAATCCTGTAACCCAAGTATCGTAATGACTTGAGTATTGCCTTGGAACATGAGTAACTTTATCGGTGTCGCTCTTACGACCATATAATTTCCTTATGCCAAAGCAATCGTCGCGGTCTTTAAAGTTCCGTTACTGTACTTGACTTGCACTTTCAGATTATTGCCAGCCTCATCGAGATAGAAAACTATGCTCCCAGTTTGCATGTCTGTGATATTAGGTGGAACTACCGCAGGGGCACCAAGATTGGCATAACTTGCCCCAGGCATATGAAATTGAAACTTAGGAACATTTACGATTCCAATACCAATATAGCTGGTATCAGCAATCGCGAATGCAGCCGTTGAATTGATGCTACCAATCGGAATAACACTAACTCCAAGCCTTGTTCCATGTGCAATCGTAGTCCAATTCTCAGAAGCCTTCCATTGAAAAATTGCTTGAGCTGTATAACTTGTACCATCATAACCGCCAACAGATATGCCCCCAAGAGCATCGCCCGACTGCACCGCTGTAGGAGAAGCTTGTGTACCTCTACTCTTGAACATTTGAACTATCGGAGAGCGAAAACCAAAATTCCCCGTCGCATGCACATACATATCAAGACCTACACCAAAACTACCATGCACCTCTAGAGGGTTCGCTCCTATACCACCAACCGCATTGCTATTGATTTGGACTAATGGTACGCCGTTATATTGCCCGGTTGTTGTCGTGACTTGTCCTAAAGTAAGAGCTTTCCCAACATTGTCCCAAGTGAAATTAGTATCTCCCACAAGCTGACCACCGCTATTGACTTGCACTTGAGTTGTCGAGCCTCCGACAATCGCAAGTGTTCCAGAAGTCGTAGGCCAATTCAAAGTGACATTACCAATCGCTCCACTAGGCGGTGGAAAACTTAAACTCCCCGAAGTAGTACTCGCAATAAACAAGTTGTTCGGACCAAAGTCGATGAACCCTTTGATGATCCTAAGAGCATAGGCACCGGGTAATGTACCCCCTGCAGTTTGATCATTGATAAACAAACCAGTGTGGCCATTCGTGAACACACCACCTGTATACGGTTGGTCGATGAAAACCGTATAGTCATTAACGCACGTTCCTCTTAGAGCACCACTTCTTGTCCAAAAACCAACGTTGAAGGCATTCGTTCCCGATCCTAAAGCTTGGTACGGGTCTCCCATAATAGATTCTGCATATGCTCCCACACTCTTTGACATCGTACCTGCACCACGATTGTAGCTAGAAAAGAATCCTCCATAACCAATATTCAACGTACCACTTGCATTGTAATCAAGTTCAGTATATATCGTGTATAACGCACCTAACATATTTACTGAATTAGACGATGGCACAACCATCTCAACATTCAAACCCATCTGATTGATAAAATTCGGGACTTGTGTAGCAAACCCGATAGACAAGCCCATGATGGTCTTACCGTCAGCTGGAACTACTGTATGGAGTGCCGGAGCGATGTCGAAAGTGCTATAACCATATCCTAGTGCTGGTACAGGTGGATAGTCGCCAAGTCCTACAATGCCATTGATCTTTCCCAAAGTAGCATTGGCACCTAATGCCATGATCGATGAATTGGGTAAATCGGAATTTCCAGAACTACCAACAAACGACCCTAATCTAGTATCTATGAGACTGAAGTTGCCATTTAGTTCTTGCCCCCAGATTCCTGCATCCCCAAAAATCGTTGGGAGTGTTAATCCTAAATTCGGTGTTGTTCCCGACGGCATTACTGTATCCCTTGTCTATCGAAAGTCCCTTGCATCTGGACATCAACTTTTGCAGAAACTATAACTGCTCTGGGATAAATAAAGACTTCAGCTAAAATTGGAGGCACTGGTTGTACTCCTCCTTGTGGTGCTCCGAAATTACCTGTTCCGTACAAGCCTGAACCATACCCTGCAAACAGTGGACTGACTTGCCCTTGAGCTACATTCAAAACCTTGTATACACTTACTTCACTAAAACCTTCTATCTTGAATGTCTTAGCTCTGTTATCATTGTCTACTCTGTAGACAACTGGATTAGCAAGACTTAGACAGCCTCCGTTATATGGAAACTGGTTATACGGACAATTGCCATATCCACTCAAGACTCATTCCTCTTCCACTGGTTGTGGCTTCATTACCTTTTGTACCGATTGAGACTGTGGTGGATTGAGTGGTGTCTGTCTAAGTTCGAATTGGTACGTGTCTACATTCAACACATACTTATTTACATCAATTCCTAATTCATTTGCAAACTGTGCTCCTACATCATTCATAGACTTTATTTCAGCTTGAGTTTTTTGTTCGTGATCTGAACGTCTCAGTTCTCTTGCTTTCATGATGTTCAACTGTAGTTCCACAAACTGTCCACGTTGGTCCTTAGTTAGATTGACTGGAATATTGTTTTTAGGTGAATACTTATTCTTTCCCATGTTGCCTCCTATGTCCATGCTACTGTAGTTCCTGGAAGTATGCCACTCCCTCCGGCCGCAAATGTTTCGACTGCATTTCGATCACTCTTGAATTGATTATTCAACGTAGTTAGTGCTCCCGCTCCGACTGTTCCCGATTGTCCACCAGAACTAGTCCATGCTCCTGTTACTAGATTGATCGTCACTGTAACTGGACTACTATAGGCTCCAACATTGATATTGTTCGAAACCAACTGCCCTATCTGCAACACGAACGTCACTGTCTGAGCCAGATAATCAACATGCATCGATACGATCCCGCCAATCGTATCGTTCTCCTGTGTGACTCCGTTTATCGCTACTAGCTTACCTGTGGTCAACGTGATCATTACATAGCCTCGCACTTAACGTGCCCATTGAATTGCATTGGCGTCACACCAGAAGATGTATAATCCATCTGGTAATTGATGTTTGTACTCGCTTTTGCATAGATGACATAACAGCCAGAAATCGTACCTGTACTAGTGCTGTTGGTTGAATTCGTATCTACACCCGCAACGATAGTTCCTGGCATGGTCTTTACTACGCTCGTATCTAGGTCTGTATAGGTGATCTGAAAACCGTTGGTTCCTCCCAGAACTGAACTAATTGTTGCCGGCTGTGTGACGGTAAATACCCAGCTAATGCGGTACATTCCACCACCACTCGCTGGGACTGCATACAATAATGTCGAATTGATTACCGCTCCCTGGGCCGTAAGATCGATAGTGGCATACTCAGCAGGGACGCCACCAGAAACGGTACCAAGACCTTTGTAGACGCTTACCTTTCCGGCATTCAAGTTTAGATTGCCGGTCCAGACTTTAAGATCGCCCCCAGCTACGAAGCTGATTCGATCCGCAGTATCATAATAAGTCAGGTCCGTACCACTCTTCAGATACATAATCCAAACATCTGCTGTAGCGTTTAATGATCTAAAGGCAAACAGATTATTGTTGTTCGAACCTCCTGAATTTATAATTACTGCATAATTGCCGCTTCCACAATTCAGATTAATACAGGGTGCTTTCAACATCGGTGGCTGCGCCGTAGTTCCTGTTGATCCTGTATGAGTAAACGTAAGTTGACTCAGACCATTCGTACCGTTTGCTACTACATCCTGAATAGTCCATGAGTCTGTCGCACTCGCTGCTCCGGTCCAGTATGCTCCTGAAATAGTTAGAAGAGGACTTGATTGCGCCACGCCACTTGTTGCCGCCACCAAACTCTGGAAATAGAACGGGGACCGAGTTCGTACAACTACAGAACCTGATGCAAACAGGTCTCCTATTTCGAATGCTTGTACGGTCGCTATACTGGCGTTTGGTGTAGCAAAGAACTGCCATTTACTACCGTGATTCGTCGTACTCCAATTCTCGGTCGCGGTACATTGGAAATAACAACCAGTATCTGTCCCACCATTTCCTAGACCAGCATATACTGAACCGTCATAGCCATTCACAGTAAAGTATCCAAGCGCATCACCACTTAGGACTGCTGTCGGAGAAGCTTGCGTTCCTTGTGACTTATAGCAATTGAATGCTCCCCCTCTTCCTAACGCTCCTGAAGAATGGACGTATGCATCATAACCCGCCGCGGTACTATTTCTGTGTGTCTGGACAATCAGAGTAACCATCGAGAGAGTCACAGCTCCATCGAAAGTCATCTGCGAAATTCCACCCAAGACTCCCGAATTGTTAAACTGAATCGAATTCGTAGGTGCCGCCGCAATTGTATTTCCATCCAATGCACCAGTAAACGTGTGCAGTGCACCTGTACTGTACTTCGCTCTAACTACAAATTCGTTTCCTGACTCATCCAACCAAAAACTGATGTTGCTGTTGTTCAGATTCCCATCTGTTGGTGCACTGTTCGGTGCGCCTAATGCTACTGCTGCACTCGAAGTATGGATAACAAACTTGGGGTTAACATTGTCAAAGCCGACCGTGCGTCCCGTGACCGTCAAACTCTCTACACCTGTGGTAGTTCCAGTAATGTTCGTAAAGAACTGAAATTTACTGCCGGTTGCAGTTCCCGACCAAATCTCCGTCGTGATTACCTGAACAAAAGCACCTGGAGCATAGCTTGATCCATTCCAACCACTAAACCCAAAATGACCTAGTACCCAAGAACCTTGTACTACAGTAGGAGCAGCTTGGGTTCCTCCCGAACGATAAGAACCCCAAGTCGGCGCTCTAAAATCTGTATTCGAATGGGCGTAATTATCAATCCCTACTGCATAATTATTGTGTATCTCAACTAGCGCTGTATTTGTCAGATTCCCAATGATGTAAATACCAGTATTTGAATCGGCCGATGCTATCGAAGGTGCAATGATCTGCAGTGTGCCATTCGCATTTGTCGAGAGCGGGGCGGGACAATGCTGTTAGTTGGATTAATTGCTAAAGTACCACTTAGGTCTGTATAGGCTAACTGAGCGCTTACGAAGTTCGTACCATCTCCTCGAAGCACGTTTCCAGAAGTCGCCACACCGTTTATCTGGATGCCAGTAACAGCATTCAAGATCGTAAGCTTCAGAGTTCCTGAGAAATTCGCTGGTGTTCCATTACCCAATCCCAATACAGCGCCAGTGCTTAGACGAGACAAACCAACATCCGCAGTTCCAGAACCGTTATCCCAGGCTAGACTACCCGTGGACTTCATAGTTAATAGCTGTGAGGGGTTCGTCAATCCAAAACCGAAATTTCCACCCGTGTTGAGCCAGCTCGTATTATTAGCCTTAGCATCTAACCGAATCGCATTCAGATTGCTGCCGTCTTTCAGAATCATCACACCAGCGCTAGTACCACCCGAATTCGCCAAGATGCCACTGATCTGACCGGATAGTCTCCAGTAAATTGAATCCACATTGTTGGGGTCAAGATTGAGTACATCGAGATAAGCCGCTGGATTGGTTTTGTTGATGCCAACATAGGTCTGGAACGCTATCGAAGCTTGGCCGGTCGTACCCGCATGCACGAACGTTAAAGTACTTGTTCCGTTCGCACCATTACCCACAATGTCCTGAATGCTCCACTTATCAACCGCTGACGCAGAGCCAGTCCAGTAAGTGCCCGTGATATTCAGAGGTGGCGATGACTGACTTACGAGGCTCGTAGCTAATGTAGGATTCTGTAACCACAGCGCAAACGAACCTGTGATGATCTGATCCGCTTGCGGGGAGAGAATGACTGCACCTGCGTCTATCAGATCTAGGTCAGTATTTAACTGAATACCCCAAACCGTTGCGTCTCCGATCGTCGGTTTGGTAAGACCTAGTCTAGTAGTTGGGTTTGGCATTTTTCACCTAAGCACACAAATCATATCCATCCTCAAAACTCATGCACAATTGAATCAACGAAACGCTTTGCCGCTTCCAAAGTATCAAACTCATTCCAGGGAGATTGTTCTTCTACTACTTCATGCGCGTCCGTGTTCTTATTGTACGACTCAATAACAATTTTTACATTGAACTTCATACCACCACTCTCCCTACTCGGAGTGATACATTTTGTACGTAAACGGTATGCTTATACCTGTTGATTGAGAGTCGACTACGATGATTCCGTTTGTAGCGTTGTTTGGGCCCTGAATCCCTATAGCTTCGTCAGGATTTAATGCTGCCCAGATACCTGTTCCTCTCTGATTGAATACTAACTGAGCAACTGCCACAGCCGACAAAGTTGCTGATCCTATCGTTGGCAACGTTGACGCAACTGCACTAGCTGGTGGGGCGTCCGGTACTACCGGTGCTGGAACAATAGCTGCTCCTGAGGCGTATGTGCCGAATGTTGCTAAACGATGTAGTCTCAAACGCATAGCGTTATCTGCCACTGCTGCGTACGATCCTGCTTGCAATTTCTGGATGTATGCTCTAAGCTTAGAGGTCGTTGAATCAGTCTTGATGTCTGAAAGCAATAAGTCAGTGTTGATCGTACCATTGGAATTCTGTTGCGTCGATGTTGCGTAATAGAATGGCATTACTTCCTCATCTCTATCTTGGCTTCTTCTAGTTTTGGCTTCCCAAATTTCTCTTCACATACATCACAGATGACAATGATGTTCATTACTGAAATCGTAACTGATGATTCATGACTAACCCAGCCATATTCTTTACTACAGTTTGCACAATAGACTCTTTCGTACGGAAGGACTGGATGTGTTACTTTTCCATGATGACCCTTCAACCTAGAGTCAGCATTGCCTATCGGTGTGTCAGTAATCATCATAACACCATCATAAGACGTCGTCTGGATTGACCTTAGCTAAGGCCAGCTTCATACTTCCTGAGACTATGATTCTAGCCGTCTCTAGTCCAACGAGATAGCCTATTTCGAAGTCTGTGCTAATGCCACTCGCTCCTAGGTTTTGAATACGAGCATCCCCCAATAAACGTAACTCCCTTAACTCTGGAACAATAGACTGTGGATCGGTTGTGCGTTTCCCTTCTTTCAATCTAGCCAATGCTGATTCTATAAACATCATTGATGGGACTTTCATAATTACCTACTTCTGATTGATTTGATCCATTTCACTATCGATGCAAACTCATACGAACCATATCGTATGAGTCTATATACGAAATCAATTGCGAGAATTGTGACTATGACTTTCATTAGTCCTCCAACAGTTTCTTAACTATCTCTTGGACCTTGTCTTTGTCGTCTGGTTTTAGATGCTCTGATGTTGCCATAGCTAGTGCGACTATAGCCGCTACATTAGCTTTATGCTGGTCGTCTCGCTTCTTACGATCTTCTGTCATCTGGGTATCGAACTTCTTTAGACGATTGACAAAATCACGATAACCTATACCTGCTAACGTTCCTACCAATGCCATTGATCCTGCTGCTACATTCCTCCAAGTTGGGCTATCCGACACACTTGTCTGATAGTAAGACGCAGCTGCGACTATCATCGCAAAAAACAATAAATTCTGACTAACAAAGCTAGTTAAGTAAAAAAATATTCCTGTATGTACTTCCTTCATACTATCCCCCACATCCACATCCTGTCTGCCTGCTTGCTGCTCTCTTTGCCATTGCTAACGCCCGTTTAGGCCAATTATCTAGATCGTTCCTGCAGATCCAGGCATTGCATCTTTTACAGAATGTACATTCCTTTGTGCTTAAGTCTCCATCGACTAGGAGACAGACATCACAAGCCCGTCTTTCCCAATTCAACTGTGCTTCCATTCTGCCTCACCAGCTTATAGACTTCCGGTTTCTTAATTCCTGAGATTGTGACTACATCAATGCCATGTACCTTTAACTCTGCCTTGACTGAAATAATGTGAGCTGGTTGAACTGTTTGCTCCCACCAAAGCACGTAGACTGAATTACCTCTTTTCTCCATTTCCTGAATCACATAGTCAGGAATCTGTGCCATCACTGCGTATGATGACTCGGGTGCTATTTGGACTTCTTCCTTCTTCTTGAAAATACCCCACTTCATGATCGCTCCCTTAGAACCTGTACATCACTGTCAATTGTAGTTCGTTGAATACTGACCGATTGTTCTGTTGTTGAATTCTTATCTGATTGTTCTTGATGTCGGTGAATGTCTGATGAAACTCATAGGCTGCAAATCGCTCACGAAAAAATAGATGTCTCGACCTATCACGAATGCTTGGCCAAAAGACTGAAAACTCAACTCCCTGTACTGCATTCAAAGTATCAGTTCCTGGAAATACGTACTCAGCGTATAGTCTGCAGTCTGTCGACATGAAGTCAAGGTCTTTGCCTAATCCTAGTCTGGGATGCCATGCATCCTTACTATAAAGGCTGGTGTGTAACAGACTATAGCTAATCCCTGTTCCGTACATCCAGTCCTTATACTTAAATCCTCCAAACATGTGCGCACGTTCTGTGTACCCTGAATTCTGCCCCGTGTTATCGTTGACTTTCTTAGAGCCATCAAACATTCCCTCAACGAAAAAGAATCCCCAATGCGATTCGTTCTGGAAGCCACCTCCAACGATGTACGATAGCGGTTGATAGCCTCCACCGCCATTCAGGTCTGCTCCTGCCCAGATGTAAGGATGTGGCCAAGGTGAGACTTGTGGTTGCCCTTCCAATACAGTCGGTTTGGTCTGAGTCTTTGTCTGCGCACATGACTTAACAGACAATACCAAGACTATGATCAGAATGACTAGAACTAGTACTCCCCTAAAGACTCCGATGTCTACTTTCATAATTACCTACTCTACTTCCTGGCCTGTGGTAATCTCTAGTCTTGGTCCATGAAGGACTACCCATTTTGCTGACATCTCACCTAAGGCTTCACGCAACGATTGTACTGTACTAAACGGAACATCTTTATCTACCCAAATGAAGTAGTACTTATTTGGATCAAGTTCTCTAATGGATGCAATCAAACCTTCCTCAGACATGACATTCACATTGATTGCAGCTACGTTTGTCACAATTCCTGAACCATTATTATCTCCAACGTACATTCCAACATGTCCTGTTTCGTGTTCTTGTTCTGGTGCAGGTCTGGGTTCAAATGTATCTGTCCAACCTGGTACACCAAATGGCTCCATCGGTCTCTTGTCGACTTCTGCTCTAACGAGTTCTTTGCTCGGGCCTAGTGCAACCATGTAGTAGCTAAACATACGGCCTGCTTCTTGACCTAGTACAAGCAACTTTGTCTGATCTGATTTTACAAACAATGTCCTGATTGACAATTCTAGATACCTCAAGATCATTACAATACGTTCCTTCATGGTGAATCCTACAACCTCTTTTACTTGTTCAGTCATATGTCTCCTTTAAGGTTTATGCCTTTGCCAGATCAATTGAAAACGAAACTGCACGCAGACTTGTAATCTCAACAGTTGTTGAGAAATTGATGGTGTTGCCACCATTGGGAGTGATACTTACGATTAACAAAGCAGTTCCCGCTGCGATCGGATTCAGTACGACGTCTGTTCCGTTCTGATTGACTTGTAACTTGGTTGGATCTGAAGTCATCCACTGAGTGTTGGCAGGATTCAACGAAATCACACTCCCTAATGCGTCTTGTGCAGAGACTGATCCATAAATGACTTGTCCTTCATGCGCATTCAAAGTCAGAAAGTCAACTGGTATCTCATCGCCCAGAGAGTCTCTGAATATGACTGCGACTGAAGAAAACTGGTGGTTCAGAATATCCAGTATTTCCTGAGCCACCTTTCCCAGGTCAGAGAGTTGTGCTGATATAGCTTCTTCTTGAATGCTTAAGACTTTAACACGTGCTTCAATCTGATCAATCTCATGTTCAAGATGTTTTAGCTTTGACGAATTTGACTGTACGCCAGATAGAGTCAGGTCTTGTTTGTCTGACAATGTCGTCATTGCTTTTGCTAGACGATTTAAACTTTCCTGTAATGCCATAAGTCTCCTTGAATTACTGGGGCCGTAATCCTACAACTTTACTCCGGCCCCATTCCAGGTACGTTACTGCTCTTGCACTGAAAATCCAACTGCCGGTCCACCGACGATATCGATGGGATCACTAACACCTGATATGACTTTCGTCGCATCAACGGTGTCTGTACTTGTGACTGTTAACTTTGCACCTGTGACTAGAACTGGAGGCGTTGAGGGTGTGACTGTTGCCCTGAGACCTGTTGGGTCTGTCGGGTCTACAGTGACTACGACTCCGGGATTGTCACTCGTCCAGACTCCCGGTCCTGCCGTTGACAGAAGACTTGCTGGAAGCCCTGCCGCATCAACTGGCTTTGCTGTTGCAATTGCACTCCCGTTATCCAAGATCTGAAAATCAACTGCCATCTTTCCTGCTCCTCTAGCCATCATTGCTCTCCTTTTGGGTTGTTGTTTCGTTTTTGTCTTCGTCATATTAAACTCCTATGACGTACCTGGAACTCTAGGACTCATGTAAAGAACTTCTCTAGTTCAGATGTCGTCAATCCATACTGAGATTCACCTGTTACAATCTTCTCTTTGGATTGGAAGTTCTTTTCCTCTACCATGTTGTCTGGAATTCTGAAGACTAGGTCTGGTCTTTCACGTTGTGCTGCCTTGTACTCATCCTTTGTCATAAGCGTTGTTACTTGCTTAAATGGCAACACAAGCGGTGGTGTTTCTATGATCACGATGATCTTCTCTTCTGCACCAAACTCTAGTTCAATGCCATCACCACTCAAAGACAAATCTAGATCTAGTCTTTCCTCTTTAGGATGTACACTATTACGATGATTGCTATGATGATGAAAACTACGTCTGGCCATTTGTTCACCTTGTCACCTTAGCACCTTAACTTATATTCCTCTTAACTGGTAACGATGAATGATGTACTCAGCGATACGTTCTTCCAACGGATCGTACTTGAATACCGGTGGTGGAACACGAAACTTTAAATGCTCCATACAACTGGTTGTGATCTTCCAACACTGCCACGGTTCTAGTTCTGCATATGGACTAACAACAAACTCTGTACGTTTACAGTCTGAACAGTAGATAGCAATGACTTGCCCTTCTTCCTCATGCTTAACCCATTGCAGGAAAATCCCCTTCGTCGGTTCCGGAGGCCTGTTGCTCCATATGGCTTCTCCGGTTAATGAACCGATATTCTGGGTTAGCTCTTTCCCATAGTTGCTGATAATAGTCAAAGAGTCCATTGGCGTTATACCAATCGTAGTCTCCGTATTCGTCGGAGTCTTCTGAGTCTTGGTCTTCCGTTTCATCACATGCCTCAACAGGACTCCACGCCATACTCTTTTCCATTCATCGCCTCATTATACAGATCTTGATGGAGCTTTCTCCACTGTTGCAATTCGTAACGTCTTTGCCAATGGACTCCCTTATGCTCTTTACCTAATGTAGTCTGAGCCATTGAAGTACAAAGTTTTCCTGGAATTGATGTGCACAATGGACATTTGATGAACTTGATTGACATCTCGTCATACCTATTCATGTTAATGACCTCAACAATTCACTGTACTCTTTGGGATGCTCACGCTTATACTTCATCAATGCTCTGCGTCTGTCCATATGAACTGAAGAATAACTCACCGTACTAAACACTGTAAGACAACGATGTCCGATGTCTGCACCGCAATACGGACACTTAACTACTTTTATGGCGGCCTTTACGTACCTTGTCGGTGGCCTGGATTGCCTTATTCTTGGTCTTTGCATTCAATTGAGTAACTCCCCTAACGGTACTACAGTCTGTAAAGCTTTGTCATGCTCATCTAGATGTTGTCCTACTGTATGCGCATCTTCACGTTGGCAATCACAAAGTACTCCATCAAGCCCAGATGCGTCTACGCTTGATTCTATACTAACGGATATTGGTTTAAACTGCCCTTCGAGTTCCTCAATACGTTGTTCTAAATCAACTAGGCGATTCATCAACTGCCCCAAATTCCATACTCGAGTAATGTTCTTTCGGTTAAGCACCATCTTACCTTTATCTTTATTCTTTGTCATGGAAATTGTTTCCTATTTGGATTAGGTTGTGTCAATTCCTTATCGACTTGCAAAACGTTATCGTTGTCTTCCAACATTCCCTTTACTATATTTAACATTTCAATCTCATACTTCACTTTGTTCATCTCCAAAGTCTTTCTCTTAATGACTTCGTTTATGTCTTTCATACTTTTACACTTTACACCTTACTTGGTACACTTTAACTCAATACCTTTACTGGTAGTAGTCACAAGAATGCCCTCACGTTGACATGCCATATAGAACTGCTTTAACTTGTTATCTAATAGACTTACTTCCTTCATCCACTTGTCTAACTTACTTTGTAATTCGATTATCACATTATGTTGTGCACTTATAATACTATCACTTGTTATAGCCTCACGTGATACAGTTGCTATGACATACTTCTGTAATGTGTCTAATACGAAGTTACGGTCATACATTGGTACTGGAGTAGCGACTTTCTTTTCTAGCTCTTCTTTCATAATCTTAATCTTATCTTCAGACGACACTATGTTTTCCGTTGGATTTTCCATTAGCTTTCTCCTTCTTAGATGAGACATCCTTTACTGGTATATCTTTTTCTACACTGTCCAGAGACTTCAACGGTTTCTTAAATATACGTGCATGTTCTGCTAAGTGTTCTGCTAGTAAATACGTTGTAGGTGACACAACGTTACTAGGCTGTGGTAAATTAAATGGATTTCCTGGTTGAATTCCGTTTATATTAGACGCTGCCGTAAAGCCGGTCAATGCTCCTGCCGCTCCTATAGAGCCACTTAACTGTGCTAACGTTGCCATATCCCACATCTCATGGGGATTCCTGGGATCAATTCCGTTTATTCTCATCCATTCCTGAATGAGTCTTACTTTCATACCTGTTACTTTCGTAAGCATACTCATATACGTACGAAAGCGTTTCTTATTACTATTACTTGTTGGAGCCTCATCTCGGAAAAACGGTTCGTTGCCAAATACGTTGTTTATTTTTTCCCTTAACTTTTCATACTGTAACATTTCCTGGATTAGGAACGGAGCGCATGCTTTAATCGCCTCAGTACTGTCTACAGTTGACTCAATAGCTTTCTGTAATCCTTTCAACTGTATCTTGTTATCTATTGACCAGGAACCATTCTTCCTTCTTCTGTACCAGTCACCTAACCAGGGAACACTTAAACGTTTCTTACCAAAGTCTTCTGGCTGATGGCCAAGCATTTCCTTCAGCCATTGTCTTTGCTGGGATGATGTAGATTTATGTCTAATGAACTGGTCTAAGGTCTTGAAGTAAACACTGCCTCTTTTATCTAGTTTACTATTAAACTCATCCCACCAATCTTGCAGGTCGAATTTGATAGTCAGATAATACTTCCATCCTTTTGAATCGTAATCGTACCGACACTTTTCGGATGGAATGATGGGCAGTTCCGCTTCCTTGCCTAACCAGGCCCATTGCTTTGACGAATTTTTCTGGGGCTCTGACATTAGCTTACAAGTTTAGCTGCAGCCTTCATCAATTCTTTTGGAGACGGAACATCAACTGCTGTGGGGAGGATTTCCTTAACTACCGCTTGTAACCGTTCTGATGATTTGATACGTAGTTTGTTAGGGGCTAAAGAACGTAAGTACCGATAGTATTCGATACCATACTTCTCTCTGGTGGATGATCCTGCTTTTGATGCACGAGTTTCTAAAAATTCCTGCGATTGAGTCTGGGCTGTCTTTAGACCGCCAAGCCTACCATTCTGTCCTGCAACAAGGGCTCTCCGAGAAGGCTGCAGTTTTGCCACCGAACTCTCCCTATGAATGTCATCGTATTCTCTCCTATACTTATTTACGTGGGGCTAAGCTTTCTTGGGGTGGGCTGTTTCTTTCTGAGCGATGGCCTTCTTTGGGTCTGTGGTTGCGTCTTGTTGACGGCCCCAGCTCTGATCAATACCTTGTTGAATTAACTTACTAGGTGACGTTGCTTTCTGATTGTCGTGACCTTCTTGTGGCATGTGTTCCTCCAATTTGAATTAAACCTATTTTGTTTTTACCAGTAAAAGAAGCCCTCGTCGCCGGAAGTAGAACGAGGGCTTCGCCTCCATGCATTCCTTGCCTGTGTTGTTGACAGTATGATAATGTCTTGTCATAAATTAATCAAGCCTTTTCTTTTTCGCTCTGCAACTTACCTAACTTTTCAACAATGTCTTTAACCGCAGTGTCTACAAGATTGCCCATGTCTGTATACAATTTCCAGGGATTTCTAAAATAATCCAGATTCATTTTCATATTTCTAAGATGAGCTACTATACTTATATAACCTGAATTATCAAAGTCAGTTACTCGACGTATTTCTTGCAACACATCATGTAAATTATGAATCTCTTTAACAATGTTTTCAATGCTTTGCTGTTCCGAAAATGCAAAACCAAGAGATGCTGCTATACGATTTATCTCTGCATCGTGAGATTGTTCTTCGAGTTCAAACTCACGTTTGAGAGCATCCACTTGATCAAGCATATTCGACATTTTAGGATTCATTACTTCACCAACAATATTCGCCTTCAATGTCTCAAATTTTGCTTTTAAATCTCTATTCATATTCCCTCCACAATGGTGATTTCATACCAAAGCGAATAAAAACCAGATACTAGATTCTTGATTTCACATGGGCAGACGATTGGGATTGAGCTTATTCGGATTGATGTTCGACTCTTCGGGCTCCTCTCCTAGTCTCTTCAGCCGTCTCATCATAGCTTTGTCTAATCGCTTTAAAACAATTATAATCAAACCAATACCAAGGTACCCCATCAACTTCAACACGCATAACATCCGAAGTATTGTGATGAACAACTCTCAACTTATGCCCTGGACATCCTTCTTGCCTACAGTCATTAAAACACTTATACTCTACAATCTTACCATACTGTGTACTCATTTCTTTTCCTTTCGTCGCTTTTGCAACAATGCTGCTGCAAACAATTCCAAATCTCTTTTCCATATCCCATGACGTTTTACTATCTCATGGAATTCCTCAACGTCATGGTCCCTCATTCTCCAACAATACCTACCACGATCATCCTTCTTATTCTTTCCTTTTTTGTTGAAGACTGGAGCCGCATGACACATCTCATGGTCAATCAAAGCGTATTTCTGTTTCTTGGTAAATTCCTTATCATTCCACACTTCCTTATTCAAGAGAATGACATAATCGTAATCTGCCAATTCTCTTTGCAGGTCAGATGCCTTATGACACTTCCCTAATATGATATGACCATCCTTATCCGGTTTGTAACTAATCCTCCATGCTAATGCTATTCTTGCCTTTCGCAATTCTGGATGATAACGTTTACACATCTTTTCCATAAATCGATATGGAGATCTTCCAGGTTGAATTAACTCAACTCTCACTATTCTTAACTTTTCACTCATTTCTTAAATGTCCTTATCAAAGTATCGAAAAACTGTTTTGCTTCTTCTTCAGTATCAAATGGAACTGTAACTACATCTTCAACAGAAGTTCCAGATAATTCAATACTCCATTTTTTACCGGTTCCTGCTGTTACGGTTTTATTTCTAACTACAGAAACTGAATAAGAAACGCTTTCCTCATAGCTCACTGTGCACACCTCTCTCTTAATTTTTTCACTCATTATCATTCACCTATATATCTCGTCTTTGGAACACAAAAGCTTTTTAGAAAGCAATTCATACAAATCCAATATGTCCCAATTATATAATCAGGTGTCGGTTCTGAAATCTTTACTGATACTCCAAATTCAACATAACTAATTTTGCAAACATCACAGATATGCTTTTCTTCACTCATTGTTTTCTCCTTCTTGCACGTCTAAATGCGTGCTTACATGTTGTACAAAGACATTGACAATTCATAGGATCTAAACACATGTGATCCTTGGTATGTTTTGTCAATGTTTTATCTCCACTACGTATCTTTCTGAACACTTTAGCTTTCATTTAACTTCTCCCAACTTTCGCCATCAAAACCTTCATCAAGCTAAATGCTTGTTCTGAAGTCAAATTCAATTCTACTGTTCCTTGCGTTACCGTGATAACAGATACTTTGCCATCTGGTTGAATTCCTACACGTTGAATTACATTGATTGCTTCTGATTCGAAATTCTCTAAATCGTCCATCTAAAGCCTCCATACGAGTGTATAGCGTAGCAATAGCGTGAGTTATAGCGCATTTCTAAGCAGCAGGTGTAGGTGAATGGGTAGAATTCGATAGCGTAGGCTCTTTATAGCCCGCACGTGATTCTGACGGTCTATACACTGAAAACGGTCTTTCTATTCTCTGAACACGTATTACCATATCCAACATTGATCCTTTCGGTTCTTCTTCCGTCAATAAATGAAATTCATCTCCTATTTCTGCTAATGCAGCATTCAATGTATTGAAATCTCCCATATACTCATTTCTTGGTAACTCATGCATAATGTAATGACGTATCGAAAACTCAACCATATCGAATTCTGGATTAGTGGGTTTCGTGGGATCGAGACATCTTGCTTTGATTATCTTGCCTACCCCGCGATCTGTTGTTTTTGTTACTACCATTAGCTTACCATACTTTGAGATACATGTATCCAAAATTTCATTGACAAGTCTTGTATCCATCATTTCACTTCTGTTTCTGGCTCCTACAATCACAACTCTCACTGTATTCCTCCTATTGTTCTAATACTACTAAGTCTGTGGCTTGTGGTCCCTTTGATCCCTCTTCGACTGTAAACTCTACACGATCGCCTTCATTTAAGCTCTTATATCCTTTTGTTTGAATGGCTGAGAAATGTACGAATACATCTTTTCCTTTTGTTACTTTCTTGTCGTCTGGGGTAATGAAGCCATACCCCTTGTCTGGGTTAAACCACTTAACTACTCCGGTAAATCTTTCTGACGCCATGTACACCTCATTTCAATTGTACAACCTTACTAATCCTGTTTTTCTTCCTTACTGTTATGATGCGTTCGCCTGATAACTCTGATAAGATGACTTGATTATGAGTAGCAATCCAAATACTCCCGAAACGTTTCTTCAATGTTACTAATGCTCTTGCAAATTGCCTAGCTGATTTACTATCCAATCCAGCGCCTGGTTCATCTAAGATTAAGAGATTACACTTCGGAGCTGTCTCTCTCAATGCAAATGATGCTATTATTCCTGCCAATGCACGTTCACCTTCAGACTGATCTCCTATATTTTCACCTCCCTTTGCATTGATTATTTGTGGAACGAATTCCCCTTCCTCAACGTTGAACCTGACTTGAATTTCCTTATCTGAAAACAAATCAGAATAGTAATCCGATGCTTTATTTAAGACTGGACACAATTGCCTATTTAAGAATGCTGGAATACCATCACGTGAGAATGCTTCAATCACATAGTCATACATCTTCTCTTTACGACGAAGTTTAGTAAAACTATTCTTCAATTCCTTAGCAAGGCGTTTGTATTCCTTCAATTTAGCTTTTGTCTTTCCTAATAAATTATCTGCATTATGTTGATCGTCAAATAACTGACGATACTGTTTCTCCGTTGTCTGGAGAGAAATCTTTAAAATACGTCCTTTACGTTCCTTGTCCGTAATTTCTGTTTCTATCTGAGCTTTATGCCCATCCAAACTCTCAGCTTTGCGTAACCATATCGCACGATCCTGTACAAGTTCATCACGTCTCTTACATAATTCGTTGTACAAATGATTTATCTCTATCCCATGTCGCTTAATCCATTCTCTCGATACTCTCTGAAAACATGTTGGACATTCTTTTTGTCTAGATAGTTCCTTCCAATCCTTAACCTCATCTCGTGCACTAGCACAATCCGATGATACAACTGCTAACTTCCCATTTACATTTTCCAATGCACGAGAAGCAAAATCATATCTTTCCTCGATCGCCTTTGTTTTACGTTCTAGTTTATGAATCACTTTACTATGTGTTTTCTTAAATCTTCTAAAATCCTTTTTGTTCTTTTTAAACTCTTCATAAGCTGCATCTAATTGTGACTTAACCATTGCCTTGAGACTATCCAAATTCTCTTGGCAATCTTCCATCGAGCCCATTGTTCTCTCATACTCATGGGCAATATGATGCAATGACTTCTGATTCCTTTTCTTATCCTTCCTCACCAATTCAAGAGCTTTAGAAAATCTTTCCAGATTTTGAAATCTAGATAAGAGTTCAGTTCGTTGCTTTTTAGTGCCCGAAAGAAATGAATCCGAAATCGAGCGATCAATGTATACCGCATTAGCAAGAGTCTGCCATGTAAATCCCGTACGTTGCTCAATCTGGAGTTGGGTACCATCGAGATCTGTACTCTTCATTCCTGACGATTTGTCTTTACCGTTGACTAACATCTGTAACAATGGCGGACGTCTACCACGAATGATTTTGATTTTGTTCTTGTTGACATCTCTCAACGTTACTTCGGCTTTGGCTTTTCCCTCTATGAAACGATTGGCCCATTTATCATGTGTTTGATCTTTGAATGTTCTACCAAATAGACTAACTGGAATGATCTGCGATAATGACGTTTTTCCAGAACCAATACTACGTCCTGTATCGACATTAATTCCTTCAATCACTATAAGTCCCTTATCACGATAATTTACTTCCACATCTTTGAATGGTAAAAAATTCTTTCCCTTAGCCGAAATGAATTCTATTTCTGATCCTTGTCTGAGACCTCCGGCGAACTGCTCGAGTCTTTCAACCATGTAGGGGATGCAGGTTTTTCTGATTCGTTTATTAGTACAGGTTTGTCTAACGTACTCCCTGATTTTTCTTCTGTCGGAGTCTTCCAAGGAGATGCCCACATCTTTCTGTTTATAGTCCCTAAATTTGGGGACGACGTAAATGATTGCTCCTTTAAAACTTCGTTCAGCTCTCTTTCTAGAAAGGTCGAGTAACTTTCCGTAATCCTCTGAAGCGTCGACCTGAACCTCGATTTTAACACGAGTATTTCTGAAGGACTCAACTTCAGATTTGTGAAAACCAGGCCAGGACGGATTGTACCATCCGGGTATCTTACTTCTAATAGAGGTAAGTCCGGAGTCATCCACCAAAAGGTAGCGCTTTCGTTGATTGGCTTCGCCCCAATCCGTACAATATGGGCTGCCCACATAATATACATTTTCCTCAACCAATTGCGGGAGATGTAAATGACCGCCAATACAGTACTTATACTTACTATGGTAAAGATCTTTGCAAGAGAGAACTGCATCTGATTTTGTCCCTAACTTATTGTACTTTGCATCCTTAACATCACAATGAAAAATCAATACGTCTTTGTCTTTGTCTGGTTTGTATCTAAGAAGTTTTTCTGCGAAATATTTTGTTTTAGCCACTCTCGAAAATGGGAGGAAAAAGATTCTCCTACTCCCATCTCGCAGAAATCCAGGTCTGTCAAACGTAAAAGCACCCGCTCTCCTGAGGATAGGCAACCATGAATCAGCACCGCTGAACTGTCCAACTCTGTCGTGGTTACCCAAGAGATAAAGTACTCGGATAGAATGGCGCTTAGCTCTTTCGATTGCATTCTGCCACCACTTTACTACTCGAATGTCAACTGGATTATAAGCGTTCTTACCATCACCTGTAAAAACAATTGTCTGTACTTTATTATCCCCACAAATATCTAAAGCTTCATTCCATGCTTTCCTACATAGATCAAGGTTATTCCATTCAGCTTGAAAATCCCCTGTTATCAACAAGCTCATCAAATCACCTGTTTAGAATCCAACATATCTATTCTTGCACGAACCATATTAAGCCTCATCCTCCTAGAATAATCATGCATATTAACAATAAGATCTTTATCTAACCAATTAAAAAGTATCCTACGCAAGGCCGCGTCCTGAATTTCCAAGAGATAGTGATTTGTGAAGTTACGATCTAGTCCGTCAGACTTGGTATTGAATTGTACATAAGGACAATAGACAATCAGATCATACATTTGTCTACAATGATCCAACATCTCACTTACTAGTTCGTTTATACTATCATTTTCCAAATTCCTAGGATGCATTGTTAGAACGTACATAAGCAAAGTTGGAATGGCTTTATCAATCAAACCAATATCAACATCAGACATTTGAATAAATTTCTGTTCCGTCAATAACTGATACTCACAACGACCTAAATCATACTTAAGAATCTTACTTGTAGAGTCAAACTTTGGATTGAAAGAAAAAGGCAATTCACAATACTTAAGAATGTCTCCTCTAGTTGATTCCTCCAAAACATAACAATTCTTCATATCATTGAGAAGAGCATTACATAAAGTCGTTTTTCCTGAACCACTTACTCCAACAAGTGCTATAGTCTTCATCTAAACACCCATTTTTCTAAGTTGATCGAATACCAAATGATTGTCAAGAGAACTGATTATCTCAATCGGAATCTTAGTTCCGAGTTCTCTAAACAACAATCTCCACAAGATTGCATCTTGTCCTTTACGAACCCATTCTGCACTAAAGTATCTATGATCTGCTACTGTAAACGGCATCCTAGTTACTGGTAGGAAGAAAATTGATTTGTACGTCTTAACACAATGCTCAAGTACTTGGTGCACCATGTTATCAAGAACATCCGGTTTCATGAATTGCCCAGAAAGATAGATCATGTAGGCAGCCTTAACTATAGCACAGCCATCGACTATGACAGCTGGCGCTTTGAATTTAAACGAATCAATTGGCTCAAGGCTCGCATCTTCTTCTCTTCTCATCTGCAACATACAACGTCCTACATCAAACTTAGCTCTATGCTCATTTGATAATCTATAAAGATCTTTATCAGTCAAATTATCAAATCCCGTAAAGTCATAAATTTCTTGTCTAGAGATCTTATTCAAAATCACAACACGAAAACCAAACTCATCTTGAATAGCTCCAGCCAACGTTGTCTTTCCTGTTGAAGTAACTCCTGCTAATCCTATTAACATAATTAGAGCCCCAATGCTTCGGCTAGTTTGTTTTCGGGAAACTTCTTGTCCAATATCGGACGAACCTTTTCATCATACTCTAGCATAGCATCTACTAGTTTCATCCGAAGTTCTGCAACTGGAGTATGAACAGCCATATCCTTGTTGACAGCCATAATCAATTCCATCATCAAGAGTGAATGAGCTGCTCCCTCAATCGCAGTCTTTACATGATCAAAATGTGCTCGAAATATACTATACGATATCTGTCGTCCGGGACTAAAGTCACAACCACAAGCCATCTTCATACTATTTTCCTTAATGATGAACCAGGTTGTTTAATTCTGTCGGGGTACCATTTCTTAAAGTTAATGAATTTTTCTAGCATGATATCCAAAGACTCCATGTGATTCGGAGTACATCCTTCTGCGATACACATTTTCTTGTATTCCTGTAAAACAGAAACTGCCAACTTATCCCTACCACGAAACAATATCACAGGCTCTTCTTCTGGAATTGGTTCTTTTGTTTCTGTCTTTATGAGCATAAGCCCATGCAATGTATCGGCTATGGAATGTTTTGTATCTATTTCTTTCGAATCGTAAATAGTTATTTTTGACATTAATCTGCGACCCTCACTTTCTTTGGATTTGAATCTCGCCATTCCTTTATTTTACTAAGCTGATCATGGGCTCTGATGATATTCTTTCCTCCATTGATTGAAGAAATCCGAATATACTCAGAAACAGCTTCAAGTGCACTTATATCTTGTGAACGAATTAAGAACACAGGCTCACCATCAAGCATATATTCACATAACTCACCGAGAGTCTGGCAATTGATTATCTTCATACCTTTTCTCTTTTCTGCAAAGCTTTTCGTAAAGCGAATTCGATCATCTGTTTGAGAGTCATGGTCATTATGTAGTCCTCCCCTAGAATGTTTTCTAAATAAGATCTAGCCTCATCGAATTCCCATTCCTTCCAGCGAGCAGATTCTGACATGCTAGCCTTTCTCAAAATACTTTGTTATCTTGTGTAGGACTGCAACAAAGGCTGCTGGCTCATTTCTTATGTCATGCAACTTGATGATATAGTCAGCAATCTTTTGTGTCCTACCATTGATTTCATCTTCGCCTAACAGAATTGCTCTGAAATAGCCCATCAATGCACCTTTTACTTTTCCTATTTCTTCCTGTTCATTAAGTTCCTGTATGAGACTTGTAACTGATGACCAACTCCCCGTATATACTGCACGACATAGTGCATGAGTGTCTACTTCTGTAACAATTCCAAACTCTGCTGCTTCTTCAGCGGTGGCGTCCGTGTCTGCATACTTACCTACAGCTCTAAGGATGTTTCTTCCACCTGTAATCCCTTTACTCATTAACTGATCCACAAGATCAGAAGCATCCTTTTCACTATCACAATACTTCAAACCTTTCTTTACCAACTTGGTTATGTCTTCAAGTCCTAGACTCGGAACCTGGTATGAAGTACACCTTCCGCGGAGTGTACCTAATATCTTTCCAGGTTCCGTAGTACAAATTATCCACTTAGTCGTTCTAGGGCAATCTTCTGTATACTTCAAAAGAAGATTCTGTGACGATGTGGATAATCTATGGGCTTCATCTAGGATATAAACACGTCTACGACTTCCTGGTTTAGGAACGTAATACGCCCCTTCGATGGCACTCTCTATGCCTTCTTTACCAGTATTCTGCGACGCATTTATCTCGACGATGTCGAAGAACTTGAAATTCTTTCGACATCTTGAACACGGTGTCCCAAATACTTCCTCATGTCTGCACTGCATGGACACAGCCATTATTCTTGCTATCGTGGTCTTTCCTACACCTGTAGGACCAGAAAACATCCAGGCATTAGGTGAATGCTTTCTAGCAAAGTGTCCACGAATTTTTGTTACTAGCTTATCTACTCCTACCATGTCCTCAAATTTATGGGGACGCATGGCTGTAGCGATATCACTCACAATGCTTCCACCAATCTTACTATATCACTAACCGTTTTAATATCCCTCAAATTCTTTGGAGGTTCAATTGTTAAAAAAGTTTTCTCTTCAAGTATTGTACAGATTTTCACAACATCTAGGGAATCTAATTTAAGGTAGCTTAAACTAGTAGTCAAATCCAAGTCATATATACCTACATATTCTCTTAGAGTATCGACTACTAGTTTCTCTGCTTCTGTTCTGATCATAGTTTTTGTTGGACACGAATAAAGATTGATTCAAGAGCAAGCTTAGCATTGTTGACTTGTTTCATTACTTCTTTTCTTCTAGCTTCTCTAGAAGGAGTATCAACCGGGAGAGGTTGCTCTTCAACCCAAGCATCAAAATCCTTCTCAAGGGCCGATACTGCTATTGGTCCTTCACGAATAATTCTTGCGACACCATTTGCAATTACCTGAGCAAAGTCTATTTCAATCAACTTAGCAAATTCTGGTTCCTGCCCTTCTTTCTTATGTGTCTTAACATTGACTTCAGCCATTAGATTTTCCCCTTTACTTCATGTGTACTCATGAACTTCCATTTGTTTTCGTAGAAATGAGAATGGTAACCACATTTTTTGTGTTCAACTGAACCACCACCCATTTTGTTTTTTCTATTGATGATCATTCCCTTCACACCAATTTGGTTATCCCCTTTCATCAGTTCTCCGCCCTTTACTCGACTCATCCATACCACAGTAGATGGAAAATACTGAATCCCGTTTCCTCCTGTTACATATTTTGGATTTCCAAACATCTTACCAGGATTGTCTCTCAACTGTGCTATAAGAATTATTAAAGCATTAGTATTCAATGACAAATTCACCCAGCGCTTTGTCATAGTATTTAGAAATACAGCTGGTGAAGATCTTGTACGCATATTCTGTTCTGAGAACCCTGCAAACAATTCTTCCGCTGGACAGAATGAAGTCGTAGAATCTACTACAACTATTCGTTTACCACTAGGATTTCGTCTACGACGCAACTTCATCCATGCCTCAACACGATCGAATAACAATTCCGCCGTCTCGACATCTTCCGGTACAATTCTTTTTGGACCTTTTTCCTTCTTTCCCTTTTTACGGCCGAAGATTCCATACGCTGGACGAAACAATGCAACCTTGGTATAACCTATTGTCTTTCCACGCTTGTCTCTAATTCTATGGCCTGCATCTAGACCTTGTTTGGCGACATGCCGCCTATCAAAACTATTCTCTCCATCTACCCAAGCTACATCAGCGCCATCCTGTTGCCCCAGTCCTGCAATCCATGCTGCAATTGCCGATTTTCCTGAAGATGTTTCTCCAGCAATGAGAATCATCTTTCCATATGCTACACCTAATTCCTTTGAACCTAAGACTAGATTCAAACGTGGTGACTTTGTATCTAGCCAATATTCTCTAGGCTTTACAAACGTTTCATATCCCAAAGCTTTATTAATATATTCTACTTCTTCGCCTGGAGATAGTTGTTGTATCTTTTTCACTTCTTTTTCATTCCTTGCAAAACTTCCAATTTATCCTTATACAAAGTTGGTAGAGAATTTAATTTATAAAGTGCAATCGGTACTATATCGCGAGAATCAATCTTACTAATATCATATGCATCTTCAGCCGATAATCCTACAAGCAAATCACCATCTGAATTCATTGCTACATAGACTTCACTTGGAAACTTCATTTTCTTTGGGTTCGGCATCTTGTCCTCCAGAGATAACTGTTTGATCTTTCTCATCGTGGTTTACTCATTGCAATTGACTGTTTCTGGTTTGGTTCGATATCGTCATACAACAATGGAATCTTTTCCTGGAACTCTTTCAATAAAGGTATCGTAACTTCCTTCATCTGTGGATGTGCTTCTGCACTAGTCCTCATAATAAAGAAATGCCGCCAGTTCCGAAGATTGTACGTAACGATAAGTCTAGAGGCAAGAGCGTTTGGGAATACTGACCGTGCAATCTGCGGAGGATATCCTAGCTTAAGAATTTCTTTATACGATTCCTCAGACTTAGAAATTGTTTCCTTCCAAGCTTGTTCGGCTTGGATTGATCTACCAGGAACTGGTTCTCCCGTAGCAACGTAATCTTCTTGTTCCAACTGAAAAGGGTTTACAAAAGATGGAGCCATTTTCTTTTCGTAATTCACGAAACGAGTTGATTCCTGAGTATATGCTCCCATCCTATGTCTTACCCATTCATGAGTAATCCCTCGATCGACGTACGCATCGACTGTAACTGACGCATGCTCTGTTACTGACCAATCACCATGCTTCATTACTACATGTTCGATGATCTTCATCCAAGAATACATCGTACGAGAGTCTTCTGAACGATGGCTTATACGTGCACACCATTCAACATGATCCAAAAGTCTAAGTCCATGGACCTTTGTAAAGCCATCTTCTACAGGTTCCCCTGGTGGAGGAAGCATCTTTGCATATGGTTTAACGATTTGCATGTTCTCTCGCTTTATCCAAAAGTAATTGCATCTTATTAAATCCGATATCACTCAGAATGATATGAAAATCAAAAATCTCGTTGATCCTTCTTTCTGTAGCTAGTCCACTGGTTGGTCTAACCTTTTCTATGATCTCACCCCCTGAAACCAAAGTCTCGAAATCCTTTGCAGTTAAAGCTAAGTGTACATTCCTAATCATTTCGGCGCCCTCTCTGGATGTTTCAGAAGTTTTATTCGCCTATCGAGATACCACTTTGCTTTTTCTAAGTCTTGAAGGACTTCATCCTGATCTTTCTTGCCACAACGTGCAATATACTTAACTGATGACCAAAGCAATGCATCCTTTTCCAATCCCCATGCATTCAAACATTTCCAGACTTCATACGTTACATTACCACCATAATGAGCTGGATGCTGAACCATTTCTCTACGATCTTTATGTCTTTTCTCTGACATCTATTCCCTCTCATCATATTGAAGTTCAACAGCAATTGGTCTACGTTTTACTTCAAACATTCTCAACAAGCCACGAACTGCCCCCTGCATATCACTGTGTGATTCAGGATATGCCAAATCCGGTCTCCATTCCTTATGCCCAGCCAATAATGTTTCAATAATATCTGATTCTAACTGATCCATCGGTGGCTTCAATCTACTCTTCGACATTGCTGCTCCTAATCTAACTTTCCTGCAATAACAGTAGCTTGCATTGCGCTCAAGATTAATTGCAATTCATTCTCACTTGCTTGGATGTACACAATTCCTACCGTTGAAAGTTTAGGTATCGGGTCCCCAATATGCCACAACTTCCAATCTTCTTTTCTCTGAGCATATATATCATCCACAAGATACAACATCATTCCTCCAAAAATGGGCCACCCGATATTCTAGATGGCCCTATCCAAGTTGAGGAAAAATCAAAAAGCTTATTTGGACTTCTTCGCCTTCTTGGTACGACGGCGACGACGTTTCTTTGGCTTCTCTTCCTCTTCACTTGCGTCCTCAGATTTCTTTTTGCGCTTCTTCCTCTTCTTGGGTTTATCTTCCTCTTCACTTGCGTCGGAAGATTCTTCCTCAGAAGCATCACTTGACTCCTCTTCTGAAGCATCGCTTGAGTCTTTGTCACTTGAATCAGAATCATCTTCTTCAGAAGCGTCACTTGAGTCTTTGTCTGACGAATCAGAACTCGAATCAGAACTCGAATCAGAACTCGAATCAGATGAATCTTCGTCGCTAGAATCAGAAGATTCCTTTTTGGATTTCTTCTTTTTCTTCTTTTTTACATC
>WNFP01000218.1_pt1 | contig 43977 bp, 42 predicted proteins | sample 5400201 | NCBI WGS metagenome assembly WNFP01 (sample SAMN13153355, study PRJNA577476) | soil metagenome | isolation source: 115 cm saprolite under Madrone tree | place: USA:California | collected 2016-06-14 | reverse complement strand
ACCCTTACAATACGATTTCAGCGGTTCCACGCGATCGGCGTGCTCTGCGGCTTGCGCCAGGCTATCGAGATAGGCCGCGAAGCGTTGCTGTTGTGCGCCTGGCGCCGAAGTAGTGGCGCTCATGCCGACAGAGTGTAGGGAGAACGCGTGCAATCGCTACTAATTTTTGCAGGAAACGTGCCCTATTTTATAACACAGTAGTACTAGAGGGCGTCCCGAAATTACAGCCATAAATGCCCTTCGAGAGGTAATCGAATGATCGGCTATGTATTGCGAGCGATGAGTGGAAAATCTGCCTTGCGCAAAACTCTGCAGAAACATTTTGAAGGTGTGCAGCTTGGGGAGATCGTAACGGCAGCCCGAGAATTTCCAATCATCTCTCGCGTCGATGTTCAGATGGCCCTCGATCAAATATTCCAAGACCGCCCTGCTTCAAGGCTTCTTGGAATTCATGCGCAGATGGGGCATGAAACTCCGACCCTGGCACATTTGTTCGCTGCTGGGCCCTTCCCAATGGACATTGGCCCGTTGCAGCACGATGAAGTTGACATTGGTGATCCGGTTCCCGTTCGCTGTCTGAAAAATGGCCTATGGCTATCGAAGGATCACTCCTTGCCGTTCGCCGTGCTCTTGGGACCTTCGGTGAGATTCGGCATGGTCGGTGGGGTGCACGTTGAAATTGCCGTCTCCCAGGGTGAACCAGGAGCGCAATTCTCACAAGAGTTCTTCCGCGATCTCGAAGTTCGAGTCGGAGCCGGACGTACCTATCGCGGACGGGTGATCTCACTGGAGAGCCAGCACGACTACTTGGGTCGGGGCGGTGCCGTAAAAGTTCATCGACTGCGTGCGGTCAAGCGTGAAGATGTCATCCTGCCGCTAAAGACACTGAAGTTGCTCGATCGAAACGTTGCTGGCTTCGTCGCAGCGCGGGAACGAATCAAAGCGTTGCACTTCACATCCAAGAAAGGGCTCTTGTTTTATGGCCCGCCTGGAACGGGCAAGACGCACACCATCCACTATCTCGCCTCGCAGCTCCCACAACACACCACCTTGCTTATCACGGCAGAACAGGTTGGGCTGATCGGAGAGTACTTCCGGCTCGCGCGCTTCTTACAGCCAGCCATGATGGTGATCGAAGACGTCGACCTCATCGCCCGTGAGCGCGAACAGATGCACAACCCGGGCCAGGAAATACTACTCAACAAGCTACTAAACGAAATGGACGGACTCCGGGAAGATGCTGACGTGATTTTCATCCTGACTACCAATCGTCCGGACCACCTCGAACCAGCGCTTGCATCGCGGCCGGGTCGTATCGACCAGGCCATCGAGTTTCCCTTGCCTGATGAGGAGGGTCGAAGAAAGCTCGTTCAGCTTTACTCCGGTGGACTGGAAGTATCGCCGCCCATCATGGATTTACTCGTGCGACGCACCGAGAGGGCCAGTCCGGCATTCATTAAGGAATTGATGCGTCGAGCCGCGCAACTCCAAATTGAGTTAGGGACGGACAGCATTCTAGACATGATGCTCGGCTTCCTCGGTTTGGAAGGGCATTATGCGGAGTCGTTTCTGATGAATGGCGGGGCGCAAACGCTCGACAGTTACGGCATCACGGAGGAGACGCTCGCCTGCGTGCCGGAGCGAATCCCGGAGCGCCACGTCGGCTTTCTGAAAAAGCTCGCAACCAGCTATCTGCGCCCGCCCTATCTCTTCGTCCATGCGGGAGTGCTGCCGACGCGCCAGCTCGAGGAGCAATGCGTCGAGGACATGCTAAACGCCTTGTCCTGGTATTGCGGCAACAGTACGCCCGTAAAGCTGATGGTCACATAGGCGAAGCCGTTGATGGTAAAGCAGACACCCAGGAACCGCGGCAGGAAACGCGACCCGTACACAAGGATCGTCGAAGACTGTTAAAAGGTTTCGCCGCACGAGCAAACGCGGCTGGCGGGGGCACTCGGCGAGCGGCTTCTGTCTTCCGCGCTTCGAGTCACGACAATGGCATCGCAACGCCGTAATCGTCGAAGCGGAATCCGGCGGACCGGGGACTTGTAGCGACTCCTCAAGGCGTCAATTTGGTTCTATCCCGCGGATAGAGCGTTGCCTGTCGCACGTTGGGAAGGTTCAGAATCTGGGCAGTCAGTCGCTCCAATCCAATCGCGAAACCTCCGTGAGGGGGCATTCCGAGGTCGAACATCCTTAGATGATTCTGGAAATTCGCAGGATCGATTCCGCGTCCGCGCAGAGCTTGCTCGAGATCTTCCCGACGATGAAGTCTTTGGCCGCCGGTCGTAATCTCAACTCCCTGAAACAACAGATCAAAACTATTTGCTGCCCCCGACGTTCCTCGCGGAGCTGTGTAGAACGGGCGCCCCGACAGCGGAAAACCCAGCACGAATACGGCAGGGATACCGGTTTCGGTCTCCGCCAGTTGACACAATTGTCGCTCTGCCTGCGGGTCGAGATCGTCTGTTAAATCGGTGCGGTTGAAACTTGCCTTCAAGAGTTCGAGGCAGTTGCTAAACTCCCAGCAAGGCACCTCCAGCATAGATGGAAGCGGTTGCTCTCTGTACGAACTGAGCAGATTTGCATAGTTCTTGTTTACGCGTTCAAAAATGTGAGTCAGCAGCTCACGCTCGAGCTGAATAACATCCTCTGGGCCATCGATGAAGCCAAACTCCAGGTCCAGGGAATAATATTCGGTCAGGTGCCGGCTGGTGGCGTGTGGCTCAGCGCGGTAAACGTGACCCGTCTCAAAAACCCGCTCGAATCCGGCCACGCCGTGTTCCTTGTAGAACTGCGGACTCTGAGCCAGGTAGGCAACCCGGTCAAAATACTTGACCTCGAAAAGATTCGTCCCGCCTTCAGTGCCGGACGCCACTAACTTGGAGGTGATTATTTCCGTGAAACGGCGCTGCGTGAGGAACTCCCGAAAAAACGTCAGCAGGGCTGCTTGAACCCGAAATACGTTGCCGACGACCTTATTTCTAATCGAGATCAGAAAATGAATTAAAGGGCAGATGCTGTCCCGAGCGATTGAGGACGCGAACTTGAAGGATGTCCAATTCATATCCCAATTTCGCGCGAGTCTCCTGACGCACTCGTCCGACGATCTCAACTGTATCTTCGAGCTTTAAATGATGTTCTTTGATCGACTCGGGAGTAGCGACGCATTGGACTTCCCCGGAGCAGTCCTTCAGAACGACAAAGGTTGTTTTCCCGAGAACCCGCATGCGGCACACCCAACCGCGGAGAACAACTTCTTGTTGCACAAAATCAGAAAGGGAGTGGATAAATACGCGTTGACTGGTTGTGGCCATCCTGCAAAAACCTCCTCGGAAGGAAGGCTTTTGCTGGAGCCGGGAATGCGGCGGTGCCATCCAGCTTCCGGGTGAAACCCGGCGCTCAATTCGCGCTGTTTCGTAGCGTCGCGTTTCCCCCTAGTAAGGCCGACTGACTCTCAGTCTCCTTTTCAAGGGAACCTCTCAGAGGGGTCTGTCCTCTTCATCGAGTTTCTCTATCTTTACCATCTAGTTCGACAAGAACGCAAATATTGATTTGTGAATGCGGTCTCGCTTCACCGAGGCTGACTTCTTGCTCGCGAATTCGCCTCCGCACAAGGATGTTTTCAAATCATCAATTCAGAGCGAGGATTTCTAGGCAAGCCGGCGCCCTGGTGATTGAGGGTCGCGGTCAACGGAAGTCTGAGTCAGCGCTTTCGTCGCTCTGAACTGATGGTGTAAGCACATCACGTGCCACGGTTGCGTCTTCCTCCCGCACCAAAACGCGAAATCCCGCGCCGGACCACGCGAGGTGTTCACGCATTCCTCCCGCTGTATCAGCCTGAATCATGGCCCGAATGCCGGCGTCTTCGAGCGCGCCCTTGGCCAAATCCGCCTCAGGGCGACTACCGTACGTCTGGACGACGATAAGCTTAATGTCCTGCATAGCAGTATTATATGCTCGGATGAGCGTGAGCGTTCAGTTGGCCCGCTCAATTTCCACTTGGCGGCTTTCCGATTTATAATATGTTCCATGCCGAATCCCGATCCACTTCGAGGCATCGTTCCTCGTGCCGTCCATCCAGTAAATGACGGGGAAACCACTATCTCCCAATACGTTGAGAAGATCGAAGGCCAAGTCGCACTCGATGCTTACGTCAAGGCGCAGACGTCCGCGCCCGAGGTCGTGAAGCGGATCACTGAGTTGGAGAACTGCCTGCAACGTCTCGCCAATGCAGTCTTGGCTTTAAGCGACATCGACAAGCGTCCCGAATTGCGCGCTGCCGCCGAGGAAGCAAGACTGCTCCTCAAGAATCGGCTTGAGGTCGATGCCACCAAGCATCGATTCCACAGCGAATTGGGAGTATTGAAGGACGGACTGCGAATTATCAAGGATTGACACTTAGCCTGTCTCGGAAGCGCTTCGGGTGACGGGGCACTCGGAACTTAGCGATGGCCCCATCCTAACTTCCGGATGGGAGGAGTGCTCTCCGCCTGGTTCGGCACCAAGCTAGAGCAATCCCAGATGGTCGGGATACTTGGCCTGCAGCGCGCTCACCAAGAGTTCAAACTCGGGAAGCCCGCGTAAACTCTGAAGACAACCGTCTTTCAGAAAAAAAGGCCAGCACGCAAATCCGCTGCTGACGCTCCGCTCAAGCCACTCAAAAGCAGTTTCGCGGCGCCCTACCAGGGCGAGAATACAAGCGATCTGATAATAGGTATGGTGGGCGTGCCCAAATGATTTTGGGCTCGCACAGGCCTTGGTCATGCATTCGAGTGCCTGTTCGTTCCTCTTTGTCAATGCGTAAAGGACACCCTGCAGGCTAATGATGAGTGGCTCGTCCGGCAAGAGTTGCAGCGCCTCACCTAGCAAAGCTTTAGCCTCTTTCCAATCCTCGGTCATCATGGCCGGCTGCGGAGCAAAATAAATTGCGTACTTGTTGTTTGGGCTTTCCGCCCGCCAAGCTTGAATCGCTTCGCGCGCCAGTTCGTATTCTCGACTCCATACATAGACTTGGACGATGCTGGGACTGACCGCCTTTTTGGGATGGAAAGGTCGTCCTCGTTGATACATTTCACGAGCGTGATCGAGCAGCCCGATATGCGCCAGGATGGTGCCGAGACGGTTGTAAGCATGGGGCAGATTGTTCTGCAGCGCGAGGGCGCGCTTGAGGTCGGCAATGGCTTCAAGATGCTGGAAGTTTTTCGACGGTCCCCATAGCAGAAAAGCGCGGGCGACGTGTCCTTCCGGCAGATCGGGGTCTATTTGAAGTGCACGTTGGCAATGGAATTCAGCCTTTTCCAACCACACGCTGGCGGGGTCGAATTCAAAATGGCGAGTGGTACAGGCAAACGAAAGGGTGGCGTGGGCGAGGGCAAAAGCAGGGTCCCGAGTCACAGCGTTAGTCAGGTGATGGGTTGCTCTCTCCATCATGACTGGATCACCGGAGCTGCTAAGCCGATAGCCGCGCATGAATTCCGCATACGCCAGCGGGTCCCTGCTATATCGTGGACGTTGCTGGGCCACCGCCGGGCCCAGCGGCCGGTTCAGTGCCGACGCTATCTGCCTGGCAATCTCGCGCACCAGCTCGGACAGACGGCTCACGTGCAGATCGCATTTCCTTGTTAAGCAAGGGCCCTGCAAATGGGTGTCAAACATTTCCAGCGAGAGGCGCCACTGCCCTTTGGACACCTGCATGGCGCCATGGATGACAAAACGGATCCCCAGGCGTGAAGCGATGTCCGCAGCCGGTGTTTCAAGAGGCACGTTCAGCACCGCCGAGGTTGGCAGCACGTCCATGCCCTGCAGATTTCCAAGACAAGTGACCAGTGCATCTGCGAATCCCAGGCCCAGGCCGTGGTCGTCAGGGGCCTTCCCCAGAACTAACAGCGGCAACACGGCAAGCGACGAGCGCTCGCCCCACGCGCTCGCGTTCTCCAGTCTCGCCGCGCGCGGAGACGTTTGTTGGAGATCAGAGCGGGGATATTGGGCGTCGATCACCCGCAGCGGACCGATGAATCGGTACCCTTTCCCAACTACCGTTTCAACAAAGCGCGGTTTGGCGGAGTCGTCACCGAGAGCGGTGCGAATTTTGCGCACCAAGTTGTTGAGGTTGCGGTCGGTATCGATAAACAGATGCGAGCGCCAGAGTTTCTTGACGATATCTTCGCGCGAGACCATTTGATCTCGCCGCCCGACCAGGAACATCAGTAATTCCATGGGCTTTTTCTCGAGCTTCACCCGGCGACCAAAACGGCGAAGTTCGTAACGCCCAAGGTCAAGTTCGACCTCCCCCATGGTTGCTTTCGCACCTCGCATGAAACGCTCCAACTAAAACATTATGTGCTAAGAATCAGCAGGTTACAGCGATATACAAAAGATATATAGAGGTTATTCTCTCTCCATTGAAATGGCCCGGCCCGCCGTAGATGATCCCGACGTTCAATTCTAAACAATGGAGGCAAGACAAATGAAACGTACCTTGTACCTGACTATGGCGCTGGCTGCATTGCTTTGCTGGGCTGGTCAACACTTCACGGTTGTGGCCCATCCAGAGGCTCACGGAAAAAACGCCTTCACTCCAGACACCATTCCCTGGGGACCGGCACCGCCTTTCCTAGCGCGCGGCGCGCAGCTCGCGGTGCTCGAAGGCGACCCGAGCGCCTCCAGCGGCGACTACACGGTGCGCCTAAAGATGCCTGATGGATACCGGATCGCACCCCACTGGCATCCGCAGCGGGAAAACGTCACGGTCATCTCTGGAACGTTCAAAGTGGGGATGGGAGACACCTTCGATGCGGACAAGATGGCGGCCTTCCCAGCAGGCAGTTTTGCTTTCCTCGACCCCGACATGCACCACTACGCACTGGCCTGCGGCGAGGTCGTCGTACAGGTTCATGGGAAGTCACCATTGCAGTTTAACTACGTCAATCCCCAAGACGACCCGAGTCGGAATAACTAGTTCTCGAGTCCAGCTGGCAATGTGGGGCCGCAACGGAGCACAGCAAACAGCCCAGGAAGCGGCGGCAACCGCTTAGCTGTGAATTCACGCGCGGGGTCAAAAGGAAGATGCGTCGGACAACGATCTATAGATAGAGGTTGAGTGGATGGTTTGTCTCTTGGTTCGGTCAGATTCCGGCAACATGGTGGGCGGGGAGAAGAAAGATAACCCCGAGACCCACTCGGATGGGCACCCTCCGCGTTGTGGTGGCTCAGGGGAAATTATGAGCAGACTCTTTTCATGGAGCGCACGAAAAGGAAGATTTCTCAGAAATCGCCTGCACCGCGCGCGCCCTACTTCGCCGCGAAATAGCAGTCGGAGGAGAGCGCCGTGTTCGTCGCCACATCCATCCAGCACTGCCTTTCTTTGTCAAAACGCTTCTTCAGAGCCGAGGGGCGCAATTCCGTGGTCTTAAATTCGCCTTTGCCATTCTCCGGCTTGCGGGACTCAATCACCTTGCGGAGCACTCCTGCCGGAGAAGTCAGAAAGTAGGTCCTGACGGTGGGGGTTTCACGGAAGATGACGATGTCTCCATGGTTTTTCACACAAACATTGAAGCCGATCATATCCGTTCCTCTGATTCTAGCGGCAACCTGTTTCACTGCCACGGTCTCCGGGTTTGGAGTCAGTCTCAAGAGGTAGGAAAGCATGGGGGGCATGAGCGCGTCCTTGCCCATATCGTGGACCGTGCGGCGAACCATCAGGGCCAGTGGCTTCTCTGTGTTTTTGGCTTCTTGGGCCAAGGCAGGCAAGCCAGCCAGCACCGCCAAAGTCAGCACCATCACTGGTCGCACGCCGTACCTCCGCAGGCAGGGCACCCGCTCTGTCGCTTGATCAAGAGAGCTCTGGAAGTATACACGGAGGGATACAAGGGTCGGATGGGGAGCCGTAGGAATCTCCCTGGGCACTCAATTCTTTGGGCTTAGCATTTTGCAGACATACCCTCCACCCCACCAATCAGCGCTTCCGAGGAAGGCGGCTATTTTCCATTCCCACCGCGCGGGATTCTCTTGCCTCAGTGGGGCAGGGACTCTGAAGCGGGCGCTGGCTCATTGCCGGCAGAAAACCGGTTCGTTCTGGGACGATATCCCTTGCGCGTCCGGATGTGATACTTCTTCAAGCGTTCGCCTACCAGTTGCACTTTGATAGAGCGCCATCCACGATTGGGATTCGGCTGGGGATAATAGCTAAACGAATAAAGATGCGCTAGGTCGTCGCGGATAGAGGCAAACGCATTTTTTTCATCCCGCCAACTCTTGGCAAAATAGGCCTTGCCGCCGGTGGCGGCGCTCATACGGTCAAAAACCGCGGTAGAAACGGGCTGAAGCTGAGCCTCGGTCGTGCTTATCATGTAGATAGGTATGCCTGCCGATTGGGCCAGCTCGGCAACATCCTCGGGGGGCACGGTGCTGGCATTGTCGGGGCCGTTCGAGAACACCACGATGGCCTTTCTTCCCGGATACTGGCCGGCATCCTGAACCGTCAGCAGCAACGAGTTATAAAGCGCAGCATCGTCTCCCGCCACGCTCGTGCGCACGCCGCGCACCACCTCCGATCGGTCGGAAGTCAAAGCCGCGGCCCGGTAAAGGTTGCGGCTATAGGAATAGAAAGATATTTTGTCCGCGCTTTCCAGAGAGCGAACGAAGTCGGCGATGGCATCTTGCGCGAAGACGAAGCCGCGGTACATGTAATTGCTAGTATCAAACAGGATGAAGACATTGGAGCCAGCAAGGGTCGAACTAAGCGTTTCGAGCCGGTCTTCCAAAGAAGAGCCCGGCACCCCATCTTGCATGCGACTGCGCCCTTCGGCGGAGACGGATTCGTCCGCACCGTTCTTCCCAGCGTCGGCAGTAATGTCAACCAATCTGGCCGTGGGACCATTCCCTTCTTCAAATGTGGCAATTTTCTCCGAGATGCCATCTTCAGTGATCGCGAAATCCGAAGGATGAAGGCTCGTTACATAGTTGCCTTTATTGTCGGTCACGGCCACATTCAACTGCACCAGGTTGACGACAACGTGAAGGCGCGTGGTGTCCTGCTGCGCCGTGGTCCGAAAGGTGGAAAGAGGCAGCAGTCCTAAAACAAGTGCCATGATCAAGAGGTTTCGTTTTTTTGTAGGTTTCAATCGCATATCGCACCATGTTGTCGTTTTTCCGGCCGTAGCCTTCCGCTGAAAAATTGAGCCAACCGATCTGATCTAGGGCCGAGGAATACTGTCATTTCCTGACAAGGCAGAGATCTTGCCTTGCCGGAACTCTTCGCCGGCTTCTCGAGCGGCGCGCAGCAGCGCCGGCCAATCCTCGAAATCAGTGGCAAAAATCTTTTCGACCATGCGACGCGTAAGTTCAGGAACCAGACGGTTTAGCATCACCGGCGAATAGTGTTTTTCGTCGGCTAGGCGCGCCCAGTATAGGTTGTTGGAATCCCAGGTCTCCGCCAACAAGCGGCTGGAATAGCCCATGAAAACCGGGAAAGGCGGCAGATTCAGCAGTTCGCGGGTGTAACTCTGCGCCAAAACGCGATGGGGCACTCCAAAGTCTCGCGACAAACGTTCCCAGTTGACCTCGTTGGGGTAACGCTCGGAGAGAGCTGCAAGCTCATGACCGGCTGGTCCGAAGGAATTGGTCTCTTCGGGAAATCTTCGTTGATATTCAGCCGCCAGATAGAAAGTGTCCGCAGGCATCAACTGCGAAAGGATTTCCGCCAAGTGTCCGGAACGCAGAGCCTGTTCCACTCTTTCGGAGCGCCGTGGGATCATACGATCAGGCAGGATATTCATGACCTTATTACGCAATTCGTCATTTGGAGCGGAAGCGGCCAAAAGCTCCTCGCCGCACTGTTGGTACAGGCTGACGGCGTGAAGCTCATTTTGGCTCACGTTCCACCATCGGGGCACCACGGCATTGGTCAAAAGACCAGGCACCAACTCTCGCCAGATCAGGGCTTGCACATTCTGTGGTGCGATGAAGTCCTGCTCCGCAGTGGCCAGGACATAGGGTAAATCGGCCAGCGATCCCACCAAGTGTGCGCCTCCGCCCGCCGGGGAGCCCGCCCCGAACAACTGAGGCGCCTGCCAAAGTCGGTTAAGGCCAATGACCGTGTCTCCCGCAAAATCGTGCGAGCGAACGAAAAGAGGATTATGGTGGAGAATCTGGGCGCCGGGAGGCTCATAGTAGGCGTAATTGAGGCCTACGAGGGTGTCTCGTAGAAAGGGAGCGAGTTGGCCGCGGGCCTCGGCGAGCTGTTGGGGGGAACTCGGCGACTTGATTATCTTCGCCAGGTTCGTGTGCATCTGTAGTTCTGTATGACGGTTATTGTAAATTCCCGCGGCCCACTGGTCTCTCTCGCTATTTCGGAAAATTGGCTGGGGCATCTGGAATTCCCGGAGTTCCCCAGCCAAAGGAAGCAAGGTATTGCCGGAGGAGTTTCCTCCGGCAACTTCGCGCAGGCCGTCACCGAGGGCCAAGAGGGTGTCGAGAGAAACCAAGCGCTGCTCATCCAAAACCGATCGGATTCTGTTGGCGATCAGGTCATGCATACGCTGGGCGTCCGGAGCCGACTGGGGCGGACCCGCAAGCAAATTGATGAGGGCGTCTTGAAGAACAGGATCCGTTTTGCCGCTTGCCGTGAGCAGCAGCTCCTTCAGGGCGGTGCGGCCGGCGTCGAAAAGCTGCGTTGCAGAAGCGACCTTGCCAAAGGGCCCAACCACCTTTTGCCAAGAGTCGTTCAAAGCGGCGCCAGGGATTTCGCCCTGACGCGCCAGTATCTGCCAGAGTCCGACGCTGGCCTGAAATGTTCCGAAGGCGTTGCCCCGCAGTGTGCTCTTCGAAATAGCGTCAAGGCTAGTGGCAACCTGGAGGAAGGCTGCGATGGAGGCATCGTCCAAATCTGGAAATTCCGAAAAGACCAAATATTGGTCGCTGAACTCAGAGAACTTGCCGGCCAGCAAAGCCACCGTTGCGGGACTAAGGCGACGTTCCGGGGAGCGCCTGCCGTCGATTTCACTAAGCATCAGATAGCTTTGCAAAGGACCTGTTTCGGTGGGCACTTGTGCAATGGCGAGCAGGGCTTCCAGCAATTGACCTGGGCGGTCCCAATGTGCGGCCCGGCGGCCCACGTCGCGGATCGTTTTGAAATCCGTGTTTTGTCGGAAGATCTTCTTCCACACCTCAAGATTTCCAGGAACGTAAGGATCGCCGTTCGGCTCCCACCGAAGGCGGCCGACCAGAAGAAACAGACCGGTGTCCCGCCGAAACACGCCCGTTCCGGCATCGGAAGAGTCTTTTCCGCGAAACGTCTCATAAAAACGGCGCAGCCGGCCAGGTTCGGTGAAATGAGTCTGCTGTGACGGGGATACGGTCGACAGGTCGTCAAAATACGCCGCAAGCCAGCCGCCATCCTTGGCGAACAACTTGGGGATGAATTCTCCCGGAGAGTCAGGGCTTGCTCCCACCAGCTCATTCCAAGCGGAGACTGCCGCGGATCCCCCAGGCACAACCACTCGCCCAGATCGAACGCAGATGTGGCTGCCGTAGAAATCCAGGGCCGCGGCTTGCGGAACCATTTTTTTTAGCGCATGCGATTGCCGCAAGACTGACAGGGTTTCGCCGTCCATCCGCGCCAGGGCCCAGTAAAAGCGGGCCAGCTCCGGATCGCCTAAGATCATGTCCACTACATCAACTTTTTTTTCTTTCTTGGTCCAGTCGATTTCCAGGGGCGGCGCCGGTACGCGCGACATCGAGAAGGAATACGTGAATGCCCGGCCCTCCTGAAGACTCTTTTCAAGTTCCGGCAGGGGGAATCCCGAGTCGATGGTGAGAAACGCTCTTTGCGGATCGGCGGTCTCCAAGAATGTGCTGCGCTGCCCGCAGTCAGGTCGGGTTCGATAACCCAGGATTTTCAGCAAGGGTTTCGCTCCATCGCAGCTAGAAGCATTAATGACACCGTCGGGACCTGCCAGCGCCGCCAATTCTCGAGCCTGCTGCACGTAGTGGCTCAAGAGAATAAGAAATTCCGTTGGCCGGGATTTGGACCCCAGCCCCTGATAGCCCAATTCGAATACGTTGCGGGCCAGCAAAGGCATAACTTCTTCAGGCGCGACCTTCTGGCTGATCCCCGCCATGCGTAAAAAAGAGCGCAATGGCCCTGGTATCGCGACATTCGCGGATTCGGGCGACCCCACCTTGGGGTCCTCTGATGACAAAGTATCAGTACCCCAAACGGCTGGCGCGAAGCACGACCCGACGGAAAGCGTGGCGGCCAGAATGGCGGCAAGGCGGAAGAGGGACGTGGCGCATCTCTCGGCCCATAAATAGGTTAAGAGCAGTGTGCGGGCTTTCAAGATTTCCTCCCCCGAGCGGAATCGAGTCAGAACGACGCAGTTGACATGCAGAGAGTGAAGGTTTGGACCCTAGGAAACCAAGTCTAAAACCCGGACCTGCAACGACTGATCGCCTTTCACGACGAAGGCAGTTAACTCGTGCACGCTAGGCGCATTACTGCGGATGGTGGCATCGTCGCCGTCAACGTCACACCGGGTAACCTTCTTCGTCCTGGCACTATGAAACCGCAACTGCGCTCCTGTCAAACCCAAAATTCTCAAAAGAACGCTTTGGGGGGACGAACGACGGTTTTGTCGGTAGGTTTTTTCTACGGCCTGGTCGAGGGCCTGGGGGCAACCTCCCGCAGTGCGCCAACTTGCGGCTCTGGGCGTCAGGGAAGCGAAATATCGCCACACCGGTCTGCACGCGTGTGTACTGATACCTGAAGCCAAGTCGCTCGAAATGGCCAAAGTGTGGTGAAGACTCGGGCATATCTGCGTTGAAAACACAGGTAGTTATTCTCCAAACTGCGGAACCTGGGCGAAGTCGGGGCTAAGCCCGGAGAGTTTCAGGCGTGGTCGGCAGGAGCGGCGCGCTCGCTCCTTTTCGGTCAGGGCTCCACCTGCCGAGGTTAGCCTCCGTGGACCGGCAAGCCACAAGAAAACTGGAAGTTAGGCCTATCAAATTGAGCTCCCAACGGCCCTTATAACAAACAAAACCATCGAGGAGCCTAAATTGAACCGCAAGGTCAGCCCAGAGAGGCCGAAATTCGAGCTGCGCTGTCATGCAGGAAATGCAGGACGTCTTGAAGTTGTCAGCGATGCGGTGTCCGTAACGATTGGCCAGCAGATTCGCAGAGAGGGAAAAGAACAGTTCTGGGACTCCTTGCTCGTGGAGTGTAAGCGGCAGGACGATGGATCGTTAACGGTTGATGTTGTGGTCTTCCATCCCCGCTGGGACGAGCCCTTGAGGATTGCCTCCATTCAATCCCATCCGTCTGATGGAAACGCAGCGGAGCCAACCCTTCGGTGTGACTTCGAACAAAAACGGTTGTGACCTTCAACCCTCCGGGCCATTCTGGCATTTCTTTTGCGCCCCGGCGCGGCAGCAGTCCTTGAAGGTCTCTGCTTTCAGTTCAGAGAACTCACAGCTTGGAAATCCAATGCCTCGCGCACCTTTTGAAGGAGTTTGTTCCTGGTAAAGGGTTTCTGGACGAGCAGCGTGCCCTCGGCCAACACACCTCGATGAGCGATCACCTCGTCCGTATAGCCTGACATGTACAGGACTTTCAGATCGGGACGAAATGTGGCCAGTTGGCTCGCCAATTCGCGGCCATCCAACCCGGGCATGACCACGTCCGTAAGTAACAGATCGATTTGGCGCTGCATGTCCTTCGCCGTTCGGATGGCATCCTCGACCCCCGAGGACTCGAGAACCGTATAACCGGAGTCTTCTAAGAGTGTGCATGTCAGTTCTCGCAGCGCGGGTTCATCTTCCACAACTAAGATAGTCTCTGTGCCCCCAACTATTTCCATCTCTCTCTGCTCGACCGGGAGGGATTCTTCCGTGCTCGGAAGATATATCTTAAAAGTCGTACCGCGGTCCGGTTCGCTGTAGGCCATGATGTATCCGTTGCTCTGTTTGACGATCCCATAGACCATCGAGAGTCCTAGGCCAGTGCCTTTTCCTGTCTCCTTCGTTGTGAAGAACGGCTCAAAGATATGCGACAGCGTTTCTGCATCCATGCCAATGCCCGTATCGCTCACCGCCAGCATGATGAATGGCCCAGGCCTGGCACCCAAATGCTGACGGGCGTAAGTGTCGTCGAGTTCCACATGTGCAGTTTCAATCACCAACTTTCCGCCGCTGGGCATCGCATCCCGTGAATTGAGCGCCAGGTTCATGAGTACCTGGCTCACCTGACCCGGATCAGCTTTCACGTAACCCAAATTACGGTCTAGCCTGATCACTAATTCGATGTCTTCGCCGATCAAGCGGTGGAGCATCTTTTCGATTTCCAAGACCGAAGCATTTAGGTCCATAACTTTCGGTTCGATGACTTGCTTGCGACTGAATCCAAGCAGCTGCGCGGTCAGAGCCGCAGCTTGCTGTGCCGCATGCCGAGTGGCTTCGACACTCTTGCGCAGGCGGTCGTTCGCACCCGTGTGTTGGTCAAGAATGTCGCTGTGCCCGAGGATGACGCCGAGGAGATTATTGAAATCGTGGGCAATTCCGCCAGCGAGGCGGCCAACGGCCTCCATTTTCTGCGACTGCAGAAGCTGTCTTTCAAGACTTCGACGATCCGTTATGTCCTCGGCGAACACCTCGAAATGAGCAAGGGAGTTGTCCTTTTCTAGCACTGCATGCCCGGTCATTTTGACGGTGATGATCTGTCCATCTTTCCTCCGCCATTCGGCCTCGACTCCTTGAAAGTCCTTCTTGGGCCAAAATTCTTTCACCAAGCGCTCACGGACTTGCGGGTCGCGATAGATGTTGCTCTCGACGTTACACCGTAGGAGTTCCGCCTCCGAATCGTACCCCAGCATCTTCACAAGCGCGGGGTTCACCTGGAGGAGGCGGCCGTCTAACGTGGCACGATAGATTCCGTAAGGCGCGTCATGTACGAGTGAACGAAAGTTTGACTCCGATTGCTGAAGGGCCTCCTGGGTGCGCTTCCGCGCAGTGATATCGCGGTCGATCGCCGAAGCACCCACCACCTTTCCGCTGACATCTTTTATCGGCGATATAGTCACGGAAACATTGATCTTGTGTCCGTCTTTTCGGACGCGAACCGTTTCATAATGCTGAATTCTCTCGTCTCTCTTGATCCTCTCCAAGATTTCAGGTATCTCGTCCTGGTGCTCAGCAGGCACAAGAATTGCGAGCGGCCGTCCGACCACTTCACTCGCCGTGTAGCCATAGACCGTCTCTGCGCCTATGTTCCAGCTCGCAATCCTCCCATCCAATGTCTTACCTACAATTGCATCATCAGAGGACTCAACAATTGAAGCCAAATGAGAGAGTGCAGCTTCGGTTCGTTTGCGCTCCGTGATGTCTCGCGTGATGGAGAGCATACATGGCTGGCCGTCCAGCATCACTCGCGCGGCCGAGAGCGTAGCAAATCGGATCTCCCCTCCCTTCGGGCGGAATCGAAACTCCTGTTCCCGAATCTCTCCGTCCCGTTGTAGCTTCTCAAGGGTGTTCCGATGCCACTCTGTTTCCACGAATAGATTGATGTCCGAGGGAGTCTTGCCCACCACCTCCTCGGCGGTATAGCCAGTGAGACGAGTGAAGCTTTCATTCACTTCGATGTAGCGGCGCTCCGGGAGACTGCGTAGAGAGATGGCGTCCGGGCTCGCTTGAATCATTTTCGCGTATCTGTCTTTTGCTTGGCGGAGCTCTCGATCTACGCGATCGCGATCAGTGATGTCGCGGACTATTCCTGTGAAAATGCGACTTCCCTTGTGGACATGCTCCCCCAATGAAACTTCGAGAAGAATTTCCCTTCCGCTGCGGTGCAGGCCGGTCAGTTTCAGAGCAGTCCAGGAAAGATGTTTCTTGCCCGTTTGCACACATCGTCCGATAGCCGCCCGGTGCGCCTGACGCAGATATTCGGGCATCAGCATAGTAATCTCTTGGTCCATCATCTCGGAAACGGAGTATCCGAAGATTTCTTGAGCGGCTTCGCTGACAAAAAGAATGATGCTTCGTTCGTCGATGGTAATGATGGCGTCGGTGGCCGTTTCAGTGACAACTCGAAAGAGTTGCGCTGGATCTAGAGACGGCTTGCGGGAGCTGCCGCGCTTTGGGACTTTAGGGATCCTTGGCTTTGAATTCGGCATAGCTGTCTCACCCCTGGCCGCCCGGGGCCGGAGACTCCGCGCACTTGTGGCGCGGCTTTCACAAGGGGATTAACCACCAACAAAGACTGATGTAGTCGAATCTAGCACAAGAACTTTAGGGCCAGGCGCGCGCCTGCACGAGACTTGCCGAACTAGAAAACAGGCGGATGAACCGAAGAAAAAGTATGGCTCTGTAACCATTCTGAGTCTGGGCTTCGGAATAGACAGAATCTTTTCTTGCCCGGGTAATATCAGCGAGAGGAGTTGATTTGCAGGTTCGACGATCTGACGGCACCGACACGAATGACGCCTCTATACCAGCATTTTCCTGCAAACTGGTCCGCTGCGCCTCTGGTAATGAATTCCGCCACCGTCTCGAGTGACAGAATGCGATATAGACCTGTATGCCTAGCCGTTCGCTAAACTCTTCGGGAGTTCCGACGATCTCCGCGCTTACCGCGAATTGCTCTTTGTCGAGTTCTTCCTGGGCAGTCTTCTACTTCCGCTCGGTGTGGGCAAAGAGGATGTGCAAATGAGGATGCTGCCTTGATAGCAATAATTCGCAGGGGCCAGTCCTTCCCCTTGCCATGCTGGCCCCTGAGAATCTATGGATTCTAAGCAGGTGAAATGTATCGCTGGTCAGGTATTGGTGTCTGTTCCATATTGTACAGATTGGTCTTTTTTTTATTCTTGCGTGCGGCCCATGGAATCAAAGGCGGGCGGAGTTTTAGCAAACGACAAGGCGGTTTCGGTCGGACGGCGCAAGGAATTGCCTATTTTCGTTTATTAGATGGTTTACCCGCTCCGAGGCAAACACGCGCATAGCTCTCGCCCACTTCAGCCGTAGTTAGGGTTCTCCGACTTTGCTGCCAGTATCGGCTGCCGGTCCTTTGAAGCTCCCCCAACCTTGAAACTTGCCGAGAATTCCACAACTCGGATATCGTGAAATTCGTTAGAGCACGTCGATAAAGCCTGTCCAACGCCAGAGCCTGCAGCCGGGCGATCCGTGGCAACCTGTGCGTGCGGCTGCCGAGCTCAAGGACTATCCGTTTTTCTTCGAGGCCGCCCGGCGGAGGCGGCGAAACAATTCGAAAAAGCCATGAAGCCGGCCCGCAGCCGGTCTGAAAGGAGTTTTTTTCGAGCACAAGTCAAGGGCTTGCCGGCAAGGTGCCGCGGAAATCAATGATCGTCGGTGATTGAGTAAGAGAATGTTTGAGTATGTTTTGCCGGACGCTGGGCTTAAGCCGCGAAACAACAAGAATTTCATTCAGCTTTTGGGCTGATGTGCGCGTGCATGAATAAATATGTGCTTGAGCCCATTTGGAACGATGCGATCCGAAATCAAAAATAGAGACCATGCCGCATCATCTGCAAAGGGAGCCGCAACGCCCATCTTGCCCACTTTGTCAGTGTGGCCGCTCCCCTCCGCCCCAGATCTTAGGCGGCGCTCCTGGTAGCGGCCCCGGCTCTTCCTCTTCCCGCTCTTTGACTATTCTTGGCGCTGGTAGGAACACGGTTTCCCGATTCTTCACCCTGCCTTTGCCCCTCAGCTTTTGTGCGAACGGGTTCCAGCATTCGGAGCAGATATCGTATTCCTTGCCGTCCATTTCCTTCTGCAGACAATCTCTTGCTTCGCCGCAGAGATCGCAAATCATCATGGATTCCCCTCCTTGAAACTCCCTGCCACGGTTCTTGATTTCGTTTCTGTAGCGTACACGGGAACAGCCATGCGGTCCACCAACGTTAGTGCTGCGCACATGGCCGTCCATCGCGTCAGCCGTAAAAGCATATTTCCATCTGGTATTCGTCGGCAGTCTCCGACGCCTTGCTTATTCCCAAACAAAGAGTGCTGCCAACAAGAAGTCCCTTCGCTCTCGTCGCCGTCAAGGGGTAAGCCCGCTGACGCGGCTCTAGGCCCACTCTGGAGCGCGGTTTCGCTGCTTGAATAATGCGGTTAGGAGAGGGGTGGACCTCTCTGGGCCCTCGGTTATGAGCCAAGCAAAGTATCTCGGCCAGGGGCATTGTCGGCAGGATTGGTTAGGTGTATGTTGGTTTCCCGGCCGACTATTTTTTTCTGGCGAAATATGTGTGCCACGCGGAACCCGGCCCGCCTGCTGGCCTGCCCGACATAAAATTCAACGCTGTTTGACTGGGGAGACTATTTGCCGTGAAAGCTCTTGCAGCATTTTGGATGCGCTTGCTGGCGTTTACTCTGTTTGTTCTGATTGCCGGAATCTTACTCATTGAGAAGCACACTCCGTCCAAAACTGACGTCGGAGGCGATGGCCCCCCATCCGCTCGGACCCTAGGATCAGTTTACGCTGCGCCGACCCAGGTCAAGCTTGTGAACCTCATCCCCGCAAGTCTCAGCGGCGAAACCAATCAAGATAGCGAACCTTTTCTCGCTGTCCAAACTGCCAACCCACAGGTCATGGTCGCTTCGGCATTCACTCCCAATCCCGTTTCGAACAGTAGCAATGCCCCCATCTACGTTTCCGAAGACGGAGGCAACACCTGGATCCTGAACGCCATCACTCCCGTTCCGCGGATGACCTGCGACATCACGCATGCCATGCCCACGGGAGAGAACCATCCGCGCGGGGACCTCCACGCTGGCACGCTGGCTTGCGCCGCATCCATCACGCTCGACGAGTCGGAATCCAATGACGTTTCTTCCAGTGCGGTTATGAACGTACAGTCCACCCGCAGCAACGTTGACCAGCCCTTCGTTCGGGCCCTCGCCATTTCCAAGACCGATCACATCTATGTGGGGGTCAATGATTTCAATCAGCCCAGTGGCCGTACCGCAACGGTGGACGTCTCGGTCGACGGTGGGGCGACCTACAAATCGTTTTCCATCGAAGCCCGCAATACCGCGGGACAGGATGGGCCTTCAGTTCGTCCGGCAGTCGCCCCGGACAATACCGTTTACGCGGCCTTTTTCGGCTGGCGCAAATTCAACGGAACAAACGCCACGAGCGACGTCGTGGTCGTGCGCGACGATGCCGGTGGCACCGGCCCCCATCCTTTCCAGGCGCTTAGAGACCCGTCCGATAAACTTCCGGGCCGTCTGGTCGTGAAGCGCACCTCCATTCCGTGGTCCAATGCGCCCACCCTGGGTCAGGAACGCATCGGTTCCACGCTTTCCATCGCCGTCGATCCCCATAACAGTTCCACGGTGTACCTCGGTTGGGCCGACCACGGACGCAAGGGCGACATCTATACGCTGCATGTGCGTCGCTCGACCGACCGCGGGCTGACCTGGTCCAAGGCGGACCTGCCCCAAACGACGATCAGCAACGCCACGAACATCGCGTTGGCGGTGGCCAATAATGGCGTCGTCGGTCTTCTCTACCAGCAACTTTCTGCCGGCCGTTGGGTTACACATGTGGTGCAATCGCACAATGGCTTCGTAACCGCTCAGGACCTCATTCTCGCGAGTGTCCCGGCGGATACGCCCACACAGCAGTTCTTGCCTTACTTGGGGGACTACGACTATTTGCTTTCTGTTGAGAACGAGTTCCGCGGCGTTTTTTGCGCCAACAACGCACCAGACCGCGGCAATTTCCCACAAGGCGTAACCTACCAACGCGCAGTGGATTTCAGCGCCAAGACGCTCACGGATGGCTCAGGCAACCCCGTGGCGGTTTCTATCGATCCATTCTATTTTAGCGTTCCCGTGATTCCCTGAAGCGCGTTCTGCACCGTGACGCGGAGAAGGAGAGGCGTATATGAATTCCTCGCTAAGCTTCCTTGCCGGCATGCTCTCGACGGTCTGGCTTGTACCGTCCGCCGCCGCGTTCCTCGAAGGGCAGAACAACCAGGCTGCTCTCGCCAAACAATCGAGCATCGTCTTTTCGGGCACGGTAAGCCAGCTTGGCGCAGTCTCCTTTGTGGGCGTCCCTCAATCGCCGCAGACGATAGTCGTTCGTGTGGACTCCGTCTTGAAAAAGCCTGCTGCCGTTTCGCTGAAGAAGGGCGACAACGTCACCGTCGAGGTGAAAGACCCATCCGCCTTCCAACCAGGGGCTCAAGCAACGTTCTACACGGAAGGTTGGATCTTTGGTTCCGGTGTGGCCGTCAAGGAACTGGGGCATGACTTCAACCCGGGCGGAGGAGCTCCTACCGAGGGATCCCCTACGGGCCAACCCGCCTTCAGCCAGATGCAAAAGCAGATCAGCGACCAAGATCTCCAAAACCGCATTGCCTCGTCTGATTTGGTGGTCATTGGTCGCATTACGGATGTCCACCGCTGGACCATACCCAAATCCGCCGCCGCGCGTTATCACGTCTCCGAACACAGCGCGGATTGGCATGAAGCTGTGCTCCAAATCAAGTCAATCCTCAAGGGAACAAAACCCAAGGGGAACAAGATGGTGGTGCGCTTTCCGCTCTCGAGAGATGTAGCCTGGGCTAGCTCCCCCAAGTTCCAGAAGCAGCAGCAGGGGATTTTTCTCCTGAAGAAGGATCAGGTTTCCGGCGATCCCACCGCCTCTGTCGGAGGCTACCAGGTTGACGCCTATACCGGCCTAAAGTCCGGCGATTGGCTCCCGCTGTCGGACGAAGCGCGCGTCCGCTCCCTGCTCAAGAACTAAGGAGCGCACATTGGAAGGGAAGGCCGATCCCCTTGGCCCTGGCCCGCAGGAGTACGAGAGAACCCTGGCCGAGGTGAAAGCAAAGGCTGCGAAAGCTTCCTGTAAGTAACAAGCGCATTCAATTAGTCATTCAGGGTAATCCGTCCAACCAGGATAAAACTTACACATTTGGAAATACACAATGAACCATGCTCAACGAAGCTTTCGCGGTGCTCTTGTGTTGTCCTTCGTTGCTATTGGATATGCATCGTTTGGATCTGGCCAGGCGAACGATCCAAAAAGCTCTGCGATCATAGAGCAGATAATGGCTACTGCTCTCTCACGTTGCTATTCAACTGTAAATGGGGTTAAGAGAATCACCTTTGAGTCTCCCACAAATCAGGAGTTTGCCGAGGTGAAGGCACTTGGACAGGAAGCAGTTGCGCCACTCGCAAGATACCTTGACTTACAACCAAAAAACGGCTTCACGCAGCTTTTTGCCGTTAAGTTCCTCATGGCGATCGGCGGCACTTCCACGTTAGGTCCTCTAGAAAGAGCCTTTGCTCAAGACCAATGGGAGGTCACCAGAACTGCTGCTCTTTCTGGCCTCTTTGCAGCATCGCAGGTTGAAGCCAAGGCTTATGTGGAGGCCGCACTCGGCGATAGGTCACAACTCGTACGGCGGACGGCTCACGACTTGTGGAGTTTGTATCAACAGCAAAACAAATGACCGCTCTGTGATCGACCACGACACATCCAAGAATCATCATCGCGGGTGGGGCAGGCGGGTAGCTGGCTGGGGCAGAATGAATTGGAGTTTACGGATATCAGACACACGGAGAAGATAGGACCTTAGTAGTTTGCTCCAAAAGGATCCACACGAGAGTGCCCCACCCTCGGGGTTAGAGTGTGGGTCTTGTTTTTTTTGTCCATCAGTTTTTTTCCCTCGGCGTGTGGACGACCCGCACCCCGCACCTACTCACAGTGCATCGTTGGCACTGCGTTGGCCATGGTGGTGAGGTTAGCCAGGTAAGCCGTCGAATTGCTAAACGCCAGTGACCTTCCAGTGCACGTTATGGGTTGCAGGCGAACAAAGTTGAAGCTCAACATTGGCGCTAGCTTAGAGCCCTTCGGTTCATCCATTGCCGTATTCACGGTCACCACGAGGTCGTTCACTGCCTTATTGTATGTGTTTACGCTTTCGACCAGCTTGTTGTAGCGGTCTACGTCTTTACTGTGCGATGCTCCACTTTCTAAAAGAGCTTTTATCACCACATTCTGGCCTTCCATAGCAACATCCGCCAACAGACCCTCCGCCCGCGCAAGCGTCATCGCGTCTTGTAACTGCCGGAGGTTGTAAATCCCCGCGTATCTTTCTTCTCTCTCCCCTAATTCCGTAGAGCACTGGGTGTTGGCTGCGTCCATTTGCCCGCGCCCTCCCTCCACTGCGTACCAACGAATGAACTCCGCGAGCTTGTCTCGCTGTAAAGAAATCCTTTGGTATTTGTCCTTGCCGCCGATGAAATAGTCCACGTCCTCTTCCAGTGTGCCATTCCTGTACTTTCTCATGCCCTCGTCGTACTCGCTCTTGCTGATTTCGTCGATTTTGTAAACGGCATCCAATCGAGTGGCCATCCGATTAAACGCGATGCACGGCAGCGGCTCGTCAGGAACAAATGTCCTTTGCACAATGGCAGATTGTTTTCTCTGTTGGGCCAGCATCGGGCCGCACATTGATAGTATCGCTACGGAGATTAGAATCGCTCTCATGCTCCGCCTCCTTGAACTCTGTTATGGAATTGTCCCCCCGGTTTCGCCCTGTGACTATACCGGGCTTTGTAAATCGAGTCGGAAGCACATTCAACTTCCCATCGCCGATGCCCAGGCCGTCCTCGATATGAGGATGTAGACGAAATGCGATAGAAGAACAGCTTTTCAGCGGATTCTGAAGGTTGGCAATACGGCGCGGCTACACTCCGGCTTACGCGGCACGGCGCACGGCCAGAAGCGTCAAATCGTCGGTTTGCTTTAAACCCTCCCCGAAGCTGACCAAGTCCTCGAGACATTCGGAGATCAGCCCGGCAGGCGCTATCCCGACCTGCCGCGCCGCCAGCGCGCGAATTCGGTGGAGACCGTACTCTTGGCCAGCGCGATTCCGTGCTTCCGTCAACCCGTCGGTATACAGAAGAACGGCGTCACCATGAGCCAATGTGAGTCGCTGGACAGGGAAACGCGTGTTACAGAACATCCCCAGAGGCACGCCGGTGGAATCCCTCGGCGTTGCTCCGTCAACATGGATGTGCAGAAGAGGGAGATGGCCCGCGCTGACAAACTCCACCGAACCGTCGTGTGCCGCTCGTCCTACGACCAGCGTCGCGAATTGTCCGGCAAGAGTGCTTTCGCAGAAAATGCGGTTGGCGTCCTCCACCATCCGATCGAGCGGGAGACCGGCTTCGGCGAGGCTGCGAAACGTGGCATGGAGGTGGCTCATGAGCATTGACGCAGCCACACCCTTGCCGGAGACATCCCCCAACATAAAGAGCAGCCCGTCGCTTGTTTCGAGAAGGTCGCAGTAGTCCCCGCTCACCATGTTGGCGGGTTGATAGTGAAAGCGCACGTCCCACCCTGCTGGTGCCAAACCCGGTTTCGGCAGGAGTGCGCGCTGGATGCGTGCGGCAAGTGAGAGATCACTCTCCAAAGCACGCTGTTCAGCACTCGTAAGGTGGTCGAGGCAGAACCGCACGAGCGGATCGGCCAGCAACCGTTCCGGTTCAACGGAGTCATGGCACGTCTCGCAAAGCCCGAATGTTCCTTGATCGATGCGCCCGAGGGCGGCATCCACAGCCGTAAGCAATTGCGAAAGAGAAGCATCAGCGGCGGGCGAATGCACCGCCGTGTGAAGGCGCTCGCGGCGTTGTTCCAGCTCGGTGCGCAGATACTTTTGTTCGGCAGTGATCATACGATCTCCTGCGCTAGGTTGCTGTTTGGCGGCTGAACTTTCCATCCGATTTCCTCCTTTGAATTGAGGAACACGGGAAGAGGCTTAACGCGACGGTATTGGCCCGGCGCCTCCATTCACTCCTCGAGCACGAAACCAGCAAGCGGTGTTGCCAAGCCGTCGGCGATTTTCATTTGATGCTAGAAACGCGCGATATGGTGCAGGAATTTTTGCCGCAGGCGATTGAATCGACCCGCGAAATAAGCATCCCGCAAAGAGGCGTCTTGACGCCCTCGTCTCCCTGGAGGGAGAGGATTCCTAGCCGGTCTTCTGAGACGGCTTCGCCGATTCTGGACATGACGCCCTTAGTTCAGGCGAGGACAACCAACCGGCTCGAAAGGCCTGCCCTGCCTCAATCGAAGGGCCTAGGACCACGGGCCGCAGAAATCAGAGGGGCTTATATCCCCGGCCTAAAAACGTCAGGTTTTAGGAGTGGTAAGTGGATTCGCGAAATACGGACACGCACTTCTCCAAACCGTTCCCCGGCGAGAAGCGCATTCTCTATCCGAGAGAGTTGCAGCTGACGGCCGCCCGATCGGATGTGTTTTTGAGAAATTCGCCATTCATCTGGCAGGAAGCGAAACCCGTGTGATTGGAGGTTCCTTCACCGCTCGACTGCGACAGGTTCTTGGACAATTTCGGATTTAGAAAGAGCCTCACGGGCCGCTTCCCTCATCTGACGAGCCTGGCCACTCATAGGGCCATTTGGCTCGAGCTTGAGATAGGTATTCAAGTCGTCCAGCAGCGTTCCATAGTCGCTCTTGCGGAGATGGATTTTTGCCAACAACAAGTAGCTCAAAGGAAAATCAGGCCGCCGTAGAATGGCTTCATGAGCGCTTTTCTCAGCTTCTTCTAAGCGGTTCTGGGAATAAACCGCCACGGCCAAGTAATAATGGCCCGTCCAGGAAGCCCCATCCAGTTCCAGTCCTCTACGGATAATTCTCTCCGCGTCAGGAAATTCTCTTCGCTGGCAGAAGAGCACACCCAAGGCATATTGGGCGGGAGGGTAGTGGCCCGCACTCAAATCGATTGCCGTTTGCAGGGCCCGCTCGGCCTCCTCCTTCCGGCCCAGCTGCATGTCCGCCACGCCCATGTGATAGTAAGCCTCATAATAGTTCGGGAATGCTGCAGCGGCTTGCGCAAAGCGCGCCAGACTACCGGCCGGGTCATTCTTCTTCAGTTGCTCCAATCCTTTGTCGAAAGCTTGATGCGCCTTGGCCGGTATCTTCAGCTCGCGCACCGAAACACTGGAACCTGTTTGACTGGTGCGAAATGCCTGGGCTCTTTTCAAGTAAAGCAACAAATCGGGCGAGAACTCGCCTAGCTGCACTGTTTCTTCGACCGGTTCGAAGCCCCGCTCTTCGATGACCAGGTTATAGGTCCCGGAGCGCAGGCCGAAGACCTGAAAGCGGCCGAATGAATCGGTGACAGCCGTGGCGGGCAAGCCGCCAGCAAATGACTTCACTTGCACGCGCAACCCTCCGGCCGGACGATTTTCTTCCGCAAGGAGCACGGTGCCGGAAATGATTCCAGACGAGTGGGGAGAGGGAGAAAACAATTGAGCTCGGGCTACTGGCGGCCAAAACAGAAAGATGAGGAGGAGGAGCGAAGCTGTGGAGAGAATTAGGTTCGGAGTTTCAAGCCACTCGCAGGATTTTCGAGCCCGTTGTTGGTTTGCCGTGGACGACATGGAATGCTCCTTCTGTTGCGGATCAGCCCTTGGTCTTCCACTCGAGTCATTCCCCAACTCCCCTTATTGGCTCCGTGGGGTCCCCTCCCCAGTTCCAGTTAGTCCGTTGGCGCAGCGCTCTTCAAATTGAGGAGATCGCCGTCGACGAAAAGCTTCCGAGGAGCAATTGCCTCCGCTGGCGAGGCGCGCGTCTTCGCCCAGGTACTCCGGCGAGCGTGGCTCCACGAGTTTCTGATCGGGGACGGCATCAGCGTCCAGCGAGATTTACTCCGTGCCAACGCCAGCAGCGGGCCGATCCGTGTCAGTGGCCCCGGACTCATGGTCGTCAAGCTCTTGCCAGTCCGGCGCTCTGTTGACCGCCCTGAGACTGACAAAGAGCTCGATGAAGAAGGCTGCAACGACGGTACCAACGACCAACCAAGACAGATCTGAAAGGAACCGCATATTGTCTCCTTAGGAATATGATTTCTTCGGCCGAGGTGGTTCTTACTTAAAAACTGCGCCAGCGTGTGCAGTCGAGTCATCGAGTTCACTTTTAAAATCACCGATGGCTGCGTCTCTTTTGCGTCTGAATGGAACAATCTTGTTGCCACGGGCCGGGGGATGATTGCCGGGCGGCACAGACCCGAAGGTAAAGCAATTGGCAGAGCGGGTTTTTCCTGGCGAACCGTTGTTTTGGCCTTTCTGAGGCAGTTCGCGGAGCCGCCGGCCTTTGTGTAGTTGCGACTTTGAAGTGCCCGTCGAGCGCCCGCGCCTATCGGCAATCTCCTTGCGTGCGTAGCCTTCGTTGTCGTAGAGCACAAACCCCGGCTTGAATCCGGGGGGCAACTGATCGATAGCCCTCTGGAGACCGAGGCGATCCATGGAGTTGTTCAAGTACCGGTCGGCATCGCAGAACCCCACACCACAGGCTCGAGTCTCCTCCGTCCTGTCTGTGGTTTCCTCGCGAGACGTTTGGGCGACTATCTTGTTGTGAATGTGCAGGAGCACGACAGTCACGGTTACGAGATGAACCCAAGTGGAAAATGAGATGTCGCCGCGAAACGCATGAATCCTGCGGAAGACAGTCAGAAAGGTTTCCTGGGTCAAGTCTTCGGCTTCCTCCGAGTTTTCCAACATGCGAACACACAGAGTAAAGACTCGGCGGCTGTGCAACCGATAGAGCCTTTCAAATGCCGTAACGTTGCCTTTCAGCGCAAGTCGAATGGCCTCGGCTTCAGGCATGTCGTCAGCCTCAGATTGTGGCAGTTCTCTCACAAAATCCTTCCTTCCACACGCGTGAGCAGTTCTTTGAAAAGTTCCCTTGAGTTGATGGCGGTTAGCCCCTTGGCTAACTGCGTGGGGCCCGAAAGAAGTCACCGACGATGAAGTGTGGCAAGTCTGCTGCCACGTTGAACACTTTTTGATAAGAGCTTGGGCTGTGGAGACTTAGTAGGGACTTTCCCACTCCGTCATCCGGTTATTCATCGGTACTAGGCCATGAAAAGTATGCTCAATGGAATCCTTTTTTTCGTGCTGGCGAGTTCGAAAGGATAGGGTCCAGGTAGTGGCTAGATACGAGTTGTGGAAGGCCACATCGAACTCTTCGAAGCAAAGTCGACCGAATTGTCGACGGATGGCGGCGCGGTGAATCTCGATTTGGTGCGGAAAGTTGTGGGCAAGATCACGACTGGCTAGCGGCGCGAGCAGATGGTCTTCGTTGACTTGCCTCGGGACGCAACCTAAGATGCGAGACTGAGTTTTTCCGCATCCCGCCAGAATCGAGGCGCCATGCAACTCTTGTCCGTCCCAGCCTGTGTTCTAATCTCTGGTGTCCTCATGGCGCAGACCTTCCATTCATCCGGCGATGCTAACGCCAAATTCGCCAAGCTCAGTGAAGAGTTCATTCACGAGACGCTGGCGCTTTCGCCCTCCGCGGCCTCCCAGGCCGGGTACCATCATCACGTCGATCCCAAGACCGGCAAGACCATGGCGCTCGATGCCCTGCTCGACGACATGAGTGCCGCGGGCGTGGCGGAACAGCGCCGCGTCAATGCGCATTGGCGTGAGCGCTTCCGCACCGAGACCCCTATTGCCTCACTCGGTGTCGAGGATGCCGCCGACTGGCAGCTGATCGACGACCAGATTGCCCTCACCCTGCTCGAATTGGACCGCATCCAGAATTACAAGCACAACCCCACGTTCTACGTGGAGCTCCTGGGCGGGGCGCTCTTTCAGCCGCTCACCGATGACTTTGCGCCGGAGGACGTCCGCCTCGGCGACATCCTCTCCCGGATTGCCGCGAGCCCGCACTTCCTCGAGCAGGCGCGCAGCCAGCTGGTCGATGCCGACCCCATCTTCATCAAGGTCGCCATCGAGGAAAACGACGGCAATATCGATCTGATCGAGAACACCATTGCCCCGGCCATACCCCCCGGATCGAAATTGAAAGCCCAGTTCGATAAAGTCGCGCCTCAGGCTATCGAAGCGCTCAAGAATTTTTCCCGCTGGCTTCAGGACGATCTGGCGAAGCGCAAGACCGATCGTACCTGGCGCCTAGGCAAAGAGCTCTATGCAGAAAAATTCCGCCTGGTCATGGAAACCCCGGTCAGCTCCGACCAGGTCCTCGCCGATGCGGAACACGAACTCAAGAAGACGCGCGCCGAAATGCTCCAGATCGCCCTGCCCCTGCACAAGCAGTACTTCCCCGATCACGACGACCACGCGAGCCTCAGCGCGCAGGAACGCAAGAACAAGGTCATCGGTGAGGTGCTGCAGAGGATCTCCGATGATCACCCTAAGCGCGACGACTTGGTGCAGACGGTGAAAGACGATCTGGCGAGCATCCGGCAATTCATCATCGATAAGAAGATCGTCTCGCTAAAATCGCGCGACAACTTAAAGGTTATCCCGACGCCGCCCTTCATGCGCGGCATCTACTCGGTCGCTGGGTTCCACTCTGCCCCGCCGCTCGATCCCAACGCCGAGGCCCAGTACTGGATTACGCCCATCGATCCGAAGACGCCCGAAGACAGGGCCGAGTCGAAGCTGCGCGAGTACAACAACTGGGTGCTGAAATGGCTCACCATTCACGAGGCGCTGCCCGGCCACTACGTGCAGGCCGAGCACGCCAACGAAATCCAGCCTGTAACCCGACGCCTCGCCCGCGGTCTGTTCGGCAACGGAGCATACGGCGAAGGCTGGGCCGAGTACATCGCCCAGGTCATGATGCAGCAGGGTTTTGCCGACAACGATCCGCGTTACCGCATCAGCTACCTGAAAGTCTGGCTGCGCGGCGTCGGCAATGCCATCCTCGATGTCCGCATGCAGACCATGAAAATGACGGACGACCAGGCCATGTCGTTCATGATGAACGACGCCTTCCAGACCCGCGCCGAGGCCGAGGGCAAATTGCAGCGGGCTAAGCTTAGTTCTACCCAGTTACCGACTTATTTCGTGGGTACCAGCGAATGGTGGCGCCTGCGCCACGCCTATGAAGCAGCCAAAGGCAAGGACTTCACGCTCGCCGACTTCCACGACCGCGCCCTGGACCAGGGCGCATTGCCGGTTCCCTGGCTGGGAAACATTCTGCTGCCGAAGTAACCGGATCTTTTCAATCTCCGCTAAAGAGCCGCGCAATCGCTCGCCTCAATCGAAAAGGCAATCTCTCTAACTCCAAAGCTGCTTTGTGTTTAGTGGCGGAGGAGGAGGGATTCGAACCCCCGAGACCCTTTCGATTCTAACGGTTTTCAAGACGGGTGGTTGCGCTCCGGCTCGCCGCTAACTTGTTGACCACTCAAGAGCGCGTTCGGCTCGCTCTGGACGGTGTGGGCGGGCAATTTAGCGCATTGCGATAAATTGGGATAACGGCTATTCCTTGCGAACGCATCTGTCTAGCGCCTTCCATGCCTCAAATTGATTCAGATGGCTCATTCCGGGCTTGGTTCTAGTTGGACGAGCTATTTCTGGTGGCCACTCTCCCACTTTCGCCACATTTCGTGATTGGCAATCATCGGGAGGAAGACGCCGCCTACGACAGACCGCGCCTGGAATCCCTGTTGTTTTCCATCCGTTGTCCAGTACCAATCTGTTAAAGGTACCCGGCTTGGAGTCTTCCTGAGAAATCGCTGGAGGGGTGCCATGATCCGGTCGAACTCCTGCCGATTGTCCGCGAGCGTGGCCGTCCAGACTTCCCAATCCAGTTTGGTATAGTCGCTTCGGTTGTCAAGTGGCAAACCAAATTCATTCAGGTGAGCCTGGTAAAACTGCGACTCCGTCCGTGCAACGCTGGGCGGGAATACGTGGAGGTCGACTATTCGATCCCACACAAGATTGTATTTCTGACTCCACGTTCCAGGCTTATCAAATGCGAGCCGAAAATGATCACCGTCCCCTGCCAACTGCACCCATCGCTCGGCCATGTTTCGGCTCACCTCGCGATATTCGAGGGCCTCGGCCGTGCGGTTCGTCTTGTCCGCTAAAGTTGCGAAACCTGCCAGCGCCAGGATCGCTTTAATCGACAGATTCGAGTTGTGTGCGAGGTGACCAGAGAAATCGTCCGTGGAAAGCTGATTGGCTGGATCCATCCCCTCTTGTCGAAGATATTCCGCCCACTGTTGTAATTCCGCCCAATAGCGGTTGGCGAAGTCAGCATTGCCCTCCACCTTGGCCAGCGCGGCGAACATCAAAAGCAGGTTACCGCTCTCTTCAACCGGCATCTGATTCTCTTCTGTACGTTCTCCGCCCCCGTACACCTGCCCGTTGGCCTTGGGATATGTGCCCAGGTCGTGTGGTGCGAACGGAAAGCGCCAGCGCCCGGTTCGCGTGTACTCCATCAACGGGCGCAATTCCGCCTTCAAAAGTTCGGCGTTGAAGAGCAAGAAAAACGGTGAAGAAGGATAGATCACGTCCACGGTCGAGATACAACCGTTGCTAAAGTTTTCCTTCGGAAACAACATTGGCTGGCCATCAACATCCACGACCAGCTTGTGAGCCGCAATCGTCTGCCGAAAAGCAATGGTCGCCAGGTCGGCGTATGCTTCACCACCGACCTGCCGCAGGTCGGTGGCCAGTAGCTCATCGAATTCTCGCGAGCGCCGGTCGATTGCCGAATACTCTCGTTCAGCGGTCTCGAGGAGCTCGCCTATAGTCATACCTTTTCGGCGCCAGTACGGACGCATCCACCGTTTCAAATACTCAATGGAATAGAGATCGTCGTAACCGACGAGGATGTGCCGCGAAACTGATTCTGAGCCCACGTGGCCGAAATCTAACGAGACAGCTAGAAGGGCTCCTTCGCTGGCACGCCGTGGCATATCGAGGTCATCGCTCACAAACGGTTTGCCCGCCGCGAAGTTTGACTGTGCAGTTTCCCTCGCCTCCGTCGCGGCGCTGGCCCCAGACTGGTCTGGGACTGCAAGCAGCACCGAACCCCAATCGATCCGCAAGTTGTCGCCAGCTTTCTCTAGGATGGGCTGCTGAAAATCAGACGCGCGGAGAACCGTCATTCCTCTCAGTCGCGAACGGGACCAAAGGACTTCCTGCGTCGGAGTGTCCGTCGCCAACACTGGTGATACTCCGAACAGGAGTTGAACATCGTGTGAAGCACGGTCCGTGGCTATCATCGTCGCCGTGACATAGCTAATGGGGCGCGCCATAACATCCAAGTCAAAAGGCAGTAGCGGAGAAAGGAATGCAACTTCCAATCGGATGCCAGCCTCTTCAAAGCGGTATGTCGTGCGTGTGCTAGTCACCTCTAGAGCAGTCTGCCCAATACTGGGAATGGACTGGGGCCAGGTACCCATCCACCGAAAACTCCTTCCATCAATCCTTAGCAGCCCGATCAATGGCTGCACTGTGCCAGTCCAATGACGCGTTTGACCGTCTGTCAATTTGTCATTCATGGACCAGACGCTGAAGTAGGGGTCATGCGTTAAGAGAGGAACTGCGGGCACGCGGACGGATTGGGCAAAAGAATAGCAAGTAACCCAAAAGGCGCAGAATAGCAGAACGAGTCGGTAAACGAATTTTACGCGCAAGGAAGCCTCCGAGCAGAAATCGCCTGATCACGTGTCTATCGACGATTAGAATAATAATGCCCTGTTAGGCAAAAACGCTATTGCCATGGATCGCAGGAACGGTTCCTTAGTTTTCAAGACGCTGGATCATTGGCCATTCACCAAACAACGAATGTTCTCGGTGCGACGTTTCAAGTACGGTCCGGCGGAGGAGAAGGGATTGTGCTCCCAATTGGTGAGTGGCAGATACCGATGTTATCGTGGCAGCGATGCGCAGCCCAAGCGGGGCGTCCGCGGCAATTCTACGCACGGCGCGGCAAAGCAGGTATGAAGCAATTTGCTCAGAAGCTAAGCACCGGCTGGCGGCAGGGTTGAGCGAACGAGAGATAGAAATATTCCTGGATGCGGTTGTGGCGATGGCGGAGCCGGTGAAAACACACTTTTTGTGGAGGCCGCAACTCCGAGACCCTGGCGATGAGATGGTGCTGGAAACGGCGGTAAATGGGCGCGCCGACGCATTGGTCACATTCAACGTGCGGGACTTTGGGACCGTGCCTGCGCGCTTCGGGATCGAAGTGATGATCCCTCGTGACGCGATAGGGAGGATGAGACGATGACGGAGACGATGACATACCCTCTGCGGTTGCCACGTTCGCTAAAGAGAGCGGTGGAGCGACAGAGCAAGGAAGATGGGACGAGCATAAACCAATTCGTCGCCACAGCAGTGGCTGAAAAGCTTTCAGCTTTGCAAACGGCGGAGTTCTTTGCTGACCGCAAAGCGCGCGCGGATTTCAAGGCCTTTGACAAGCTCATGAAACGGCGTGGTGGAAAGCCTCCGCGTGCAGGTGATGAAATGCCGGGCAGGAAGGCGAAAGCGTCTAGTCGCGTCCGTGATAATCCATAGTGGCTCTGCATTTGGCGATCTACTGAGGCGCCGAATCGACGGTTGCCGCAACAGCGGCACGGCAAGTTTGTGGGATGATCTCTTGTGAATCCTTACTGGATAAAAATGAGGGGGTTCGCCTTGCGATAATACCGCGTCCAAGAGAGCAACCTCTGACCGCCAGTCCGAAATGAATCAATACACAATCGTAAAGTTCCCCTGACGGTCTGCCACCACGCTGGATAAGCCCCAAACAGGAACCCCCGTCGCGCGGCCTTCGGCCCCGATCGGTTTTCCCGCTTCATCGAAAAGTTGCCAGACGAGCGACCCGCCTTTCTGCCAGCCGGTCCCTTCCGCCCAGGCCAACAGCACTTGTCCGTCCGAATTCGCCGCCACGGCGGGATGCTTTCGATTGGCGCTCGCACCGGGCGCCGCGATGGACGACAAAAGCTTGAGTGAATTCGGCTCGATCTCGTCGAAGTAAACCTGCCCGGCCGTCTCCCAAGCGGCAAGAACTCGCTGTCCGCCTTCGTTCAGATAGGCTGTACTCATTGGACAGGCATTCAGTTCCCAAGGACCCACTGTCATTGCGCGGAACCTAGCTCCACGGTCGGTCGAAATCAGCAGCGTCATGTCCCGATGGATGCGCTCGGTTGCAGTCCGGTAGAGAATAAAGACGACACCGCGCTCGTCTGCGAATGCGCGCATGCCGCAACACCCGCACGCGCCTAGTGCGGCGGGCGAGATCGGGACTTCGCGCGCAAACGTCTTTCCGTCATCTGTGGACCGTGCCAGATACACGCGGCGGTGATCTTCTCCTGGCTGCTCGCCCATGGCATGCCAAACAGCGTAGACCTCGCCCCGGGTGCTGGCGGCGACCGAGAGACCGCCGTCACCACCCCGCGTATATTGCATCAGGTTGCGCTGCGGCTCGAATGCCGTGTGCGAATCGTTGAGACGGGAAAAGAGCACCGGCATCTTGTTGGTCGGGTCGGCAGACTGGGCTCGTGCACCAAACCAGATCACATAAATACGCCCGTTTCTCCCGACGGCCATCTGTGGCCCTCGTACGGTACCAACGGCTACAGCGCCTTCTGGCTCGCTGTTCACGCGAATCGGCGGAGAGAAATCCTCCCCGCTCGACTTGCGCCACACGTACTCGATGTCTCCCGCCGAGCCATCGCCCTTGAAATAAATCATGTGCAGCACGCCGTCACGGTCGAGCATTGTCTGCGGCTGAATCCCTCCGCGCGGCGTGCGAAGGACCGTAATTTTGGGGATTACCGATGTGTTGGCGCGAGTCGAATGCGTGGCAATAGCCGTGCCCGCCACGAGAGCCAGCGTCAGACTAATGGCAATTCCGCTCCGCTTCATTCTCACAGGTAAATGTCGATTCTAACTTACTCTCAGCTGATGCACTCAGCCCGGGAACGGCAACAAGCAATACTTTATGTGCGCTAGCTGCTAGTACTCCCTGCAAGTGCTTCCTTAATAGTGGTACCTTGTCACGGTAGAGGTCGAGAGTTCGAGTCTCGTCGCTCCCGACAATCTCGCTGGGGCGACAATTCTCATTGAACTTAACTCGCGGCGGAAGGGAGGGATTCGAACCCCGAAACACTTTCAAGCCTAACGGTTTCCGCACCGTTGTAGGACCGTGATAAAGAGCCGCGCAATCGCTCGTCTCAATCGAACGCTGCGTCGGCTTCCTCGTCAGGCGCGTCCGGCCTGCGGCTATCTATCCTCGCGAAATAACCCTCCAGTTTTCGACCGGCTTCCATACGAGCCTGATCTACCGGCGGATCATGGGCAGCGAACGCCATAATGCTCACATCTTCATCGTCGCCGAGTGAGCGGCCGAGCTCCGCTTCGAGGGCGGCGCGAGTCGCAGGCCGCAGCTCACTGGCCTTGTTTATCAATATGTTCGACATAGTTCGCTCTTGCCCTTTATTCTAACACGCCCGCCAATCTTCAGGCTCATGGAGGAAAAGTGTGCCAGCCGCGGTACTGTTTTGCTGGTGTACGTAGGTTCAAACTATACTGAAACCTTTCTCTCCCCCTGTTGCACCGCATGGTGTGGTCAAAATACTCGAACAGCTTGGAATGGCGTGGCTTAGGATTTAGCCCAAGTTCCCTCTTCGAATGGACTTCGCCGATCCAGAAACAGCGCCTACAATCTTACCTTTAACTGCTTACGCGCGACGTACAGTAATCACTTGCCGAGCACTGCTTTCTGCAACTCCTGGTCTTGACAGGTGATCCACCCCTATGTAGCATTACTACATACAAAATGGGCGATACCCCAAAACTGTCGTACACATCAGCGCTGGTGCTCCAAACGGTCAGTTCGGGATACAGTTACGGCTTCGACATAATGGACGTTACTGGTCTTCCCAGCGGTACTGTTTATCCAGCCCTTCGACGCCTTGAGCAACAGGAACTAATCAAATCCAGTTGGGAGATGGAACGTGCCGCTTTCGCTGAGCAGCGACCGGCTCGCAAGTACTACAAACTGACCCGCGAAGGTAAGGAGACGCTGGCTAAGGCGCTTGAGCGCTACACCCTCTTTGAGCAACTCGTTAGTGCTGAAAAGAGCAAACGCCGCTAGGAGTAGTCTGATGGGCGGACGCCCACTAAAAAAGCTGCTGTGGCGGTGCAATCACGTACTCCGCTTAGCAAGCTGGATTGTCCCCCGTGGGCAGAGAGTCGAGTGGCTCCGGGAATGGGAAGGCGAAGTCTGGCACTGGGGTCATTTTCTTATGGAATCTGGGCGGCTGAGCGGGCGCACAGAGGAAGAGCTACTGCGACATTGCTGGGGAGCATTTGCGGATGCCACATGGCACCGTTTCAATCGCGTTGCAGTACTCAGTTTTTTTCATGAATGGCCCCGCACACCCCGATTTTGCATTTTCGCGATCCTGGCAGTGCTGGTGATTCTCCTCGCTGGTGACCCAGCCTCAATCTTTTCCGGGCTGATTGCTCCTCCTCCTTATGCCGATCCGGACCACCTTATGACGATCTTTGTCGCTGAACGATCCCCGTGGTTAGCACCCGAGATTCTGCGCGACTGGGTCCTTCAAGTATCAAAGGAAAGTCAATTGATTTCCGGGGCTGCCGCCTACGCATGGAGACCGAGCCTGGTGCGAGGACCAGCTGGAACGGAAAGCGTTCTCAGCGCGAGGGTTACACCTGGGCTGTTTGGACTTCTCGGTATTCGTCCCAGCCTAGGCAGAACGTTTCAAGAAACGGATTTGTCATCGTGCGGAGACTGTGCAGTCCTGAGCGATGCGATTTGGAGGAGTCAGTTTCACAGCGATGGGCATGTGACAGGGCGCTCGCTGTTTCTTGACGGCCGGCAAGTCGAGATCATCGGTGTTCTCCCGCCGCATTGCCGGCTCGCGGCGCGCGACATTGGCGCGTTCACTCCGTTTGGAACGGGCTCGCGTCCACTACTGCCAATGTACGAATGGCCTGGTGCTTTGCTTCGCGCTCCGCCGGGCTTAGATCCGATTAAGGCCAGAAAGCAACTCGAAACCCTCATAAACCAAGCAGATTCCATTCCGGCGAACACAAAGCTTGGAGTCATCTCAGTGAAGGATATGGAGTATGAATTTCTGAAATCCTGTTTGGCGTGGTTTGCTTTTGTACTCTTATTTCTTCTCTCTCTCATGTGGCGTCCGTTTGCGCGCCTAGTGACCACGAGTCCGCGCGGAAATGCGCGTGATGTTTTTCGCTGGTGGGTCTTCTTTGCACTCAAGAGCGCGCTCTTGCTGATGGCGATACTGATCATGTGCCTTGACCTAGTTCGAATAGCCGCGCTGAGGAGTGGCGGGACGATGTACCCAGTTGTCAGCGCGGGAGCAATGTGGCTCTTTTGGATTGGAGCGACATTGGCACTCACCTGGTCCATTCGCGACCATTTTGGACGCTGCCGTTGCTGCCTCAAACGCTTTGGAGCACAAGTGAACCTGGGGAGCGCCGGCGACTTTTTTCTTGAACGGACAGGAACGGAGTTGGTCTGTGATGGAGGCCACGGCGTATTGCACATACCCCTCATACAGTCTAGCTGCGTTGATTCCGAACGCTGGAGCTATTTGGACGAATCATGGAGCGCACTGTTCGGAGAACGGGAAAAGGGATTTTCCAATTCTCAATTGATATTTCTTCCGCGTCGGACGACCTGGGAGGAAGACGACGATGATTAGATTTGTTCCATGCCCTATTGCCCTCGCCTTGGCACTGGCGTTTGTACAACCTGCATTCACGCGGCAGACGACAGATCAGCCCGGACCAACCCTCTGGGAAAGTTAGTGGATGTCGACGGTCGCAAGTTGCATCTCTACTGCACAGGTAACAATCCCGCGCCCGCAAACTCGCGTAGCATTTCCCTGGTGATATCGAACGGACGGGACGCCTATTCCTGAATTGCCAAAGCGATGATATTCGATCCCGCAGCGACCGCTACGTACTGCTTGCCGTCAAACATATAGGCCATGGGCGACGCCCTCCACGTGTGGTTGGTTTGGAAACCCCACAGAGGGTTGCCGGTCTTCGCGTCCGCCGCCATCAAGCCTCCACCTTCTTCACCGAAAATTACCAACCCACTCGCCGTGGTGAGGGTGCCGCCCCAAGAGAGCGCAGGTCCCGGTTGGGTCAGTTCCCAAGCAATCGCTCCCGTGCGGATGTCGATGGCCTTCAGAACCCTCTGCGGCTTCGGATCGGGAGCCGTGCGTTCCGAGCCGCCCAGATATGACTTGCCGGCCTCCCACTTTCCCGCGTCACTCTTGGTGTAGATGCCGCATTTCTCAAACGTCTGTACGTAATACAAGCCAGTGGAGGGATTGAAGGAGGGCGAAAACCAGTTGGTCGCTCCATCCTGAGAAGGGCAGACCTTGGTGCCTGCCTCCGTCGGCTCCTGGTTCGGCAGCTGGATGGGACGGCCATCCGATCCGATCCCGCTTGCCCAGGTGAGGTTCTTGATAAACTGTTTCGCCAGGAGAAGTTTTCCGTTAGTGCGATCGAAAACATAAAAGAAGCCGTTGCGGTCAGCGTGCAGGATCAGTTTGCGGGATTGGCCCTGCCAGTCCGCGTCTACCAGAATCGACGTTTCCGTAGCGTCCCAGTCCCAGAGATCGTGAGGAGTGAATTGGTAATACCACTTGAGCTTGCCGGTCTGGCGGTCCAGCGCCAGAAGGCAATCGGAGTAGAGATTGTCTCCCATGCGATGGTCTCCGTTGTACTCCTGGCTAGGGTTGCCGGTCGGCCAATATATGATATCGAGCTGGGGGTCATAGCTGCCGGTGAACCACGTTGGCGCGCCGCCGTGATCGAGGTCCTTGCCTTTCCAGGTCTCCGAGCCCGGCTCGCCGCGTTTCGGCACGCTCCAGAACCGCCACACTTCCTTGCCGGTGTCCTGATCGATGGCGGTGACGAATCCCTTAGCGCCATGTTCGCCCCCCGCAACGCCGGAAACAACGAGGGAGCCTGCGGGAAGCGGCGCGGACGTGGCGAAGTAGTTCTGGTGCCAGTCCGCGATCTCTGTGTCCCAGAGTAGATCACCGGTAAAGCGGTTCAGCGCGATCAGATGGGCGTGTTCGGTCTCCAGAAAAACGCGGTGGCCGGCCACGCCGACGCCGCGGCTGACTCCGGAATCGCCAACCATTCCCGGCGTGGGGGGCACCTGGTAATGCCAGAGTTCGCGGCCGGTCCCCGCATCGAGTGCGAAGCATTGGTCGGGGGCGGTCACGTACATAATGCCGTCCACGACGACCGGCGTCACTTCCAGCCGTCCCGCGCCCGGAATCGTAAACACCCACCGCGGTGCGAGCCTTGTGACATTGTTCTTGTTGATCTGAGTGAGCGCTGTGTAGCGGTTGCCGCCGGGATCGCCATTGTAGGTGGGCCAGTTCGTCTCGGAAGTGACCTCTCGAAAGAGATCTCCGGCGCGGCGCAACAGATGGATGCGCTTATCATCGGTTCGCAGTTGCAAGTCCTCGAAACCTTCGCCGAGCACTTGCCCACCCAGTGTCTTGCCGTCGATCGTCTGGACGGTCATGTGCACAACAGGCTTGTCCAATGCGCGCTGTTGAATCGTGCGCAAGAACCTCAGCAAATAAGCCATCTCCGGATCGGTGATTTGGCTTGGGGGCATCCCTCGCGCGGGCAGGCCCTCGCGAATGAGTGCGGCAAGCTGCTGAGCTTCGCGGGTAGCCAGGCGGGATGTAATCGGGGGGCCCATCGGGCCTCCGTTGCCGTCGGCGCCATGGCATGTCGCGCAGCGATTTTCAAATAATCTGCGCCCCGGATCGATATCCTGCGCGAGGAGGCTCGCACGCGCGAGGAGCGAACCCAAGACGAAAACTAAAATACGCATACAGTGACCGTCATGATCCTAATCCTCACATCAACGCCAGAGCGGCTTGCATCATGGCTCTTGTATAGCCCACGTTGAATGCGAAAGCGGCATAGCCACCTCCCCCTGGATACTGTGACCGGAAGTTGGGCCGTAGGCGGTCGTAATCAAGTCCGCGGGGATGCTCGGGGTAGATCAGGCGCGTATACTTCTCGTTCACCAGTTCTTGCATTACGGCAAACATATCGTTCTCGCCTTCGTCGATGAACACTTCGGTGTACCGCTCATTCGGTTTCTGCACCTTGACATTGCGGAAATGCACATGGTTGATCCGGTCCCGGGAAGCGAACCAGCGGCACACCTCGACAGGATCGCCGCCCATCTCTCTCGTCACGCCACAATCGAAGGTGATCCCGTTCGAAGGGCTGTTCACTATGCCTATCAGTTTCTTCCAACCCTCGATCGTTCCCATGATCTGCTTGGACCCCCGGCTGTTCGGCGCGGGGGGATCGTTTGGGTGCAACGCGAGACGCACGCCCGCCATCTCCGCCTCCGGAATCACGGCCTTGAGGAAATAGGTGATATTGGCCCACATTTCATCGAGCGTATGGGCCCCCTCCTCCGCGAGCGGCGGAAGATCCTTCATCCGTTCGTAATCAAAGCCGGTCCAGCCTGCGCCAGCGCGCCCGGTCTCTTCGAAATAGCCCTCCATGGCCCGGTGTGCGTACCAGTTATATTCGATAACTGGCAGGCCCACTTTGCCGGCAGCCTTGATCGACTGGATTACGTTCTCGACGTCTCGATCCCTTCCTGGCCGGTTGTAGATGGCATTCGGAAAGCCTGCGATCATCAAGTTGGCCAGGACGAGCCCATTGCTCTTGAGGTGGCCCATCATGTCCTGGAGTCGGCTTTCTTCCCAGGGAATCGGGCCGCCACCGGAGATCACATGGTTTACACCGAGCTGACGGATTCGTCGGGCCGCCGCCGCGGCCTCGTCATCCGAACCAGCCGTGTTGCCCGGCGATCCACCGAGCGCCGCCTCCAGACAAATCTTCGGCGTGTCCTTTCCTTCGAAGCGCGGGCCACTGCGAGCGGTCGCGCTCGAAGTGCCAGACAATGACAAGGCGGATACGCCGTAAGTGGCGGGCATTGCCAGGGCCGCTACTCCGGCGGTCCTCAGGATCGTTCTTCGTGATGGTTTGTTCATGCGCCTTACTACACGAGGACGCCGGCAACGTGTCAAGTGGAAATTGACAAGCGACTCTGCCAGCGACTTCACGCTGTGATTCGGCGTTCGTCGCCTGATGGCTCGCCGGCGCCGTTCGGGCGTCCACCGAGTTTCAATCGTTACGAAGCGAACCGCTCCCTAGGATGCCGTAAGCTAAGAGCGGTCCACGGTCAATTTTCATGGAGGGCACCACTATGAACCGTCGTGAAGCAATACGTTCTCTCTCTCTCGCTAGCGGAGCGTCCCTGCTCATGTCCACACCTTCGCTGGCCGGAGTTCTCGCGGCAAAATCCGATGCGCTTTGCGCTCAGGCGCTGAGAGGCACGGCGCCGGTGAAGATCCGGGACATCAAAACGATCCTCACGGCGCCGAATCATATCCGGCTGGTTGTCGTGAAGGTCGAAACGACCGAGGCGGGCCTCGTCGGCTGGGGCTGCGCGACATTTACGCAGCGTGCGCTGGCCGTCCGGACGGCTCTTGAGGATTATCTCAAGCCGTTTCTGATCGGGCGCAACGTCGATGAAATCGAGGACATCTGGCAGTCAAGTTATGTGAGCTCGTATTGGCGCAACGGACCGGTGCTGTTCAATGCGATGAGTGGCGTGGACATCGCCCTTTGGGACATTAAAGCAAAACGCGCCGGGATGCCGCTCTATCAATTGCTCGGCGGCAAGGTGCGGCACGGCGCAGACTGTTACTTTCACGCCAGCGGCAACAGTTTTTCTGAAGTGGAAGAGAACGCCCAGCGGGCGATGGAGCAGGGCTTCCGCCACGTGCGCGTGCAGGTCGCGACGCCCGGTTACGCCGGCTACGGGGCGCGCGGCAACGCGCCGGCGCAGGGCGCCCAAAACGAAGTTGTCGGTCCGACCAGCCCGAGAGACATCTGGGAGCCGGCGCCGTACGTGCGGATGGTGCCGAAGTTATTTGAACACCTGCGCAGCAAACTCGGCGACGATGTCGAGCTCCTCCACGACGTGCACGAGCGCGTGACGTTGAATCAGGCGATCAATTTGAGCAAGTCGCTCGAACCCTATCGGTTGTTTTTTCTGGAAGACCCGCTCCCGCCGGAAGACAACGATCATTTCCGCTTGCTGCGCCAGCAGACGACTACCCCGCTGGCCATGGGTGAACTGTTCAACACACAGCACGAATATGTACCCCTCATCAAAGAGCGGCTGATTGATTTCATCCGCATCCACATTTCGCAGATCGGCGGTTTAAGTCCGGCGCGCAAGGTCGCCGCGCTGAGCGAGTTTTTCGGTGTCCGTACCGCCTGGCACGGACCAGGTGACGCGTCGCCGCTGGCGCACGCCGCGCAGCTGGCGCTCGAGCTGGTGAGTTACAACTTCGGCGTCCATGAAGGCAGCGGTTTCCCAAAAGAGACGCAGGAGGTATTTGTGGGCTGCCCCGAAGTCAAGAACGGCTACATGCTGGCGCAGGAGAAGCCGGGTTTGGGCATCGAGGTTGACGAGAAGCTCGCGGCGAAATTCCCGATCCCCACTGGTCCGCCAAATTTCGATTACTCCTGGGGGACAACACGGCGACGGGATGGCACGGTTATCAGGCCCTAACGCGACAGTAATGGCGCGAATCGGGTCTGCTGAGATTACTTCGGGCTTCCCCGTGATCCGACCGGAATCCTTGCCGCGAGGCAGTGGCATCGAAGAAGTCCTGTCGCAGGGTATCCATTACGTGTGCCCGGTTATAGGAGGCGGGTGCTCCCCAAGGTTGCAATCTTCAGATATCATGGCCTCCCGTGACCTTGACGAGGGAATCCGCCCCGAGTTCGCGCCGCCGCGCGGTGCGCGACATCCTGCTCTACGGCGTGGCCGGCGGCCTGCTCATCGCCGTCCTGAAGCTGACGGAGTACCGCTTCCTGGTTGTCGAGCATTCTGTGGAGATTTACGGCGCCCTGGTCGCCGCCCTGTTTGCCGGACTGGGCATCTGGCTCGGGCAGACACTCACGAGAAAGAAGCCGGCAGTGATCATCAAGGAAGTCCCGGCGCAGGCCCCGGTCCAGCCCATGGGTCCGTTCGTCGCCGACGAGACGCGCGTGAGCCAGCTCGGGATTACACCGCGCGAGATGGAGATTCTTGGGCTCATCGCCACGGGGTTGAGCAACCGGGAGATTGCCGGGCGGCTATTCGTCAGCGAAAACACGGTGAAGACGCATTCGAGCCGGCTGTTTGACAAGCTCGGCGCAAAGCGGCGCACCCAGGCGGTGCAGATCGGCAAGACCGCCCGGCTGATCCCGTGACGCGTGCCGCCCCACCCGAAAGGATGATTTTTTGCTCCCCGATGCAGAATCACCCAAAAGGGTGACGACAACGTTTACGTCCCCCACTACACTTCTGGCCCGTGAGATCTGGTGAAGGAGGCTCATGAAGCGCGTAACCGGCATTGGCGGAATTTTCTTCAAATCAGAGAACCCGCCGCAGCTCTATGACTGGTATGAGAAGCATCTCGGCATCCAGCGCGAATCGCACGGCCAGGGAGCATCGTTTCACTGGCGCGAACCGCAGGCAGCAGACGGCACCGAGCCCGGTCCCAAAGCCTTGACGGCGTGGTGCATCTTCCCCCAGACGACGAAATATTTCGCCGCGAGCAAAGCCAACTTCATGGTCAACTACCGCGTCGACAATCTCGACGCGCTGCTTGAAGACCTAAAGAAATCAGGAATCGAAATCGATCCCCACCGCGAAGACCACGACTACGGCCGGTTCGCCTGGATCACCGACCCAGACGGCAACCGCATTGAGTTATGGGAACCGCCAAAGCCAAAGGAAGACTGACCGTGGGGCCGGCGAACCCCACTACATTTCGGGCGCGTTAAACCAGGTTTCACGGAATCGAGGCAACAGGAGACTTAAATCTATGAAAAAGACGGTGCTGACTTTTGGACTGATTTCCGGCGCTCTTTCCTCGTTGATGATGGTGGCCACAGTGCCGTTCGCGCACAGGATAGGCTTTAACAAGGCCTTGATCGTCGGTTACACCACCATCGTGCTCTCGTTCTTGCTGGTGTTCTTCGGCATCCGCTCGTACCGCGACAACGCTAGCGACGGCCAGATCACGTTCACCAAGGCGTTTGCCGTGGGGATCTCCATTACCCTGATTTCGTGCATCTTCTACGTCGTGACGTGGGAAATTCTCTACTTCAACTTCATGCACGACTTCATGGACAACTACGGCGCTCATACGATCGAGAAGCTCAAGGCCTCGGGCGCGAGTCCTGCAGCCGTCCAGGTGCAAGTTCAGCAACTGAAGAAATTCAAGGAGCAGTACGAAAACCCGCTCTTCAACTCACTGATGACTTTCATCGAGCCCTTCCCGATTGGGCTTGCCATCACGCTGATTTCCGCGGCGGCCCTGAGGAAAAAAGCGCAATCGCAACCGGCACCATCTCCCTTGCCGGCATCCTAATTGAACCCGTTCCCGCGAATGTGCTCCTTGCTTCTCCTAGCGTCGTCGTTGACGTTCATGAGTAAGGCGCGGATACGGCGATTCTGTCCGGTTTGCGGCCACTCCGAAGTTGGCCAACAGCGAAAATCGGGGAGATCTCCCTCTCCGAATCCCCAAGAAGCAACGGCACGCCTGCTCACGAGGCAGGGGCGCTGACTGCCGCTTCGCATTACTCCTTTGCTCATCAAGCTGGAATTCATGGAGCGCTTGGCATTCTTAGAAAAAAGAACGCGCCTGCTTTTCGCGCAAGGTGCGCTACTTCGCAGGCAGGTCTCTTCCCTTTCGTTCAATAATTTGTGGTCCAGCGAATCTTGGCACCGTGGTGCTATTTGCGGTTATTTGGCACGGTGAGAAGGAAACAGTTCCGACTTACACATTTAGCGATGCTGTGGATTTGGAAGTCAGGACAGAGTACGACTTACAGGGCATAGAATATGAGTTCCGCGAGACAGTTCGGGTCAGAATCCACGGAAACAGGCAAGTCGATTCTCTGCGAGAATGTTGCAACTTAGTGAAACGGGGAATAGGAACGAGCATACCTACCCGACTCTTCTCTCGGCTGACTGACAGCCCCCTGCAAATGATTGAAATCTCGGGCAAAAAAACGCCATTCCATTGCGACGCTCGTCACTCG
>WNFP01000204.1_pt1 | contig 44066 bp, 38 predicted proteins | sample 5400201 | NCBI WGS metagenome assembly WNFP01 (sample SAMN13153355, study PRJNA577476) | soil metagenome | isolation source: 115 cm saprolite under Madrone tree | place: USA:California | collected 2016-06-14 | reverse complement strand
TCCCCCTGCGGCAAAATTCGCTTCGCGGCAGCGTACTGAACATCCGTACGCCGCTCGCTCCGCAAACCATGGCCACAGCCATCGCGCGCGAAGTCCAGGCGCTCGACTCCAATCTGGCGCCCTACGAGGTGATCACCATGCAGGAGCAGCTCGACCGCTCGACGTCGGCGCAAATGATGGCCGTCACGCTGGTGGGGATTCTCAGCGCGCTGGCGCTCGTTCTGGCGGCGATTGGCTTGTACGGCGTGATGTCGTATGCCGTCTCGCAGAGCACGCGTGAACTCGGCCTGCGCATGGCGCTCGGCGCTGGCACCTCGAACCTGCTGTGCCTGGTGCTGTCGCGCGGATTGGCGCTCACCGGCGCCGGCGTGCTGCTCGGCACGGCAACAGCTCTGCTGCTGACGCGCTTGCTCGGCAACCTGCTGTACCAGGTCAGCCCGCGCGATCCGCTCGCTTTCGGCACAGCCTTCGCCGTCATGGCCGTTGTCTCCCTGGTAGCCAGTTTCCTCCCAGCCTGGCGTGCCACCCGCACCGACCCCGCCCAAGTCCTTCGCGGCTAGTGCAATGTGACACCGAAGCTGGAAGCTCCAGTGCGCCAATCTTGAACCGCGATGGGCGACCTAGAAAGTGCGCTCAAGCTCACCGGATAAACAAGGCCGTCCAAATAGATAAAATATTAGACCTTCTTACGACCCATCACGCAGATCTGCCGAGAAGACTCTCGGTACGGAAAGAACTGCTGAATCCGTTCACGGAAAGTGGCTTTTTGCTGCGTTGGGACGAGCTCGCCGGAGCCGCAAGACGCCGTTCTCCTTCGGTTTGGAGCCGAGAAATAGAGGATGCCGAAGAACAGTAATTGACCTAAACTCCCGAGGAACTGACCGACGGGAGGAATCTATGGCCACCACAAGCACGCATCAACAGCCCACTCCGGAGCGCTTTTTCAACTCCATAAACGCCTATCAGCAGACCGAGGCAATGAAGGCTGCCGTTGAGCTGGAAATCTTCACTGCCATCGCCGAAGGCAATACTACCGCCGCAATGATTGCGAAGCGCTGCGGGGCCGCGGAACGCGGCGCGCGGACCCTGTGCGATTTCTTAACCATTCACGGCTTCTTGACCAAAGAAGGAGCGCAGTACGCTCTCGCCGCGGATTCAGCTCTATTTCTCAGTCGGCATTCGCCGGCATATATCGGCACCGCCATCGAGTTTCTGCTCACCCCGCGCTTGCGCGAAGGTCACGCTCGGCTGACCGAGGCCGTGCGCCGCGGAGGCACCGCGCTGGGCGAAGGAACACTGGAGCCCGAAAACCCCGACTGGGTGAAGTTTGCGCAGGCCATGATGCCGCTGATGCATATGCCCGCCGAGATCATGGCGGCCGAACTCCGCAAAGGCGGCGAGGCACACAAAGTGCTCGATATCGCCGCCAGTCACGGCATCTTCGGGATCTCCGCGGCAAAACAAAACCCCGCCGCACACATCTATGCAGCCGATTGGAAGAATGTGCTCGAAGTCGCAAGCAAGAATGCGCGGGCAATGGGAGTTGCCGATCGCTACCACCTGCTGCCCGGCAGCGCCTTTGAAACCGATTTTGGCAGCGACTACGATCTGGTGCTGATCGCCAATTTCCTGCACCATTTCGATCCGCCCACTTGCATCAGTTTCATGCGCAAGGTGTATGCCGCGCTAAAGCCAGGCGGCCGCGCCGCAATTGCTGAACTCGTTCCCAATCCTGATCGCGTTACACCGCCCACCGCGGCTGCCTTCAGCATGATGATGCTGGCGACTACGCCCGCCGGAGACGCTTACACGTTCGCAGACCTTGAGGCCATTTCGAAAGGCGCCGGTTTCCCGCGAGTTGAGCTCGCACCGCCGGAGATCGGCCTCGATCGCCTGGTCATTGCGTACCGGTGAATTGCGCACTGAGAGGGTAGCCCTAGAGAGGACTGCACTCATAGGAGCTCCCAACTTGCGCCGTGGCTTGCCAAACAGCACCTTGCGCCGCCGCTTGGGCACAAACACCGCATGATACTTACAGTCCCAACTGGAATGCGCTAATCTTTGGCACGTTTCCGACATAACATCCTCCTTTTTCCGGCTCTCACCAAGCCACGGGGGATGTTATGCCGGAACGCAACGGTCAAACCTTTTCTGGTCTCACTGGTCGAACCAGTCGCTTACCTAGAATCTGAGTTATGAACAGCCTGACGTCGGGGAGTTCAAAGCGCTCCTACGATCCTACGATTCTACGATTCGCTAATTCATCGACTGGTACTGCTCAGAGCCTCGACTCGCCTTCAACGGGACGGTGGTCACTACCGGATTGCCCTCGAACGGCACGCATATGCTCCGTCGACGATCAACCTGAGATTGGCGGCGATACGTCGGCTGGGATATGAACCGTCCGATTGCGGGCTCCTCAGCCCTGACCTCGCGGCAGGCCTAGGTCGCGTGTCGGAAATTGGCTGACCGCGGAAGAAGACAAGAAGTTGTTGGGCGCGTCCGAATCGCCCACGATCCGCCCAGAAGGCTTTTTGCCTCCCATTTCTGCCACAGGAGCCAAGGTGAACGCCGCTCGGCACAGGAGTCAAGACTTACACACCAGGTGGTATAACAAGCCAATGCGCCTACACGATTACACACCCCGGCCCGCGCACATCAAATGGCTCCTCGATTCTGACACGGCCTTCCGCTGGCAGGTCATGAGGGACCTCACAGGTGAAGCCCCCAACGCGATTGCAGCCGAGCGGTCGCTCGTCGCAACCCACCTACGCACAACCAGGTGGAATGCGGGCAGGGTTCGCGCAGTTTACCGCATTCTCCCAGAATGCGAAGGACAACAAGGTCTTCGAACAAACAAAGCTGAATTGCTGGGACACTAACGCTCGGTGCCTCCTGGATCACCAAAGTTCAGCTTGTCTGCGCTGAGAGCCACGCGGCCGCAATCAAACACACTGTAATCAGGGTTGAGACAACGATGGGGGTGGTGAAGGCGTATCTCCAGCTCAAAGCTGTGACTGCTACAAAGCAAATGGCGAGCGCCCACGCAATGCTGCGCACTCGTGCCAAAGTCTCTGCCGGAAGTCCGCCCAGCAGCCACGCTAATACCGCCGCGAACAAAAGAAATACGGAGAAAAAAAGCCCGAACGCGCTAAAGAAGTCCCAATATGTCCGGGTAAACCCTTGCGCGTCAAAGTGGACGGAGCGCATTAACCCAAGAACCGCGTCCGCTCCCCATTCCGGATTATTCTGGCGAAACCCAAGCGTATGTCCGGCGGCAAAAAGCAGCAGAAGAACAGAAGAGATTCGGTAAAGAGCTGGTGCTTTCATGTACTCCCTCCCGAACGTTCGCGGCGGCAGTTTACCACATCAGTTAACCCGGCCTCGCGCTTGCCGCTCCGCGTGGTTTATGGGGTATTCGGAAGGTAGGGTCAGTTGTGGATTGGTACTGAGAAACGCGCCGGCATTGACTTCACTGGCCAACCCGGGTGGTCGATTATTACCGGCCATCAATATTCTGGATCACACCCCTAAAAGCTGCAGGCCAGAAGGGTTATTCTCTTCCAGTTGGATTCTTGTTTCAGGAGGAAGGAGCTCCGCTTCCGGCTCAGATCTTGCCAGGTCAACGCCGGTGGGGCAGAGCTCCAATGAGCTACGATTCTGTCTACCCCACTTTACACACCGCTGCACAAGCTCGAAACGGTTGGGCCGCGAGCTGCGCGGAGGTTATTCTGCGAAGATGTCCGGCATGTGCAAATGATTCGATCATCGGCCACGGACGCCACCGCAAGCAAACGCACGATGAACATCACGACTGGATTGGTATCCGTCGCGGTCGCTGCCCCGGTTGTGGGAGGACCCTCACTTTTCTTCCGTGATTTTCGCTACCTTACACGCACTACAGTTTGCTGGCGCGCTGGAGCTTGCGCCGTCATCTCACGGCCCAAGACTATTCCTTTGATCTCGTAAGCTAGAGCGTCTCGCCCTGTTCAACTCGCAAGGTCATGATGCCTTCTACCGACGCGTCATCTTCCCGTGCCGCCAAGTTGGCCAATCGGGCTTGCGTTCTCGCGCTCAATGCAGAGCGACCTAACGATCCATCGCTGTGGCACGTCAGTTTTTTAGATAAGAAGCGGGGCGTTACGACTGTTACTGCACGAGACGTGCAATGCCCCTTCCATCAAGAAATGATCCATCCATTCCAAGACCCGCGTTCGCATCTCCGGCAGCTCCACATGCGCGCAATCGAACAACTCTATGTGGCAATCCGATTCCTTGCCGTACTTACGGTAAAGCGGGAGCAGGTAATCGCGAATTTTCTCGACTCCCGCTGGTGGGGTCAAAGGATCCTGGCGTCCATTCACACTCAGATGGGGACGGGGCACAATCAATGCATTAATGTCTGCAGCCTGGAAGCGCTTCAACAGGGACGGCACGTAGTAATAAATACCGTGTTCCTTCAGACCATGCGTTCTTATCAGCTCGTCATAGTCGGTGAGGCAACACACGTCCATGCAGAGCTTTAGTCGCGGATCAAGGGCCGCCAGCCACCAGGCTTTCGTAGCACCCATGGACATACCCAGGGCGCCCAGTCGTCGGACGTCGACTTCCGAACGACTCGCCAGATAGTCCAGCGCGCGGAATTCGTCAAACATCATCATGCCGAACAGAACTTGCCCCCTCCATAACATCAGCTTGAAGGCATTCTCTTCGCCTAGTTTTCCGTCAGCCTGGTGCTTTCGTTCTCCAAAGCACCAGCTATCGATCGCCAGCGTGACCAGGCCTTTTTCGGCACAGACGGACGCGTAAGCCGGTTGCGCCTGGACGCCCTCCAGAAGCTGCTCCTTGCCGAGGTCGTACATGCCGCCATGCCAGTGGATGTACAGCAGTCCTGGTGCGGGTCTCTGACGCTTGTGCGGGATTAACATGAGTGCGGGAACAGGCTCGATGCCATTCAGATCGAGCACCAGCCGTTCCACTGTGTAGCCCTCATGCTCCTCGGTACTCAGCAGTGTCGCCAGTCCTGGGCGGTGCCGCCACGGAAGGTCGCCTAACAAATCCCACAGCTCTCTTCTACGTTTCTCCTGATCGGAAACAAATGATGTGCCCGCCTGTCCGGACGTCTCAGCTTCGGCGGAAGCGTCTGCGAATGGAACCGCTCCCGCGGCGAAGAGGGCCGCAGAATTTTGAAGGAACTGCCGTCTAGTTGAGAACATGCTTGACGGTCTCATAGTTGCCTCCGGAGAAGAGCACGGGCGTCTTCTCAACCCATGAAACTCTTCCTATGCGTATATCTTTGTCAAGACAAACCTTAAGAGCAAATCGCTCGGATGGATTTATTGAAAGGGGCACTAAAATCTGCATGGAACACACGTCCCGACAAGAGCTTGTCCTGTCATGCTATGCATGGCGAACCTTATAGATTCCTTACAAACCTCTCAAGCCGTTGCGATGAGGCTTCACGATTTGCGGCGTGACCATTTTTCGGAGTCCATGCTTGGGAGCTGAAAACGGTACCCCCGCCAAGGCTCGGTTAAGATGTAACGGGGATGCGCTGGATCTTTCTCAAGCTTCTTGCGCAGCTGATTTATTACCACGCGAAGGTTCTCCGTTTCCTCGCAGCAGTCCGGCCCCACACGGTGTACAGCGACCACTTATGGGTAAGCGGCTTCCCTTGCTGAATGATGAGAGTGCGCAAGACGTCGAAATCTTTCGGGGTCAGACGGACTCTCTGACCGCAAACGTCCACGATCCTTCTCTCGAGATCGATGCTCAATTCCGGGGTTTCGACCTTTGGAAGCGGTTCCGCCGACGCTCGGACCGGCGAAGAGTGGACACGCGTCTTGGTACCAAGGGACGCTTTCTTCTGCTTCTGGCGACTTTCAGATCGGATGCGAACTTGTCCAACAAGTCGTCGGTCAAATCGAAGGGACAGTAATGCGATGCGTTCCTCTAACAAGCCGTCCGAGCAGTCCGATCGCCGCCGTCGCACTTGGCGCTGGTGGAGTGTGGGAGTCCGTCGCGCTGATATTGGTGGGGTCCAGACTCGTTCTTGCCCAGCAAGTAGGACTTTCGGAGAATGGCGTTCAAACCGGCCATGACCTTCAGCGCAGGGTGGAACAACTCGAAGCGGAAGTAACTGAACTAAGAAAATTGATCCAAGAGAAGAACTCCTCAACTCCACATCAACTGGAAACACCTCCTTCCGCTGGTTGGGTCCCCGCGAGTGCGATTCCCTCGGCCATCGCGCTTTCCTCGACGGAGGGTCACCAGCAAGAACCAGGTGCTCCGCCTAGTGCGTCCCTCGGCGGAGACGATCGAAAGACGCTGGACTTCCTGCGCAAGACGACCATCAACCTAGGCATCGACGGCTACTACGCCTATAACTTCAACCGTCCGGTTGGACGAGTCAGAATCAGGCAAGTATTATTTTTGAGCGTGCTCCTGATCTTTCTCAGGGACATCGTTTCGGTGGCCGCTTGGACCTGCAATTCGGCCAAGCGACGGATACCTTGCCTTTTCAGTGCCCTAACCCAAGCTCTGAAGGAAACCACGGCCACATTGGACTACAAGCTAGACGATGGTTTCTTGATGCGTTATGAATGGTGCCGGGACTTTTCGAATCAACGAAGCTTCTGGACGGATACGCAGGGCGTATTGAGCAAACAGCAGAATACTGCAAGCGTTGGGCTGGTATGGTGGTGGGGACGGAAGGAAGGAACATGGTAAGTGCCTCGGCCGCTTGTAAACGTCGTTCCGTACCCTAACGGATGGCTCAACCCCATCTGTGGCCGATGGGGTCTGGCGCGCTTTCTCAGGCCGGCATGGTGACTCTGAGACGGGTCGGGGGCAACGGGGTTATAGGATTGAATTATTTTGTCACCGTGTCCGAGCAGCGTCCCTGACGCGACTGTGATTGTGGTTTCGGTAGTCGAGTTTGTTGATCTGGCGGGACGATGCTTCTAATCCCCGACCTTCTTTACCTGTGCGCTAAACTTGACAAGAGAAATGTTGGGAACAAGGGGGTGGAACAATGCCGGAGTCCATTGACTGGCCGAGCATGGGTGCGCCGCGGCGGCGGCGTCGCTTCTTGCTACTCGTGATCGCGGCCCTCGCCGTCACCGTTCTCGGCGGTCGGGCCGCCTTGTCGTATTACGTGAACCTGCTCTGGTTCGATTCGCTCGGCTACCGCGACGTGTTCTGGAAAACGCTAGGCCTCCAATGGGGAATCTTCACTGCCTTTGCAGCAGCTACGTTTCTCATTCTGTACGGATCGTTTCTGGTTCTGAAGCGAACGCATCTGCCCGACCTGCCGAGCGGTCACACAATCTTCATCGGCGGACAGCCGCTGAAGCTACCGGTTGAGCCCGTCCTGCGCCTCATCGCACTGGGCCTTTCGCTCGTCATTGCCGTCGCCACCGGCGCCGGCGTGATGCTGGAATGGCCGACGATCGCGCTCTTCTGGTACGCAGCGCCCGCCGCGGGTGGCTTCCTAGACCCGGTCTTTGGCAAGCCGCTGAACTTCTTCCTCTTCAGCCTGCCTGTCTGGCAACTCATCGTCGGCTGGCTACTTACGCTGGCCTTGATGACCTGTGTACTCGCGGTTTTTTTCATCCTCATTACGGGCGGCATTCGTGCGTTCCTTGGTCGTAGCAGGACCTACGTCACACTGCCTTGGCGCGGGCTCTCCGTCACGTTTGCGTTCCTATTGTTGATCCTTGCGGCGCGCGTGTACCTCGGTCGATTCGAGCAGTTGTTCGAGGGTCATACGATCTTCGCAGGCGTCACTTACGCTGACGCGCACATCATGCTTCCAGGAATGCTAGCCGTCTGCGCAGCGCTCATTCTCGGCGCGGTGATCGCCTCCGCAAACGCCGTGAGGGTGCCACGCGGGCGCTGGATTGCGGCGGCGATTCTGCCGGCGGCCTTGTGTTATGTCTCCCTTCTGGTAGTCGGCTGGTACGTCAGCAGCTTTATCGTGAAACCAAACGAGCTCGTTCGCGAGCAGCCCTATATTACCCACAACATCGAACTGACGCGGCAAGCCTACGGACTGGACCGGGTTTCGCAACGCGAGTTTCCCGCTGAGACAGACGTCGCAGCGGCCGACCCGGCGAATAATCAGGCTACTCTTCAGAACATTCGTCTTTGGGACTGGCACGCTCTCCAGGACACCCTGCGTCAGATTCAGGAAATCCGCACCTACTACGACTTTCCCGACATCGACATTGATCGCTATCAAATCGATGGCGTGACTCGTCAGGTGATGCTCGCCACGCGCGAGTTGAACGTCGATAAGCTCCCGGAGAGCAGTCGCAACTGGATCAACGAGAAGCTGATCTACACCCATGGTTATGGAATAACGATGAACCCAGTAAATGGGTTCACGCCGGAAGGGCTGCCCACGCTGATTCTGAGCAACATGCCTGTCCAGAGCACGGTGCGTGGTCTAACTGTGATTCGCCCCGAGGTCTATTTCGGCGAGCTGACCAACACCGATGTCTACGTGAAGACACGGCAAAAAGAATTCAACTACCCGCAAGGCCAAACCAACAGCCTGACGTCTTACGAAGGCAACGGGGGCATTGTGCTCGGCGGTTTTCTGCGCCGCATCATCATCGCGCTCGACCGCGGCGACCTCGCAAAGCTGCCGTTCAGCGATGACGTGAACAACGATAGCCAACTGTTAATGCATCGCAATGTGCGCGATCGGGTATCAGCGATAGCCCCGTTTCTTACCTACGATCCGGATCCTTATATCGTTCTCGGCGACGACGGCCGGCTGTCATGGGTCATGGACGCGTTTACGGTCTCAGACAGCTATCCGTACGCAAGCCATTACCGTCTCGACCGAGATCCCATTAACTACATGCGGAACAGCGTTAAGGTCGTGATCGACGCCTACAACGGTGCGACGACGTTTTACGTGTTTGACGCCGAGGACCCAATCATCGCGACGTACCGCCGCATCTTTCCGAGTTTGTTTAAGGATGCGGCCATGATGCCGGCCGGGCTGCGCAAGCACATGCGCTACCCGGAGTTGTTGCTCAAACTGCAAGCGGAAGTGTACGGCTTGTATCACATGACGGATCCGGGAGCGTTTTACAACCGTGAGGATCTGTGGACAGTCGCTACCGAAGTAGGCATGAGCGAAGGGGGACAGCAGGTGACACAGACGATGGAGCCGAACTTCGTGCTGATGAAACTGCCGGGCGAAACGGGCGTGGAGTTCGTTGAGATTCTGCCATTCACGCCGGCCAACCGGAATAATCTGATTGGCTGGATTGCCGGGCGCAGCGACGACGCTCAATACGGTACGTCGGCGGTCTACAATTTCCCCAAAACGAAACTAGTCGACGGACCCCTGCAAATTGAGGCGCGCATTGATCAGAACGCGCAGCTTTCCGGACAATTGACGCTTTGGAATCAGCAAGGCTCGCACGTGCGGCGCGGAGCTCTGCTGGTGATTCCGACTGGCCGCGCGCTGTTGTACGCGGAACCGATTTACCTGCAGGCCGAGCGGAGTCCAATGCCGGAATTGCGTCTGGTTGTACTCGCACTCCAAGATCGGCTTGCGTACGGACCAACCTTCGAATCGGCGATGGCTGCCCTTTTTGGCGGAGCGGTCTCGTCACTGAGCGCCGCCCCAGTCTCCGCGGAGGTGGCGCGTAACGCACCAACATCCGCCGGGTCGCCCCAACCCCCATCGGACTTCAATACGCTTATCTCGGAGGCCGCCAAAGATCTCGCCGACTACCAGCGCCTGACTGCAGAAGGCAAGCTCGGCGAGGCGGGGCAGAAGCTTGAAGAGCTGAAGCGCGCAATTGAAAGGCTGAACGCGCGTCACAGACAGTAAGTGGCAGTCCTACGCCATCACTAACCGGGTACTTAGCCGCGCCTTTTAGGGCGGCGGGCTTCAAGTGCACAGGAAACGATGAGCGTTTCCCGCGTAAATGGTCTGGAATTGTGGAGGGCTAGCTAAATCGCTTGGAATCTGGTGGACGAGAGGGGATTCGAACCCTCGGTCGTCATAATGATGGCGCCCAATAGATTCGTTTCAATCTGTGCGCGAAAGTCAGCGAGCGACGTGGACTGCGTGGCTCATGTTTCACTGTCAATCCGTTCGGCTGAGCGATTTGCTGACCTGGTCGCCGCTTCCATGCCCCAATTCAGATTGTCTGCGTAGGCTCCGGCGAAATGGATACGGCCGTGACTTTCGACGAGCGCCGGCCAAAGGCGGGTGAGGTCGCCGGGAGGATAGTGAAGAGTCTCGCAGGCCATGACCCACGGTTCGCGCGACCAGTCGAACACCAGCGCTTGCTCGATGTCCTCGGATTTTCCGGGATAGTACCGTTGAAACGTCTTCAGGGCGACACCCCCGTTGGTCAAGGCGTCCGCCGTGCCTACGAGAAGCCCCCGACGTGTGTCTACATCATCGGCCATTCGCCAAATATGGTTCAGCGCCCGTTCGTTGAACTCGATGTTCGGACTGACGCCGTCTTTTTCCCAAAAGCGGCTGCGCGACTGAAAGAAGGGCCGCGAGGCTGTGTAGTAAGGGACGGTAGCGAGCGCATAGCGCTTGCTCTCCGGCCAAGGGGGAATCACGGGAATCTGGCGTAGCATAATCGCAGACATGCAGCACACTAGGAACTCAGCCTCGAGAGTTTTTTCCTCGCCGGATTCGCGGTAGTGGACGCGCACACCGCTTGAGCCGTGCTCGATGCTTGTGACCGGTGTTTCAAGGCGGACACGCTCGCCGAGACGCAAGGCCAACGTGTCGGTCATCACCTGATTACCGCCTTTCAGGCGGTAGACTTTGGGAGGGAATAGGGGCACTTTACGCAGGTTGAGGATTGCGGCGTGCCACAAGACGTGCAGCGCCGATGCACCCGTGCTTCCAATGTATCTAATCGCTGACGGAGAGGCGCCCTGCTGCTTCAGCCATTCGTCTACCTTGACGGAATCGAGCTTATTCAGGCCGGCATCGAACGGCCGGTATTCATCGGTGAATTTATCTAGATACGGCGCGAAATAGAGGGAAGGCAGCTCCCACCATGCGTGGCGCGTGAGAAACTGGATCTCTTGCCGATTGAAACCCATCGCCTTGAGCACGTTCGGACTTTGCAGGTCGTCCTCTGAGTACATCTTCCCTTGAAGCACCCGCGTTATGCGGTTGCGGCGTGGATAGGGGAGTGCCGTCAGATTGAATTCCTGAACGTATTGCCAGTAGCGGTCATAGCCGGGCTGGGTGAAATGCTCGGCCCCGGCGTCCACATAAAGTCCCTCGGCGAGGCCTTCGCGGACGGTACGGACGTGACCTCCGGTGCGGTTGGAAGCTTCGAGGACGATGACGTCGTGCCCTCGTTTCATAAGCTCGTATGCACACGAGAGCCCGGCAATGCCAGCCCCAGCGACTACGACTTTTTTGGCGCGTTTCGGTTGGCGGCCGACGGGTAGAGAGGGCAAGCCCGCAAACAGAAGCACGCCCGTAATTTTGAGCGCTTCGCGTCGCGGGATGCGACTTGCACTAACCGGAGGTTTCTTTGCCTGTTCAGCAGATTCGAATGTCATGAACACGTACCTCGGAGACGAATTGTATCAGGCTGCTCCTTTTCATGAGATGCGTAAGGAGAACGATCCATTTGCAGAGCATGCTTAGGTGTACTGAAATTCGCAGGCCAAAGACGAGTCGCACGCGCCCTTACCATGTAGGCCAAGCAGTCCATTTAGCGATCCCGTTGCAAGAACTCAGTGATTGCGGCACCGCACGATTCTTCGACGCACTATAAGAGGTCTTGAGAGTTTGCCTCATCGCCAACCGAAGGAGCACGCTCATCTCACCAGATCGTACGAAGCACTTTGGACCGAAGGATCTGACGGTCCGCAGTGAGCAGACGTAGCCCTTCGACCAGTGCGGTGGCTCCGATAATGCGGTCCGCTGGATCTTTGGGGTAAGCTGGCGGAAGTGCAATAGCGCGCGCGCACGCGCGGCCACTGATCGGTAGGACGACGAACCGGGCCTCGACTTCCTGCAGGAAGGATTCGAGGCTAATATCGAGGTGAATCCGGCCCTTACTTGCGAGTGTCGCCAACTCCAGAAGTGTGATATCGGAAATTGCCAAGCCGTCTCCATTCTTGCGGGCATCGTCGATGGCCGCCCTCGCCTTCCCTGAGAGCTGGCCTTGGTCAAACGCCAGCCAGACTACGACATGAGTGTCGACCAGAATCACTTGAGCTCGCCCCAGTCCTCCGGGGAGATGGCGGGCGAAATGACATCGCCTGCAACCGCACCCTTGCCACTGAGGAAATTGTAGATCTCGTCTGTATCTGTGCGAACCGGGACGAGCTTCGCCACGGGCTTGCCGTGTTTAGTGATTACGACGGTCTCGTGCTTGGCCTGAACCTCGTCCATGACTGCGAGACAATTTGTCTTGAAGGCACCTGCTGCCATCTTCTTCATGCCCAACCTCCCCTAACAGCTATGGTCATTATACCATGGCCATATTGGGATTTGCACATGCCACGAGTAAATCGATCGGAAAGAAACTTGAGGGCAATTTCGCGGTGAGTTTGGTGTCTACGCAGCGGTAAACGACTCCCATGCCACCCGATCTTTTTCCACAATACGATAAGTCGGGCGGCTCGTTTCTGTTCGGCGAGGAACGCGAACACCCTGTGCGTCGCCAGAATTAAGAGCACATTGGAAATGAATAAGATACAAAGAGGCCGTGTACAATGGAGCTGTTCGAGAGTTTTGACGAAGGACACGGGTTTTCGGTAGGGACAACACAAGCTGAACAGGCTGGGCAAATCGATAGCGGTATTGTGGCTCGCGAAAATCTCATCGCGGCCGAGGTGCTTACGAATCAGCGACATCTAGTTTGAAGTTTGATGGGGAGGTTAAGGAATGCAGGCCAGGTAACATTGCGTCGCTGCCTGAGCTGCGATGGGTAGACCAAATTCTCGGTAGGGACGGGCATCGATTCAAGGGACGGGGATTGTTCATCGCGCGGATGACGGTTCCTGATCTAAACCTACGATCGGCGAGGCCGAAGAGCAGGTCAAAGATCGATGGCGGCGATACTGGCGGGAGGCTGTGTGAGGGGAGTCGCAGAATGATGCCAGAGGAACTCTTGCATTGTTGAGGTGGGAGCAAAACTTTCCCAAACACATGTGGGCCCCCCTGTCAGTGGACGATTAGGAGTTGGCTATCGGCTTTCTGCCTACGCCACAAATCCATCCTTTGTCGCGTTCCTCAATTACCTGGACAACCGAGTAACCAGCGTTTGTGAAGAGTTCGCGATGCTCATTAACACTCAGGAGTGACATGCCCGTTCGTGAGGCGTATTTTTCGGCGAACCTTGCAGTCATGGTGTTCGCTCCTTTATAGATTTCCGCAATGAGGACGAGCGTGCCGCCAGGCTTCATGACTCTGAAAACTTCGCGCATGTCACCGGGCAAGTTGGGCCACCAGAAGTGTGTTTCCACGGCCGTCACGAGATCGAACTTGCCATCAGGAAACGGCAAGTCAGAAACAGAGCCGCGTCGGATCTCGACGCGGCCGAGATCTATCCATCGTACGTTGGTTCTCTTTGTTGCGGCGACGCTCTCGTCGGAATAATCTACGCCGTAGACTCTTCCCTGCGGAACAATCGCCGCTAACTTACTCACCGTCCTGCCGCCGCCGCAACCTACATCGAGGATTGTGTGATGGTTTTCCATCGAGATGTGCCCTAGGCCCCAGTCTGTTAGCTTGGAATGGCTGGAATTCATTCGCCATAGAGTGAATCGGCCAAACCATCCTGTTGGCCTGCTGCATTGATTTACTGGTGTGTTCCTGCTGCCCACGATAGTTCACCCAGCCATATAGTCTAACCGTTGAGACCAGCCGGACGCAGTTAGCATCGAGGCAATCTCACTTGCTGGCAAGGCGGGCAAATCGGAAAATGGCCGCTGACACACACATCGGTAACGGCGTCAGCCATTTTGTGGGGAAAACGCGTCCAAACAATTACTGAGTTCAACTGGGACGGCCCCCTAAACACCGAGCCTTGGTGTGTTGCCCACTCAGTGCTGCTTTTGATGTGAGCGGAGCACAAGACGATTTCTCGAAACGTCCATACGCATGCGATTATGGACCGCATCCATCTCACCGCTTGGGGGCGAGCTATGCAGACCTGGCTTCAGGATGTCCGCTATTCGTTCCGACAACTCATCAAGAGTCCAGGATTCACGCTGACGGCGGTGGTCTCGCTGGCGCTCGGCATTGGAGCGACTACGGCGGTATTCAGCGTGATCTATGCCGCGCTGATCAACCCCTATCCCTACCCCGCAGCGGACCGGATCGTGCGCTTGACGATAACCAGCAAAGCGGGCTCGTCGGATTGGGTCAATCCGAATGGTCCCCAGATTCAGCAATTGCGGCAGTTGCCTGTAGTAGAGAGTGTGCTGGCCATGGATTTCCAATCGCTGATTTTGACCGCACACGACCTGCCGGAGAATGTCCACGCGATCACTCTCATCTCGAACGGTTTCGACGATCTGGGTGTGCCCCCGGTGCTGGGACGGGGACTCTTGCCTTCGGACGCAATCGATGGGCAGGACCCGCAACCGGTGGTGGTGTTGTCCTACAAGTTTTGGCAGAAACAGTTCTTTTCGAATCCGGACGTGCTAGGAAAGACGCTGCAACTGGACCGGAAGAACTATCAAATCGTAGGCGTTGCGGCACCGCGATTCACCTGGTACATCGCGGATGTCTACCTGCCGCTGAAATTGACCCAGGATCCGGCGAAGATGTATGTCGTTGATCTCCTCTTGAAGCGAGGCGTGACCCACCATGCGGCGGACGCTGCATTGCAGCCGCTGCTGGAACAGTTTTCCAAGGACATGCCCAAACATTTCCCCGAACTCTTCAAGGTGAAAGTGGAGGGGCTGAACGAGTGGGTCGTGAGTGGTATCAGCGGAACGCTGTATCTGCTGTTTGGCGCGGTGACGCTGCTGCTCGCGATCGGGTGTGGAAACGTGTCGATTTTGCTGTTGGCGCGGGGCGCTATGCGGCAGCATGAGCTGGCTGTGCGAGCCGCCGTCGGCGCGCCCCGCAGCCGCATTGTGCGTCAACTGCTTACGGAATCGCTGCTGCTGGCGGCCATCGGCGCGTTGCTGGGCGTTTTGACTTCTTACGGGATACTCGCGGGCATCAAGGCGCTGCTGCCCCGATATGCCTTCGCACCGGAGGTCGTAGTCCGCATTAATCTTCCGGTGCTGTTCTTCAGTGTCGCGGTGGCGCTGGGAACGGGCGTTCTATTCGGATGGTGGCCTGCGCTTCAGCTCTCGCGGACGCAGGTTGGTCAGATGATGCAATCAAACGCCCGCCGGGTGGCGGGCAGCGTACGCGGACGCAACACGCACAATGTACTCATCGCCGGACAGATTGCGCTGACGATGCTTCTGTTGGCCGGAGCGGGCTCAGTCATGCAGGGCTTTCTGCGGCTGATACACACGCCTCTGGGTTACGACCCGCACAATGTGATGTCGGTAGGAATTCCACTGCGCGAGAACTCGTACATGACATGGGCTTCGCGCGCAGTTTATTTTGAGCAACTTCGAGCGAAGGTGGCAGAGACTCCGGCCGTGACCATGGCCGCGATTTCAAGCAACGCTACCCCGCCACGGAATGGATGGAATTCGCGGTTTGAGATTCTAGGCAAACCTGGGATGGAGCAGCAGATGGCGTCGATCAATCTGGTGAACCCAGGTTATTTTGCAGTGCTGCGGATCCCCCTGCTGCAAGGACGCGTATGGAACGAGACCGAGAATCATGACGGTGCGCATGTTGCCGTGATCAACCGAACCCTGGCGCAGCACTATTTCCCCAATGGCGATGCCATCGGACGCTCGGTAAAGCTACCCACCGTGGAGGACCGCCCCCCGGAGGTCTTATCGGCGCCAAACATATCAGACTCGTGGTTGCAGATCGTGGGCATCGCAGAGGATGCCAGGAACGACGGGCTGCGAAACCCCATCAAGCCAGCGGTCTTTGTACCGTACACGTTGAGCATGAGGGAGGGAACCCAGATTCTGGTGCGGTCAGAGGTGCCGCCGCTGACGCTGCTGCACGCTGTGCGGGCGCAGTTGTTAGCAGTGAACCCAGACCAGCAGACCTGGAATGAGATCGAGGATCTGGACTCCTGGATTTCCAATGAGCCGGAGTGGCAGCAGGATCACCTGGCGGCATGGATCTTTGGCGTATTTGCCTGGTTGGCCCTGGCTCTCGCCGCAGTGGGGCTCTACAGTGTGGTGTCCTATACGGTAGCGCAGCGCACCAAGGAATTTGGGATTCGCATAGCGTTGGGTGCTCAGAGCGGGCATGTGCTGCGGATCGTTTTTGTGTCGACCCTGGGAAGCGTGGCCACTGGGATTCTGGCTGGTCTTACACTCACCCTGGCCACGAGCACGATTCTAGCGAAGTGGGCGGAAGGCAACTCGCGCGATCCGATCATTCTATTGGCGGAGACCCTTCTGCTGAGCTTGGTATCTGCGATGGCCTGCGCAATACCGGCGCGTCACGCCTGTGAAGTCGATCCTATGACAGCGCTGCGTTGCGAGTAAGTGCAGGAGCAGCAGTTTGTTCGGCGGACTCGAATCAGGACTGAGCGTGCCAAACATTGAGACGCTTCCTTTCAGAGTCGGAATTCTTCTCAGTTAGCGGGCTTTGAGCGGCGGATCGTCGGATTGCCGGTCTCGTCCACTGAGAGATTTTCTGTTTCGCGCACAATAACAGAGCGCTCGACGACGTTTTGTCATTCGCGAATATTAACTGGCCAGGGATACGAAGAATCTGCGGGTCAGTATTGGTCGCCCACCGGTTGCCATGTGACTCTTCCATGCCTGGCCACGAGTCATGGCCTTAACCAAGGGGTGAGTTCTCGTTCGATTTGCCGCCTTCTCTGGGGCCTCTGTTCAGTGGGACGGGAGAGGCGGGGGCAGCGCGAAGGCGTAGAGAATGTCCTGGACAGCGAGGATGAGGTATTGCCGTCCGTCGAGTTCATAGGTCATCGGCGACGTGTCCATGCGTCCGCCGGCGTTCAGGTGCCACAGGGTTTTGCCCGTGGCCGGATCGAGAGCCAGCAGATTGCCGGAATTATCGGCGCTAAACAGGAGATGTCCGCCGGTGGTAAGAATTCCTGAGATACCTTCGCCGTTTCCGATTTCGTGATTCCACACTATTTTGCCGGTGCGGTAGTCAAGCGCACGCAGAGTCGAATTGGCCCATAGGATGCGGTCTCGGCCTGCCCACCCTTCCGGCTTCCCCGTAGCCGTGAGGTAAAAGATGCTAAAGATTCGGCGGGCATTGACATAAAAAAGGCCCGTCTGGGGATCAAAGCTTGGCGCCATCCAATTGCTGCCTCCGTCCGAGCCAGGCTCGACGAGCGCCCCGTCCGGGCTCGGAGCGGCTTCCGGCTTAGCGATCGGGCGGCCGCGAGAGTCGACGCCGGAAGCCCAGGTCTGGTCGATGAACGGAGCGGTGACCAGATGCTGTCCATTCGTTCGATCGAGCAGAAAGAAAAAACCATTGCGGCTGGCCTGCGCTAGAAGCTTACGCTGCTTGCCCTTGAACTCGGCGTCGAAGAGAACGGGAGTCTCGACAGCGTCCCAGTCGTGCACGTCGTGTGGCGAAGGCTGAAAATACCACACAAGCTTCCCGGTGTCGGGATTCAGGGCCACGATGGAGCAAGTGAAGAGATTGTCGCCGGCGCGTCCCTCGCCTGCGAGCACGGGATTGGGATTGCCCGTGCCCCAATACAGCAGGTTGAGCTCAGGGTCATACGTTCCGGTCATCCACGTCATGCCGCCTCCGTGGAGGATGGCGTCGGGGTCGTTGGGCCACGTTTCAGAGCCCGGTTGGCCGGGGTCCGGATCGGTGTACCAGCGCCACTGGATTGCTCCGGTCTCCGGATCCAGGGACTCAAGGAAACCCCGAACATCCGTAACGTCCCCGGAGACGCCCACGATCACGTGATCGCGTATAACAAGCGGCGCCATTGTCGAGAAGTAACCGAGCTTTGGATCGGCGAGCTCTACGATCCAGCGAACGCCGCCATCCTTGGCATCGAGACAGACCAGATGCGCGTCGGGCGTAGTAAAGTAGAGCCAATTCTTGTACATGCCCAATCCGCGATTGCCGATGTGGTCGCCTTCGGAAGCACGTAGGTAGTGCCAAATCTCACGCCCAAAGCGAGCGTCGACAGCCCAAACGTTGTCGGGCGCTGTGAAATACAGAATGCCGTTCACTTCCAGAGGGGTCGATTTGATCGAGGACGCGTGCGGCTGAAAGACCCAGGCGAGTGTAAGCGAACCGACGTTTCCGGCATTGATTTGATCGAGCGTGCTGAAGCGACCACCCGAATAGTCCCCGTTATAGGTCGGCCAGGTATCGGTTGCAGGTCTGAGCAGAGCCGCAGGGTCGAGCCCTTGCGCTGCGGCGAACGGTACATGCAGGCTCAGTGCGAACAGCAGGAAGATGACCACCATCACTCGGCTGTGCAAATGAAGGCCCGTATTGTTCTCAAGATTCTCGCAATTGCGCCTGATCTCGATTATTACACACAGTTGAGAAAGCATACCCACTCCTGTCTTCTGACATTGGGGTTCTCTATTCCCTATTTCAGACTTTCGAGATACGCAAAGAGGTTGTGAACATCCGCCTGCGTGAGCTTGTCGAGCAGTTCCCGATGGGCCGTCAGGGGATCTTGCAATTCGACCTTCACCCGATCTCGCGAGAATGACTGATACCAACCGGAGGCGTCGCGTAGCGCAATCACAAAATCATCGGCGTGCGCCAACGGACCCTTGACCTGCTTGCCAGAGGGCAGCGTCACTACCACGATGGTGCGCTTGCCCCCGGGATAGAGCATGTGTGCTTGGAGATCGATGGGGGAGTACTTGGTGGCAATGGTGGCCAGATCGCCCGTGGGGGAATGACAGTTCTTGCAGCCACCGGCGCCATTGAAAAACATCTTTCCGGCCCCTGGATCGCCAGTAAGCAGTTTCTCTATTGGGTATTTGCTAGGGACCCCTCCCGAATTTAGCGCTTCGGCGGCACGCGCGTGCAGATACGCCGCTATGTCGAGCACCTGCTCATCGGTCAGCGGCATCGCGGGCATGCCTTTATCAGGGCGGCCGAGACGAATGATTTCGCCGAGCTTGTCACCCTTCACGTCATGAGCGACAAGCGGCGAGCGGACCAGGTCTGGCCCCCGAGCGCCTGTGGCCTCAGGGCCATGACAGAATCCACATGCTTGCTCGAACTGTTTGTGTCCGCGCTCGACTGCCGGATCTTGAGAAACAGACTGGGGCCAAGCCGTGGAATTCCATAGACCGAGTAGAAAAATGATCGCTGCACAAAAAATTGCAGATCTCGCCAGATGTGTTTGCCATGCTGGCCCATTCCGTCGCATCTTCATTCCTCAATCCTCTGCCAATTCGCAGCTATGCTCCCAAGGCCACAGATCCGCCTACCCAAAACCAGAATGTATGGAACTCTTGGTTCCGCAATGCGCTTCTTGAGTCGCCGACATTGATCCAGCATGTATCTCGGAACTGACTCCTCCGTGGAGGACATTTAACGCAATGGGGGATTCTAACATTGAGTCGCGTGTGCCGCATGGGCTAAGCCCATCACCTGTCCGCGGCGGTATTGGTCTTGAAGAGCTGTTCTGAACAGGCGTTGCTCCTCCGGTGCCTCGTCAAAATTGAGAGTGCGTTTGAAATCAATAACATACCAAGAGGTCGTGTCACACGCGTTGGAGAGATGACATTCAGCTGCGCAGGGCTGCACAGAATATTCGGTAGGGATTCTATGGCACAGATTACACTCGAAGAGGTTCGCGGCTATTCACCGACGCTTTCTAGACGGATGGCAGCAGAGTCTGACGAGGGACTCGACGCGGTCGTTAATCAGCCATAGGAGGACTGCCGGGCAGCAGCGTGACGCGCTCAATTCGTCTCGACTGGCTTGGAGAGCGGGGCATTCAGCTGAAGCGGAACTTCAGTATTTGCCCTTTCTACTTGGCGATGGAGCTGTCGCTCCAATGCTAACGAGAACGCAATTGTGCACAAACAAGACAACCACGGCACCAAAGGCGATACCCAGAAAAAGCGCGTGCCGTAACGCAGTGCCACGAGCCAAATCAAAGTACCGAGAAGCCCTCCGAGAATCGCCGCCAGGCGTCGTCTATCTTTCCAGGAGAGGCTAAACGAACAGACCGCCTCCACTAGTACTGCAAAGGGGAAGGCAACAACGAGGTCCGCTAAGTAATGTTCCCCCGTACCGAGTGTTGCGAGAACCGTGAAGACGAGAAATGCGAATGCCACGCCGCGCTCCCACCAGGAGAGTCCGCGCGAATACCACCACACCAGTAGCACCCATGCCATATGAAGAGAGGGCATGGCGTTTGGCGCACCAACGATCTTCACGGGTTCCACGAACAAGCGAGATACATCGCCAGTTGAAATTGGCTGCCACGGAAATTGCTGCCGAAGGAGATGTACGGGCCCGAGGGCTGGAAAGAGATTGTAAAAGAGCACGCCGACAGGTCCGGTGGCCAGCAAGGCCACAAAGGATGGCACCGCTTTTTCACCTAGGCGGAGGAGCCGACCCACATAGATCAAAGCGATGGGGATCGCCAAAGCAATATAGAAAAACTCGCTCGTCACTCGCAGGGAAGGCCACCTGGCAAAACTTTGCCCCACAATAAACGGGAACTGCAAACCAAGGCTGGCATCGAAGGCGTAGAGATATAGGTCGAGGACCTTCGGATGAGCAGCCGCTGTCCACTCCAGGAGGTTACTGGCGAGATATTCGGACCCGACTAAGAGAAGCGCGGGAACAAAACCCAAAGCCAGCAGTTTGCGAGATGCACCCTCTGCCCAAACAGCGCGGACGCCCAGAATGGCCAAGCTGCTGAGTCCAGCGAAAGAAAACCACGACGCAAACATTGGCCGGAAATGTAGCAGTTGAAAATCAATCACCGCAAAGAGAAATGTCCCGCAAAAAACCATTAGTGCATCCCACCACGAAGGATGGATGCGGAAATGAATGACGCTAACGCTCGTGAGCGTGCACGCAAAAAAGATGGAGACGATTGCTTCAGTGTAAAATTGCCGATTGCGGCCCAGCCAGATGCCGCTTGCGATCAACAGAAATGTGACGACAATTCTTGCGACCTGCTTGGGAGACATGTTCCCTTCGTTTTAGCTTCCGCCGCGGCGTTGCCCTCCAAATTCAGCAGCGCGTACATCCTTATTTGACCACGAAGAAGTGCTTTGATAGCCCACTGTCAGTCGGTAGAAAACCAATCGGTAAACGAGGACACGAATCGAAACTGGTTTCCCTCGCGGACCTCACGGCGAAGGCCGCAAGGCTCATTACTACAGGGCGAGAATCATTCCGCAAAGCAGCTCGGTCGGCGGGCAGGTGGCTTCTCTAGAGTTAGCCCGGAACCCTCCTCCTCGCCTGGCAAGGACACTTGCTCGCCTGGAACAGGCTTCCAGCCCATGCGGAACAGAGGGGATTTGCGCCGGCGCCGTACGTGCATGGCGGGCCGCAGTCTTGGGGAGAAAAATTATCACGTTCGTGGTAAAACGCTGAGGCGGCCTCTGCCTTGTCACCAGCAACTTATGACCGTAGTTTACTTTTGTTTAGTGGTCTTTAGCCAATCTTCCAAACTGGCCTTTGGTGAAGTCCCGGGGGTCTCCAGATGCCCCGCCGGATTGTATTTTTTCTTCTGCTCCTCGTTCAGAAGAGCCGTGATTCGTTCGACGGTATTGTCGTTGATGGCCCGCAATTGGTTTATACGGTCGACGGGTGACCGCGACTCAGCCCTCAACATCTTGATGACTTGTTCGTGCCGACTCCAGAGGACTCCTTTCAATTCGGACTGTTGTTTCTCGTCGAGGTCTAACAACTTGGCCAGTGACTTGACCCGCTCATCGATGCTGGGTGTTTTGTACCGACGCTGCCTCTGATGGCGGGGGGTAACATCCCCCGACGATTGGCGCCCAGCCGAGGCATGCAGCGGCATCAGGGAACAAACCAGCAGTGCCGCGACGAAGGCCCGACGTCCTTTGACAAGGAATTCTGATTTCATGCTCACGCCGCGTCCCCGGACATTTGTGCGACTTCCTCGGAATATTGTTGATCCTGCGAATCGCGCGCTGACTTACAGGAGCTTGGCAAAGCGCGAATCATCCAGGTTCGGGTTGACAATGCTTGCTGCGGAAAAAACTTTCTTGGCTTGCGAAATCTACGACTTCACAGCTTGGACCGAGGCCAGGGAGCGCGACTGATCGTTAGTTTCTCCTCGGTGTCCATCCGCGCAATCTGCTGTCATCTGGGATGCAAAACTCATCGCAACAATCATCATGTGCAGGACCTTTCGTTCGCAGAAGCCTTTGCTTCCGCACCGAAAGCTACCGGTTCCGATCGAACCTTCACACTTACCCGATCTATCAATTATCCTTTGGGCCGACTAGCCTGTCAGGCCTAACTCGCGCCAGACTGGTCTGCGCGGAGGGAAGATCAACCAAGCTTCTCTTATTGTCCAAGAAGACGCGCACTCCTGTCAAGGTAACATCGGCTGGGCTGGCTACCGAGAGGCCACTGGAATTGGAAGAGTACATCGTTTTTCCAACTTGTTCGTCCTTTAGTTGAAACCTGAAAGATAACGCAGCGCTTCCCGGCTCCGACTGGGACGAGTCCGAACACTCATTGTGAGGAGCGCCGCAGGGTAAAACCTATCGGGGAGACCCTCCAAGTGCCAGGCGAAGATCGAGGTTGTGGGAGGACCGCAGTTGGCGGAAGCGGCGGGAGGGGGCCAAACCTGTCTGCACCACGGTTGCCCATTGAAGAGAGTTCTCAGCAGACGTAAGTGGTTGCTCAGCGTTTTATGAATTTCTCTACATCGCTCGCATCCGGGAGGCCGAATCTCTTTTCGCCCACCAATTCCTCTGTAGCTCATCGGTTACCTGCGAAAACTTCTAAATCACATTCCTGAAATACGCGTGTAACTTGGTCCGCCCGACACTTCGGTTATGCCAACGACCGCTGTCCTGGTGCACGACTGCGAAAATCCGCTTGCAACTACCAACCTCTTCCGTGTGGGATGGCCGCAACGTTGGAAGATGTCATCGAATGCCAGCGGCTGCGCTATCTGGTTTTCAATTGTGAGCTTGGGGAGGGGCTCGACAGCTCTGCCCGGACGGGGCTCGACCGCGATCGGTTCGATCTTATCTGCGATCACTTGATGGCGCATGACACGGCCACCGGCAAGCTGGTTGGAACGTACCGCATGCAGAACGGATATCGCGCCAAGGGAAACCTTGGCTATTATGGCGAGGAATTCTTTGACTTCAGCCCGTTCGAAAGCGTGCGTGGCGAAGTTCTGGAGCTTGGAAGGGCTTGCGTTCACAGGAAGTACCGAAACACTACCGTCCTGCACATACTGTGGAAGGGGATCGCGAGGTACGCAGATAGCTGTGGGGCGCGCTACCTGATTGGCTGCAGTTCCCTATCGTCTCAGAATGAAGACGAGGGAATGGCGCTTTATGAAGCGATCAGGGAAGAGTATCTTGTCGAGCCCTCGCTGAGGACCAATCCAGTGGCGGGGTGTGGGTGCAAGTCGAATAGTTCGTACACGGCGCCACCGCGGCCACCGCGACTGCTCCGAGCCTATCTGGACATTTCCGGGCGCATCTGTGGACCGCCGGCGATTGACCGTGAATTCAAGACTATCGATTTCCTGACGTTAGTGGATCTGCGAGGGCTGCCAGATCGCGTTCGAGCGCGGTTTTTCTGATTCGCGACCTACGCTCGCACCAGTGTACTAGACAGCGGCGGGACGACGTTTTCCGACGTTCGTAGCCTGCTCGAAAGCGTAAGCCATCTGCAAGACTCCCCAATCGTCGTTGTGCCTGCCGACGATCTGAATTCCGATCGGCAGTCCGCTTTCGGAGAAGGCACAGGGAACCGAGATGGCGGGGTTCCCCGCGACGGAGATGTAATAAGCCGACTTCATCCAGGCGATGTAGTTTTCCATCTTCACGCCGGCAATCTCCACCGGGTAATGCGTCTTCACGTCAAACGGTAAAACCTGGTTCACGGGCAGAATAAAAAACTCATATTTTTCCATGAACTCGCGCATCCGCTGGTAGAGCGCCGTGCGTTTGGATTCCACTCGCGACAAATAGTGTCCCGTGAGTTTTCGCCCTTCTTCCACGTGCCAGCGGACATATTCATTCAACTTACCGGAATTGGCTTCGAGAATATCGCCGAAACTTGCCTCAATGGACCAGTGACGCCACGCGACAAAACACTCGTTGGCATCAGACAAATCTGGTTCGGCTTCCTCGACGATGCAGCCGAGGCTTTGGAATACTTTGTGCTGCGCTTGCACGGCATTCTTCACTTCCGGTTCCCAAGGCAAATCCATGTCCTTAAACATGGCGACACGAACGCCCTTGAAATTCCGACCTGCCAATGACTGCGAGAACTGGCTGCCAGATTGATCAATGGAAATGGGAGAGCGGCGGTCGAAGCCTGCGAGGGCGCTTAGGAAAAAGGCGCAATCGGTGACGCTGCGGGCAACCGGGCCGGCGACACCCAAAGTGAACCATCCGAGCGTGCTGGGGGGATTGGGGACGCGTCCAGGGGAAGTTCGCAGACCAACCACATTACAAAAATTGGGGGGATTTCGCAGGGAGCCACCCATGTCGCTGCCATCGGCCAGCGGCACCATGCCGCAGGCCAGGGCTACTGAACCTCCCCCGGTGCTCCCGCCACAGGTCTTCGTCAAATCGTAAGGATTGAGAGTTGGTCCGAAAACTGGGTTGAATGTCTGCGAGCCGAGACCCCATTCCGGCACGTTGGTCTTGCCAATAACAATGGCACCGGCATTCTTTTCACGTTCCACGACGAGGCAATCGAAATTAGGTATGTCGTCTTTGTGAAGAGGCGAGCCAAACGTCGTGCGAATACCGCTTGTTGGGTGCAAATCCTTCACACCGACAGGGAGGCCGTGCAATGGCCCTTTGAGATTGCCCCTTAGGGTAGATTCGTCCGCGGCCAAAGCCTGCGCCATCAGCTCGTCCGCAGGTACCAGCGTGACAATCGCATTGACTTTGGAATTGACGCGATCGATCTGCCGCAAGTGGGCTCGCATGACTTCACGCGCCGAGAGCCTTTTCTGACGGATCAAATCTGCCATTCGCCTTGCGGACAGGAAGCAGATGTCCGAATCCGAGGCGGCAGGCGTGTCCATATTTTCGGTGATACTCGCCAGCTGATGGTCTGGTTCCATGGCTCTGGTCTCCATCGAGCGTTCAACAAGCGGCCTAAGTGCTACCGAGGCGGCGGCGGTGGTTCCGAACTTGAGCACGTCACGTCGCGTGATTCTATCGGTCATGCGTGACCTCACTTGGAAAGTGACTGGCACCAGCGCGGCGGCCCGAGCTCAGGAAAGGCATGACCGGCGCCGCTGGTGACGAATCTCATCAGGCAAAGCCTAGGAACCCGGTAAGAGTTCTCTGGCGAGGAGAACGGCCTTCTCGGCCTGCGACCTTTCAATCAAGCGGCCGCGGGCGAAGTCCTGCGTTCCGCCGCCTTTGCCGCCGACCCTTTCGAGCACCTGTTTGAGAAGCGCGCTCATGTCCTTGCCTGCAGAAGGATGCTGGGCAAAGAGCAGGTTGCCGCCTTCCGCAGCGGCCAAGAGCGCAATCGCTTTTTCGGACTTTGCAAATGCGGTGGCAAAGAAGCCTAGGTAATCGGCCGGAACACCTTCGAAAACGCGTGAGACGACACGAAATCCGTGGGCACCGAGCGGCGTGGTCTCCAACGCTAGAGTGGCTTCGGTTTCCGCCAACCGTTGAGTCACGGCGTGAAAATTCTTGAAATTCGTGTCCCGCTCTGCGAGCAGGCGTGAGGCCGCGGAGACGAGGTCTTCCGGAGCGCAGCTCAATTTCTCGGCGGTCTGGCGTAGTACCTGGAAATCATGACGTGCGAACCGTTCCGAACGTCGTCCGCAGACAAATTCAAGACGCCAATCCTGGCGGACTTTGGTGCAGCGGCGCACCAATACGAGACCGATCTGGCCGGTGCGCTTGACGTGGGTGCCGCCGCACGGTTGCAAATCGGCAGACTCTATTTCGATGGCACGGAGGATGCCGTCCCGATCGACTTCTTTTCGCACGCCAAGTTGCGACAATTGGTCCGCGGTTCCGTAACGGACGTTGACCGGGCGATCCTCGAAGACAACCTGATTTGCGGCCCGCTCTGCGCCTTCAAGAATTTCCTCCGCAGGTTCGGGGCCGCGCAAGTCAATGGTGCATATTTCGCTTCCCAGATGGAAGGAAACCGTGGACAGCCCGAAGCGCTCCTGAAACATGGCAGACAGCAGATGCTGGCCGGTGTGCTGCTGCATGTGGTCGAAACGGCGGGGCCAGTTGATGCAGCCCTTGACCTCGCCGAGTTTCACGGGTTGATCAACGATGTGGACGATTCCGTCCTCGGCATCGCGGACATCGACTACGTTGGCCTCACCCAGCTTGCCGAGATCGTGCGGCTGGCCGCCGGACGCAGGATAGAAGGCGGTTCGATCCAGGACGACTTCCCAAGCAGGAGCTTGGGCCACAGGGAAGGAAGGAATCAAAGCCGGCTCACAACTTATGATTCGGGCGGTGAATTCCGTTTCGAATGCGTCGTCGTAATAGAGCCTACGCGTGGCCATGCTACTACTCCCCTGGCGCGGACTGGAGCGCGCGCTGCCAGACTTCGGTGTATTTATAGCCAGTGCCGGTATTAAAGAGCACGACAGTTTCTTCCGGTTGGATCCAACCAGAGGCGGCGAGCTTTCTCGTTGCGATCACGGTTGCTGCACCCTCGGGTGCGGCGAAGACTCCTTCCTGCGCGGCGAGTTCCCTTCCGGCCTGCAGCATCTCTTCGTCGGTGACGGTGAGTGCCGTTCCTTTCGTTTGGCGAAGCATGTTCAGAATCAGAACATCCCCGAGCGGCCCGGGAACGCGCAAGCCTGAAGCAATGGTGGCAGCATTCTGAAAGAAAGCGGCGGAATTCTGGTGGGCTTCCCATGCCCGCACGATGGGCGCGCATCCTTGGGCCTGCACGACCACCATGCGGGGCCGGTCCGTGCCAATCCAGCCCATCTCCTGCATCTCGTCGAAAGCTTTGCACATGCCGATCAATCCGACGCCGCCTCCCGTGGGATAGAGAATAACGTCGGGAAGTTTTCCTCCGAACTGCTCCCAAAGCTCGTATCCCATGGTTTTCTTGCCCTCGACGCGGTAAGGCTCCTTGAGCGTGGATACGTCGTACCAGCCTTCGCGGTCCTTGTGCTCGGCGACGTATTTGCCGCAATCGGAGATCAAGCCGTTCAGCTTGACGACCTGGGCGCCAAACGCCTGGCACTCCATTACGTTGGCTACCGGGGTGTCCGCGGGCATCACGATGACCGCAGGGAGCCCGGCTGCCGCGGCGTAGGCTGCGAGGGCACCTCCCGCATTGCCGGCCGTGGGAGCGGCCAATACTCTGGCGCCGAGCTGCTTGGCACGAGAGACGGCTGCGGTCATCCCGCGGGCTTTAAAGGAGCCTGTCGGATTCAAGCCCTCGTCTTTGACGTACAGGCGCTGCAAGCCCATGGAAGCTCCCAAGCGCCCCACATGGATCAAGGCGGTCATGCCTTCGCCGAGCGAAACCGGAGCATCGTTGGGCAAGACTTCAGCGTACCGCCACAGGGTGCGTGGCCGGTTCTTCAAGCTCTCGAGGGCGAGGGTGGCGGCGGCGCGGCGCAGGTCGTATCGAGCCAAAAGAGGCTTCCCGCAGGTGCACAGATGCTGTTCTATCGAAGGGTCGTATTTCTTGTCGCAGGCGGAGCAATCTAGTTCAATAACATTCAAAGGCTTGGTCATGACCGTGAAAGTCTAGCACAGGCCTTTTTGGCCGTTTATTAGTCGTTGTGGCCGCTTAACTAGCCGGAAGCGCATCCTATTTCACGGTACAATTGGAGTATGGGAGTGCGCCTGATCGCGCTGGATATCGACGGTACGCTGCTGGATAGCCGCTGGCAGCTGTCCGAGGCCAATCGCGCCGCAATTGCTGAAGCGTTGCGCCGAGGCATCGAGGTGGCGCTGGTCACCGGGCGACGCTATGACTTTGCTATGCCGGTGGCCCGCAAGCTGGATTCTCCCCTAACCATGATCGTGAACAATGGCGCGTTGATCCGCTCCAAAGAAGGCCAGACGCATCTGCGGCATCTTCTGCCGCGGAGCACAGCCGAACAGGTTCTCGAACTGACCAGGCCGTGGCGCGATGGCGCGGCAGTGATTTTCGACCGGCCGCTCCAGAATCAGCTCATACTCGAACTACTGGACCCAGACGATTCGATGCGCTACGCCTACTACTCGCGAAACAAGGAATTTATCGGCATCGTCAATCCCCTTGAATCCTGTCTGACGGAAGACCCCATCCAGGTGATGCTCTCCGGGAGAGTCGAGCCGATGCGGAAGGCGGAGGCTGCCCTGCGCGGCGCGTCTTTCGCGGAAGAATTCTCGCTCGCAGTGACGTGCTACGAGAGCAAAGATTTCGCTATGATTGACGTCATCAATCCGCAGTGTTCGAAGGGATCGTCGCTGGCGGAATGGGCGGCGCTGCGCGGATTCACACGCGAAGAAGTGATGGCCATCGGGGACAACCACAACGACCTGGATATGCTCTCGTTCGCGGGCATCCCAGTGGTGATGGGAAACAGCGTGGCGGCGTTAAAAACATACGGCTGGCATGAAACCGGGACGAACGACGAGAACGGTGTAGCTTTGGCGATCGAACAATTTGCATTGCGGGAGGCCGCGCCTTGCGTCTGAAGCGTGCCGCACTTCTGCTCTCACTTGTCGTGTTGGCGGCGCCGACGCTGCGAGCGGAATACGTGGTGCTTCGCAGCGGCCAGCGCCTGAGGGTAACGGGCTACCAGCTTCTGGGAGACAAGTACCGCTTGCAAATGGCCGGAGGGGCGGTGGAGATTGCCGCCGAAGACGTTGTGGCCATCGAGCCGGAAGACTCTTTTACGCCTCTGCCTGCAAAGGCGATCGTCAAGCCGCCCTATCGTGAATTGATTGAAGCAGCGGCGGCGCGCTATAACGTGGACGCCGACCTCATCACTAGCGTAATTGCCGTGGAGTCCAACTTCGATCCAAAAGCATTGTCGCGCAAGAATGCGCGCGGGCTGATGCAACTGTTGCCGGAGACGGCGGCGCGGCTGGGAGTGCAAGACATCTACGACCCGCAGGAGAACATCAACGCGGGGACACGCTACCTGCGCGAACTACTGGAGAAGTACAACAACAACCTTACGCTGGCGCTGGCAGCCTATAACGCCGGGCCCGACCGCGTGGAGCAATACGGCCGCGTTCCCCCCTTTACAGAAACGCTTTCCTATGTGCGCCGCGTGAAGCGCGGTTACGACAAGAGCAAATCCAAGGCTTCCGCGAAAACACCGGCTCCCCCTGGAGCAATCGCAGCGACTTCCCGGCCTCGTCAGTCCCAATAAAAACTAATCGCGGTCATCCGCGAACACAAGAATTCCCCGACACTGCAACAGCTGCCGCTTCCGACTAAAATCTCCGCGTCCGGGTCTCTGCTAACCGTCCGGAAGCGTGGTTTCTTCGGCTTGGGTCGCCAATCGATTTTGAAGAAGGTCAGGAAATTATATGCTGACGGTGAATAATAAGCTGTGTAGTGTCCGTGATCTTTGAAGACCCCCAAACGGCCTGACATGCGAGGAAGTCATCCAAGCGGCAAGTACATTGTGTTGGAATCGCAAAAAAATACCCAAGTGGACCGTGATCGTGGAGAGGCGTGAACTTCCTGTGCGTCCACTTGTGATTGAGGCTGCTGGTGCCCGTCCGAACCATCCGACTAATGCGCACCAAGCCGCCAGGATATGAGAGGGTTGCGATTCGCTACACATTACCAGGGGTAAGCACGTGCGAAGTCCCAGAGAACTCACAAAGGATAGACATACTTAGAGCCACAGGAAGGTTCCGTTGATTCAGGAAGATGCCGAATTGGACGGTGATTGTGGAGGAGCGCGAGCTTCCAGCGCGCCCGTTGGTACTCGACGCTGCAAGTGTACCTCCCAACGACCCGACGGACTCCCCCCAGGCGATTGCGATTCTGGAGAACCTGGGTTTTGAAACGCGTTATGCAGGCAAGTCAGCAAACCCCCATCAGGATCGCCGGTCCGTCGCGCCCGTCGGTGCGCCGAACAAGGAAGGCTCCATTCTTGAGATATTCTCCAGAATAGCGGGAAAGGTCCTCGAAGACGCGTGGAAACAGCTCCCTGCCGGCTTGTCAAAGAACGTCGATCACTACATTTACGGAACCGAGAGGGATGATGAATGAGGGAGGTCTTTGCGGACACGAGTTATTGGATCGCCCTCCTAAACCCGCGCGACGAACTGCACGCGAAAGCCATTGCCATGTCGCGGAAGCTTTGTGAGGCAAGGCTGGTGACCAGTGAAATGGTTCTCGCCGAGCTTTTGAATACTTCCGTGATGGCGGCCCAAGGTTGCGTTTAGCTGTGGTCAGCGCCGTCGAAGCGGTTCGCCTGAGCCACTTCGTAATCGTATTTCCACAAACGACGGAACAATTCAGAAGGGCGCTCGAGCGTTATCAACAGAGCGCGGACAAAGCTGGAGCCTCACGGACTGCGCGAGTTTTCAGATCATGGAAAGCGGGCGCATTCATGCGGCATTGACTCACGATCGGCACTTTGCCCAGGCCGGATACGAAGCCCTGGTTCGCTAATCGATGTACTACGCTAGGCCTTCAAAGATGAGCCGCTGTTCACGCGCCAGCGAGCGGCTAGCCCTTTGCCGCGGCAAGCGACCTTGCCAAAAGCCCTCAAATCTACCAAGAGCTTCCGAATCCATTCCCTGCCAACACTCGGACACGCTCGCTCTAAATCCGACAGGCGAGATTTTCCGCGTTGAGCGCGAATAGCAGCGAAGACCATCTCTGCCTTCGCGCCTTTCGGCGAACCTGGCTGACCAACGCGTTCCTCAAACTCTCGGCAGGCATCCTTAAGGACAAAGAGAATGTAATTGATGCCTGACAACAGCAAATCAAAACTGGAGCGCCAACCAAATACCAAGCGTCTATGAAATCGTCACCGAGAAAATTATCAAGCAGCTTGAATCCGGCGTGGCTCCCTGGCGCAAGCCCTCGGCCTGTCAAACTCCGGCAAACCTCGTCACGCAAAAAGAGCATCGTGGGCTCAATGTCTTTACTCTTGGTTCGCAGGGATTCCCGTTGCGATTCTGGGTGTGCGGGTATTGACCCTTTGCTCTGTCCGCCACTCTCACGTTCTTGCCTCCACCCATCTCGCGCGGGATAATTATTTGGGAATGGTTCCCCATCCAGCAGCTGATTCTCGGCCTTAATTTCACCTTATGCTGAACGGCAAAAAAATCGTAGTCGTCATGCCCGCCTACAACGCGGCCAAGACGCTCGAACGAACCCACGGCGATCTGCCCTACGAATTTGTCGATGAGGTCATCCTGGTTGATGACGGCAGTCAGGACCGCACCGCCGAACTGTCCCTCCAACTCGGCCTGGTCACCTTCGTGCATCGAAAGAATCTCGGCTACGGCCGTAACCAAAAGACCTGTTACCGCGAGGCCCTCAGTCGCGGCGCGGATGTCGTCGTCATGGTCCATCCCGACTACCAATACTCCCCCCGTTTGCTCGTTGCCCTGGTCGGCATGATCGCCTACTCAGAATATGACGCCGCCCTGGGCTCCCGCATCCTCGGCGTTTCCGCTCTGCAAGGCGGCATGCCTCGCTACAAATACATCGCCAACCGCTTCCTGACTCTCTTTCAAAATCTCCTATTGGGCTACAAGCTTTCCGAATACCACACCGGCTATCGCGCCTTTTCCCGCAAAGTCCTCGAATCCCTGCCCCTCGAAGAAAACAGCGATGATTTCGTCTTTGACAACCAAATGCTCGCCCAAATCATTTATTTCGGCTTCCGCATCGGCGAGATTTCCTGCCCCACCCGCTATTTCGCCGAAGCTTCCTCCCTCAACTTTCGCCGCAGCCTTCAATACGGATTCGGTGTTCTGGCCACCTCACTGATGTTCCGCCTGCAAAAGCTCCATCTCGCCCGTTTTGACATTTTCCGCGAGGAAGGGCACCGGCTGGTCCAAGACTATTACGAATTGGTGAAGAAATGACCGCGCTCTCGGCTGCGGCCCAACTCGATTTTCCGGCCACTCCCACTGCCGCCGCGAAGCCCTGGCCGCAACGCCACGCCACCCTCTTGCTCGCCGTATGCCTTGCGCTGCTCACCTTGGCCCTCTACGCCAACTCCCTGAGCAGCGCCTTCATCAGCTATGACGATCCCGCCTACGTCACCAATAACTATCAAGTGCAGCAGGGTCTCACTCGCTCCGGCGTCTCCTGGGCCTTTACCACCTTCACCGAAGCCAATTGGCATCCCCTCACTTGGCTCTCGCATATGACTGACGTCCAGCTTTTCGGCTTGCACCCCGCCGGTCACCACTTGACCAACGTCCTGCTCCATACCCTGAATGTCGTCTTGTTTTTTCTCTTACTGCAGCGCGCCACGGGCGCGCTCCTCCGCAGTGCCATGGCCGCCGCGCTCTTCGCCGTGCATCCCCTAAACGTCGAGCCCGTCGCCTGGATCGCCGAGCGCAAATCTCTTCTCTGTACTGCTTTTCTCTTCCTGGCACTAGCAGCTTACGGCTGGTATGTGCGCAAACCCACCGTCACCCGCTATCTCGCGATAGTTTTGTTCTTTGTCCTGGGTCTCATGGCCAAGCCCATGATCATCACCTTGCCTTTCGCCCTTTTGCTTCTCGACTATTGGCCCCTCGCTCGTTTCTGTACTGAGCGCAGCTCTCCCCATTTTTTTTCCGTTGTGTTCAAGGTTCTGGCCGAGAAAATTCCCCTTCTGTTGTTTCCCATCGCTAGCGCGTTCGTCACCATCCACGCCCAGCGCAGCGCCGGCTCCTTGGGTTCTGTGGCCGCCTTGCCGCTTGCCCAGCGCCTCAACAATGCCATCTATTCCTACCTCGTCTATGTCCTAAAGGGTATTTGGCCTTCGCGCCAGGCCGTCTTTTATCCCCATCCAGAGGGTTCTCTGGCGTTGTGGAAAGTGCTTGCAGCCGCGCTGGTGCTCTTACTCATCAGCGTTCTTGTCTGGCGCGAACGGCGGTTCGGATATCTGCCGGTCGGCTGGCTCTGGTATCTCGGCACACTCGTTCCAGTCATCGGCATCGTCCAGGTCGGGCGCCAGGCCATGGCCGATCGCTATGCTTACACTTCTCTTCTCGGGCTCTTCGTCATGGCCGTCTGGTCCTCCGCTGAATTCCTGCCCCGCCTTCAACTGGCCCGCTCATCGCAATTCGCCCTGGCCGGCGTCGCGCTGCTTCTATACGCCACCTGTTCTTACGTTCAGATCGGCTACTGGCACGACAGCCTCACGCTCTTCACCCACGCGCTTCAGGTCACTACCGACAACGTCATTGCCGAAGACAACCTCGGTACCGCCTACGTCGAAAGGGGCTTGCTCGATGAAGCCTTGGTCCATTACGTCGCCGCCGTTCACCTCGCGCCGCAACTCTCCAGCCCCCACTACAACGCTGCGACCGTGCTTCTCCGCGAGAATCGCCTCGACGAAGCTCAGCGCGAATATGCCATTGCCATCAACAGCGCTTCCGACCCCCTCGAAATCGCCCAAGCTCATAACAATCTCGGCATTCTCCTCGTCCAAAAGAATCAGCCTGCCGAGGCTCTACGCGAATTCGACGCCGCCATTCGCATAAATCCCACCGAACTCAACAGTTTTATTGGGCGTGGTTCCCTCGAATTCCAAAACGGAAACCTCTCCGCGGCCCTGGGCGACTTCACGCGTGCCACGCAAATCGCTCCCTCGCCAATCGCTTATTTCTGGCTCGGCCGGACCTTCGAAGGCCAGCAGGATCTCCGCTCGGCCCTCCGAGCGTACGAGGATGCCGTGCGCATCGCCCCCGAGTTCGCTATGGCCCGCGATCGTGCAAATTCTCTGCGCGGCAAGATTCAGAATTGAAACTCCGCGGTGGCCTTCGATTGTTCCGGAGAGATAACCATAATGGCATTTCCACAGGCCGGCCCTACTCCGGTCGCTCCTGACGAGCGACTCGTCGATCCCGAATGCTGCCAGGCTTGCGGCGGCCCACTCCGCGTTCGTTTTGCCAGCGTCCGCGATGTCCAGACACGCGCCGTATTTTCAATTCTCGAATGCGCCCGTTGCGGACTCGGCAATACCGCACCCAGACCTAAAGACTTGGCAAAATACTATCGCGGCTATCACGGCGGCCGGCACGGCATGACCGCGTCCTACTGCGCTCGCCGCCGCCTCCGAATCCTCCGGCAAGTTGTCGGGGGCGCTGCTGGCCATTTGCTGGATATTGGCTGCGGCGACGGAACATTCTTGCTGGCCGCTCGTACCGCAGGCTGGTCCGTTGTCGGCACCGAGATGAATACTGCCCCTGCTCGCCAAGCAGGACTCGAGGTCTATCCGAATATCTCCGATATGCATTCTCGTGCGCCGTTCGATGCCATCACCCTGTGGCACACCATCGAACACTTAGCCGGCCCGCGCGCGATGCTGGGAGATATTCGCCGTCTGTTATCGGCCAACGGCGCTCTGATCATCGCGGTTCCCAACGCTGGTGGTCTTCAGGCGCGTATCTTCGGTCCCCAGTGGTTCCATCTCGATGTTCCGCGCCACTTGTACCACTTCACCCGCTCTTCTCTCGCCAATCTTTTGCAATCCGAAGGATTCCTTCCATCTCGCGAGTGGCACCAGGAATTTGAGTACGATCTCCTGGGATGGTGCCAAAGCGCTCTCAATCTGCTTGCACCTGGGCGTCCGAATCTCTTCTTTGATTTGCTGCGAGGTTTCCAGCCACCCATCGGCAAGCTCGCGACCGCTGCGGCGTGGCTATCTGGCTCGCTACTGATCGCGCTAACGATTCTCCTGGTGCCCCTGGGCACACTCTTCAGGCGCGGTGGAACTCTAATCATTTCCGCACGCCCTCATGGGCAGTCTGTCGAATGAGTTCACTTCTCGTTTGCTGCTCGTGCTCCCATGAAGGCTACGATCAGATCTAAGCCACGCGAGCTAAGGTGCAGCCAAAGTGCGCGCTCAAACTGGCGTCAAAGCGATTATCAGTTTCTGGAACCTCGCCATAACCACACGGGAATCGCTTTGACCATTCGGAGTCTGAAGTTGGCCACGAATACTAGCCAAAAATATTTGAAATTTTAAGATCCTGTCTGCTCGATGATGAGCCGCATTGGGTAGCCGAGAATTGCGCGGACACGCCCAGACTCTGTTTCAGAGTAGACGCGGGCCCTGCCGTCGATGCGGTAGGTTCCCGTCCAGCCAATAGCAAAGTTCTTGTCCGTCTCCTCGATGTACACCGGCAACGATCTCCATCGCGGGCCACCGGAACGGCCAGATGCTCGGCAGGGTCGAGCAACCAGCGACAAGGGTGTTAAAGTGGCGCTCCTGTTCGTCTTTTTCCATAAGCGTCCCTGCGGCCCTCTAGCCAATAGTCTCTTCCACCACCGGCCGCACTCCAAGGCACGCCCCAAAGTCCCACTCGAAGCCGCTTATCACAAAGCCGATGACGCCATTCAAGAAATTATCCATCTCCTGAAGGCAACCTGATGTTACAGCCCATGTTACGACTCGAATTGTTGAAGTATTCTTATTGACGACTGAAGACTTAAGAATCTATTGTTGGGGTGGAGGACTTTGCTGTGGGTTAGCTGGGTTCTGCCCGGGTTGTTGGCCAGGAGTCTGTTGGTCAGGAGTCTGACCGAACGACGGGGCCAATCCCGTTCCCGACTGCATGCCTGGCTGTCCCGCTCCGACATTGTCCTTTGTAGGATCCCAGATAAATTCGAAGAGTCGATAATTCTTGGCTTTCTCGTAGACAATGATGGAAGATTTGTTGACCTTGCTGCCAACGCCGATGATGTTGCCTCCGATGATAGTGGGCGGATCACCGGTGGGGATGGCCTGCGGATTGGATCCGGAGTCGCTCTGGTCGGTCCCTTCAGCTGTTCCCGTACTAACCGGTTGATTGGTGCCCGAGGTCGTTCCACCGAGCGGTGTCCCACCCAGGCCTTGCTGACCAAAGGCGCCGGGCTGGGCCCGGGCGCCAGGTCCGTTCAATGCATTCGCGGGAGTGCCCACGCCCCGTATTTGAGGAAGCTGGAGATTTTGGGCAGGCTTCAGGCTGCCCATGAGCTGTCCCGCTGGCCCCACATAAATGAACCTCCAGGAACCGTCTTCCTGGTTCATGGGGTCTTTGTAAACTTGGCGCATGAAGCGGAGGGAACCCACCTTCGGCTTGGTGAGGTCTTCGAGGGAGGTCGGAAACCGCCCCATTTTGCGGAAATAGAGCTTTACTCCCCGGGCGTACTGCTTCCCTCGCCAAATCATCTCTTTTTCTTTCTCGCGCCGAGCCTCGGTCAGGATGTTTGGCACGACCACCATCGTGGAAATCAGCAAAACGGTGACGAGGAAGATGATTACGAGCAAAGCATATCCACGCTCGCTGCGTTTCCCTGCTGTTTGTGGACGCCTGGCGTTCATGAGGAGGGCGGTGCTCCTTGCTCCTCGAGGAGGGCGGTGCCTCGGCGCCCCGAGGAGACTTCTTCGAAATCGAGGTTCGTGTTGCCCACTTTCAGGATACGAAAGCGATTAAGCAAGAGTTCGCCTTCCGCGACGACATAGACCTCTTCGCCGTCAGTGAAGAAGGCACGACGGGCACTACCGAAGGGAACGGTGCCGTAGCCGAAGAATTTTAATGGCAGCGTCGGAGGAGGGGGAGGTGGAGGCGGAACAGGGGGACCTGCCAACTGTTCAGTCGTGGCGGTGACCGGTGGTGGTGGTGGTGGCGGCGGCGGAGTCGCGCTGAAGATATTGCGGCCGGTACTCTTGTATTCGGTCTCGCGGGCTCTTTTCAGCCTGTCGGTGTGAAGCTGGGGGTTTTCCACGGAAAGCAATTGAGGGGCGGTGGTGCCCGCAGCGGCGGTCACCATGGGCTTATCATGGTCGAGATACAAAAACCAGATAGCCCCGGCGATCAGCAGGAGCACGGAGAGCACGGCGAGTTGTTTCTTCTGCTTCATGTGCCCATCCGGAAATAGGTCCTGAGGTGTAGCGCGACCTTGATAACATTTGATGTTTGACTCGCGTTCTCAGATGCGAGGGTCAATGAATCGACCTGGTAGAGATTGGCGGAGCGCTGCAAGCCATTCAGAAACCCGATCATGCTCACATAGTCTCCACTCACGGTAGCGTCAAGGACCACTTCGGTCATCCCACGGTTCGCAATCTTGGTCTCCTTCAAGGTGAGGTCTTCGAGCTGAATTCCATTTTTCTTGGCAGTGGCGCCGAGTTCAGACCGGACGGAGGAATACCCCGCGCTGGCCGGAAAGAGCGACTCTTCAAATTGATCACAATCTTTCTGGATTGCGGGAATGTTCTCGCGGATGTCCTGGGCGCGCTTGATATCTGCTCTCAAGACACTGTGTTGCCTGGTCTCCATTGCCAGCTGCTGTGGTGGGGCGTGCGGGGCGGAAAGCTGCCAACTGTAGGCAGCAAGCGCGAAATCCGCCAGGACGAGAAGAATCACGCCGCCAAGAATCGCTCGTTTCCGCACTGTGAAGTCGCGTCGCATCAGAGCCTCGAATAGACGGTTGTCAATTGGACCAACTTTTGATCGCCATTTGGGTTTCCGCTCGGATTGGCGTTGTGAACATTCAGTACTTGAAATCCGGTGAATTCTTTCGATTCTTCGAGGGCGCGCTCAAATTTGAGCTCTGCTTCGTCACTTGTGGCGCCCACGGTCAGTTTTACTTCCACGTGTCCTGCAACCTGCTTGGGCTCGATGCTGACGATTCTCACGCCGGTCGGAAGAATGTGCTCCAGATCCATGAACATCAGTGTCCAATTGAAGCTGCGCGCGTCGAGGATGGTATTGATGAAAGCGGCGCGATCGTGCAAATTGGCGATGTCCTTTTGACTGAAATAGCGCTCCAGCTCTTTGCGCTGCGCTTCGAGCTTGGCCATCTCCTGACGCATTTTTTCCGTCCGAGCGCGTAACGCATAGTCAACTTTGCGGGCAGAATAGACGTGCCACCCCAACCCGAGAAACAGGAGTCCCGCGACGACCGCGGTCAGACCGGCACCAGCCAGGAATCGCCGGTGGGTTTCCAGTGCCTTGGTTGCTAAATTGAGCCGAACTTTCATGCTCTTCTTGCCTCAATCCCGAAGAACCAACGTTAGCCTCGTTGCAGCATCCAACCGATCAAACCTTCCAATTCGCGATCCGCCAGTGGACTGGCGTCCTCTTTAATGCGTCCATCGGAGACTGCGGAGTGCAGCAACGACCGCACCTCACAATGGAATTCGGCCTCGAGTGGCTTGGCAAACTCTGCGAGTCGCGTGCCAAGCCCGGCGACGCATACGGATTGAATGGCCTCATGCCAGGTATCCTGATAGTACGCCGCCACCGGAAAAATCTCTTCGAGAAGCATTTGCGGCTGGAGGTTCAGGCCATGTGCCGGAAGTTCCGTACAACGATAGCCGCACAAAACACCGCGGCGCACGATCGCGGTAGTCAAGGTGGAACCCGAGACACGCGCCAGGAGCGTCGGCTTCTCATCTTCGACTAGCGAGATGGCGGCTAGCGAAGAACTCAACACCACGCCGGGATGCAGCCCGATTCCCTCGACCAGGGATTCGTACTCCCTGATAATGCGGAGCCTGGCGAGGGCCGTGACCACGTCAACGCCGACTTCGCGCGGTGCCTGGCGCATGTAGGAGATGAGCGTCTCATCGGCTTCAAAGGGTACGCTCTTCTTCAGCTTCCACCGCAACATCGGAACGGCTTCGGCCGCCGAGCGCGGGAAGTCCTCAAAGTGCTGCACGAAGACGCGGATCACCGTGTCGGGAACGATCATGGCAACATCTTCTTCGTCCCGGGTGCCGAGACGAGTGCAGACATTGGTCACTGCCGCCTTAACGGCGGCTCCGTTCACGATGTTGGCTTCCACGGCCGACGGCGCTAGCGCTCCAACCGGCAAAGATTCAACAGCATAGCCATCCAGCGAACCCGTGCGGCTCCAGCGGGCCGCTGCTACGCGATCCGGCGCAACTTCGATGGCCATCGCAGCGCCCGGCATGGCATCGAGCCAGCGCGCCACCCGGCGCGCCCACTCAAACTGGTAGATCCCCTGCCGGAATGCAGTCGTGCTACTCAACGAAAGTCACCTTGTTAATCTCTTTCACGGTAGTGATGCCCGCACGAATCTTGGCCAGCCCGCTTTCGCGCAGAGTGATCATGCCCTCTTCGCAAGCAACGCGCTTGATCTCCGAAGTCGGACGGCGATCCACAATCATTTCCCGGATGCGGTCGGTCAGGTCAAGCAATTCGCAGATGGCCGTCCGGCCATGATAACCAGTGCCCGAGCATTCCAGGCACCCGGCGCCCTCGGCAAATGTGACGTTGGCCCACACCACAGGGTCGAGACCCGCTTCCTTCAATTCTTCAGGCGAATATCTTTTGGGCTTTTTGCAGTTCGTACAGATCACGCGAACCAGCCGCTGCGCCATGATGCAGTTCAAAGCAGAGACAAAGTTGTACGGCTCGACACCCATATTGATGAATCGGCCGATGACATCGGTCACGTTGTTGGCGTGGACGGTGGTAAAAACGAGGTGGCCGGTAAGTGCCGACTGAATGGCGATTTGGGCCGTTTCCTGGTCGCGGATTTCGCCGACCATGATCTTGTCGGGGTCGTGACGCAAGATGGACCGCAAGCCGCGCGCGAAGGTGAGACCCTTCTTCTCGTTCACCGGAATCTGGGTGATGCCCCGGAGCTGGTACTCAACTGGATCTTCGATGGTGACGATCTTGTCTTCATCGCTCTTGATCTCGTTGATGGCCGCGTAGAGTGTGGTCGTTTTCCCGGAACCCGTGGGACCCGTCACGAGAACCATGCCATAGGGTTCGCGAATGTAGCGCCGGAAACGGCGGGTTTCTTCCATAGAGAAACCAACGACGTCTAGAGTGAGACTCTGGAATTTCTCTGAAAGCGTTTCTTTGTCCAGGACGCGCAGGACTGCGTCTTCACCGTGACTGGCGGGCATGATGGAGACGCGCAAATCGATGTAGCGCCCCTTGTATTTCACGCGGAAGCGGCCGTCCTGGGGAACGCGGCGCTCTGCGATGTCCAGATCACTCAGCACTTTGATGCGGGAGAGCACCGTGGAATGCCATTCCTTGGCAATGGGCTGCATGGCATGTTGCAGCACGCCGTCAATGCGGTACTTGACGGCTACTTCCGAGTCCCGCGCTTCGATGTGGATGTCGCTGGCGCGACGCTCGAGTGCGGTGAAGATGATGGTCTCGACGAGGCGCACCACCGGGCTGGCGGTGCTATCGCGAGTTAGACGGTCGCCGGAAATCGTCTCCTCGCTATCCTCGTCTTCCTTGGAAGTCTGAAGCGTGAAAGCCTCGGTGGCTTGCTCGAGCACGCGCTGGGATTGCTCGGTGCGTTTCAGAAGATCGCCGATCTGGCGGGCGGTAGCGACACGAATCAAAAGTTTCTTGCCCAGCAGGAGGGGCAGCTCATCGCTCATCTGCACCTGGCCGGGGTCCGCCGCCGCGATGGCCAAAACATTGTTGTGCAGTTCAAGCGGCACGAAGTTGTAGCGGAACATCAAGTCTGCGGGGATGGTACGAAACAATTCCGCATCGATCCGCTGTTCCCGAAGATCGATGAACACGTAGCGGTATCGTTCCGCGAGTTTGCGCGCAAACTCGCGTTCGTTCTGTTCGTCACCCTCAGCTGGCAGCCCAGGCGCAGGTGGAAGTTGTTCTATGGTGGCCATGATCCCTTACTTTGTTGCCCCCATCATGGAGAAAGAAAAGATGGGTAGATACAGTGAAATCAGAATAAATGCGACTAACAAGCCCATAAAAATTAATAGAATTGGCTCGATGAGGGACACGAGCGCGGACAGGCGCACGTTGACCTCTTCCTCATAAAACTCCGCCACGCTGTTCAGCATGGGGGAAAGCGCACCGCTCGATTCGCCCACCTCGATCATATCCAGGGCCATTTCCGGCATGACACCCTTGGAGGCCAGGGCGGCATGCAGGGATTCTCCTTCGCGTACCATCTGGGTAGCCTGGCCGACCGTGGCACGCAGCAATTTACTGGTGATGGCATCGCTTGCGGTTTGGAGTCCAGCTACCAGCGGCGTCCCGCCCGTCAGTAGCGTCGAAAGTGTGCGGGAGAACTGCGCCACTTGAAATTTGAGGAGCGTGTCACCAATCACCGGCACACGGAACTTGAAACGATCGAAAGCCGTTCCACCTTCTTCGGTACGGGACCAAAGAAAAACTCCGGCTACCGTCACCGCCATCAACACGACGATTCCAAGAACAACAAACCGATAGTCGACGGTCAAGGCAATCAACAATCGTGTGGGCCCGGGGAGCTCCACGTTCAGGTCGCGGTAAAGCACACCAAACTTTGGAATCACGGCGGTAACCAAATAGGTCACGATAACGATCGCAACGCTGAGCAACAAAACGGGATAGACCAGCGTCGCGAGAACCTTTTTGCGCACGCTCGTGCTCACTCGCTGATAGGCAATGTAGTAGTCCAGGACACCCGGCAAATTTCCGCTCTTTTCTCCCGCCAGGATAGCCGTCGAGTAAACTTTCGAGAATACACCGGCTTCAGCGACGGCCTCGGAAAGTGACTTGCCCTCCCGGACCCGGTCCCGGATCTGGGTGATGACTGGACGGAGTTTGGGCGATGTGGCTCGGCTGGAGAGAAGATCCAAAGATTTCAAGATTGGCAAACCTGCTTTGATCAGCGTGTTGAATTGCTGATTGAGAATGAGGAATTCCGAACCGCCAATCTGGCGTCCACTCTTCTGGCGGACCAACCCGGCGAGCCGGCCGCCACGGGATTCCACTGAATAGACGTATAATCCCCGGTCGACGAGTTTCTGACGCGCTTCTTCCTGTGAATTCGCGGGTTCGACGTGCGAAAAGACACGCCCTTCGGCATCCGCCACCCGGCAGTGAAATTGACCCATAGCCTCTCTAGTTTACCTCATCTAGCTGATATGCGGGAAAGGCCTGGTAGGTTGGCTGTTCCTCTCAGGAAAGGGGTCCGAACTACCTGGCTGTCTAGGGAGTTGCCCCACTTTCGCCGGGTAATTCTCCGTTTACGATGGCCACGCCCGGAGGAGCATGGAAATGGAAGAGAGAGTCGTCGACAGGAGGGTCAGCCTGCCAGTTAGTAAAGTGAAATTCGATGCGCACCCCTCCAGGATCTCTAACCGCCACGCTAACCAGTTCTCCCGTGTTCTTGACAATCTCAAAAAATACGGCTTCGCTATCCTCTTCACCGGGTTTCCCGCTCTCCGAGGCACTTGGATATTGCGATTGATCCCCGGAGCCGCGGAGTTTGCAGCGAAGCATGACGTCGACCGGGCTTTCGAGCTTCTCAGAAGTAGCGACTTGCACCCGGGCGCACACACGCGAAACTCGCATCTCTCCCGCGAGCAGGGCCAGAGGTGTCCTCCAATCCGTGCTTTCCTTCGCGGGAACGCGCGTGACGGTGTGGTCTGCTGGAACGTAGAACCAGGCCGACTTGCCGTCCACGAGGAATACGTTCTTTTCGGGAGCCTCGTATTCCCAGCGCATCTTGCCAGGGCGGCGGAAATAGGCAATGCCTGCTTCTATGCGGACGATACGTCCGTTTTCGATGTACCGCTCGAGAAATGTTGCTTGTAAGGTCCGGGCAGACCGATATCTAGTTTCCAAACGACTCACGATGATCTTCACATCAGGAGCCGTCGCGACTATGAAAAACAAGAAAAACAGGGAACGCAGGCACAGCGCCATACGTCCAGTCTAGCAAGGCTGGAGCCGTTGTGCTGAGCACTTCGATGAGGTTCAATCAATTCTCAAAACCAGGGGAAGGCCGGACAGGAAACGATTAGATCGTCGGGTCGGCGACGGTCGCCGGGGCGGCATCGTTGTACCGGATCACACCCGGATAATTGGTGAAAAAACTCCGTCGGCCACTCGAACCGCGCGCAGCTGGGTCGCCGTTGATAGTATAGCTAACCGAAGGCGTAAGCCCATCTCCGAGCCAGGTAAAGACATAGCCACTTTTTCTACCGCTCGCCAGAATGGAGTCGATCAAGCAGGCCTGCGTTGAGGAGGCCACGCACGGGCTTGTGCCGCCATCGCCGAGAGCCGCCAGGGTCGCAGAAAAGCCCGAGGTTGGATAGGTAATCGCATAGGCTGTTTCTGACGACTGAATTGTACGAATACTTTGTACGGCGGAAGCCTCGTTGGCAGCCATCCGTGAAGCCATAAGATTGGGGATCGCAATGGCCGCCACAATCAGAATGATCGCCACGACGATAAGTAGTTCGATGAGGGAGAACCCGGCCTGTTTTTTACTCATTGGATGTCCCATACGACGGACAACCTTTCCTGGGCTGACAAAACCCACCAGGACTTAGAGAAGCATTTCATGGGCCAACTCTCCCTCTAACCCAAATGCTATAACCTCTGTAAAATAAACCATATAGGGTCAGGACGGTGTCGCCGCGAATGGATTATTATCTTTATCGACAAAAAGCGTCCGCAAAAAACAAACCTTGACAATAAACGGCACCTTCGCGACTCCTGATATTCGTTTTCTGCCGCTCAGATTCGGTCGGCGGAAGTTGACGGCGTCAGATCGGCATAGGGGAAGTGGTCGCCCACTCTCCCCTGCCACACGACCGGACATGCGGGTCCGCATCCGGCGGTTCGGCGGGTTGAACTATCCATGAGCCGTGAGTTCGGGAAGCCCGAGCGAGGCGAAGTAAGCGTTG